>Ga0315284_10000521_pt1 | contig 52278 bp, 105 predicted proteins | sample YL17G09_16_MG_FD_203696 | JGI IMG/M metagenome (GOLD analysis project Ga0315284, IMG submission 203696) | Sediment microbial communities from Yellowstone Lake, YNP, Wyoming, USA - YL17G09_16 | ecosystem: Environmental > Aquatic > Freshwater > Lake > Sediment | place: USA: Wyoming | collected...
GATATGACGCATCAAAGAATAAGGATAAAAAAAGATGGTGGGAAACAGAAGTATTATTTCATTCTCTCAGACATATGCCCAATGATATTTCGGCATCTATAGGTCTTGCTCAACTCCAAAAACTTGACAAACACCAAGAAATAAGAAAAAATATATGGGACGATTATCAAAATGAACTTAAAAATTTTCCGTGGTTAAAAATACCTGTTGATCCTAACCCATATTATAAAGAAAAACATTCTTATTTTACTTACTTTATTAGACTTAGCGGTTCCGGTATAAGAGATAATTTAGCGAGATATTTATTAGAAAATGGAATATATACAACATTGAGATATTATCCAATACATATGATGAACCTTTTTAGAACATCACAACATTTACCTATTACAACACAATTGAATAATCAGGGGTTAAATTTACCGCTTCATCCACGAATTACAGAAAATGAATTTGACAAGATTATTGATACAATAAAAAAATTTGGTAAATTATGAAAAAAGAGGTTTTTCTTGTGGGATGCTGGCCAGACACAGATCAAAAAATGAAGATCACCATAAATCTTATCAACGATTTACGGAGATTTAATTTACCGATAATAATATCTTCTCATCATACAATACCAGAAGACATTCAGAAAATGGTAGATTATGTAATTTATGATAAAAACAATCCGATGGATAATAAGGTAAGATTAGAACAATATTATACTATAGCGGAAATTTTTGTTGTGGCGCCATGGGAAGAAAAATATCATGCGGTTGCCGGAATTTCAGCATTACAGAATGGTGTAGATTTTTGCAAAAATAAATTTGATTTTATATATTGGCAAGATTATGATGTTTCATTGAATATGGATAATTACATAAAAATAGTTAGGGAATATAATTTTGAAGGTAAAAATTTTCTTGGGTTCAATTGGTTAGGAGATAAAAGAGGATTAGCAACAAACGTCAATGCTTTTGAAACAAACGCATATCAAAGTATTTGGAAATATCCAGTTTATACTTGTGATGATTATTTGAATAATGTTACATACGCAGAGAAAATTACAAAAGAAGGATGGAATATCATAATTGAAGCGTTAGGAATGAAACTTCTAAAAGCAAGTGGACTAAATTGGTATCTCTTCAATGAAGAAGAACAAAAGAATACTCTCAATAACTTTACTTTATGTGAAGCGGAAAGTAAACATAAAAGAGAAAAAGCGTGGTTGTGTTCTGCTACAAATAACAAGGTAATATTGTTCATAATAAACCATAGCAAAAAAGAACTACCCGTTTCTGTAAAATCAATATATTCAAGTTTTGATTATATATCTCCACCATCAAATGATCCGGTATATATTGATTCAAGATGGTTTTTATTGGAAAGAAAAGGAATTCTTGAAGTAACAATAGGAGAACTTTCTAAACGATATGATCTTGATTTACCGGAAAAAATAAACGAAGCAAAATTTTATTCAGATAGTATTACACAGGAGTTTTGATATGAAACTTGGAAAAAATGTGACGATATATCCTATGGGAAAAGTAATGGGTGATAATATAGAAATCGGTGATGAAACCGTTATTGATGATTTTGCTTTTATATATGATATGGGTGGTGGAATAAAAATTGGTAGATTTTGTCATATTACCGTTCACTGTTATATTCAATCCGGTGGGAGAATTGAGATGGGGGATTTTTCTGCTCTTAGTCCAGGTGGAATAATCCTTGCTGCCAGTGATGACTATAGGGGAGAAGGATTTATAGGGCTGGGAATATTCAATAAATTCAAAGGTAAATATAGAAACACAGTTTGTAAAGATGTAATTATGGGAAAGCACGTTCATATAGGTGCAGGATCAATTATTCTTCCAGGAGTTACACTTGGAGAAGGATGTTCAATAGGATCTGGAAGTCTTGTTACCAAAGACATGCCTGAATGGACAATTTGTTATGGTTCTCCTTGTAAACCAATGAAAGACAAACCAAGAGCAAAACAATTACGAATGGAACAAGAGTTCTTGGAAGAATATTATAAAGGGAAAAAATAATGTTCACTAATTTTGAAATTTATGTTCAATTTCGTAAAGCACAATCTAACTTTCTGAATAGACCATACCGATTACCTAAAGATTGGGACAACTATCTTGAAACAAAGATGCCCGTAAAACATAGAGAAGTTCTGGAAACAGTCACCGGATTTTTCAATACAAAATGGAGAAATATTGAACCTGAAAAATTCTTTGATTGCGGGTTTGAAATGTTCAAGAATAGATTTTCCTATATGAAGTTTTTTGATTCCAGGGTATTGAAACTATATATAGAAAAAGATAAGATCATCAAAAGGGAATGGGAACTTGTTACAGAGAAAATAAACAATTCCATTCTATTCATAAAAGAATTTATGAACAAAACACCGCACAGAAAAGACCTTTCTATGATAAGACAGTATTGTTTATTAGGCGGTGGAGAAAGATATCCTGTTAGACATTTTATTGAAAACAAGATAGACAAATATATTATTGTATGGTTGATAAGTAAACAATATCTGAATTTGACCGATGAAGAACGAACAGTTATTCCGATAATAATAGAAAACTTCCGTTTATATCATACAAAACTGTATAGCGTTCCTTCGATAATGAGATTACTATCAGATACATTTGAAAGGGAGTAAAATATGACAACAAAAATAAAAAAGGGTAAAAAGTTTTGGGGAATTTCACCAAGTGCCGGAGAAATGATTTATGGTAAAGAAGTGGATAAGGAAATAAAGAAAGCATATAAAATAAAAAATTTGAATGAGGGAAAATAATGCGTATATATTTTCACAACGATTTAGATGGAAGATGTTCGGCTGCTATTGTTTATAATCTTTATTGTGACAATGGAATATTTATTGAAGTAGATTATAAGGATATAATTGATGTCAATGCTATACAATCAGATGAAGAAATAATCATTGTAGATTTTAGTTTCAAGCCCGATGTAATGGAAAAGGTTTTAGAAAAAACAAAAAGAGTTATTTGGATTGATCACCATGTTACAGCAAAAGAATATCCATATATAGGAAATGTTGGTGGGTTACGTGATTTTGAAAATAAAAGCAGGTCAGGATGTGAATTAACTTGGGAATATTTTTGCGGAGAAGAAAATGTTCCTGATGTTGTTCGCCTGATTGGGGATTATGATAAATGGGCATTGAAATATAAACCAGATAGTTTCAATTTTTATGAAGGATTGAAATTGGAAAATACTAATCCTAAAGCACTTATTTGGAAAAATCTATTTGATAAAACATTTGGAAGTCAATGGACACAAGATATAATCGAACATGGAAAAACTGCTGTAATATATAGAAATAATTATTGTAATGATATGTGTAAAGAATATGGTTATGAAGTAGAGTTCGAAGGACATAAAGGTTTTGCCACAAATATATACCGTTTTGGTTCACAAGGTTTCGGAGAACGGTTCTCAAAATATGATTTCTGTATATCATATATTTATGATGGTAAACAATTTATAATCTCAATTTACTCCGAAAATATTGATATATCTGCTATAGCAAAAAAGTATGGTGGGGGTGGGCATCTCAATGCGGCGGGATGGATATGCGAAAAGTTACCCTTCGAACCCGCTCAATAATACATACAACATATAAAGAACATTATTGATTTACAATAGTGTTATAATGTAGTAAAATAAAACATAATGAATAGACGAAAAACATATTTCAAAAACAACAATCAATATAAAATAAGAAAAAAACAAACAAATATAAAAACACGGTCTATTCGAAGGAGAAAAAAATTATGAGTCCGAGCAAATGGATCAATAAGAGCTTATTTGACAAGTATGTTCAAACAAAAGAAGGCGAAGAAGAAAAGAGGCAACCGGAAGGTGCTTTTAGAAGTAAAATTGTATGGAAAACTCCCGCACCTGGAACAGCAGATAAAGCAAGAGTTTATGAAGGACGTTTTCTTCCAGACAAAAAAGGAAATTTTACAAAAAGATATTATTATCATATGTTCAGAAGCGGAGAAAGATGGATTCATTATCTTTGCCCAAAAACATATAACTTTGTAAATTGGTGTCCTTTATGTTCCATAACTTCAAAGTTATATATGGGAACACAGAAAGACAAGACAGCGGCCAACAATTATAAAAGAAAAGGAAAACACGCAGGAAACTTCTTTGTTGTTGATGACCCAAGAGATGCTGAAATAAAAGAAAATGAACAGAAGTCTGCGGGTAATGTAAAGATTTATGAATTTCCTGATAAGGTTGAATCAAAATTGAAGTCAGAAATCACTGATAGAAAAGAAGGTCTTGGAGAAGCAATTTTTGATCCAGGGCCAGAAGGATTTAATTTTATTTTGAAAGTCAAATCAACCAAAACAGACGCACAGGGAAAATCTTTTCCTGATTACAGTGATTCTGTATTTTCGAGAAAAGCAACTTCTCTTGGAACCGATGCTGAAATCAAAAAGATTATAGAATCAACTTTTGATCTCGATGAATATATACAGAATTTGACAATTCAAAATGAAACATTGATTGCCGCATTGAAAGCAGAAATGCTTTTTGATATGATAAAGGAAGAATGGGAACAGCATATGGGAGAAACCCCAGACCCCCAAACAAAAGCAACTTCGGTATCTGACAGAGTAATGGAAGAAGATGATATTCCAGAATTGACATCTCCTGAAACACTGGCAACAATAAAAGCAGAAGCAACAGCAATAGCATCAAAATCCACAAAATCCACAAAAAAATCTTCTGACAAAACCCCAAGTGATGATGAATTGCTTGCGGAACTCAACTCGTTGTAAATCTGACATTCCTTCCAGAAGGGGGTTTCATACCCCCTTTTTTTTGGCTTACATATATAAATAACATAGGAGTATTATATTATGAATGAAAATTTCGAACACGCATTTAGACAGACTTTAGGTTTTGAAGGTGAATTTTCCAATGATCCTATGGATTATGGTGGAAAAACCAAATATGGTATAACTGAATTTACACTACAAAGAGCAATAAAACAAGGTATTGTAGTGGAAAAAAATATTATCAATCTAACAGTTGATGATGCAAAAATTATATATAAAATGTTTTATTGGGATGTTATCAATCTTGATAAAATAATAGATATGTATATTGCCGCTGAACTATTTGATACTTGTGTAAATATGGGAGAAAGCGGTGTAGGAAAAATTGTTCAGAACGCACTTGAATATCTTGGTGAAAAAATAACTATTGATGGTATCATTGGACCAATAACAATATCATTATTGAATAAATGGTGTCTGAAAAATAAAAAAGCATTATTTATTGCTTTGAACTGTGAACAATACATAAGATATAAAACAATTATAAAAAATAATCCTACACAACAAATATTTGCAGTAGGATGGTTAAGGCGTATAAATGTTATAACGCCTTATGATTTTTGATAAATACAACTACAATGAACAGGAGAAATATATGAGATTTACAAGATTTTTGAAAGAAGATGAGCCTGTATCGTTCAATTTTTCATACCCAGGATCGGACAAAGATATTTCTTTTTATTATAAACAACAAAAAGAATTTGATATTGTTATGCAAAGAGGAGATGAAACTGAAACTAATACAGCAAAAAGAGCACTCAATGATTTGATGAGTATGATGAAAACTAAACAAATTGATTATGATAGGGATGTAAAGAGGCTAATCTAATGGGAATACAAATGGGAAGTCCTGATGTAATAGTATCAGCACCAAAACTTTCAAACAAAGAAGGGGAAGAAATAGCATGTAAGAAATGCGGGAAAGCTGTTTCTATGTGGCCCGGAAAGGTAAACCCCAATGCTTGGCCTAAAGGGGAATATTGTGATCAATGTATGAGTGTATTACAAAAATCTACCGAATTACAAAAAATGAATAAGACAAAATCAGAGGGAACAGATATGATAGATAAATTATTAGAAAAATATTTGAATGAAAAAGTAAGTCCATATAGTAAAAGATCAATCAGAGCAGCATCAAGGCCTGGTAGAATGATTTCAACCAAATGTAGTAAATGCGGAAAAGAAATAAAATATCGTTCAGCAGCCGCATCTGGAACCCCACGTGAAATGATATGCCGTGATTGTGCCGGAAAAGAAAAAAAAGAATAAGAGGTTTTATGTCAAACGGTAAAGCAAAGGGGTCAATTTTTGAAAGGGATATTGCAAAAATACTTACAGTATGGGTTTCAGGAAGTGAGCGGCCATATCTATTTTGGAGAAGCCCGAGTTCTGGGGTATTACAGACTATATCAAGAGAAAAAGAAAATACATCAGGAGATATAATTTCATTAGCACCAGAAGCGGATTTTCTAACAGATGTGTTTTCAATTGAAGCAAAGAATGGATATCCAGGAGCAGATTTTTGGAAACATTTCAAAAATGTAAAACATAACGAGATAGAAGATTTCTGGAAACAATGTTTACGGGATGCTGAAAAAGCAGGAAAAAAAGGAATGTTGATATTCAAGAAGAAAGGAAAAAATATTCTTCTTGCGATAGATGTTGATGTTTCAAAAATACTTTCTAACATTGTAGATATACCTAAATCGTTAATATTAAATTATAAAACTAATTTATTGACTCTGGTTTTTTTTGATATGGAAGAATTCTTTAACAAAGTAAAACCTGAACATATAAAAAAATTAAAGGAACTGTTAGATGCGCTTGGTTGAATATATAGATAGAAATGAATTAAAATATTCTATAATGGAAAAAATTATAAAAGACTGTAAAGAATTCCTTGAAATTCTTGTTAATATGAGAGAGGTATCAGAACATTCTGCTAAAATAAGCGATACTTATGTATTATGGAGAGGTTCTTTTCATACTGTAAATGATATAGAAAAAATTATACCAAGGATCAATAGAAGGCCGGCAGATACAGCATTATGGTTACATGATAAATGGGATAATATGTTTGAAAAAAAGTTTGGTTGGAAAGTAAGAAGCGAGGGGGTTTTTGCATCATCAAAATATCATTTCGCAATGGGTTTTGGAAACGAAGCATTCTTATTTTTTCCTTTCGATGGGTATAAATTTTTATGGAGCTTAAAAGTTGATGATCTAACAGGACAAGTAGGTACAGGAAAGTTTGGACAAGAAGAAGATGAAATAAGTAATAATTATATAACAAAGAAATCAGAAGAACTTTTAAAAAGTTATAGAAAATCTAATTTACCAGAAGCAATAAAATCAGGAAATGAAATTGCATTCAAATGTTCAGCATATTATTTGGTAGAGAATGATAAACTGGATATAAAAAAATTATTATCTATGTATAATGAAAACAGGAAATAAAATATGAAGATAACCTTGACATCATCACAATTTGCAGATTTTTGTTTATTTTTTTTATTAGACAAACTTCAAAATCCAGAAGAAGTTATTCCGCCTGATTATGATGAAAAATTTAATGCTGTCGCAGAAATAATGAAACGAAGAGGAATAAGAAGTGCTCTATTTTGGTTCTATGTAAAATCTGATCCAATGCTTAGAGTAAAATATAGACTTATAAGAAATATATTTAGACCAGATAACCCGTCAAAGGTTGCTGCCTGGATTGAAATTATAAAAGACCCCACAGTAAAACCGAAAGCCGGTCTTATTAGTAGATTGATGAAACACATAAAAAATATTCTTACGCTTAGTAAGAATGAGGAGAAGTAAAATGGGTGAATTTACAAACGGTACAAGTCCAGAACAAGATGCGATGGATAGACGAAGCGATCCTGGAAGTCAAGAACCAGGAAAAATACAAACTGATGTTGAAGGTATATTTGCAGATGGAATGAAACAAGGATTACCAGTCTTCGATGTTGAAACTGATGAATTTAATAAAAACATTCGTGCAGAACGACAAAGAGTACAATTTACATCAGAACCTATTACCCAATATATGCAAAAAACAAGATATAACAGACCATTTTGGGTAAGAACAAAAGATGGAAATTTAATGAGAAAAATAAATAAAGGCTAATTTTAATGTGGTAAAACCACAACAATAATAGGAGGAAAAGACTATGACATTTACATTAACATTCGGTTTATTAATTGCATTTCTTCTTGGTGCTGTAATTGCATCCGTTATTTGGTTCTTTGTAATCAAAAATAACAAACAATGGTTTGCAACACAATTTGCTTTGATTGAAGTAGAACTAAGTAGAATTCAAGCACAAACTGTTCCTGAATACATTGCTAAAGTTAAAGATGCGCTTGCTAAATTCAAAAAGAAATAAGGGGATCGTTTAATGATAACAGGATTTATCGCCGGTGTTATTGGGGCATCTATTTTATGGTTCTTTATTTGGAGAAATAATAAAAAAACATTTCTTACAGATTTAGAAATAATTAATACCCTACTTCCACAAACTGCTATTGATAAAATAGCAGATATCTTGAAAAAGTATAAGGTATTGAAATAACTATAACGGTGCTGAAAATTGTGAATGTTTTTTTATAGGAGTTGATATGAATTTTAGGAGTTATATGAAAAAACTCGAAGAATCATTCATAGGAAATGAAGTTATCCCTTATATGCTTGACGCTATCGAAAACAAAAAAGATATATCTACAAGAAAAGAAGCAATTAATTATATGGAAGAACTTGTACAATCAGACGAATATGTAAAACCAGTTATTAATTTTCTTAAACATATATCGGATATTGACTATAAATCATTACATAAATTAACAATGGAATATGAACAATGAATTTTTCCCACTTTTTTTTATTTGAACAAGAGCAAATTAAGAAATGGCAAGCATATGTAAAAACTGTACCTATGCTTGCTTCTGCAATTAATGTTCTAAAAAAAATAACATCAAAAGGATATGAAGCATATATTACTGGCGGATCGGTTAGAGATATTATTCTTGGAATTGATCCGCATGATGTTGATATTGCTACAAATATGCCCATTGAAGAACTTCAAAGGTTATATAAAACATATGATATAGGTAAATCAAAAGACTTTGGGATTGTTGTTGTTCGAGAAGGCGGACATAGTTTTGAAGTAGCACAATTCAGAGAAGATGGAGAATATCTTGATGGTCGTAGACCAGAAAAAATCAAAGTAACTTTGTCATTTGAAGCAGACGCAAAAAGAAGAGACTTCACTATCAATGCCATGGCTGTCGATAAGGATGGAAGTATTATTGACTATTTTGATGGACGAAAAGATATAAAAAATAAAATTTTAAGGACGGTGGGAAATCCGAGAGATAGGTTTGGTGAAGACTATCTTCGTATGATGAGAGCGGCCCGCTTTGCTTCTAAATTTGATTTTAGTATTGATCCAGAAACAGAAAAAGCCGCACAGGAACTTGCGGTAAACATAAAGAAACTTGCACCAGAAAGAATAAAGGATGAAATATTTAAAGCAGCGGGACAGCCCGGTGATAAATTTGCAAAATACCTTATATACCTTGACAAGATGGGGATACTTGAACTTATACTTCCAGAAATATCAAAGTTAAAAGGAATGGAACATGATCCCCAATTTCACCCTGAAGGTGGAGTATGGGAACATATATTATCAGCATTAAAAATAAATAAACTTACTGATCCAATTATTAATATATCTATTCTTTTACATGATATTGGTAAAGGAATTACTTATGCACAAAGACCAAATGGTTTACCATCATATATTGCTCACGCCGAAGAAGGAATTGAACTTGCAAATCAAATTGCTGATAGATTAAAATTTAGTAATGAAGAAAGAGATAAAATTCTTTTTTCTGTTGCTAATCATATGCGTTTTCAAGAAATCTTACACATGAAGCCAAGTAAAATATTTAAACTGGTAAGTGATAAAAATTGGGATGTTCTTCTTGCTGTATCAAAAGCAGATTGGTTTGCCCGTGGAAATATAGAAGAAAAAGAATTCGAAGATATTGTAATGAAAGCGGCCGAAGTAAAAGATAGATGGGGAATGAAACTGATAAATAACACTATAAAAATTGTAGACGGTAATCGGGTAATGAAACTTACTGGATTAAAACCTGGAAAACAAGTCGGTGATATTATAAGAAAAGTCTCTGAAATAGTTTTAGATCAAGGCATTGAAGACGAAAAAGAAATTGATGAATTAATATTAAAGAGTATAGAGAAATAAAATGAAATTTTTAAAATTTCTAACAGAAACAGAAATGTCAAGACATGGAATAACAAATCTTTTAATAACAGAATGCGATCCATTTTTAAAAGAAATTAAAAAACATGGAAATTTTCTTTTCAGAGGTTCTTCTAATACAATAGACGATATAAAAAAAGTTATACCAAGAATTGAAAGAAAACCATCGGACACACCCAAAAAAATACACGATATGGCTAATAGATTTTTTATAAGAAAATTTGGATGGGATGGAAGAAATGGGGTTTTTGCTACAGGTTCAAGTACAGAAGCAAGACTATACGGAAATTATACACCTTATTTATTTTTCCCTATAAATAAATATAAATTTATTTGGTCGCCAGAAGTAAACGATTTTTGGAAAGACCTTGTTGATACTACTGAATATTATCATGGCGAAAACCAGAGCAAAAGAGATAATATTGAAATAAAATTAACAACATATATAGATACTGATCTTTCTAAAGCAATATTATCAAATAAAGAAATAATGTTCAAATGCGAAGCATATTATCTTATTAATCAATATTATTATAACGACATACAAGAAGAACTATTTAAATGAGACTATTACAACATCTTACAGAAATAAAAGAAATAGCAAAAGAAGATATAATAAAACGTCTGAAAAAAGATTGTAAACCTTTTTTGCAAGAAATTAAAAAGGCAAAAGGTTTTCTTTATAGGGGTTCTTCTTATTATGTACAAACTATGAGAAAGGCTATACCAAGAACTGATAGAAAACCCACAGACACCCCAATAAAACTACATGACCAAGCCAATGATTTTTTTATAAAAAAATTTGGATGGGCTGGAAGAAATGGGGTTTTTGCAAGCCATCTTATTCAAGCATTACAATATGGAAGAGATGCTACAGGAACATATTTATTTTTTCCTATAAAGGAATATAAGTTTATTTGGTCGCCTGAAATAGATGATTTTTGGATAGACCTTATTGATGATGTAGGAATTTTTGATCAGAAATATTTTAATATGATGTTAAAAACATATATAGATACTGATCTTTCTAAAGCAATAGATTTACAAGGTGAAATAATGTTCAAATGTGAATCATATTATCTTGTTCATAGAAAATATGAAAATGTAATAAAACAGGAGTTTGATATATGAGACTAAAAAATTATCTTACAGAACAAGACATGGTTCCAAAGGACGCTAAAATTCTGAATTATCCAGAATTTAGACAAGTATATACTTGGGATTGTGGAGCAAATGCACTTCAAACCGTATTGATTTATTATGGTATAGATGTAAGGGAAAAAACTCTTATGAACCAATTAGGAACAACATCAGAACATGGAACTCCGGTTATCAATATGGTTGAAATAATAAAAGGTGCTGAATATTATGGTCTTGAAGCAGAAGATAAAGATGATATGACCATAGACGATCTTAAACACGCGATTGATAATGGTTGGCCAACCATAATTGCGATTCAAGCATATATGGATAAAGATGATCAGGACGAACATGCTATTGAATATAAAAATAATTGGAACGAAGGTCATTATGTTGTTGTTATAGGATATGATGATAAAAATATATATTTTGAAGATCCGTCAGATACCAAAAGAACATTTCTTTCATATGACGAATTTAATGATCGTTGGCATGATATGGATGATGATGGTAAAAAATATGAACATTGGGGTATAATCTGTAAAGGAAAACCATCATTCAAATCAAACGCTATAACCTACTTAGAAAGTAAGAATTATCCTTACTACAGAAGGAAAAAATAACGGTATACATTTAGGGGAGAATAGTGTATAATATATAATGAGCAATAAAAATAATCCGTATTTCGGTGAACATGGAATAGACAGACACCTTAATGAGAAATATATAAAAGATAAACAGAATGGTTTTTTTGTAGAATGCGGTGCTTATGATGGTATTGCAATATCTAATTGTCTTTATTTTGAAAAGAAATTAGGATGGAAAGGTTTAAATATTGAAGCATCAAAACATTCATATAAAGAATTAGTAAAAAATAGACCAAATTGTATAAATGTAAATTATGCATTATCGAATGAAAATAGAGATATGGAATTTTCAGAAGTTCTCAATTTCAATAATGTAAAACCTTCTATACGTGTAGATAAAACTATTTACTGGGGAATTAGATCAGGATTTGAATCAGAACCAAGACGTTCATGGGTAAAAAGAAATGAACCTAAAAGCGGTTATCAATCTGAAAAATATATTGTAAAATGTTATAGATTTGATACTTTATGGAAAGAATTAAAAATAGATAAAAAAATAGATTTGTTCGTTCTGGATATAGAAGGGCATGAGATAGAAGCATTAGATGGCATCTTAACATTGGAAGATAAATATCTTCCAGAGATACTTTGTATTGAACATCATATGGTAGGGGTGGAGAATATAGATAAAAAAGTTCAAGATAAATATATAAAAGGCAGCATTGAAGCAGTAGATGTTGTCTATATAAAAAGGACGGGTAATGTTAGATAGGAAAAATGTGATTTTAATTGACTTTAATAATTTAGCATACAGGACTTATTTTGTAAAAGATGTTCACCAAGATGAAGAAAACCCGAATATAAAATTGTGGAGATTCTTGTTAATAGATAATATTTACAAATCTCTTTACAAGATAAATAATGTAAGAAGTATTATTCTTGCAATAGATGACTATATATCTTGGAGAAAAGTTTATTGGGGCCGATATAAAGAATCAAGAAAAGTTCATCGAGCAACACAAAGCAGAGTTGATTGGCAATTCTTTTTTAAATCAATGAATGAATTGATAGATGACATAAAAGACGGTCTTCCGTTTATACCATTAAAAGTTCAATCAGCAGAAGCGGATGATATAATTGCTGTTATCTGTATGGACAAAACAGAAGATGATTATATAATCATTTCAAACGATGAAGATTTTCTTCAATTGACAGGATTGCCTAATGTTATGCTTTATTGTCCAAATAAAGAACGATATTTGAGAACGGAAAAACCAGAAGATTTTGTGACAAAATTATGTTTAATGGGACAATCGAAAGATGATATTTTTAATATTAAAACTCCATTAGATTGGCCAGTAGGAACACGTAAACCAATTTTTGGTGAAAGAATGTTAAGCAAAGTTCTTGATGAAGGGGTTGAAAAGTGGTTAAAAGAAAATAATCTTGAAGAGAGATATAAAGCAAATCAGATGTTGGTTGACTTCAAGAAGATACCACAGATTATCAGGAAACGAATATTAGAAGCATATGAAACATATGAATTACCTTCGCCTGATAATATGTATACTTTTTTTAATAAGAACAAAATGCAATCTTATATAGAAGATTATCATAAAGTAGAAAGTAGATTATTACAGTTATATTAGAGGATAAAGAAATGAAAATAAAAGATTTTTTATTACTGGAAAAAGTAAAAACCCCTTTCAATAAAACTGAAAGAGATAAAAATAATCCAGATGTACCGAAATGGTTTACTGATCTTTCAGGTAAAGCACAAAGGGAATATATAAAACAACATAAATCAACAGATAGAAAACCTACTAAACCCGAAGGTGGAGCAGGGGCAGAATTAGATGGTAATAAGAAATCTAAAGTAAAAAAAGTTATTGGTGGCGGAGAAGGAAAATCAAGAGAAGAATTGGAGAAAGTAAACACAAAGAAAAAAGAAAAAATTAATAAACTTGAAAAGAAAATGGGTTTAAAACCAGGAGAAGTCCCTGGTGAAAAATCTGAAAAAGATATAAAACCAGAAAAGGAAAAAGATACAAAAATTAAAAAAACATTGGATAAGAAAATTCCAGGGAGTGATATAGATGGGAAAAAAGAAAAAGGGACAGAAACAACAGAACCCAAACAAAAGACAGGGACAACAGGGACAGGCCCAGAAGCAGCCCAACCAGCAGAAAAAGGGCAAATAGCAAAACCAACAAAAATGAAACAAGCATTGACTAAACCATCTGGAAAAACACAAGTAGGACTAAAACCAGGAGAAGGTGGTTATGCAACAGAAATGGAAAAAGGTTTTGTTGATAGAATAAACAATGATACTGATGGTATGGGTGAGCATTCAGATGAAATGAATGCTCATACACAACATATTTTTGATGATCTTGTTGCTAAAGGACAGTTAGATAAAAAAGGTAAATATGAAGCGGTACAGACCGCAGGAAATAAAACATTCACACTTACAGGGGATTGGTCTAAATATGGTGCAACAAACAACGAACCAAAGACTGATGTTATTATTAAACATTCAAAGGGCGAATATAGATGTACGGTAAAAATGGGCGCAAGTACACAATTGATGTCCGGTAAAGGAAATGAAGCACTTGCTACATTACAAGCCGGAGCAAAAGAAGCAAAAACAAGTATTGAAAAAATGCCAGAGTTTAAGCAATTATCTAAACATCTTGTAAGGATGACAGAGAAGCACGTATTTCCGAAAGAATTTGGGGTTGGTTTAAAAGCGGGGGAAAAATGGGCCGTTGAATTTGACAAAATGAATAAAGAAGCAACAAATTTATTGAATGGTATACTTAATAAAAATGATGACCTAAAAAGGGAGATGGTAAAAGAAGCATTGACAGGAAATGCAAAGTTCGGAAAAGATAGCCCCGCAACAGCAACCCATTTGATGATTATTGATGCTAATCAAAACGGAAAAGGAAATCAACTTCTTCCTATAACAGATACGGTTGTTGATGAAATTGCTAAAAATGTAAAATGGAAAATCAATGTCAAATCCGATGCTGAAAAGGTTGGCGGTCAAAGAACAGGAAACCAAGTTGGAAGAGTTGTTTTAAGAGCATATTATCAACACGCTACAAAGGAAGGAATAGAACTTCCAGAAACGGAATTACTTATGGAAAAGAAATTAAAAAAAGTATCGAAAGAAAAATTACAGAAAGCAATTGAAGAATATTTAAGTGGTGGTATGGAAAATGTTTTAGATTTTTTAGGAGCGTCTATTGATGTTGAACACGAAAAAATAAATTGGGTAGAAATTGGAAAAAATGTTGAAGCAAAAATGAAGAAAGGTGTTGATGCCCGCCCCGCAATGAGCGGTATAAAAGACGCATTTAAGAAAAAAGGATTAAAAGTCGAATCAAAATTTCAAAAAGCATTGACAGAAACATCAAGCATATATGGAATAAGTTCAGGTATACCAGATATCGAATATAATAAAATGCACGCTGTTAAAGGAAAAATATTTTATAAAGTCATAGGTAATATGGTTCATTTTAAGACAGAAGGTGATAAACATAATTTAGATGCAAATGTTCCTAAAACAGATTTCTTTGCTCCAAGAGGAACCCTTCAACAATTTTTAAATCAAAAATATACAGCGCATCAAATATAAAAGATATAGTGTATGAAACAACCACAACCACAACTTCCCGTACTTTCTGTAAAATTAAAAATGGGTCTTGGTGATATAATTATTTCTCATTCACAATTATGGTCAATTAAAAATAGATATAAAAAAATTTATGTATCTCGAAGACCTGGATGGGAATTTCAGAAAGAATTTATGGAACTTATTTTTACTGATCCAAAATTTATTATAGTAGAAGAAAATAAAACACAAAAATTTGAAAGACAAAAATTTTTACATCAATTTGGAAATCCATTACCAGATCAAAAAATTTTTGTTCCTGTTCTCTGTACATATGATTACAGTGATATAAAAAATACATATATTGTTATATCTACAAAAGTAAGAGGATATAGAATAGATCGTTGGAAAGAATTAAAACCCATTTTAATAAAAAATTTACTTGGTCTTTCGAAAAAATATTCTATTATGCTTATTGGGGAAAAAACGATATATGAAGGAAAACCAGAAGACCCGATATATACAATATATGATGATCTAAAGAATAATCTTCCAATAATAGATAATACCTCAGACGATCTTCTTCCATTTTCAATAGACAATATAAAGAAAGATTGTTCTTTAATGCATTATGCAAAAAAAACTATTTGTGTTGGAAGAGGAGGAAATGTTATATTAGCATATGCGGTAGCAGATTGTTTTAGTATAGTTGATTCCTCTTTTAGTAATTGGCAATTTCATAGATTAGAAGATTTTAATCAAATAGATGTTGCTTTAAAAAATTTATAGGAAATAATATGAAACCGTCATTTTATATAAAATTAAAAGCATGTCTCGGTGATATGATTTTTGTTCAAGCACAATTATGGGCAGCCAAAGATAGATATGAAAAAATTTATATATCACAGGTTCATAATTGGGAACCCCAAAAAACATTTTTTGAAATGATTTTCTGTGAACCATATTTTACTATCACAAATGATTTAAGTTATCCAAAACAAAAAATTATATATAGTCTTGGAAATATTCATGAAAACTGTATACCACCGGATCAAAATTTTTTTGTCCCTATTCTATGCACAAATGATTATAGTAATATAAAAGATACATATATCATTATATCTACAAAAATAAGAGGTTATGGAATAAAACTTTGGAATGATCAACTAAAACCTCTTTTAATAAAACATCTTCTTGATCTTTCGAAAAAATATTCTATTATGCTTATTGGGGAAAAAGAAATAGACCCATATAGTTCGATTGCTGATGATCCAGTATATACAATATATGATGATCTGAAAAATAATTTACCAGAAGAAAAGATAATAGATAATACGATTAATAATCTTCCAGTATCAATAGATAAAATGAAAGAAGATTGTTCTTTTATGCATTATGCAAAAAAAACTATTTGTATTGGTCGTGGGGGAAATGTTATATTAGCATATGCTGTAGCAAATCATTTCTGTATAGCCGAATCTGCGGCTTATGCTAAAGGTTGGCCCTTTAAAAAATTTATAAGTTTTGATCAAATAAATACCTCATTAAAAGCCTTAGAATAAATTAAAAAAATAAGGAAGGTTAAATAAATGTTAAGTGATACTGCTAAACACATTTTTACTACATTGTATAGTTTTTCAAATGAAACCCCAGACGATACATACAAAAGAGTTTCAAAAGAATTCTCTAAAACACCAGAAGAAGAAAAAATAGCATATACATTACAAAAAGAAAATATATGGCGACCAAATACCCCTGTTTATTTTAATGCAGGGACCAAACATAAAGTCTTTTCTGCTTGTTGGGTTCTTGGTATGGAAGATTCGATGGACAGCATTTATGACGTTGCTAACTTGTCAAGGAAAATATTTCAACAAGGTTCTGGGGTAGGGATACCCATTGGAAACCTTAGAGAAAAAGAATCATATATTTATGAAGGGAACAGTGGAGTTCCCCCTACTGGAAAAAGTTCCGGTCCTATAAGTTTTATGAAACTTTTCAATGCGGTTGGAGAAACAACAAAGTCAGGTGGTAGAACAAGAAGAGCCGCAATTATGTGTATGATGCCTGTGTGGCATCCAGACATACTTGAATTTATTGGATGTAAAGAAATTGATGGATCATATCAAAATATGAATATATCTGTAGCAATAACAGATAAATTCATGGCTGCATTGAAAGATAATGTTCCCTTCCCCCTTATATCACCATCAAACGGTTCTGTAATTACAAATATAAATCCATCAGAAATATGGGATCAGATTGCAACAATGGGATGGAAATCAGCAGATCCAGGAATCTTCTTTATTGATACAGCAAACAAATTCAATCCATTGAAAAAATTATATATCATTGAAACAACAAATCCTTGTATTACAGGTGAAATATTAGTTTCTACTCCATATGGTTATAAACAAGCAAAAGATTTTTTTATTGGTGATGAAATAATAACAACAAACGGCATTAGAAAAATAGATAATATCGAAATAAACAATAATTCTCAAATATACAAAGTTGAATTTTCTGATGGTGGATATATAAGATGTACAAAAGATCATCAATTTCATGCTATAAAATACAGCAATGGAAAAAATATATCAAAGAAATATGAAGAAATAAAACTTTGTAATTTATCTGTAGGAGATTGGGTAAGAGTAAACCCATCAATAATACCAAAAAACACACTACCAATAAAAGAAAAATACACATTTACAGATAAAGAAATTGGTTTTCTTGCTGGATGTTTTATCGGAGATGGAACAATAACACAAAAATGTATTGATAAAAATTTTATCAAATTAGCGAGCAATCAAGACGATATAGAATGGAATAAAATAATTGAAAAAATGTTTATGAATTACAGTATTGATAATCATAAAAAAAACAAGGGGATGAATTATTGTATAAAGGATAAAAATATAATAGATATTATAAAACAATTGAATATAATAGGATACTCACATACAAAAAGAATTCCACTTATATTAAAAAATACAAATAAAGATTTTCTTTCTGGATTGTTAGATGGATACTTTTCTACAGACGGTAATATAAATCTTTCTTCAAATCATCCTACAATAAGATTATCATCTTGTAACAAAACACTTCTTACCGATATAAAAGATATTCTTTTGATGTTTGGAATACATTGTAGTTTCAATAAAAGTATAAGAAAAAAACAATCTATAATAGACGGAAGAATATTAAATGGAAAAAATAAGTATGAAATAATAATAAGCGGAGATTCAATAAAAAAATTTTACACTGATATAGGAATAACAAATCCATATAAAAAAGAAAAATTAAATAAGGCAGTAAAAGAATATTCTCTTACTGGAAATACATGGAAATCAAGAATTATTTCAATAGAACCAGATGGAATTGAAACAACATATGATCTACATGAACCAACAGATGACAATTGGATAACCAATGGTTATGTAAGTAGAGGATGCGGTGAACAACCCCTTATTCCATTCAGCGCATGTAACCTTAGTTCCATCAATGTATCTAAATTTGCTACTGAAAATGGATATGATTGGGTTGGTCTTTATAAAACAGCATATGTAGTTATGCGTTTAATGGATAACCTTATTGATGTTATGCATTTCCCTGATAAAAGATTTGAACATAATGTAAAAAAATATAGACCTGTAGGTATTGGTATTATGGGTTTAGCAGACGCATTATATGAAATGGGATACAAATATGATGGCGTTGACGGTAAAGAGTTTGCAGGAAAAATTATGAAAACTATAACATCTGCTTGTGTCGAATGTAGCGTAGAATTAGCAAAACAACACGGACCATTTCACGATTACAATAAAGTAAAAATTGATATTGAAGAAATCATTACACAACATATTGGGGAAGGACCAATTCTTGAAGAAGTAAAAAAATATGGGGTAAGAAATTGTCAATTCACAACAGCCGCACCAACAGGAACAACATCATTATCTTGTGATTGTTCTTATGGTATTGAACCTTCTTTCGGTATTGTTTTCAAAAAGAATGTTATGGACGGAACAACCTTGACCATAATAAACCCGGTTTTTGAGAAGAAGTTCAAAGGCGCAGAATGGTATAAAGAAGATTTATTCGAGAAAATAATTACAAACAATGGATCACTGAAAGGATTAAGAAGTGTTCCGAAAGAAGTTAGAGATGTATTCATTGTTGCTCATGATATAAAATATAAAGACCGAATTGACATGCAGGCAGAATTACAGAAGTTTTGTTCTACAGCAATTTCATCAACAATCAATCTACCGTCCACCACAACCAAAGATGAAATATCAGACCTTTACAAGTATGCCCATGAAAAGGGGTTGAAAGGTGTGACTGTATACAGGGATGGATCAAAGAAAAATCAACCTGTATCTTTCACAAAAGTAAAACCTATGGGCAGACTTCACGCAAGACCGTCTAAACTTTCCGGTAATGTTCATATTATCGAAACTGGTAATGGGAAATTATATGTTACTGTTTCTATGTTTGATGGAAGTCCTGTTGAAGTTTTCTTGAACATGGGTAAATCTGGACAACTTTTCAATGTATTTTCAGAAGCGTTAGGTAGAGCAATTTCCATTTCATTACAACACGGTGTTCCTGTAGAAACGATTGTAAAAACAATGGAAGGTATAAATTCAGATTGTCCAGTATGGTTCAGATTTGAAGACACCGATAAAAAACCTACCCAAATTTTAAGCATCCCTGATGGTTTAGCAAAACTTTTGAAACGATATTATGTAAACGGTGGAAAGCATGACGATGATTCAAATATCATAGAAAAAGAGATATGTTCCCAATGTGGAACAAAGTCATTGATATTCATAGAAGGCTGTAAAACGTGTATATCATGCGGCTTTTCAGCGTGTTCGTAGAGATAAGTCTTTAATATCATTACGAAAGATTTCCCTTGACAATAAACCCAATCTATAGTATAATAACTTATAATGGAGAAAGCCTAAGAAAAGAGAAAAAATATTTTCAGAAGCAAAGCAAATTCCAAAGGAAAAAAGGAGATACTAAAATGGGTTGGTTTCATAGAGCTTGTTTAGAACTTATGAAGAATGAGAAAGATATAAAATGTCCTCATTGTCATGGAGAAGGAGTTGAGTATTCAGGCTTTTCTCAAGTTCCCCCATGTTGGGTTTGCAAAGGATGGGGATGGTGTTCAAAAGATACCTTAAATGCGTACATTCGTTATATGAAGGAAGATCACACCGTTACAGTCTGGACCCCTGCCGGAGAAAACGAAGACGAAGAATAAAAAAAAAGTATAAAAGAAAGCCAGGAAGAATATTATAAATAGCAAGAAAGGAAAATGTATGAGAAAAAAGTTATCTGAATGGAACGGTAGACCGATTGATGGGGAGGAAATTTCAGTTCGTTTAGGAATTACAAGACAAGCAGTTTCAAACACTTTGAAAAGAGCAATGGCTAAAATGTATATTGCCATTCGAAGAGAGAATTCAGGTATTACACCGTTTCAAATTGCAAGCCAAATGGTCAGTATTCTAAAGGTTCACTCGGATGAAGAAGTAAAAAAAATGTATAGTCTTTTTCCACCGAATCTTAGAAGTATAATTGAAAAGGATGCGCTCAAATATTACAAGGAAGTGACAATAATAAAAGATGAAGACGAAGAAGATAACGAATGTGAATACTAACAATTTATGCACAAACTGTTATTGGTGCAAAACGATGAAGGGGTCTGTATGGTGTTCTCAGAAGAAATTCTGGGCTGAAACTATAAAAGACATAAGATTTTTTTCCCCCTTTGATTTCGATTGTACAGAATACTCAGGAATGGGCGAAGAAGATGTTTTATGATAATGACATTGGATTTTGTGAGAGAATTTGTTTATCAAAACTTTCCAAAAATAACTACCTCTAAAGGCGGAACTCATTTTCACGGAAGATGTGTTTTATGTGGCGATTCCAGAAAAAGTAAATCTAAAAAAAGATTTCACTTAGATTTCAACAATGGAGAACCTGTTTTCCATTGTTGGAATTGCGGAGCATCAGGAACATTCGCAACATTATATTCACAAGTCAAAGGTATATCCATATCTCAAGCACTTACCGAACTCAACAAATTTGATCCCGATCAGATAGCAAAAACTCTCCTATCATCAAAACCCAAAGTAATAGAAAACAATATTCCAGAATATACAATTCACAATAATATTCTAAAAGACTGTTTAGGTATATCTGATAATCCAGAAGGAATAATTCAGACCGAATATAAAAAAGCATTGTTGAAATTTATAGAAGAAAGAAAAATTCCATCTGAAATTCAGGTATATGTAGCATATCAGGGAGAATATAAAGGGAGAATAATTATTCCAATATTCAAAGGAAAAGATATTGTATATTTCCAAGGTAGATCACTTGAACCAAATCCAGATCGAAAATATAAAAACCCACCAATAACAAAAGATCATATAATTTATAATTTAGACCATTTCCAAAGAGATAAATACATTATAATTACAGAAGGTTTATTAGATGCTATGCAAATTTCTAATCAAGGAACATCTATGTTAGGAAAAGTTTTATCTGATAATCTTGTTCAAACACTTCTGACATTATCAGATAAAGGAATTATTGTCGCATTCGATAATGACGGTGATGGGAAAAAAGCATTATTAAGTTATCTAAAAGAAGGAAAATTTTCACATAGAATAAAATACTTCATCATACCATCTAAATATAAACAGATCAAAGATTTAAATGATCTATCAGTAAAATGTAACATAGGTAACATTTATGATTTTGTTGTGAACAATTCATTTTCAAAATTTGATACGTTGATAAAGGTGAAAATTGGTTTAGGAGGAAAGAGTAATGAAAATTACACAGAAAGGAACAGATTATATAACAATAAATGATGAAAATATAAATGATAATTCATTAAAAACCATTTCAAGAGTACATCTAATTGGTTTAAATTTTAATGACCCAACATCCGATAAAATACAAAAAGTAATGGATATATGGGATAAAACCAATAGATTTGTTGTTTATAATAATATTAAAATATATAATAATCTTTTAAAAGAAACTGCAAAGAAATATTATATCGGTAATAATCAAGGAGACAAATTAATTTCCTTTATGAGAAGAAACAATAAAGTATTATTAAATTTTCTTAATTTAAATAGTTTTGACTTTCAATACCTTTTTAGTTCCTCAGAAGTATTAATAGATGTTCTAAGAAATGTTGAAGTTGTTGAAGTTGCTAAAACTCATTATAATATATTCAAAGAACATTTTGAAAATTGGTCGGGAAATGTGATAATAGACTAATGGATAATGTTACTTTACTTTTGGGGCCATATGTAGGTGATTGGGAACATGAAATAACTACCTTCCGTCCTTATATTAGATGGATCATGGAAGTGTTTAATCATGAAGATGTATTTTTATCAACCCATTCCAATAGAACCTTCCTTTATGATTGGATTCCAAAAGAAAATATTTTTCCTATTTTTGGAGAATTTAGTCGCAATGAAATATTTCAGACAGGATATGTTTTTAATGGATTAAACGGAAGGGATTATAATCTTCTCATTCGTAGATTTAAAGATAGAATACAGAACAAAAAAAAGAAAATAGAAATAGTTTTTTTAAATTATACAAAAAATAATAATTCAGCAAACTATCCAATTTATAATAAAATATTTGAAAAGATAAAAGTCCCAGATGATATAAAAATTAGTGATAAACATAAGAACAAAATTGTCTTTATTCCAGATAGAAGAGAAAATATAATAAGAAGTGAATGTATATATAAACTTTTACAGAAAGAATACGGTGAAGAAGTTATAGTCGTAGGTGATATGAAGATACATTTCAGTGAAGATAATATAGCATTAAAAAATCCAGATTATGCTGAAAATGGTTATAAATATATACTATCATATATAAATAATGCGAAAGCGGTTGTGTGTCCTACATGTCATTGGTCTATAATTTCCAATGTTCAAGGGGTTCCATTATTTACTTGGGGAAAGAACGCATCACAATTCAAAGAAGAAGGAATATATAACTTTGAAAATAAATGTTTATCCTTTTCAACCGATAAACACACAAAACCAGAAATTATAATAAAAATGTTAGAACATTTTCGGAGGGTATATGCCATTATATGATTTCCATTGTGATAAATGTAATATAACAGAAGAACATCTTGTTCGTGAAGATGTAGATTTTTGTTGTCTAAAATGTAAAAAAATTATGACGAGAAAATTTCCAAATACGATGGATTTTAGGCTTATATATGATCCTAAAAAACATAAAGTATCATGGAGTGCTGAAGGCTTTGCTTCTACACAAAGATATAAAAATTTCAAAAAGAAACTCTTCTAAGGGGAAACAATGTTTACTATTATTGCGGGAAGTATACAAGATTCAATAATTCTTGAATCTATAAAATCACAACTTGTAAAAGAAGAAGATAATTTTATACCATGTAATTTTTCAAAAACCCCTGCGAGACAATTAGACAATCTTCTTAGGGAAGCAACAGAAGCAATTATTTTAATTAGCCCAAATACTGGGGAATTTCCCCCAGACTATTTAAAATTCATAAAAAGTAATTATGCTCCAAATACACTTTTTATGATAAGAACAGAGGATATTATTGAAGGAAAAGTTATTGACGGAAAATTTGATGATATATCTGCAAACGATACATTTTGTTTTTCAAAAGCATTTTATAGAACAAATCTTAGAGAAATGAACCCATTTTCGTCATATCAAGAATGTATTAATAGACTAAGTAGAATTGTAAGAAAATTTACTATGCTTCCATGCAGGCTTGAAAAAAATTATACAAAACTTGCACAATTAGTTAGCGATAAAAAATCATTAGAAAGAGAAATAAGATCAAAAGAAGTAAAAGAGTTAGAAATTTTAAAAACACACGCAGAAATTAAAAGACATGAAGAAATGATTGATGCTATAAAAAAAGAAAATGAAGACAGAAAATATAAAGAAGAATTTATAAGAAAAAGAGCAATTGCCCAGGGCGGAATTGTTGCAAAAAACCATCCCCCAATAGAAATAAAAAAATCTACAAAAATTTATGATTCTGTTGATATTACAACAAAATGGAATACTTGGATGGAAGAAGATGGATAATAAATTTATAATTTTTTCTTGTGGATACAATTGTGAAAAATATATTGAATATCATATTCATTCAATTAACTCACAGTCATATAAAAATTACCACCATATTATTGTTGATGATGCATCTACCGATAAAACATTTGATCAAGCAATGCCCCATATGGAAGAAAAAAGATCAGTATTTTTCAATAAAAATAATCAAAAATGGATACCAAACGCCTTAAAATATTTGGATGCTTATATTGATGATGGAGAAGAAATTATAGTTCTTGTTGATTTAGATGATTGTTTATATCATTCAGACGTTCTCTCTCTTCTTAATAATGTATATAATAAAAAAGATTGTTGGATGACATATTCTTTATTTGTTGATTCCAACAGTTATATATCCAGTTGGATACCGAGATATACAGAAGAAGATTATTTGATGAGAAATTATCGTAATCATATATGGTCATTTACTCATCTTAGAACATTCAAAGCATTCTTATGGACAGAACTTGATAAGAATGATCTAAAAGGGCCTGACGGACAGTATGCAAAATATTCCTATGATAGATTTGTATTGATACCAATGTTAGAAATGTCAAGTCCTAATAAAATCCAGTTTATAAACAATGTAATGTATTATTATAACAATGCAAATCCTTTACAAGTAGAAAAAAATCATAGACAAGAACAAGAAAATCTTGCACACTATGTTGACCAAAAAATAAGATACAGGAGACTTAAAAGATGAAGATAATTATCTTCAGTGTAGGAAATAACTGTGAAGAATATATAAAAAAACATACTCTAAGTGTATTGAAACAAAATATAAAATCTCTTACGAAGGTAGACGTTTTTCATGTTATTGTAGATGATGGAAGCACAGATAAAACAAGTGATTTATTAGTAGAATATTTACAAAAAGATAAATTTATATATCTTCATAGAAATGAAACAGAAATAGGATGGTTGGCAAGCGCAGCAAAATATCTTGATCAATATGTAAGCAATCCAGGAGATATTATTGTTATTCTTGATTTATATGATTGGTTTGCCTCACAGTCTTCATTAAGTATAATATATGAAACATATTATAATAACCTTTGTTGGATGACCTATGGGGGATTTGCTCATAACGATTTTGATGGAAGACATGTATCACAAACACAACCCTTTAATAAAAACACAATGGAGTTAAGAAGTTATAGATCACTTGATGATGATTCCTGGAAAATATGGCGACCAATAACTTTTAGATCATTTCTTTGGTTAAATATAGATCATAAAGATTTAAAAATAAATGATAAATTTATTGAAGGCCCTTATGATAAAATATTAGCACTTCCTTTGCTTGAATCTATTCCAAAGGATAAAATAATATTTATAGAAGATGTTCTTTACATTTTAAATAAAAATAATAAATATCACCCGATCAATAATAAATATAACGATGAATCATTTAAACATCTACCAACATATACAATCCTTCCAGAAAATTATTTGGATAGATTATATTATGAATTACATGCTTCATCAATGACACCGGACTCATATAGAAAGATAACAAAACAATTAACCAATACAGCAACTAATCAATTTTTTATTATATTTTCTTGTGGATATAATTGCGAAAAATATATTTATCAAAATATGCAAAGGGTAGCAAATCAAACATATAAAAATTATATTCATATAATTGTTGATGACGCATCTACCGATAAAACACTACATGAAATAGAAAGATATAAAGACGATAAGACAATAATTATTAGAAATAAAAATAATTATAAATGGTTAAGAAATTCAATCGAACATCTAAAACCAAGAATTACTAATCCAGAAACAATAATTGTTGTTTTAGATTTAGATGATTGGTTTGCGAACAATACTGTATTGGAAAAATTAAATAAAATTTATAGCACAGAAGGATGTTGGGTAACTTATGGTAGTTGTAAAAGGCAAGATACGGGATTAATTGAACCAAACCCGTCCCATTCAAGAGAATATACATCAATAAGAGTTGCATGGTATTATACCCATTTAAAAACATTCAAAGCATTTCTCTTTGATAGAATAAACCCAATTGATTTTAAAGATAGAAGTGGAAATTGGTTACAATACAGTTATGATAGATTTCTAATGTATCCTATTCTTGAAATGACACCAAAGAAAAGAATACGATTTATAAAAGATATTTTAGTCACATATAATACTGATAATCCTTTATCCGTATTCAAAACTAATTCAGCAGCACAAAAGAAAATGAAGGAATATTCAAAAGCAAAAAGACGATATACTGTTTATGAAAGGTAAAATAAAATGTATAGAATATATATGGATAATGGTTCAAATCATATTGTCACTCGAAGAATGATTCCATATTGGGGGGTTAAAGGAAGTTATATTTCAGATATAAAAAATGCGAATATCCAATTATCATATGTTCATTTTTCTCAAATAACTAAACTTCCTAAAATAGTTCGCATAGATGGAATTTATTATGATTCAGAAACGAATTATAAATCACGAAATCATATAATAAGTCAAGCGCATTCTATTGCGGATGGTATAATATACCAAAGCAATTTTTCAAGTATTATGGTTCCCCACTATCTTGAAAAAAGAAAAGAATCATCAAAAATTAAAGTAATTTATAATGGAATTGACAGGGATTGGGTTGGGAATCATATAGAAAATCCAAAAAATTTCAATATTGTTGTATCCGCAATTTGGAGAAGACATAAAAGACTAAATGAAATAATAAAAATTTTCTTAGAATTTGTAAAGACACACAATGCTATTTTACATGTTTTAGGTTCCCTTGATAGAGAATCGAATGTTTACTCTCACCCCAAAATATGTTATTATAAACATGTAGATTATAATAAAATGAAATCAATTTTTACCAGAGCAAATGTTTCTCTACATCTTTCCAAAAGAGATTCTTGTCCAAACACTGTAATCGAAACCATAGGTGCCGGAATTCCCGTTATAACAACAAATGCTTGCGGGGGAGCAACCGATATGATAAAAATGACAGATGGATGTATTATTTGTAATGGTGATGCTGATTATAAAGATATAGACCCTGTTCCTCATTATCAAGATGGATATAATAAATTACCAGAAAAAACATTCAATGAAATTTTAATAGCGTTAGAAAATATATATAAAGACAGAAGACGAGTTATATTACCTGAAAAATTGACAGCAAAATATATGGCAGAAGAATACCTTAATTTCATAGGAGAGGTTTTAGGGTGATTTTTTTTGGAGCAATTGTAGCAATTTTCATACTAACAATTTTTATATACTGGTTACAGGATAGAGACAGAAAAAAAAGGGAAAAATAAAATGTTATCGTTTACTTTATATTTTGATGAACCCTATATGAAATGGGCATCATTACTTGTGAAATCAATAAAATATCATCACCCAGAAGCATATATTATCTGTAACACCATCGGTATTTCAAAAGAAACAACACACCAGTTATATGAAGATAGAGTTTATATATTCAGAAATGATTTGAATTTTGTTCCGAATGTCAATCGTGCTTGGCAAATTATAGAACACAAAATTTCATTTCTTCTGAATTCTATAAGTTTAGACCCAGACGCAACTCATGTTTTATTGGATTCAGATATGCTTCTTCTTAAACCACTTCCCGCAGTAAATGAGATGAAAAAATATGATATGGGTGGATTCATTGTACATGAAACAAAAATTGCGGGCGGGATTCTTTTGGTAACACCAACCGCAATGAGTATGAATTTTTTACATAGATGGAATAAATATCTTATGGACGGTAATTATTTCAATGATAAAGATCAACCATCATTAGCAAAATTTTATAATGAATATAAACTTAAAGGATTGAAATGGTTACAGTTAGATAGAACATATCTTGATCATAAAGAAAAAGATGATGCTCATATATGGAGTGCTCATAAATCAGAATTTGGAACAAAAGATAAAAGATATGAAAAATATGTAAAAAAATTAGATGAAATGACAAACACACAAAGAAAAAAATTCTTAGGAATATTTTAAAAAGGATAAAGAATGTTTAAAAAATTGTCGGTATTTATTGCTATTATCTTTTTGATCAGTTTGTTGAATATAGGTTTAGTTTTCGGAAAGAGCAGTAGTTCAAGTTCTTCAAGTTCAAGTTCACGATCAAGTAGTTCAAGTTCGTCTGTATCTCGATCTTCAAGCAGTTCTTCAAGTAGTTCAAAATCAACTACATCCTCCTCTACACCAAAATCTACACCAAAATCTTCATCGCAAGAATCATCACAATCAAAAGGATCATCAACATGGTTTGGAGGAAATTCTAAATCACCCGTACCTTTACCATCTGGACCTACCGCACCTATTATAGTTCAACCATCATCTGGTGGTTCAGGAATGTCATGGATATTTTTCTGGTTATGGTTCTCAAATACAAATAAAGAGAAATCAGTACCCGTAGCCACAGAAGCAAAAAAACAAGAAGCACCAGAAGAAATAAAAAACCCACCAGTAGATAAAGATCAATTATTACCCGCTGAGAATGAAGATATAAATTGGTTATATTGGATAGTAATCTTCATAATCCTTTTGGGTTTATGTTATGGTGGATATAGATTTGTGAAAACGATCAAGGAGAAAAGATAATGTCATATAATATTGTTTCCATGATCCCTGCCCGTGGGGGAAGTAAGGGTATACCCAAAAAAAATCTTTATCATATAAATGGAAAACCGTTGATGGAATATATGATAGATACTTCTATAAAGTCAAGATATATTGGAAAGGACAGAACATATGTAAGCACAGAAGATGATATGATCAAAAAATTCTGTATCAATTGTAAAGGAATAAAGGTAATAGATCGTCCATCAGAATTAGCATCCGATCAAGCAACAACCGAATCAGTAATGGAACATTTTACAGATATTGTTGATTATGATATTATTGTTTTATTACAAGCAACATCACCTTTATTGAAAGTAAATGATTTAGATTCTGCCATAGAGAAATTTATAGATAGAAAAATTGACGGTTATGATTCTTGTTTTAGTTGTTTATTTACAAATGATATTCTTATTTGGGACATTTCAAAAGATAAACCAATAAATTATGACCCACTGAATAGAGGAACAAGACAAAATAGAGTAAGTAAACTTGTTATTGAGACAGGAGCTTTTTTTATAACAACAAGAGAACAGTTTCTAAAAACAGGTTGTCGTATTGGTAAAAAACCAATGTATCATTATATAGATTATTGGACACATTTTCAAGTAGATAATATTGAAGATGCTGAAAAAATTGGGAGGTTGATGGAATGAGATATAATTTGAAAGATTTATTGAGACAAAAAACATCTGATACAGCGGTTTATTTGGGTTCAGGGGAAAGTATAAATGAAATTACCAAAGAACAATGGAACATAATAAAAAATTTTGATACATGGGGAATAAATAATTGGCATTATCATCCATTTGTTCCAACATTTTTTTCTGCTGAAGTCAAATCTTATAATAGACCATTATGGAAAAAAAGACAATTACAAAGACTTCCCGAATATCAAAATGTAAAATATATATGTTCATCAAATAAAAATATGCCAGAATTTATAGATTATAGTTTATTTGATGTTTTTGTATATGATATGAATAAAATAGGTGATGAACGAATTCCCGTTCCTAATCATAAAATAGATATGAATCCAAAACCAAATACATTGACCTGTGTTGGTGGTGTAAGCATTTCAATATTGATGGAATTATATTTCAGAATGGAATATAAAAGAATAATTATGTTAGGAACAGATATGATGACTGGAAAATATTTTTGGAGTGGTAAACCAGAATTTGGAGAAGTTCATGAGCAAACAAATAAAGCAAGAGAGGGAAAAGATCCAAATCTTCCTCACAATACCGCACATATGAAAAGTTACATTATAAATTATAGTAAAAAATATATCCCAATTTATATTTGTACCAAAAATACTTTATTATATCCAGAAATCCCGTTTTTACCGTTTGAAAGTCTTTGATATTATTATGAAAGATTTTTCTTGACAAATCTTCCCGTTTTTGGTATAATATAAAAATCAAAAACGGGAAAGGAAAACAATGACTGAAAAAGAAATCATAAAAAGGATTAGAATTGAATATAAAAGATGTTTGAAAAAAATAAATATTCTTTCAGTTTTTGTTCGCCTCCGTATAAGAAAAGGAATGGAAAATAATTTATGGGGGTCGGCTCTCAATTTCAGTATTTTCCATCAAATTGATATAAACCTTAATCTTATCATGAAGTTTCCCCACCAAGCAGAATATGTTGTTGCTCATGAAATGGCTCATGTTTCTGCCCGATTGAAAGGGGAAAAACGACCTCATGGTAAAATTTGGGAAAAAGAATGCCTCCGTTTAGGTGTCCTTCCTATTGTAAAACTCTAAAATCTCCTTGTAACTCCACGATATTATTACTAAAGAAAGTTCTTGACAAATTTTCCAAAATTTGGTATAATAAGTATAGAAAGTGAGGAAAAAAGTGAATCATTCTTTAGGAAATAGCAGAGCAAGTTGGTCCAGAAAAAGGTCTTATATTATAAGTATTCAATTGGAGTTACTTGATCAAAAAATTATACCCTACCTGGAAATCCTTAGTCATACTAAAAATTTCTATAGAAAATCGGTAATTGAATTACAAACAATTTATACCGATCTAAGAAAAAGTAAAAAATAATGAAAATCATGCCCCATGCCGAATATATGAAAAAAGTCAAAAAGATGGATTATCATCAATTGCTTTTTATTATCAAAGATGCAAGGGAAGCAATGGAAGCAATGCCAGATAGCCAGAATAATGGTTATTATCAAGATGAAATTCATTATGCTTCAATGGAATTACATAAAAGATCAGAGAGGAGAAAATAATGTTCAAGAAACCTTGGAAAAACGGTGCCTGCGCCTATCATGAAGCGGATAGTATTACCGAAGCAAAAAAAGGATTTTCCCGCAATCGAAAAAACGCCATGTTTATTCTTTCCGATAAATGTATTTCAAAATCAAAAATTACTTGCGCCGTTTGCGGGAAACTTCTTACTGTAAGTGATGGCAATCGTTGCGAATATTATCCTAAGATCAAAAAAATTCTCCCCATTCATTATTATTGCGCTTGGGATTCTTTGATGAAGGATATTTACGGAAAACTATACGATAAGTTGATGTAATCATTACGAAAAATAGTTCTTGACATATTCCCCAAAATTTGGTATAATAAGTATAGAAAGTGAGGAAAAGAAAAAATGGTTAATCCTGCTGTAAACAAAAAAACGCTTCAAGACAAAATCAGTAAGGAAATCGCTCGGTTAGAACTGACCGAAACAATTCTTTCCGAAGTCCTTGAAATTCTTCGAGTTTTTGATGGTAAAAAATATACCAAAAGAATCACTGATAAGATCAAATTTATTTTACCTGGAAAATCTGTTTATTTTGAAAATCGCTATGGAATGTATCATTTGAACATTTGGGGAAATGGTATTGACTATGAAAAAAGAATTGATTTTTTCTTAGGGTATCAGTCTTCAAATCCCAATAAAATTGTTGATATGAATTTTATTGGTGATCATAATAAAAATTTGGTATGGATTGAAAGAGAATTAGAAAGACTTCCCATTGACCTGAATGATCTTGATGATATAACAGATTCTTTCAGCAATAAACTTGAAGAAGTTATCAAGTGGAAAGAATCTCTCAAAAAACATAGTAACATTGTTTATAGCGAATTTCATAACGCTATGAAAATCAACACTCTTTAAGAAAGGGAAAAAAATGTCATACGCAGTAAAAGTCCTTGTATGTGGTGAATCAAAATGGTCTGGGAATGCTTTACGCTTCAATACTGAAGCGGAAGCCAAGGATTATGGCCGTGACCTTATGGGACGATGGTTTGCGGTGAAAGAAATTTCAACTGAATTGGTGAACGATCCTGTAAATTACAGTTTCATCAATGGAACCCTTGAAGAAAAGGAGAATTAAAATGATTGATAAATGGACCGCTTTGACTAATTTGCTTATGACGTTCGATTCTTCTGATCAGCCCCGGACATATGAAATTATGAAAAGAGTTTTCAATATGAAAGGCCATCTTTCAGCGATAAAGATGAAAAAAGGTGATCCTGTTGAATATATAGGAAGCGGATCAGGAAAATTATTTCTTGGAACCAAGGGAACAATTGTTAATGTAAACCGTGTAAATATTGTTGTTGATTTCGGGATCGCCGGAAAATGGAATGTAAAACCCCAGGCACTCAAAGCATTAAAGAGGTCATAACCCTCTGATTTCATTACGAAAGAAAGTTCTTGACAAACTAACAAATTCTTGGTATAATATACTTAGAATTGAGAAAGAAAGGAAAAAACAAAATGTCAAAAAATCTTTGTGCAAAAAGTCGAAAAGTCGAAGAGCCGTATGAAGTCTGGATGTCACCGGATAGATCCTGGGAATGGAGAATCCTGAAGAAATGGCAGGGTGACGATGATAAACCGTATGCTCGCTGGTTTTGCGCTGTCAAGTCTCCCATGACTTACGGATCTTTTGAGTTAGGTGATGTTTATGTTTCCGATATCAAAGGATATGCTTTGAGGGTTGCATAAATGAATAAAAAAGTTACATTGATTTTGATTGATTTGTTATCAGCAAAAATGCCGTATCCGATCTCTAATCGGAAATGCTATAAAGTCAACGGGATTATCAATTCCGTTGACTGGAGAATTGGGGATCTCTTGACAAAAGAACAAGTCAATGATTTGATCGTATATTCTGGTGATATCACCGTCAAAATTATAGAAAAGAAATAGCAGGTAAAATTCAATGCCAAAATGTATTAGAAATAAACGATTAGATGAATTGGAACAAACTTTTAAAAAAATTCATCCTCCAATTTCTTTGCTATTCTCTGATATGTTAGCGGCAATTTCAGAATTGAAACGCTGTAGAAAATACATAAAAAAATTAAAGGAAAAGGAAAATGTTTAAATACGATGAAGAAAAATATACACTTGCTGATGCAATTAGTTTAGCAAGAAATATTAAATACGGTCCTTTACCGAAAAAAACTGACCCGAAACCTACAATTGATGAAGCAATTGGAATTATTACCCAAGAACGAAAAACTTGCGGCTTCAATTGGTTGACTGGAACAAAAGCCCTTACCGTTTTATATTATTACAAATCATGATTACAATTCAAGAGAGCAATGGAATGAAATATATAAAAGAGGGTTATTCTAATACCAAATATCCCGATGCTAAAAAAATTCGTAATCGTAGAGCGAGAGAATTACGAAAAGATGGTTACAAAGTAGAGGTCAAAACTTGGGATTTTACCGATCTTTCAAGGTCGATGTATTACACTTTGGAAGGAAGTAAGTTTAATCAAATCGAACCGAAAGACCAATATGAAGCAAGGATAAAATCAGAAAACGAATCAGCAAAAGCCGAATGGGAATGCTTCGGTAAATTAGGAAGAGGATAATATGAGTTTCTGGAGCAATAATCCTGAATTGTATGATGAAATTATTTATAAGCAAATGTTTGCGGAAGGTTTAGTCACTGTTTCCTACGATGAAGCCGATCCAGAAGATGCTTATCAGGCTGTCGTGAAACTTATGCTTACAAAAGATGGTTGGAAGGTAGCAGTAAGAGCAGAAAAAGAATTTTGGGCTTCAAAAACTGATGATGTAATGAATCAGATGAAAGAGAAAAAAGGAGAAATAATCTAATGAGAATAGGTGGTCTTTTAGGTGGAATTTTGGCAATTGTTCTTTCTTGGATAGTAAATAAATCCGTTCTATGGTGCATTCTTCATTTTTTCTGTTCTTGGGTTTATGTTATTTATTGGTTGATAATAAAAACCCGATTTTATACTTGGCTTGAAAGCCTTATAAGATAAAAAAATGCAAAAACTAAAAATTGGATCTCTTGTATATAATCCTAAAACATTTCCTCATTTTCCAGGTGTTCCTGACTTCAAAAAAGGTTATTATGCTATAACCAAGATTGATGAAGGTCTTTCTCCTTCGAAAATGGAACCAGAAAAAAAATTGGCTTATTATATCCATCATATTTCTAAAGATGGGATGAAATATTTCAAGTATAGGGGGGTTTTTTATTGTAAAGGATTTGACAAATGGATTGAAGAAAAAAAAATCCAGATTGTGACGTTATAATGCAAAAACTGAATACAGAAGAATTAAAACATATCTATACTTTTTTAGAATTGATAAATGATTATTCATTGTTAATTTACTGGAAACTTTATACAAAAGATGAACCAGAACTAAAAAAAATGATAGAGGAATGCGGAACAATTTATAATAATATGAAAAAAATTATTGAAGAAAGGATAGGTAAATTAGATGAAATCATTAATTAATTGTCATTGTATCAAATGCGGTATTGAAATAAAGCCCGGATATGCGATTTATATTTGTAAAGTCAATGCTCAAGAATATAAGGGATTTCATTATAAATATAACAAAGAAACTCATAGGTATGAAAGAATACTTTCTGATGGTTCTACTCGTTATATTCAAATGTTTGGAGGAACCCGTATAAAACATCTTGTTTGTCTTACCTGTTTCAATGAATGGTATCAAATTCCAGTTTCCATCCAAAAGCAATAAGAGAAACAACGGAGATTACAAAATGAAATATATAAAAGCATTATTGATTATTGATCTATTCATTATTTGGTTTTTATCCTACACCTTGATTGGTGATACAAGTATGGCAACAATTATAATCAAGTTACTCGGTCTTGGTATTCTTACTTTATCTGGATTTATGGTTGCGGATTTTAGGGGATATTTTACAGGGTATGAAAATTGTAAAAAGGATATTGCGAGAACTACTCAGGATTTTTTAGATACAAAAAAAAGGAAAAAGTAAAGTGTGCGGCCCAGGATGTATAAATTTTGGTTCTACTAATCTTTTTCTTCATGAAATTCAGAATAAAAGAGTTATTGAAATAGGATCATACAATATTCTTTTGAATGGAAGTTTAAGAGATCATATTCAATCTCTAAACCCATCCGAATACATTGGAGTAGATATTGAAACAGGCAAAGGGGTCGATATAATTTGTCCAGCAGAAAATGTTCTCGACAAATTCGGGAAAGAATCTTTTGATGTTGTCATATCGACAGAATTATTAGAACATGTTCTTGATTGGAGAAAAGTTATTTCCAATATGAAGAATTTATGTAAACCTAATGGAATAATATTGATTACCACAAGGTCAATCGGTTTTATTTTTCATACATTCCCTTGCGATTATTGGAGATATGAAATTTCAGATATTGTTTCAATTTTTGGTGATTGTATAATCAAAAATATAGCATTGGATGATACCGATAACAATGGTCCAGGGGTTCTCGTAAAAATAAAAAAACCAGACAACTTCAAAGAGAAAGACTTATCAGATTATAGATTATACTTTATGGCTGCGGGAAAAAGGATACTAAATATATCTATGGAGTATTAAAAATGGAAGAGATGACTTTGATTCAATCGCTTGATGAGTCAATAAAAATAGCAGGAAAAAATAATCAACAGGGAGCCTTATTTATGCTTATAGTATTAAAAGGGGCTTTACTTGATGAAAAAATTGGGAACATTATTCCAATTATGCAGATCGAAAGAATAGCGATTTTATTTGGAAAACAGAAAGCATTGAATGAAAAATATGAAGAAGTTTACTTGAAGAACGTGGAACCCCTTGGAACTGCTTAACAATTTAGATGAAAATAGGTATTGACAAAATCCTTCAAATTTGCTATAATATAAGTATAATTTGAAGGATTTTTTGTTTTGGAAAGGATAAAGATGATCACGTTGAACGGAAAATATTCGAATGCGAAAATAATGATTGATCAAGTTGAACCGGAATGTATTTCTCAAATCGTTTCTATGATCAATAATCCTGTTTTTGTGAATCCTGTTGCGATTATGCCCGATTGTCATGCTGGAAAAGGATCGGTAATCGGATTCACGATGAAAAGAGGGGATAAAATAATCCCTAACATTATTGGCGTGGATATTGGTTGTGGAATGTTATCTATGAATATCGGAAAGGTTGAAATCAATTTTTCGGAATTGGATTCGTCTATCCGTAAACGTATTCCCTTTGGAATGAATACTCATGAAAAAGCAATTATAAATATGAGAAAGAATTTTCCTTTTGGGGAATATTCTTATGAATGGTTTGAAAAAACCTGTAAAAGAATTGGAATGGATGTTTCTTATGCGATAAACTCCATTGGTACTTTAGGTGGAGGAAATCATTTTATCGAAATTGGAAAGTCTATTTCTAATAACGATATTTGGATTACTGTTCATTCTGGTTCTCGTAATTTTGGGAAGAAGGTTTGTGATTATTGGCAAAAAGTTGCGGAAGGATCTGACGATCAAACGAAGAAATTGAAAATGTTGATTGGTTTGGAAGAGATCAAAAAAACTTCCAAGAGTGGAACGGAAATCGGAAAAAGAATTTCTGAATTGAAACAATCTTTGAACATTGTAAAAAAAGTTTCTGGATTGGAATTTTTAGAAGGGTCTGATGTTGATGGATATTTAGAAGATATGTATTTTGCTCAACAATATGCTGAAGAAAATCGTTATATGATTATGTCCCAAATATTGATTGCATTGAAAAAATTCAATGCGTACAGTTCTATTCAAACTGTTCATAATTTCATTGATCCTCAAGATCAAATCATCCGTAAGGGGTCAATTCGTTCGTATGTAAATGAAATTATGCTTATTCCTTTCAATCCTTTTGATGGTTTACTTATTTGTGAAGGAAAGTCTAACCCCGAATGGAATTTTTCTGCTCCTCATGGTGCGGGTCGAGTTATGTCAAGAGGAAAAGCGAAGAAAACCATCACCAAGGAAATGGCGGATGAAGCAATGAAGGGGGTTTATGCTTCTTCAAGACCTTTGGATGAATCCCCTTTAGTTTATAAGAATTCTGCTCTTATAGAAAAATTTATTGAACCTACGGCGAAGATTATTGATAGGATAAAACCTATTATGAATTTGAAAGCAAATGACGGTGACGAATGACCATCTTTAAAGGTTGGAAATGTAAATTAGATCAGGTAGAAAAAAAAGATAGAAAGGAAGGGGATGATTGAATATGAAAACAAAAATTTTCTATGCTTTTCAAAGAAATAAAAAACCCCCTCTTCTTGCCGATATTCTTCAAAAAGCAAACATTCCTCATAGATGGGAATGGTATCAGGAAGGGGAATATTGGAAACTGTATTGTGCAGATTTTCTTGCTCTAAGAATAGAAATGATGCTTTCGTGGGCAGGAGAAGATGAATGAAAATTGAACCGTGTCCTTGGTGTGGTTGGAAAAAAGTCGATATTGATTTTCATACACCTGATAAGGAAGGAACCCCAATTACTGTTTCTTGTGCTGAATGCGGTGCTCAAGGCCCACAAGATTATTATAAAGGAACAAAAGAACAAATGGAAACTCTCGCAATTTTAGCGTGGAATACAAGGAAATAATATGAATTGGAAAGATGTGTTATTCTTTATTGCCATGTTTTTTATTCTTGCTATTTCTTCATATTTTTGGGGATGGGATTACTAAAAATATCAATAAAACAAATGGAGATATAAAATGAAAAATATTATTTTGATTTTATCGTTATTACTTTTGCTGTCTGCGTGTGCTGTCGGATTCAATGATGGTTATGTTAGAGGATCGGTTTATGTTCCTCCACCAGTTATTTATTACGAACCATATAACTCTTATGGTTATTGGTATGGACCAACATTTTATTATTATGGCAACCCATACCCGTATTTTAGACCACATTTTTATTATGGTCATGGAAATAGAGGATATCGGGGAAGATAAAAATGATTCAAATAACTTATACTCAAATATTATTTTTTTTAGGAATAATTGGTTTTTTTACTTGGAGAATATATATTGTTGGATGGAATAGCGGGGTAGAAAAAACAGTAGATGCTTTTGGTTTTAAAATTGATTATGAAAAAAATGAATTTATAAAAAAAGAAGACAAAAAATAATGAATATTATGCTTTTCGGAAATGAAACCGCACCTTTGAATTTATGTCAAGAATGGAAACGTATTGGTGGACAACAAAACACCCTTTATGGTTGGCATCAATGGAGAAGAGGATCAAATGAAGAGCTTCAATGGGAAGTAATACAGAATGTTGGGATGCCGGAATCTATTGCGGCTCCATCGGTAAGAGAAATGATGGAATGGTTGCCAATTATTATTAAAAAGGGTGGATTAAAATATTCTCTTAATATTTGGCCGGCTATTGACACAGATAAAGGTAGAGACTGGGAAATTTGTTATTATAATAGAGAATTAGGAATGTCTCTTGACCCAACTATCGGTCTACTTCCTAATGCTCTTATGGAAATGGTAATTCAGAATTTTAAAGAAGGAAAAAACGAACAAAGGACAAAAAATGAATAAAATATATATTGTATTGATGCCAGAAGGTTTTATTGCCCAAGAATATGAAGACAAAATAAAAGAAATCATCTCCAATGAATTAGATTCTGATGAAGACCAATTCAGTAAGTATAAAAATAGCATAATGAGTATGTTAAAAAACTTTGCTAAGGGTCCAGGGGTCATTTATGATGATGATAATGAATATGATCTTCCAATTTCAGCAAGCGATATTATTATCCCTCTTTGTGAAGAACTGGAATGTATTATTTCATCATACGAAACATATGGAGATCAATTTATTATAAATTTAAGAGAATTTGACGATAAAATAACTGAATTATTATGAAAATATATATTGCGGGAGACATTCACGGATATTTTGGTTATTTCAATAATCTTTTGAATCATTTGAACAATTCAGATGACCCCGAAGCAATAATTTTACAAGTCGGGGATTTCGGATTCTGGCCTAAACTCCATAATTCTGAATATTCGGGAAAATATGAAAAAAGATTATGGGATCAATATAATATACATAATAAAAACATCAAAATTTATTGGTGTGAGGGAAATCATGAAGATTTACCCACTCTTTTCGAATCAGAAAACAATGAACATATGAAAAATGTTTTTTGGATGAAAAGAGGATCGACACTTACCCTTCCAGATGGTCGATCAATGATGTTTATCGGGGGAGCAAGGTCAATTGATCGACATCATCGTGTTGAAAGAGTGAGTTGGTTCCCTGAAGAAATCATTACGAATGAAGATATTGAAAAACTACCTGATATAAAGGTAGATATAATGATAACTCATACAGCACCAATGGAATTTGAAACAATAACAGAAGACCATCATCTTCCAGACCCAAGCAGATATATGTTATCAGAAGTTTTGGAAAAATATAAACCGAATTTATGGTTTTGCGGTCATTTTCATAAATTTAGACAAGGAAAATATAAAAATACACAATGGACTTGTTTGGCAGATGTTTGCTCAATGGAAAAATGGTATGTCAGATTGTAAATTCATAAAAATTGATTGGGAAAGAGTCGGTGAAGACGAATATGATTTATGGATTATAGATCAAAGCCACAGAGGAAAAGAATTTGGTCAATATAATAATAATAAATTTGAAACAGAAATTCCAAGAGTCAGATTGAGTTCTTTAAGAGCACCAGAGATTATATATAAACGAAATAGAAAGAAGTGGGGAAGAGGAGTAAGAAAATTAAATGCTATTTTAGTCTTCCATGTAAGAGGTTTTGCTCATGAAGAAGATAATAATGTATTGCGAGTAACAGAAAAACAATTGATACATATAATTTTTGCGGTAAATGTTTATAATAAAGAAACAAGTCCTATTATATGGTATGATTTTATTCCAAATTTTGAAAAAATTGTATATGTTTCCAAAAGAGATATGTTTTTATGAAAATTTCAGTAGGATACTTCGATAAAAAAGGTCAAGCAATTCACGAATGCTATGAAAGACTTGAAAATGGAAAAATTATAAACAAAAAAGTGAAAATTGTCAAGCGAACATCGTATAAAGGAATTATTCTTGGCTTCCATCCAAGGGATATGGTATCGTAATCCATTGTTCGCTCCAAAAATGAATAATATATCAAAAAAATTGAATAAAAAAGGAGAGTTAGATGCTAATTTTCCTTTTTTTATTATTTTTCATCTAATTTTTCCTCGATTTACAATAAATTCCCATTATGATATAATAAAATATAAGAAAATGATCTATAGAAAGGGGATTTCATATGCTCAGAACACTTTTATTGATAGCAATTCCAATTACAATGTCTATTATTCTCTATGTTATCGGAAAAGATATTCTTTTATCATTGAAAATCTATAAAAGAATGCGAGAAAAACAAAATTGGGAAAAAAATGACGGAAAAAAACCTGAATAATAAAATTCCAATAATAACTTTCAATGATTTGGTATCTGTTATTGATAAACACGATAATTTTTTACCCTGTATTTCATGTATGTATTATAAACCAGACGAAAAACATTGGTGTATTATAACAGATGAAAAACATTATTGTATCATAGCAAAAACCCCTGAAAAAACTTTTTGCTCTTACTTTTTTCAAGAACCATTTTTATAGAAGAAAGGAAAAAATAAAATGTTTGATGAAATTGTCTCTTGTCCAGATGATATTCCTTGTACATATTGCGGTAAAATTATTAGGCGGGGAGAAAATGTAAATATTTTTCAATGGAAAGAAAAATCCAATATTGATTATTATTGTTTATATTGTATTGGATTGATGGGAGAATAATAATGGATTGTCCAATTCAAGGATTTCATGTTTCAACTGGTGATGCTTTCAATATGACTGATAAATCGACTGGTTGGTATTTACTTGCACAGGTTGGTATAAAACAAATATGTCTAATACATTTGGATACTGAAGCAAATAGACGGACAGATCCTATAATTTCTTCACCAACCGATATATCATATAATACTTTTTGTAAACTTTTTGGTTCTACTGTAAGAAACCTTTATGGTTCTACTATGAGAAACGAAAATTATATAAGAAAAATTTATGAAACAAAAAGACATATATCGAAATTGATAAGCAACAACGATCTCCATTATGAAAATTATAAATGTACTTTTGAAGTAAAGGATGATTTATGGAAGATAGAATAAAATTTATAAAAATCTGGTGGGAACGAATATATAATACAGATAATTATATTTTGCGAATTATAGATCAATCTCATAGAAGAAAACATTTCGGAGTAAAAAAGGTAAATGGAGAAAGCACCGCTGTATTTTATGGCAGTGATAAAACTTTAAGATTGGAATCTTCTAATCATCCAGAATGGAGAGAAAGCGAAAAGATTTTTTATGTTAGAGGAGAGAAGGATTATGAAGATTCAAAATTTATGAAAATTGATAGTGTAAATCTTATTAAAATTATTGATGTCATAAATCAATATAATAAATATTTTGGTTCTTCAGATATTGAATATATATTTGCAGATACTACAGTAATAAAACCTATGATAGATATAAAAATACCAAAGGAATTATTTGTCATATGATAAAACAAAATGACCCACCATCATGTTTCTGTTTTTATATAGACGGAAGAACAGAAGCGGGTATACAAATATGCGCGAACCCTAACATAGAAAATAATTGTTGTCCTTGGAATGATTGGGGGGCGGGACAAAGTTGTGGAAAATACATAAATGAAAAAAATATGAAAAACAAAATTTTTTTACCAAAGGATCTATTCAAATGGGAAACATGAGTCCATATAACAATAATCCCGATATAAAGTGTTATTCGTGTAAATGGATAATTGTAGAAAAACGAATTGATGAAATTCAATTAGAATGTGAATGTACAAATAAAAATATTTATACAGGAATGACATTAGTGAAATGTAAATTATATGAAGAACAAAATAATATACTACCAAAGAGTTTATTTATAATGGAGAATTTATGAAATCAAGCAGCCTAACATCATTCGTATCATATATTGTAACAAGGGGATATTATGGTATCATGGAATCGGAAAGTCCTATAAAATTTAAAGGAAAGATTTTATATTTCAAAAACAATGAAGGTAAATATTCTGCTTGCAGGGATGATGGTTCTTTCATTACTTGGGCAGATGAAACAGAGCATAATTATGTAATAGAAAATGAAGGAACAGAATGGAATCCTTTGGTGATAAAAAAATGATGAATCCTGATAATAAAAAAATAATACTGGAAGAAGTAAACAAACATAGAGGACAAATAGTTCTTGATTATTTTCAGGTGGTCAGGCTTGACGGCTTTGCAGAGGATGATGATGACTATTACTATGTTTATTATACTCTTGATAGGGGAATAGTATGGTCTTCTTGTGTTGGAAAATTCATTCCATTAAAAGATTATTTACCATTAAGAGACTACCGCATGTTGAAAAAAATATTCAACCTGAATATAAAAACGAGAAAAGAATATGAACATAACACCAATGGAAAAAGAACTGATGCGTAATGAATTGGAAGAAGGACTTAAAAAAGCATCAAAAAGATTACAAGAGGAAATAGATCAGTCGATAGTTGATGAATATTTTTTATTGGAAAAACAAATGATAGAAAATCATTTACCGAAAAAATTATTCAAAATATAAGGAGTCTATATGTCATCGGTATGGGATATGAATGAAAAGAATAAAAAACAATGGAACACAAAGAATAATAAATATGAAGATTTTCCAGTGGGAGCAAGAGTAAAAATTATTTGTGTTTGTCAGGATTTCAATTTTTTTGAAGGAAACGAAGATGGTGTTGTTACAAAGAACACAGGAGAATATTTAGGCATCGTTGTAAAATTTGATGAACCCCGTCATTTTGAAGGGGGTCACATACAATATGATTTTAACTTTAAACCCGATGATTTATATAATATGACAGTATAGGCGATATATGGAAATCAAAGATATACAAAAAATAACATTGGGAAAGAATGATATTTTGATTGTTCGTGGAGATTTTTTAATGAAAGCAGATCAAGAATATTGGTTACATATGTTGACATCTCTTCTTACTGAAGCAGGGTATGATAAAAAAGATATACATATTATGATAACCTCAAAAAATATTGATTTCACAATAATAAAAAAAGAACAAGAAAATATTGTTTCAGATATGTTTAAAATTTAGGAGGTAATATGTTGACAGAAAATGATAAAAATTATTTGTTAATGTTGTTGAATAATGATGAGACTGGAAGTTTTTCTCATGCGCTCAAAGAGATAACCAGAATGATCAGAGAAACACGAACGGAGTCTGTAGAAATTCCCATTGTTATGTTTGATCAATTGAATATTCAAAATCCCACTCCATGTAAAACATGTGAACGTGATAAAGTATGTGAATCTTTTGGGGAATTGTTCAATACCCCTGCACCCTCAATGTTTGAACCGAATATAAAAATCTCTGATATGAGAATAAAGATTGATGATCCTACTCCTGCACAATGGGATAGGCTTGGAGAATTTTTCAAAACTGTTGCAAGAAACGCAAAAGTTGAGATCAGTAAAGAAAAAAATGTTATTCCTAAGCCTGGAAAATTTAGTTGGATAAAAAATTTAATGGTCTGGCCGGACTGATGGAAATGTTATTATGTCAAAAGAATGGTGGTCAGAAGTCACTGATATAAAAGAAGCAAAAAAACGAATCCTGAATGCAGAATTTGTTCCTGATGATATGTTGAAAAATATCAACTTTGATAATAAAACTGTGTTAGATTTTGGTTGTGGTATAGGAAGGAACCTGAAATATCTGGTAACTACATCTGCTGAAAGAATAATTGGATTTGACTATCCCAATATGATAGAATTATCAAAGGAATTTTTGCTTCATGAAGAAAGAAGTAAAATTCTTTTTATGTTTCCTCCATTATGGGCATTACCGAATATTGATATAATAATAGCATCACTTGTTTTTCAACATATAAATGATATTTATGAATTAACAAGATACTTACATATATTGAATCTTTATTTGAATAAAAACGGAACAATGTATGTTAATAGTAGAGGATATATAGATGATGGTCTGGGAATCATTTGGAAATATATACTTGATTATTTTACACCAATAACACACTTAGACGATAAAGACGGTACTGAAAATCATCAAAAAGTTTTATTTATAAAAAAAGGAGAATTATGAAAGAGGTTATTATGAGTGCAATTGATAATTTGAAGAAAAAAGTACAAGAGTTGAATGACTTGATCAAGAATGCTGTTGATAATGATTTACGAGTAGATGTTTCTACAGAAGCAATACCAAATTCAGAAAATGATAAAGCATATCCTGTAATTTATGTTGATTTGTATAAAAAATTATGAAGAAAAATCGAATGAAAAATAATAAAAAAAGGAAAGTTATAGGAACAAAGGATTTGGATAAAAAATTGGAGGAAAGGCTGAAGATTTTGAATATAATCTTTCTGTCTATTGTTATTCCTTTCAGTCTGATGACCTGGGCTGCTTATGTTTTTGATATTCCCTTTCTTCGGTGGCTATTCAAACCTATTATGAATTGAGTTGTAGAAAAACTGTAAATAAAAAAATTATGAAGAAGAAGATCAAAATCATAAAAGCAAGTATAAAAATATCTAAAAGAGAATCGAAAAAAATAATATTTTTTCTCAAAAAACGATTTGGTATCAAGGGTGATATTATACTTGTGTTTGATAGGAAAAAAAATGAAAAAAATAAAAGATGATATCGAAGAATTATATATTTGTGATCAAGCATATAAAAAAATCAATGGATGTAAAAAATTATGTATGCATTACAAAGTACATAACATAAAATTCAAAATAGAAGACTGTAGAATAAGTGTAAAATGTATGGAAAGTGATAATAATGTAAAATGTATTCCTTATAAACCAATAATAATAAAACTTCCAAAAAATCTTTTTGAAATATAGGGATAGATAATGGATAAGGATATACTTCTGAAAGCATTTGATCATGTAATATTTGACCTTGCAAAATTAAGATTTGCACAGGGTGGATTATTATTTCTTTCAACAACTGTTTTTATAGCGGAAACTGCGAGAATTGCATTCCTTCTTATTTTTTTATTATATTTACTTCATGGTATTATTTCAAGATATATTAAAAAAGCAAAAATGAGGAAAAAAATAATCAAAGAATATATGCAGGCTTTGAATATAGATAGACCGTTTTTTACCCTTGATAGAGAATACGAAAAAATAGATTGGTCATCTTTCTTTTGTAATTTATTCATTATATTATTGATGTTTTTTTCATTATTTGCTTCTCTTGTTACACCAGTTGCATTGAAGGTATTATTATAATGGCTATAACTACATCAATATATACAAGTAGTTCTTCTGTTTATGGTATAACCGGAACAAGTGGATGTTCTGGAATGAGTGGATGTTCTGGAATGAGTGGCGGACCAGAACCATGTTTTCCAGGGATACAAAAAGAAAATTCTATAATAAAACTACCGAAGGATTTATTTGAACTTGAAGAAAAAAAACATTGTTATTATAAATATACTAAACAAAAAATTGATGTTATGGGGGAAATGTTCCCACAATGTTTATGTGAAGCATATAAAATAAAAACTTGTATGTTCGAGAACAATGAAGAAAACTGTAAGATATATCAATACCTGATAAAAATACAAGAGGAAGATAAATGAACGAAAATTATACCCAAATGAATGAAAGACATAAAAAAGAAAGAATGGAATTAGAAAACTCTTGTCCTCATGATGAAAGTTCTTGGATGGATTATCAATATGCTCCTGGTCATTATGGTGGACGGGTAAAAGTATGTAAATATTGTAACAAAATACTGGAACAGACCGCATGAAATGTTCTTGTCTTGAAAATTATAAATGTAAAATTTGCGGTGGATGTTATGCTTGTGAGCATAAAGCAATACTTAGAAAGAAAAAAAATTCATGGTATTGGATATGCCCAAATAAAACTAAACATCAAGTAGATTGTAATGGAAAAATAAAAATTTTATGAATAAATTATTAATATGTACAGAAAATTGTGAATATTATATTGCAGGTATATATGATTATGATTGTATATGCCCTCACAGTATTCCTCATGAATATAAAAAAGAATGTGATGTTGCTTATGTCTGTATTGGTAAATCTAATTTATCCATGAAACATAGGAAAAATGAAGTCCATAAAGGCCAATGTAAATCATATAATATATTAGTTAAATTACCGAAAGAGTTATTTGAAATATAATGGAAAGATTTTTTGAATGTGAACATATAGAATTTAAAAATGATTCAAGTCCTGCTTTATGGTATTGTAATATAAATCAAGGGAAACACAGTAGTGTATCTTACCCAGGAAAAACAATATGTACCCCTAACAGTCGTTGTAAATATTATATGAAAAAAAAAGAAATAATAGATAAAAAAGAATGTAGGTTTATTATACGTAAAAATAGTATTGACCCTGCATTATGGTATTGTAAAAAATATCCCAATAGTTTTTGTAAGCCCCTATTTAGAACAACATGTAAGTATTATTCATATTCTTATTTTGACGAGGAATTATTTGAAATATGAAAGACTGTATTTATATAGAACGTAAGAATACCATAAACTCAACAATATGGTATTGTAAAATAAATAAAGGACCAGAAAAAAGTTCCAACTCTCTTACACTAACAATGTGTAAGGATTATAATCGTTGTTCATATTATACGTCTTATATAGAAAAAAGTAAAGAAAAACAATTTGATGATAAATTATTCCAAATAGAATAAGGAAAATATTATGAAAAAAGAAATACCTGAATTATGTCCCAAATCAGCAAACCCATATACTTATTGTCCATTGGTATTCAAACACGCTGATGACATGATTTTATCATATTGTGAATCTCTTGCAATGGAAATACGAAGAATCAATGGTCACAATCCACAAACAAGCGGGGATGATGCTAAAGCGATAGATCGTTATGGTGGACAAATTACAGCATATATGAATGGGCGAATCCATGAACTTGTAAAAATGATAAAGGAAAAAAAATGAGTTATTATATATGTATAGAAAAATTTTATAACAACTGTGATTGTAAATGCTCTACAGCAACCCCACATACCCATGATCGTAATGATGCTGAAGTACGATATCAGTGTACTCTTGCTAAAAAAAATGTATATTGTGTTCCTTATAAAAAAGATAAACCTATAATAATAAAGATACCGAAAGAGCTATTCAAGATATGAAAACAAATAATAGATATAAATGTATATGCGTAGAACGATATCATAAATTATGCTTGGGTAGATCATCTTGTATTGCAGGGAAAGTTCATACTCATCCAAATCAAGTATCAGCGAATGAAGAGTTTTTTTGTAATACTATCAATAAAAAAGTATATTGTATTCCACTAAACACGTTTACTATAAAATTACCAAAGAGGTTATTCAAAATATGAAAATATTCATCTCATGGAAGCAGATAGCAACAGTTGTTCTTATAGCTTTTATAACCTTTATACTTTTATTTATTATCATAGCCAAATTTACAACAAATGATAATATTTATAAGATAAAACAATTAAATTCTCCCGATTCTTCTAAGACCATTCAAACATTTATTTTACCGGAAGATAGAATATTTATGAGTGTAAGCATATTTCACGGTATGGTATATATACTTGTGAAAAATCAAAAAGAAAATATATATGAATTATATGATGAAAATGGAAAATTATATACCAAAATCATAGACTATAATATGTGGTATAAAAAATGAAAAAACTAATATGCGAACTAAAAGATACTTGTACAATGAATGTGAATGAGTGTCTTCATAAAATTCCCCATAGCACTTTTGAATATACTACACCTTTATATAAATTATTAGATTGCACAAAAAAGCCATGTTTATTATTTGTGGGTAGAAAACCAATATGTATCGAAATAGAAGATTGTTTACCAGAGGAATTATTCAAGATATGAGTTATACTTACAGATCAAGGATAATAGAAAGATTTATTGAATTTACAAAATTCATTATAATAATATTACCATTAATGGGACTCATGATTGTTTGGCCTTTCTTTCTCATTATATGTCTCATTCAAAGTCTAATAAATTACATAATTCGAATGATATATAATGAAGAAGTTCATGAAAAATATCCATTGTTCTTTCCTATATTTCCATATTACTTACAATCAGAAATATATTTCTGGAAACATCTATTCAGATTAAGAAGAATAGAATATGATACTATAGATAATACGAATAGACAAATAATAAAGATACACTCAAAAAATAATACATATAAGGTAAAAGATTTTAAAATAGACGCTAAATTATTCAAATTGTAAAAAATATTAAACGGACCTACTACACAGAAAGGAACATCAATGAATATATATATTTTAGGAACAAGTGGAACCGCACATGAAATAGGATACTATGCAAAAAGAAATAACCATACTATCCTGGGATACGTTTCAAAAGAATTAGAAAAAGAAATCTACTACGAACATATTCCTATATATACAGAAGAAGAAATATTCTTTGTACCATCCTACATAACATACAATCTCGCATTAGGTATCGGAATGAATTCTAAAAGAAGAGAAGAAGTATATTTAAAATACCCCAATCATAACTATCCAAATATTGTTGATCCTACAGCAGTAATCCTTTCAAAAAAATTAGGTGGTAATATGGGAAATATTATTTCTACACTATGCTATATTCAACCTGATGTAGAAATGGGAAACTTCAACTACATTCAAGTAGGAACAGGAATAGGACATAATACTAAAATAGGAAATTTTCTTTCTACTGGAATGGGAACTCAGATCGGAGGCAACTGTATCATAGGTGATAGAATATATATAGGATCGCTTGCGTTTATAAAACACGAACTAAAAATATGTAATGACGTTATAATCGGAGCGGGAGCAATAGTGGTAAAAGATATAACTGAGCCAGGAACCTATGTAGGAAATCCATTAAGGAGAATAAAATGAACTTTGATACAATGAAAAAAGAAGAACTTACTAAAATTCTATATGACCGATGGAAATGGGGTACAATAAATGTAAAATTACTCGGGCTTTCTTTTTTTAAAAGACATTGTAATAAAAGAATGATGAAAATACAGACATATATGAAAGGCCCATGTTCTACTCATAATGAAAAAGGATCAGTAATTTATATATGTACTTGTTCTGAATGTGAATATGTCGCACAATGGTAAAACACCCCATAGGAGTAGATCATATGAAATGGATAGGAAATTATACCAAAGAAGAAAAAAATAGATTAAAATCCGAATGGTATTATTGGTTTGCTTGGTATCCTGTAACAGTAGGATTAACACAAGATAAAAAGAGAAAAAAAATATGGTTATCTATTGTGGAACGAAAAGGAACATGTTATAGTGATAATTGGTGGAAATATGAATATAAAGAATTAAAGAAAAAAGGAGGTGATACAAATGAATCTAAATGAATTAGCAAAAACTGTTACGCTCGTTGAAGGGAAAAAATTTAGTATATCTATTGCTCAAGTAAAAGAAGTAATAAAAATATTATTTACAGAACTTGCAAATATGGATCAAACTGATGTTTTAAAAACTATTGGAAAGTATAAAACATGAAACCGTTAGTATGGGATGCAAGAGTAGCACATGCAATAGCAAAAGCGAAACGTGCAGGTTTACATCAATGCGAGTGTGGATTTAAATACTATAAGACAGTAAACCTTTGCCCTAAATGTAATAAACCTATAAACTTATTGAATATCGAATGGAGTATAGAATAGTTTAGGGGGATTATTTTTTACCCCCGCCGCCGAAATTTTTTAGGCCAGCAGGAGTCCCAAAAAGAATTTTAGGTGGTGGGGAAAATGAATTTGGAAGTAAAAGCGAGCACTATAGTAAGGGCCATAGGAAAGAATGATACATTTATGAGACTCTATATGGTAAAGAAAATATTGTGGGAGAAGAAGAAAATGAATGTTCTGGGAACAATGGGCGCATCCCTGCCCCCCTGGAAACCTTTTACACGGTGTTTGAGTTACATTATATACTTATCCACAGATAACACGACTTATCCACAGATAACACGAATAATCCACAGGGGGCAATGATAAAATGATAAATAATAAAATAATTGTATGCGCCACGGGCGAATCATTACGTATGATTGATATAATAAAAAAGGATATCGAAGGCTGTTATGCTTATATTGTAAATGGTAACGTGGGCAATTTATTATTGATGTATCAGGACGCATTTAGTAATTTAAAATTACGCCATATTATTAATCGCATGGTGCCTTCTATACTCGATAAAGATTTATATATATCATTCAATATAAATGAATTATATTTTACTGTACCAGAGGATAGAAGGCATGAAGTTATTAAATCAATTGAGAAAATCAATTCATACAATATGGATTTAAAATATTATTTTGTGCCCCCTATTGTATTAGATCAATATATGAAATGGAATAATATAACTTTTTATGCTATGCTTATGGCGATATATCATGACAACGCAAAAGAAATTATAATAATGGGACTTGACTTTTGGGAAGGTGAATATTTAACCAAGTCCTCTACAGCGCATCAAAAAACTTTACCTATGATAAATGATCTATATAATAGGATGAAAGCGTTATGCACTTATCATAAAAATATAAAATTTAAATTATATACGGTATCAAGTAAGGTAAAGCCATTGGATAATCTTGAAATAATTAAAGTAAGTAAAATAAGTGAGGGTTAATATGGATTTATGTATATTTGGGGCGGGGGGATTTGCGAAAGAGGCTGCTGCTATAGCAAAAAGAAATGGTGATTGGGTTCTGAAATTTATTAGTCTCGATGCTAAATCAAATGAATCATATATGGGCATCTCCATTATATCAGAAGATCATTTATGGTTGAAAAATAATTCACCTGTTAATGCTGTTATCGCTGTAAGTAAACCTGAAATAAAAGAGAGAATTTACAATAAAATAATTGATAGATGGCCTAATATAAATTTTCCAAATTTAATAGATAATACTGTAGTTTTTGCTGATATGGAAACGAATAAATTAGGTGAAGGGATTATAATTCAACCAAGGGCGTTTATCGCAATAGGTGTTTCTTTGGGAAATTTTATTCATTTGAATTATGGTTGCTGTATAGGGCATGACGCAATAATAAATGATTTTTGCTCGATCAGCCCTAATGCCTGCACGAATGGAAATACTTCTTTAGGTAAAAGAGTTTATTTAGGTACGCTTGCGGGAGTGAGAGAGAATATAAAAATTTGTGATGATGTTACAATTGGAATGAATTCTGCTGTAATAAAAAACATTACAGAGCCCGGGATTTATGGTGGTGTCCCTGCTAAGAAAATAAAATAAACATCCTGAACATCCAGAGCATCCTGAATGACCAGATGACTCTGAACAACCAGATTGGTCAGACCAATAATATATATATTAGATAATAAAAAACCCGTATAGGTTCTTCTGGCTGTTCGCCTCCTATACGGGTTTACATACTTTATACTTCTCTACACTTAGTCTAA
>Ga0315284_10000522_pt1 | contig 52267 bp, 64 predicted proteins | sample YL17G09_16_MG_FD_203696 | JGI IMG/M metagenome (GOLD analysis project Ga0315284, IMG submission 203696) | Sediment microbial communities from Yellowstone Lake, YNP, Wyoming, USA - YL17G09_16 | ecosystem: Environmental > Aquatic > Freshwater > Lake > Sediment | place: USA: Wyoming | collected...
GATGGCAACGGCATTACAGGCGAATTTGCGAGCATCCTCTTCTGGAACTTTAAGTAATTCTAGTCCAGCTTCCAATGAGGAAACAGTATCTTTATCGAAAGCTCCGGGCCAAATTAAAGCGTAGTCATCTTTGAGAGGACAGAAGCAGGTATCTAGGTGGTAAAAATAAGGATCAGATAATTTAATGTATTGGGTGCTTTCCGTCCAGAGGACTCCCCAATCTGGGTGTGTAACGCATTCGTAATCGCTACGGAACCCGTATCCAAAATAGAGCTTATTCTCGAAATCATGCCGACTAGATTGTTCCTTGAACAAAGCATCGCCAGCGCCTTCAAAATGAAACTCAGGAAAGAATTCCATTGTTTCAAAGCCATTGGCCTCGAACCAAGATTGATAATGTTCTTTTTCGGCTTGTCGCTCAGGATGCTTGAAGTTCGAGAGCATGACTCTATTTCGATCTCGAAATACGAGTCCGGCATTGGCGGTAAAAACCATATCTGGTAAGCCGGGTTGCCCCGGCATGGTCAATACAGTGGCTCCGATTTCATTCAACAATTTGACTAAGCCATGCCATTGACGAACTGCTAATTCTCGATCCGTTGAGGTTTCTTTTGGTTGCATCCACGATTTCTCCCCCATCAACTTTGAGTGAGACGCCTTTATTGCCAACTAATGAAGAGACGCCCCAAGCTGCTTCTGGAAATCTGTTTTCGAGCCATTGTTTGAATCTAATCACTTAGTATCCCTTTGCCAATCTGGTAAAGATTGGAGACAGTTTCTTATTTGATTGTTCTTGTCGAACCAGTTCCATTGCTACATCGTCGAAGTTAACAGCGAAGTTATCCCAGGAAAAATCTGGACGCAGTGACATTTCTTTGTTTTGAACTACGAAGAATTGATTGAGGGGCGAGTTAGAGGACAGCAGACCGACGTGTGCGTGATCGAAGTCATCTAGGATGACAGCCTTTTGATCTGCATAGGTTCCATAGATGTAGAAGTAGCTTGTTTGTGCAACGACTTCTGTGAACATAGCTTTTGCTGCTAAGCATTCTCCTGCTTTAACTTGGTTGACATTGCAAAGTGTTTTTAGATGGCGATTATAAGCTCCGTATTCTCCTCTAGCGGAGAATGGATGTTGTCCATAGTAGTGAGCGATAACATCATGAACGCCACGTTGTTTTACGTTATCGTCATTTGAGAATACTGGGTGTCCTGCTTGTTGGTCGCCATCCATTGCTGGTGGTTCTGCGTAGACAGGGATCACTGGTTTTCGGACACCCATTGATTTTTGTTTGTTGATATCTTGAGTCATAGCTTTCATGCTATGATAAGGATCAGCCTGTGACGGATTCATCTGAAACTTTGAGGAAAGAAATTCTTGTTGACGGCTTATTTTTCTTCCTAGCTCTTGAAACGCTGGCACGGCTTCTGGTTGTTGAGTTGGTGCTAATTTGTATTTAGCGGCAACCAGTCTTTGAAAAAGACTTCCTTTGAAGTCTCCTTTTAGAGCAAGAGTTTCATCTAGGTTTAGCCATTCTGAGAATTTCATTTTGCCTCTTTCACATTTTTATTTTTATGTAGCCATTCCAAGAACAGCTTTCTACTTTTTCTTGTTGACACTTATGTATTTAGCCATCTGGCAATTATCTTTATGTGATGATAAATAACATCATGAGAACAACAATTGAACCTAAATTCTTCCACTTCATTCCTGAAGAACTGGAGGACGGCATCTTGTACATATCGTTGGAGTACGGTGCTGCCCTTCACAAGTGCTGCTGTGGCTGCGGCGAGACTGTTTCTACGCCAATTGATCCCAATCCACCACATAATGGTTGGACGCTTACAAACGACTCTGGGAGGGTTTCTTTGAGTCCATCTATTGGCAACTTCCAATTGCCGTGCAAGACGCATTATTTCATTCGAGAAAACCGAGTTGTGTGGTGCTAATGAAAGAAGAAGAAACGATTGATCGAATAAGTTACATCGTAATAAGTTGGGTCGCAAACAAGTATTTTGGTCATCCATTGCTGCCTAAAGTTGGTGTTGAAGACATGATACGGATGAGATCGCCAAGTGTTCCCATTCGGCTTCTGATCTGTCCGATGACTTGATCTTGGACTTCTTGTCGCAACTCTTTGAACTCGCCAAGTCCATTGAGAACATTGATTAACTGCTCTGGTTCCCAGGCGTCAAGACCTTGGGATAAACCGTGGGTGCGATCAAGGTTCAGTTTACCAAGAAGGACATTCTTGTAGAAGTCATAACCTTTGTTTTCCATTTCTGTAAGCCAAACCTTAAACATCAATTACCGCCTATTTTTATCTTAAACGAATTGTCACGTCGTCACGACTATCCAAATTCGGAATCGGTTTTCCGAATCGGGTCGTTGTTTGAACGGCCATTTCATTCATATTGAGCCAACTTCTAAATGCTCCCATGCCATTTCTTCCCTTGCAGTAATTGAGTCTCTCTCCTATATAAAGACATGAACCGTTTACTTTTCAAGCAATGGATGTTATCCGAAATGGCCGATTTCGGCTTTGACAATGACCAACGAGGCAAGCCGAAAGGCGGCATCGAGGCAATGGATGGGGATACTCTGTTCAAAGCGGTAGACGGTAGCAAAATAATCACAGAACTAGCTAGTTTTCCGGCTCTTGGCCCTAATCGTCCTCTTCAGCGATGGAACGATGTGGTAGAATGGGGAGTCGGTCCTGGAGCAATCCAGGTGGGTGTAACGCCGTTAGGATCAATGCGTGTGGTTGTCCGTAGAATGACAAAAGACCTCTGCGGAGAGGCTACTTGGATATGCACCAAGGTAATACCGCTTGGCGATAACGCAGCAGAAAACAAAGAAACCGCCATTGCTCACGACGTGTACGATACGCTTACGGAAGTTTCCAATGAGATGGTTCCGGGGCCTGCCAAAGAGTATGATGAACTGGAGCGGTTATCGTGGAAACTGTGGGCAGCAACTAAACGTCAACATCCGTCATATTGCATGTTCCCTATTGGGATGCGACAGCAAAATGAAAATTACTACAAGCTCGTGTTTGAATTCCGTGGGCAGGGAGTAAACCGCCAGACCGGAAGTGGCGGTGGTCGTGCGGAACAATTCAACATCGACATGGTTTGGGAACCAAAGCGTGGTTTGATTCGATGTCTAGGCTACGATATTGACTCTTCAACTGGACAACACTCGTGGGAAGTTCAGCCTGCTGAGTTCAACGAATATTATTCGCCTCAACAGAAACACGAAAATATCATCGACAGTATAGTTCAGACCTTCTTGCAGTATTAACAAAGAGGACAATGATGTATACAAAGAAAATCTTGATTGCCGCACTGCTCTTAGTCGGTGCCGGTGCCTTGTATGTGAAATACGGCAAACATAATGATGTGCCGGTAAAACCACCTACTAAGATGACTGATCCTGTCACTCCACCTGTGGCACCGCCAGTCACGCCTCCTCCTGTGGTTCCTCCTGTGGCACCGCCAGAAGTGCTGGCTAATTTCAGCAACTACCAAGAAGCGTTAGCTGCCGCCAAGAAACACAACCGACCAATCTTTTTATATTTCAGTGCAGAGTGGTGCGGCTGGTGCAAAAAGATGAAATCAGAAACGCTTTCTGATGCGGCTGTCAAATATAAGCTAGGCAAGGAATATGTCACTTGCCTTATTGATACCGACAAAGATCGTGCCACGGCCAGAAAATACAAAGTCTCAGGTATCCCTGCCTATATGGTCATTGATACATCTGAGACTGTTGTTGTCCGTGACTCTGGATTCAAGAGTAAGCACGATATGTTGATTTGGTTGCGACCTAAGAATGTATCCCTGCTTGAAGATAAATACTAAGCAGCCTTCTTTTCTTGAAGTTTCTCATACAGAACCTCCTCGGTGGCCTCTAGCAGATCATCGAGGCGGTTCATTGTATAGAAGTCACCTTTGATGCCACGAGTATTATTGACCTTGTAGCCCAATCTGGTCAACTCTTGATACACCTTCTCGTGGGAAGGGTCGGCCATATCGGTCAGACCCAACGCCACAGCCAGCGGGCAAAACTTGCCATCTTCGTAGTTGTATGTGTCCAGAACCATTGGCTCAGGATGCAAGAACACCTTCAGCAACTCTTCTACACTCAATTGTCGTAGGCCATTCTTGAGGCCAATCTTGCGGCCAATCTTGCGATCATCTTCTACACACCACATGCTTTTTCCTTATTGGAGATAGTCAAAATCAGTAATTGATGTCGCCGACTGAATTACGGCGGGTTGTTGTGGTGTTCTATTTTTCAGGGCGTCGAACGACAACAAGTTTCTTTGTTCCATGATATATTGTGGTTTATCTCGTCCTGGCAAACAACGGAAGTTTTCTTCTTTGGCTAATTCCTTTGCCCAATAGAAGCCACGGAACGTAAACCTACCATTCTTTCCGGTAAATAGACACAGTGCATCAATATGTTCAGCTTGTTTCCAATGTGAAAGCGTGAGCCTTCCTGTATGGTATTCAGTGGCCTTGATGTCAATCTTGAGGCCATCATGCACTATATCTCCGAAATCGTCTTTGGCATCTCTTGGACGAATCTCCAATTGCTCACCTGGATAGAGATCGAACATCTTGGCATAAAGTAATTCGCCTTGAAGTCCATTGATTTCCATGAACTTCTCTTTATCAGAGCCACCAGACGCAGCCTGAATCATGTTCACTTTGCCACTAGCCCGTGCAGCTTGAGTTCTTTTCGGCCCCAAGATTTCCGTAGCTTTAATTTCCCGTTCATTCAATGTGTATTCTTGACCAACATCTATTGAATCAAATGGCGTAGAGCCAAAAAACTCAAATGGATATTTGTTGTCGAGCTTACACTGATCGAGGTATTGTTTGTATTGGTTCATATTCACAACATCAATTTTGTTTTTGAAAAATACAATGGTGTATTGTAATAGGTTTTGATTGCGTTTGTAAGTCCGAATGCCGCAAGCGTCTCTTGGTGTTCATCCCATGCTTTCTTCCCATTAGGGAATACGGTGTCTTGTGACACACATGGTCGAGTATGCTCAATGGTTAAGTTGTTGATGACACCAACATTAGACTTCTTTTCATTGGCGACAATGATAGGCCAAACGAAATCAAGTCCCCATGCAGAGTATGACAAAGAAAATGTCCACAAGCAAGAGAACATGCCTCTACGAGAAAATATTGGACACATAGGCTCAATCAAGTTCATGTGTCTAATGAGAATGTTTTTATCGTCAATCGGAGCCAAGGGCGGGTGATTGAGATGGCCTGTAATAGACGGTTGGCATAAGTCCAAACTATAATGTTTGGCAATATCAAACATCCTGTTGATGTCATTGACTTTTATTTTGAGATCAGGATCAGGACACATCACATAGTCGTACTTGCCTAAAGACCTAAAGTGATTTCCATAGAGCTTTACCAGGGTGCGAAACTTGTGTTCTTTGATTTCAAAATACAACTCTGGATTGCGATCCCGGAAAAAACCGGGATCGCCCCAATTGTTCACAAGAATGTCGTAATTCCTACCCTGACCAAACCATAAGTCTGCGTACTCGCAGTTGGTTCTACTGAGGGGAAGATAGACTAAATTCATACGACGCTCCTGAACTCCGGCATGTTCACTTCCTCAAACTCGTGAGGAAACATCTCTCTGAATCTGCGAACGACTTCATCAGTGATGCACGGCTTGTAAAGGTCAGGATCGAAGTTCATCCTCTTATAGTCTTCTGGCTTCATAACTGCCGCAATATGCGGCGACATTGCAATATAGTACGGACTGATTTTGCCGAAATTAACCCAGCGAAAGAGGTTGTTGTTGATGTGGGACTCCCGGTACTTTTCAAGGTTTGGACTTGCTCCAAAGGTTTTGGCGAAGAACTCTTTAGTTCGCTCAAGTCCTTCGAGGGCTTTGATGACGCCGGGACCAACAGGCTGGGATACTTCGGACGGCTTCGCAGAGATGGAATCATATTTTCTTTTCCATAATTTCCACCGCTTCCAGGCTTTATCTCCCACCAAACAATTGGCGTCGATGAGAGGGTGGCCCTTGCCGGTAATGATATGTCGGAGGACATCAAGCTGCGCCCGGATATACAAAGGGTAGTCTTTTTCTTCGAGTACGCCCTGTGTCTCACGAACCAGCTTGTAGCACACTTTGAATATCAGCGACTTTCGAGGGTCGCCCTTCTTCATTGTCGTGTGCTGATATTCAGGGAATACTTTACGACTTCTATCGAGCCAGAGCAAGCACAATTTATACGCTTTGCCTTCAAGCTCATCCATTTCGTAGTCAATAATTGCTTCGAGTCGCACGTCGTTGCTCTCCGAGAATAAGTCTTCTTTTTTGTTTTCAGCCATTTTACCTCGTTCCTTTTTTTCAGTCGAGTGCAATTATTTATCTAAATCGGACTTGATCTGCGGAATCTCAAAATATATCATTCTCTTTGTCGATGCCCTTGTTGCAGGGATTCGACGATCAACAAAACCAGGGACGCCTCATTCGAGATTTCCCGCATATTGAAAGACAATCCTTTGAAAATTCGCATCAGACATGATGAAGCTGCGCATGTGCCAATTTCATCTTTATTTAATCCATATCCTTGGATTATCCAAGCGATTCGCAAACGACTTCAGTTAGACCAAATCGACTTTTTGGCAAATTCTTGCCCCGGTTCAGGAAAAACTGGATTTGGAGTTTTGGCAGGTGCGCAAGACCTAAACGCTAAAATTGTAGACTACATTCTAGTAGTCTCGCCATCTGCCACTGTGAATGACCAGTGGATTAAGAAGTTCAAAAAATTCGCCAATATCCCAATTATTGGGACGGAAAAAAATCCTTGGCGACCTGACACCCGTACTGGAAAATTCCAAATTCCTGATGGGTTCCGTGGTGCTGTTCTTACCTATAGCGCCTTAGCATCGAATGCGGAAGAAGTTCGAGAGTTCATTGAAAACCATAATGTCTTAGTCATTTTCGATGAAGTACATCATCTTGGCGAAGACCTCACATGGGGCAAAAAAGCACGAGAGGCTTTCGATAAAGCGAAACGGCGACTGCTTCTAACCGGCACTGCTTTCCGTGGTGATGATGTAGAAATCCCGTTTGTGCAATATGTACTCAATGCTGAAGGATATAAGGTCTGCAAGACAGATTTCGACTACACATATCGTGAAGCTGTTCGAGATAAGATTTGTCGAGCTATGGCCTTTCCTGACTTCACTGGCAGAGGGAAGTACAAATACGATGGTAAAGTGTATGACTACAACTACAAAGATGAAGTTGGAGATCAACAAGCTCGAAGACGATTGAGAGCATCACTGGCGGCAAGTGAAAACTTTATCAAGACCATGATTGAGGATGCAAACGACCGACTCACATTCGTTCGGAAAACTCAACCTGATGCCGCTGGGTTGGTCGTGGCAATGAACATCAAGCACGCCAGGGATATTATTTCCATCCTCGAAGACCTGGGCGAAAGCCCTATTTTAGTCGTGTCTACAGACCCCAGCGGGAGTATAGACAAAAAATCGAAAGCCGCCTTGGACGCATTCGCCGAATCCAACAGCAGATGGGTTGTGTCGGTAAATATGGTCACAGAAGGCGTGGATATTCCCCGTTTTCGAGTTGGTGTATACGCCAGCAACGTCACTGCATGGTTGCGATTTCTTCAGATCATTGGGCGGTTTGGTCGCCACCAACAGGATATTCCTTATGAAAACGAGATGTCCTGGATTTATATCCCCAAAGACCCAATCCTCTATGAATATGCTAATTCCATTTTGGAAGACGTGGAAGTAGCTCTGGAGGAACGAAAGAAGCAAACTGAACCCGGTTTGGAAGACATGCCCGGTCCAGAAAAGAAGAAACTCGAAACACTCGAAGCAAATGGAGAGCATGACGAGACAACGGTTGCTTCTATCAAGAACAACGGTGAAGCAGGCATGGATAAGTTCACCGCTGACGAAATCAGCCGTGCCAAGGATATTATCGTCCAACTCAATTTGCCAACAACACCAGAAAAGTTGGCAGCGGCAATGAGAGTCAATTCAAACGGCACCAATACGGTGATTCTGAGTGGTAAATTATCGAAAGATGACCTACCAGATGCTTACCGATGTGATAAACTAAGGAAAGACTGCGGCAAAAAGGTCCGACAACTTGTCATTGCCAGAAATGGCGATACCAACAACTTCGATGACTGGAAAAAGTGGACCAGTAGAATTGAGTTGGAATGGCAAGGTAAAGGTAAAGGATACCCGGACGTTAAGAATTCAAGTGTGGCAGACTTGGAGGCCAAATTGAAATGGCTCCAAGGGGAACTACGAGCAACCAAAAAAGACGAGTGAACCAATGACTGCCAATCTAGTTCGTAATGGTCAGATCATCAACTCCCTGGCGCAAGCAGTTGCGTCAGGGAGTTCTGGTTTGAATGCAATCCCTGCCCTCATCAAAAGGGTAATCGAAGATGGCATGTATCGACACTTTATTGTCGATATGGTCCACAAAGAAATTCAATTCGACAGCTTTGAGGAATTTGTAAATACTCGTGCGCCAATTGGATTAGAAACTGATATTCCTACGCTTCAAAAACTATGCAAAGCGAGCAAACACGACGACAGAGAATTGCGTGAAATAGAACTTCTAATCATCAATGAAGTAAGAAATCCGCATGGTGGTCGTTATAACCTAACTGGCAAAAACCAACATTCAGACGCACGAGTAGACGAGGCAATCGAAAAACTCAGCGATGACTCTTTACAACCAAAAGAAAACGAGGTCGAGTTTGATAATATAATACTCGACCACAATGTTGTACATCCCACTATAGAGCCTGCCCCTCTCAAGCCAAAGAAAAAACCTGCACCTACTGGAACGACCAAAGAATACGCAATGAAGCGACTCCAGGCCGATCATCCAGAATTGCTGGAAGATGTGTTGGCTGGGAAGAAATCGGCAAACACGGCGATGGTGGAAGCAGGTGTTCGCAAGCGGTACATAAATGTGCGAGCGGACGATCCAAAAATTGCTGCCAAAACAATCATCAAATATTGTGGAACTGAGACGACAAAGGCTTTAATTGAAGAACTCACAAAACTTTTGGATCAATAAAATAAGCCCGGAATTTCCGGGCTTATTTTTTGCGCTTTCGATATTTTCGGACACCATCAAGAATGAGTTTTGTGTCAGACAAGTTAAGCGAATCATCTTCTTTCAACAATTTATGAAATGTTTCATGACATTCTGAACAAAGTGGTATCAAATCCTTGAGCCATTCCCGCCCTAAACGATCATATGTCGTGTGGTGCAGTTGATAGTTCGGATCACCACAACAAAGACACTTCTGAGGCCGCTTGCTGGCCCGGTACGCTGCTTTCTTTTTTCGCCATAGGTCTGAGTCAAGATAAGCCGCATAGCTCTTAAAACCGATCCTACGCAGCTTCTCACTGAAACTAATCCAATTATTCTTCTTACGAATACTCATATCTCAATTTAGTAAATTGCCTACTAAATAAATCCATGAACTTTAGAGAATGGCTCTTGAACGAAGGGCAAAACATTAGATTTGGTGACTGGTCTAAAGATGGGACAATAATCGTCTACATTGACAGCACCCGGTACGTTTTTGTGACCGATGCTCTTTACCACCGCCAACTTCAAAAATTGGCATGCTTTAAGCCTTGGACTGCCTTAAACAAGATCAAAGAGATGGTAAAAAATAAGGCGGCGACCCAAATAGAGCCACCGCCTCAAGAGAGATTGCCTCAAGAAAAACCGCCAGTTCATGGCACGTTATTTTAATTCTTTGATGATTCTTGCAGCTAAGTCCGAACCAGATGTAACTGCGCCTTCCATGTATCCAATGAACTTATAGCATGTATGCTCGCCTGCGAAATGCAGATTTCCAATGCCCTGTCTCAAAATTGGACCGAGCTTTGTGATCTCCCCAGGTGCCGGGAAAGAATATCCACACTTCGTCCAGCGATCAGTTATCCAATTGACCAGTTCACTGCGAACAATAGACTGGTTGATATTTGGATAAAACTCCTCCAACTCATCAAGCAATTCCTTTTCGGCATTTACTGATTTTGCAGAATCGCCGCCGCTGAATATCACAATGGCAGAATAATCAACTTGGATTTGACCTTCTGTGCCGTTCCATGTTTCGTTGATTTTCCTGTCGCCCTTGGCGTTTTGCGACACGTTCTTGTCGATCCAATATTTGCTTTCGACTGCCGAAAGATGCTTGATATTCATGCCCATCTGAGGAGCAAAACCATCAGGCAATTCCGGTGTGAAACGAATAGTAGACCACAATGAAGGTGGAATTGCCAATACAACAATATCGGCCTCATGCTTTATGCCATGAGCGTCTACAACAACCACATTCGGCTCAGTGATGATCTGCGTTACCGGGCAATTCAAAGTCAATCTAGTGCCTAGTTTTTGAGCAAACTTCAATGCGAACTGTTGGTTGCCACCCTTGGTGCGGTAGCTTTCGGTATCACTCCAGAATTTATCGAGGCCACCGCCTCGAATCAAAACTAGGTTGCCCAAAAGACTTTGCTTATCAGAGGTCACGCCGTTGTCACTCGATACCTGAATATCGAACAGATATTTGGCTATTGCCGAAGCATCTTGAGTGTAAATCCATTCTCGCATCGAAATCTGATCCAGATATTCGGCTCGTGGAGACAACCAAGGTTGGTTAGCATCAATATCAACAGCCATTTCCGACAACGCATTTTGCATTTTGGATATTTCTGTTTTGATATTTCCGTATTCTACCTGCGACAATTTTTGTTGCTTCAGGATGATCGGTGTTTCAGCGTCATTATCTTCGGCTTCCAAAAATTCGAGGCCGAACTCAAGAGCGTATCCGATCAAGCAATAGTGGTTTGAGCCGATAAGCTCCCCACCAAATTCGACGTTCATGCCAGAGATGAAATCGTCTTTGCTGTATACTCGGACACCAACTCGGTTGCGAGCTTCCAGAACTTGAACGGTATGACCAGCGGTCATTAGCTCGTATGCACAAGCAAGGCCGGAGAATCCTGCTCCGATTACAATTATTTTCATGGAATCCTTCCATAGTAAAAGAAATACCCATACTGGTACTACCGTATTTATGCGCTACAACCAAACTAAAAGAAAAAACCTGGGATCAAATGGACGGAAGCGGTAAAAATACGTTCTATCTGGCTTGATCGAAACGAATTTCGTGTCTAGGATATTGACGCTCGGTGAAATAAGTGCATCCAAATAGCCGAGTGAAAACCTTCAATAAGGCATACAGGTCATCGCTGCTGGGATAGAAATATTCCTTCAGATTTCGGACAGCCTTTGATGCTACAGCCCCAATACCCCGGATTGGTTCGAGGGCCTGATTTACTGGATAGGGTTTCTTCCTCAAAAGAGGTCTTAGGTGGCAATGGGCCGACGTGTAGCGGCTAGTCGGAGAGTAATCTCCGAGGATTGAATAAGAGCTAGGATTCAACACCCACCAACGGCGTGCCTCGTCGCTCAGATAAACGAGGTTGGGATAAATCACAAAGAAACCGATATAATCCGCTGAACCTATAATCGCTCCAACGGAAGTTGGGTGTAAATCAGAAAGAGCTTTAGAGCTAACTTATTGTTGGGATTACAGCCGAAATTTTCGGCTATTGTATAAGTGACTAATTACAGTTGCTTGTACAATGAATAATCCCAATAATAAGAAGGCTCTTTTAGTTTATAAATAATTATAAGAAGCGTTTGTTGTACACCCAACAAAGAAACAAGAGACAACGAACAGTCTTGCAATCAAAGCGTTTGAGTCTTATACTTAACCAAGAAGGGTGCCTTTCATTGGCACACTGCCAAGGATGTCATAAACCGCATGATTGAGACACATGGACCACTCGCAACTGGCAAAGGCTCTTACCGATACGGTGGGGCCAAATGTGTTTATCTGTTTCCAGCCGGAAGTGCTTGACTTCACGGATCGGGCAGTCGTACCTGAATTGCAAATATTCAGTTCGAGTGGGCAAATCAAAGTTATGCTCACGGACGAAGTTTTGCCGATACTCTTGCCAATGTTGCGGCTGAGTATTTTTGGAAAGAGCAACAAGATTGTCGCTTGGAATTGGAAGAACCTCGTAAGTTTCATTCTGGCCAAGACTGGCAAGACGTATCCCGTCGATGGGGCAATTATTGACTTGAAGATAATCGAAACTTATTGCGGGCGCAAGTTCAATGTTCCGAAGACACTGATCGAGGCAATGAACAGACTGAAAGACCTCATCACCACTGGTATGTGGAAAGAGGTTGAGACGGTTTATCGCAAGGTTCATATACCGCTCATCACTACGGTCATCCCTCATCTCGAAACTGTTGGCATCCTCAATACGCAAATCGGCAATAGGGTCTATGCGTATTACGAAATTAACGGCCAGGAAAATGGTCGTCTGAAATGTTCTGGCGAGTATCAGCAGGGCTATGTCCCGCACGCCATGAAGCCGGAGACACGGCAGGTTCTCAAGCCTCGCTCTGAGAGCGATCTGTTCATGGTTTTTGATTACAAGGGCATGGAAGTCTTCATGCTGGCCTGGATGAGCAAAGACCCGCTATTGCAGGAGTTTTGCCGGGAGCCGGATGTTTATGTTGCCCTTTACGAGAAAATCACCGGCAAGGAATGCGAAGGAAAAAATGATCGTGAAATGGCGAAAAAATTCTTTCTGCCGGTTATATATGGACAGTCGGCTTATTCATTAAGTCAACGCTGCGGTGTCGCCCTGGATGTCGCAGAGATTATTGTAGAACGCATTGACGCTTTGTTTCCGGTTGCTTTGGCCTTCATCGAGGGTTATCAGAAGCAGCTTCAAGAACTCGGATATGCCAAAGACATCTTTGGCAAACGCCGTTCAAGTTTCGAGGAAGGCAAAGAATATTCTGTCAGAAACTTCGCAGTTCAATCACCGGCATCCGTCGTGTGTTTGGAAAAGTTATCCCACCTATATTTCGCACTCAAAGATAAAACCGACCTCGCCTACACCGTCCATGACGGTTACGCTGTGTATGCAACGAAGGAGAACTGGAAAGCCATAGCAAAACTTGGCCGAGATGTTCTTACTGGCGAGTCAGATTTATGCCCCGGTTTACGGCTCAGAGTAACTTGCCGTGCTGGTCGCAACCTTGATGATCTGAAGTTACTCCGCACCTAGAGGACCAATGTTAGACATTTGCATAAATTACAGCATTAACGAAGAAGAGTACCTAGAGCTTGAACATCGTTTCGGTCGCCTCTGTTGGCACGCCGCACACGAACTCAAGAAGAAGAACTCTCGCAACAACTACACCGATGATCCCGAAGACATCAAGCAAGAACTCCAGATGTCTATGCTCAGAGCCGGTAGCTATTACAAGCGACAGATATACATTGAAAAATGTCTTGCCGTGGCAAAGAAACATGCCACCGACGAGCTTATGCAGCATATCATACAAGAGCTAGAGAACTTGTGGGCTAACCGAACTCGACATGGCGCAAACCGCCAGAAGTTCGGGACGTTCCAAGAACAGCTTCTCCAGAAGATCGTTCGGCAAATTGTTCCGAAAGAGGAGAGGCCCAATAAGAAAGAGAACTTGAAGATTGACGCCAAGTTCGCTACTTATTGCAAAGCCATTGTCTGGAATGGGCAGAAAAGCATGGGTAAGAAGATAACTAGAGAGAAAGCAATCCGATCTGGCCAAGTAAGCCTTTCTGAATTCGATTACTTGGGTACGGTATAATCGGTTTATAATACGGAAATGGGAACGGTGTAGTCTGTCGCCGAGGGCATACAACTTGATTGTGTTTTACATAAATATGTTTTGTTTTTTTATATAAAAAATGCCTTAGTAATGCGACACTCCGTTCCTTATTTCTTTTCTCCTGAAGGTTGTCCCGATGGAACCCAAATCAAGACCCAAAATAACCACTGGATATGGCGATGATGGATGGACTTACGCCGGAATCCATAAGCAATGTGCAAAAGATGATTTTGTCATTGACACCCTGGGCGACCTTGATGAACTTAATTGTTGGTTGGGTCGCACTAGAGAGTTGTATCCACAATTCGATGAAGACCTGAAGACGATCCAAGGCAACATTTTTGAGCTTGGTGTATTCGTCGTACAATATCGCCCGCCCTTCACTCTTGAGGATGTTCGCTGGTTGGAGAGCAAGTCTGTAGAACTCGAAAAAGACCTGCCCGACCTCAAGAACTTTATTCTTCCTCACTACCCTTCTGAAGTTCACATTGCACGAGCGGTATGCCGTCGTGTAGAACGTAAGCTATGTTCTTTCATGCGACAAGCAAACCGCATGATGTCAGAACTTCCAATCAATGAATCGGTTGATTCTGAGGGATTCAAATTTATCGTTCCCTACATCAATCGCCTCAGCGATTATCTCTTCATCATGGCCCGCTATTTGTGCTATTCTGCTGGGAAAACAGAAACCATATGGCAAGGCACAAAACTGGAGGCAAGTAAGTGAAGAAAAAGAGTGTCGAAGTAGAAATCAAAAGTTACGTCATCGTTCACGCTCGTAATCCTGATGGAAAAATATTGCTGGTTCTGAAAGATAGACCAGAGTGGCAAAAGGGAAGATTGAATTTGGTTGGCGGCAAAATTGAGCCTGGAGAAACACCCACTCATGCCGCCATGCGTGAATTGAAGGAAGAGTCGGGACTCATTGGCGGTCCAGTGATTCCTAAGTTGTGCGGGGCAATCAAGGGCGTTGATTGCTTAATTTATTGCTTCGCTGTGGATGTATATGACAAAGTAATCAATCCACGAGAAGGCGAAACAGAAAAAGTCGATTGGTATCCTCTGGAAGTGCTTGACGATCCAAGACTTATGCCTAATTTAAGGCTAGTCATTCCGATGTTGCAAATGGGCATCATGGATTGGGTTATCTCTGACCACAAGTCGTCTTTGGGTGTGCCTACTCACGAGGTTATGGTATCCTTGCGTATAAATAAGCCTTTCGTGAATGGGTGAAAATAAAAATGCGAGAATTGACGCCAGACGAGGAAGCAAAGCTCTCAGCGATTACCGATCCACAAGCCAATGCGAAGGTAAAGTTTGCCTGGGACGACACGTTCCAGCGAAAACTGATGGGCATGTTATTGACCGATCAATACATGCTCATTCAGGCAATTGACAAGTTGGAAGCTGGCTATTTCAGCAATGAAGCTCATGTGCTGATCTGCGATATTCTGTTGAAGCACTTTGCCATTCGCAAAGCAATTCCAGAAAAGTGGATCATTGAAAATGAGCTTCGAGAAAAACTCAAAGATCGTGATGCCAGTATTCAACTGCATTACTTGGCAGAACTACATTCTGTATACGACTACTATGTTCCCGGTTTGGAAACACGGGAATATTTAATTGATAAAATAACCTTTTTTGCAAAAGTGCAAGCTGTAAAAAAAGCGTTTGGAAAATCTCTCGAACTGATGGCAGAAGCCCCGGAAGATGAGAAAACCTGGGCCACCGTTTATGAGGAAATGCGAAAAGCAATGCTCATCGACCGGAGCTATGAACCCGGCGTTGAATATTTCATGAACCTGGATGAAATGTTCTTGCGAATGGATCAGGTCTTTGAAGGCAAGGACCGATTCACTTCTGGCTTTGCTCCCATTGATGACGCCCTAACTGGTGGTGGTCTATTCAACGGACAGATCGCTTCCTGGATTGGTTTGCCCGGCACAGGCAAATCTCTGGCGCTCGTCCGGTCAGCCGTACAGAACGTCCTATTGGGCCACAAGGTTCTCTATCTCACGATGGAAATGGACGAGCTTGGAATCATGCAGCGATTCACATCGCAGTTTGCCAAATTGGACATCAATAACCTGCGAGGTGTTAAGGAAGAAGTGTATCGCACCGTGGAAGAGTTCAAGAAGGGATATGATGATCCCAACTTACTACACGTCAAGCAGTTCCCTGGCGGCGAAATGGACGTGAATGGCATTCGTGCCTATATCGCCCAACTTGAATTGCGGAAGTTCAAACCCAACTTGGTCATTATTGACTATGTTGGCGAAATGAAAGACGATCCAAACGTCAAAAAGTACGAGTCTGCATATCGTATTCTCCGTGACCTTCGTGGCTTCGGCGTGAGTCGTGGACACTGCACAATGACTTGTGTGCAGCCTAATGCGACAGCCGCCAAACTGGAACTCGGTCAGTATATTGACGAGTCGAATATCGGTACGTCGTTCGACCAGTTCAAGCCGCTGGACGCCTTCTGGAGTATCAATCAGCAGGTATTGGAGAAGGATGCGGAAGTTGGTCGAGTCTTTGTCATCAAGCACCGCAACGGTCGCTCACGCTTCCCGTTCAAGATTGGATTTGACTATAAGCTGGGAACGCTAGATATGTTCGCTATCTCGAAGGAGAAATATCGAGAGCAAATGAATCTTGTCCAGGAAAAGAAGGCCGAGGAGGTCACGATGGACAATATTAACACCGGCACTCCTCAGCCTGGGAAGAAACTAAGGAGCAAGCGGGGCTTTAAGGGTGACGATCCGGTTGAAGATACCTATGAGGCTTAACTCCAACCGAACTCCAATTTCATGGCGTGGAAACACAGCGTAAATTATGGATTCTGAAACGCAATTTACTTTTTCATGAGGTTCAAATGAATAACGAAGATTTTTTTGCTGCATGGGATGTTCGGATCAACAACTCTATCGAACTTACTGAAGATGAATGTCGATTAGCCGACATTAGAGGCAAGAAGAAATATGATGAGGCTGTTAAGGCGGGCAAGAAGGACAAATATGGTTTCAATGGAAATCCTTTAGCCATTCATTGTCAAGGAGAGCGAGGCGAATTGGCTGCGTCCAAGTTTCTTGGCATCGAGTATGAATTTAGGTGCAATGAATACAAAAATGGTTTGGCCGATTTGGGGGATGACATTGAAGTAAGGACCAAGACATACGACGGAAAAATGATAGTAAGACACGATGACCATGATAATCGAAAATATGTTCATGTGGTTCCTGTGGGAATTTCAGATGCTACTGGTTGTCATCGCAAGTTTCACATCAAAGGTTGGGCATTTGGTCGTGACTGTATGAAGAGGGAATATTTGGGTAGTCCCGATCCAAAAAGACCGCCATGTTATAACATTCCTGATGAGTTGCTTAGGCCAATTGGAGAACTCGTCCAGCATGGCTAAATAGGATATGTTAAAGAAAGTCGCTCTAGTAGCGGGGATCGTCATTATGGCGGTCCTGATAATCGTTCATCTTCCGCACACGGTTATTCAGGAATCCTCTGCTACACAATTTGTTTTGAACGTCCCGTTTAAGGAAGTTCAAAAGTCTATCCGAAAGGGGAATTTTGAACAGGAAACCTTGAAGATCAACAATGCGGAATTGCTACAAAAGCAATGGATAGACAGGAATTTCAATATTCAACGGCCCCTAAAGGCTGACCGATATTGGGAGTTTTCCGGCAGGCTGCTCGCCAAGGTGCGGGTAGATAATCCTCAAGCTGGAAAGATGGATGTGGAATTGGTGGAGGATATTTTTTTCGCCACCAATAGAATTGAAGTGAAGACGCAGCTTGCCAAGCCATTGGCGATAGGCGTCTCTGATATACGTCAGGAAATAGTGATATATCCTTACGGGCAGACAACCAGGGTGGAGTTGAGCAGCAACATAACGCTCAAGCGATTCGTGCCTTGGTTCATGACAGACTACGCTCGCAAGCAGGTGAAATCTGCAACCGAACAGTCTGTCTCGAAAATGGAATCTATTTTGAGGAACTTAAAATGAAATATCGTATTTGCGAAATGATGCTCAATGAGTATGTTAATCACCCAACTGAAGTTAAGATTGACGAAATTGAGGCATCAAGTCAGGAAGAAGCGCAGAAGCTCGCTAATTTACGTTGGCCGAATCGAGGACCGCTGAAGGTTGCTCCAGCGGACAGCTACACAGAAAATAACTGTGTTGATTACATTCGAGAGTAATGGTAAAGTATTCCTAAAGGCGAAACACTATGGCACAAGAAGCACCCATTGAAATTGTTAAAGTAACTGTTCAGGGGCGAGAGATTGTTCTCGACCCTAAGAACATGAAGTACAACGAGAACTCCTTGGGCGATTACATGAACAAGGAATACGGGTGGGTTGACTATCTTGGCAAGCAACTTGAGTACGCTCAAAAAGAAGTTTTGCTCGCTGACATAGAAGCCGACCGATTGCTTGGTTTGCGATACATGGAAGCCAAAGATAATGGACAATCAGAAGGTTATTCAAAAGCCTTTTCTACCTCTAGTGATGATGTGGTTGCGGCAAGGAAGCATTTAGCCGAACGAAAAGAAGTTGTCGGCCATCTCAAGGCTCACTTACGAGCTTTTGACAAGAACCACGAGAACGCTCAGAACCGAGGCCACACGCTTCGTAAAGAGTTGGATAAGCTCAACAGAGACATTTATGTGTCACCTGATGATGCGACTTGCACATTCGAGGAAGCACTGAACAAGGAGGAGTAATGTCAATAATTACCCTTTACCGTTCTTTGACTAATGATTATCGTGTCTACCACTATCTGCGTCCTGATTTGTATGTTGAAGGCGAAGATCAATACGCTGCAATAGGCGAACTGATTCGCAGGCATCCAATGGGTGAAGTCTCTCATGGTCGATCCTACCAAGATTACGAACTATCGTCTTTCTCAAGCCAAGACAGAAGAAGTGCTTTTGTTTTGGGTTTGCGCAGCAGGCAAGAATGGCGTGACCGCAGCGAAATGCTTAGACAGACTTCTCTCGACTTGGCGGGAGAGAGCATCCAAGGTCAATCCGAAGCCGTCGCCGTTTGACATCATTCGACACATCTCTCAAGTCGGCGATCTTGCCGACGAAATGAAGAATCATGGCATTGGCTGTTATAACGCCAAGGCCAAAACATTTCTTCATCTGGTCGGCAAGTCAATGGACTTAAAGAAATGCACTGTGGAAGACCTTGAGTCCGTTCCTGGCATTGGCCCAAAGACCGCCCGATGCTTCTTGATTCACAGTCGCCCAAATCAGCAATACGCTGGTCTTGATACTCACGTTCTGAAATATCTTCGAGACAAGGGACATGAGGTTCCTAAGTCTACTCCCACTGGTAAAAAATACCGTGATTTAGAAACGGTGTTTTTGAAGTATGTGGCTGAGTCCGGTATGACCGTCGCAGATTTTGATTTGATGATTTGGAATGACTACCGGAACAGGAAAGCGGCATGAGTATTATTACTATGACAAATGGCGGCAAGCGTTTGTCGTCTGAAATCATAGAAGAAAGAAATCGTTTGTCATCTAAAGTCAAGGAGTTGAAGCATGTCTCGTGGGATTGAGTGGTGGGATCGTTGGTTTTTAGGAATGGCTGATTACATTTCTACTGCTTCTAAAGACCCTTCAACTAAAGTGGGGGCGGTCATAGTTGATCCACAAAGAAGAGTTGTGTCCACTGGATACAATGGCTTGCCACAAGGCGTCGAAGACACTGATGAGCGATTGAACAATCGTGAAATCAAATACAAGATGATCGTTCACGGCGAGCGTAATGCGTTGTTGTTTGCTGGACGGCCTGTCACGGGCTGCACGCTTTACACGATGCCATTCATGCCATGTGCGACCTGTGCCAGCATGGTTATCCAAGCAGGCATCAGAAGGGTCGTCGCACCATACAGCGATAACCCACGATGGGTAGAAGACTTTAAGCTCACCGAGCAGTTGTTCAGTGAAGCCGGAGTTGAATTGGTTCTTTTACACGGAGACGACAGTGGCAACCAAGCTAACAAAGCCAGTAACTAGAGTTGTTGACATCAAGGACATTAACGACGTTGTAGGGGAGGTTGCCGTCACCATCACTGGCAGCGGCATTGTCTTTTCAAAAGGACGAAGAAAATTTGGTGTGATCCCGTGGGCATCCATTACAAAACTTGTGACCTTGCCCGGCAGTATTCCAGCTAAATTTGCGGGAAATCCAATGGGTTGGCTGACTGAATTGGGCAAATGAAATTATCGTTTACTTTAGGTGGAGGACTTGGGGATTACATCCTCAATTATTTAGGTGATCCGGGCAACCGGCTTGCTTACATTATGATGGCAGTGCCGGACATTGAGTTCAGAGTTTCTGCTCAATGTCCGGCTGGCATTGATTTGGTGAAGCATTCTCCGTACTTCAGATGTCAGCATGTTTATCAAGAAAAGAAGTTCGCTCAGAATCGACTTAAAAACGACATATCCAATATAGCCAATCTTTCTGATTACCTTAAAGTGGTTCCTCCTTTGTGGCTAGATTCAGACGAAGAAGACATTTTGGCGAACGTGGTTGGCCCTTACGGTGTTTTCCATCCATTTGCCTCCTACGGCCCTCGTAATCTCGTTACAGCGTTCAATACGGCTAATATGGTGCAATGGATCGCCGATGCGTCTGGCGTCAATATGGTGGTTCTGGGACAAGAGGACTTTGGATATGAATCATCCAATGTGAGACACATCAAGGGCAGTCCACGTTTGGCAACCAAGCTGGTTGAGAGGTCTGCTTTTTTCGTTGGCAGTCATAGTTCCATGCAGTGTGCTGCCTGGGTTCATGACGTGCCATCATTGTGTATAGGTCCGAGCCACCTATTGTTTCACAATCTTTACTCGCCCAACAATAACGATCTGTATTTGAAGCCCTTGTTCAAAAACAAGAACGTATTCATGATGTACGACCAAGCAGATCGGTTCTCTTATTTCTTAGACTATTTTTTAAGGACGGCCACTTCTCTACGGCCTCAGCGAACCCCCGAAGAATGTCGGAGGAAGATAGCTCTGTCAGGCATGGCTTCTGAATTTCTTTTGACTTCGGACAAGTTGTCATGTTGAAGCATGGGCCGCAGTCCCAATCGCCATTGTCTCTGTGTTTTTGAACCAGGATAAAATCGTAGTATTTGCCATATAGTTTGCCGTCAGTGAAAGCGAATATCCCGATTAAGGGTTTTTGAAGCCCACCTGCGATGTGAAATGTCGCAGTGTCTACCGAGATGACAGCATCGGCCAGTTCGACCATAGAAATCCAGGCTTGTTGATGGATGCTGAATATTTGGTCTACTCCCAAGTTGTCGTATACAACTTGTTTATCGTCATGGATGGTAAACACATAGTAGCCTTGATCTCTTAGTGCCTTGACCACATCACTGATTTGATCGTAGGTCAGGCTTTTGGCTTTGCCTACCATATCGGGAGTGGAAGTTGAAGCAAGCAACACTGCTGGCTTTCCTTCTTTGTTGTATCGCTTGAATGCTTCTCGGCATTGCTCCAATACAATTGGGTCCGGCTTCAGCATCATATTGTGGTTTTTCAAAACCATGCCGCAATGTGCCGCCCAAATATCGCTTCTGTGATCTTGATTTCTATCTCCAAATCGAGATTCGTGAACTCGACAGGCGGTCGATAGGTCGTATATGACTCCATATTCATCCTCATTTACAGAGCCAAGATCGAGTACCTTGGCGAACGGATGGTTTTTAGCCATTTCAATGTATTGCGCAGGGCAGGTAAAGGTGATTTCTGCTCCTGGAAAAGCCTTAGAAAAGTCCTCGAATAACATTCTCTGCATGAGAATGTCACCGTAGCCGCCACTTCGTCTTTTGATGAGGATTTTGTTGCGTCTTTCTTGGTGATCTCGCAGCGACACTGGCTTCTTTGCTTTCTTTTTCACCAACTTGAGCATATATTTTGACCTCGTTCTAAAATTTATCTGTCTGCATTATAGATAATGAGTCCTTGACTGACTCCCTAACTTCAGTCCGTGATAACAACTCAGTTCCGACTGTCTGCATGGAAGTTTGATCTGAGGTCACGAGTGGATAGAGCCAATGCAGGGTCAGGATGCTTTAAGGCACTGATCGGGCGAAATTCAAACAGAGGAAATACCTCGACCAAGGATAAGGGAACCAATTACTCGATAGTATTATTGGTTCCCTTTTTTTTGGTCGAGACTATTATAAACCATGTTAATGAATTTTCCACCTATAGGCCAACCATTGCCTCTATTCGAGTGCATTGAGATAGAAACGACTAACACATGCACTCGAAAGTGTTGGTTTTGTTTACATGGTCAATTGGACAAGCCTCGTCCTCGTGCGGTCATGTCGTGGGATTTGATTAACAAAATAATCAACGAGCTATCTGACTTATCGTATGATGGAGTTTTGTTCTTGTATAGCACAAACGAGCCGTTGTTGGACAAGAGGCTTCCTGAGATCATCGCTTTGTCTAAGCAAAAAATTCCATCGGCCCGGCTTCCCATCACCACCAATGGTGACTTGTTGAATCAAAAGTTGTTGGATGAGCTATTTGCAGCCGGAATGACCAAGTTGAACATTTCTTTATATGATCTCGAATCCGATGCGAATTTGGACAGGTTGGACTTTAAGAATTACCCGGTTTTATTTTGGAAGTATTACGTTGGTCCAGATCATGGAAGAAAATATGAGTTGGAGTTAGACCCGGTTGAATCTTTTGACAATCGTGCCGGAAAAATCATTCAGCTTACTACTAGAAAGTACGAGAATTATGATTGTTGGCGACCATTTCGATTCATGGCGATACGCTTTGATGGCAAAATGAAATTGTGTTCAAAAGATACTGACGCATCTGGCTTGCCAGATCACTGTAGTCTTGAGAACATGACTCTAAGAGAACTATGGCATTCTAAAGAAATGGAAGAATATCGTGCCTTTTTGAGACACGGCAGAACAGCAAAATCGCCATGCAAGGAATGCAGTTATAGGTTTCGCTGCAACCCTCAGCCCCAACAAATAAAATACTTGTAGACGCATATCTACATTTGGATGAAAAAGGAAAAAGGAGAAAAACATGCCAGTTAATTCCATACCAGAAGCAGTTCAATTGCTCGTAGAGATTGAGCGGTATTTGACCACTTTACAATCATCAAGTCTTTCTGAGCAGTCGGCGGCTGGTCCTGCCTCTGATTTTAATACTTTAGTTGGCCTTTTGGCAACCGATCAGTGGCCTGCGGCTGTTCCTCCTGGTCTTATTTGTCAAGACACGGAAAGCGATAAGCTCGATAGGGCAACTTCCATTTTGGAAATAACCGTTGGGCAGGGTTTGACCAACCGTAAGTTGCTTGATTTCGGATGTGGGGAAGGCCATGTTTCTATCAAGGCATCAGAAATTGCTTCTAAGGTTGTGGGATATGATCTAGTTTCATCCGGCAATCAATCATGGGAGTCGGATAGTGACAAGTTGCTTTTGACAACTGATTTCTCCAAAGTTCAAGCAAATGCACCATTTGATTTTGTATTGCTTCACGACGTTCTTGACCACTCAGATTCTCCTGTGGACTTGTTGAAGCAAGTTGCGACTGTCTGTGGACCATTGACGAGGGTGTATGTTCGTTGTCATCCTTTGACATCACGTCATGGCGGGCATCTTTACAATAAGCTGAACAAGGCATGGGCTGGGTTGATTTTCACTCCAAATGAACTAGCAACGATTGGTGTGGGTTCTATCGCAGAACCATATAAGGTAGATGCTCCTCAAAAGGTGTTGTTTCCTGTCAACACTTACAAACAGTGGTTTGCTGCCGCTGGTTTTTCCGTTGTTTCGGAGGATGCAACAGTAGGCGATGTGGAGAGGTTCTTCTCCGATACGCCAGCAGTTCGTGATAGATTGATTTCCATTTTTCAGCCATTTACACGAAATACAGAATTTCCATCTTGGCAGTTATCTCAGCAGTTTAATGATTTCGTTATACGTTTAGGATAACGAATGTACAATGGCTACAAAGTAGTAGTTGCTACGCCCGCTGGCAGACAGAGATTTTTGGAAATCCTTTTGCGGCATTCTTTGTGCAATCGTGACGTGATTGATCGTCACGATTTGTGGCTTAACACAACTGTTCCAAGCGATATTGATTTTATTCACAGGGCAGCAAGAGCTTATCCTGATTATTTCAACATTGTCCATCCCATTGAACCTCTGGCCAACAGGCCAGTGGAGTCAATAGCTCAGTTTTACCGTAATTGCATTGATGAAGACACCATATACATTAAACTTGATGATGATGTTTGCTACATCTGTCCTGACGCACTAAGACACTTGGTTGAGTTTAGGGTGGCGCACCCAGAAGCATTTCTCATTTACCCAATTGTGATTTGCACCGGGATGGAATGGGTATTAGATGTTTTTCGTCCGGTTGCTCGATGGAAGCGATCATTTAAGAATTGCAACTTAGAACATATTCGCCGTCATGTCGAGTTTCTGTCTGACCCTACAGCAGATCGTTATCTTTGTGAGCCATATCTGATACCATCAGACCTTAGTATAAGCATAAACTGCATTAGTTGGATGGGCAAGGACTTCGCATCTTTTGGTGGCAATGTCCCTGCTTGGCCGGTATATGATGAGGATTGGTTGACGCTGACAAAGACAAAAGAAATGGGCAGGCCCAATTACATAAATGGCTCTAGCGTCATGGTTCATTTCAGCTATACTCACGGCGGAACCATGAAATTCTTAGAAGACTTCACCGATTTACGTCAGAGGTATTTAGAACTAGCCCTAGAAATATGTCCCAAACTGCTCCCGGCTCAAATCAAATTTTTTGTATAGAATTTATTTTCAATCGCCGCACAATCTAATTTGGTGTCCATAACTAAGTTCAAAATTACTTGAATGTTATTGGCAATTGGTTTATTGCGATCATTAAGAGAAGTGTTGAGAAGTATAGGCACCCCTGTTTTTGCTTCTACGCTTTTCAATAATTTATACAACAATTGATTTTCATCTCTGCTAACAGTTTGCAATCTTGCTGTGTTATCAACATGCGTTACGGCTGGAATGAGTGCTTGTTTATCGCTTTTGACAACAGGACATTCAAGCATATAAGGTTGTGGGTGGTCGATTTCAAACCAATCTTTCGCAGATTCTAATGTACAGATTGGCGCAAATGGTCGCCAAAATTCTCTATGTTTAACTTTTTCATTGATAACATCTTTCATCTTTGCTGGAGATGGCAAGCAGAATATGCTTCTGTTTCCAAGCGATCTTGGACCAATTTCGCTTCGTCCTTGCGCCCACGCAATAATTTTTCCAGCCATTAGCTTTTCAGTTGTTTTCTCTATCAATTCGTCTTCAGTTAATTCAACTGCGTTCAATGATTTTGAATGAGATTCATTTTGTCCAAGTAAACTATCTCCAAGATAAGGTGTGTGATTTTTACGACCTTGAAAATCGTTCCCAAGAATATTGTGCCAATAATACAAACCAGCCCCGATAGACAATCCACTGTCTGAGCAAGCAGGTGGGATGTATAATTTTTCAATTGCTTTTTCTTGAATTATTCTTGTGTTTGCTTGGCAGTTTAATGCACATCCTCCACTAAGACACATTTTGTCTTGCTCATAAATCGTTCCCAATTTCTTGACAGTTTCAACCATATACAATTCAACTTCATCTTGAATTGTAGCCATTAAATCTTGCGCTGATTTTGATCGTGGGTCGTCAAAAGTCATAGTCATAGACATAGTAGACTTTAGAGTTTCGATTGTCGCTTTTGTTGTTGCCCAAACACCAAGCTCGTCATCATAACCAGATATATCATTTGGAAATAATACATCTCTAACATTTTTTCGCCAATGATCTACCGGCTTGCCATACGAAGATAATCCCATTGCTTTGCCTGCGGCTCCTAATGGATCAAAGCCTAAAAATGGAAAAAGACGACCAAGACAACTGTATGTTATTCCAATATTGTTATAGGCAATGTCATCTTTGTTGTCCCAATTCGTATTTCCAAAATAAGTCAACTTGTTTTTTTCACCCAACCCATAAGCTGTATTTGTCGCAAAATCTCCACGACCATCTATTGCCAACAATGCACTTTGATTAAATGGACTTGTGTAATATGAATAAGCCATATGATTGACGTGATGTGTAACAGCAACAAATGTTCTTTTTCTTCCACGCCATATAGACGACCACATTGAATATGGCTGCGATAAACTCCTTTTGTACTGCATTCCTGTTACAATGTCTTTGAACTCTGATTTAGACCAATCGCCGCCACTCCAAGGATACAATCCACCCATAACTATCGTTTGTATGTCTTCAATATTCCACCCAAGCCGATTCAGAACAATGTCTACTGATTCAGCGATTTCATTATTGAACGACGACCCACAAAAATGCTTTTTGTTATAGTATCTTTCAAGTTCAAAGTGCATAACAATTTCAGCACCATCAAAAGCTGTAACGCTTGAATCATGACCGTTGTGAATCGAAATGTATTTCATAAAAAGACCTTTTTGTTTTTTAGTTTATTGATGTTTTCCCAAACTATTTTAGCATAAGGTTCTGCCCACTTTAACTCACTCGGAACATATGGCGAAGCCTCATATCCTTCAAGAAGATCAAATATTTCTTCACTACATTTTTTACCAAAAGACCACATCTTTGTAGCACTTGCCGGGGAATGATTATAAGCGCTTAAAACATCATCAATCACATGCACATTAAGTTTTTTATCTTGAATTATTTCGTCTAATGTTCGATGATTTTCTAAAAAATCAGAGTGTTGAAAGTTGACTGCATTGTATCCTTTTTTCGTCAAGACGGCATTGTTTGAATATGCCCAACGTATATTGTCTATTGGCTTGCTCGTAATTACGGTATTGTGTCTGAAAAATCCGAACGGCCAAATGATTACATCATCAAACGACTGTAGCTTTTTTTCTATAACTTCAAATATCTGAGGACACGCCCAATCATCATCATCCGTAATGTACAGTAAAAAAGAATCAGATTGATTGAGAACATCTTTTGTCTTTTCGTTGATGATCTTCGCATTGGGAACTTCGCCTAAATTCAACAGCGATACTTCTTTTAGTTTTTTCCTAAAATTGAAGTAATCGACGCCAAAACTCTTGTTCCATTTTTTGATAGAACTTATCAATTCTGGCATCCAGTCTTTCAATAAAGGTCGTGCATTTACATTTGCAGCAATAAAATCATCTATGGTCTTTATTTTATGCCAATCCAAAGATGACCGAATATAAATGAATTTTTCTATTTCCAGCACGGGCATTTCCTTTCACATCAATTGTTTGACGTTTAAGATGACTTCATCATTGAGATGAGCTACGTTTTGTACGATCACGCAGCCATGATCTACTCCTACGTTCATGTGTCGTCGATACAAACCATGAATGACAGACTGTTCACAATTCCGAATAAGCGGACAATATCTTTCGTCAACCTGAGTCCACAGCTTAACGGCAGCACATTCTGAAAAGAAATCTAAACAAAACTTTCGACGACCCATCCAAACGCCAGAGTTCAAATAGCAGAATCGACCTGGAGACGCCGCCCGTTGATGCTGTTTGCATTCTCTGTAATATTGCACAGGCCATTCAGGATAAAAATCAATCTCCGCATTGAATACCAAGTCCAAACCAAGATCAAGAAACCGCTCTAAACAAAGATTGGGATCGCCGAAGAATACAACATCAAAAGAATCCAAACCAATCACATATTCAGCCTCGATTTCTTTCAATAGACCAACCACTAGCTCAAACTTTTTGAGATTGTTCCATTCATTGAGATCGCCGCCAATCTTGTAGTATTTAACGCCGTTGTGCCTCAAAGATTGTTCCACTAGAGAATCAGGAGCATTATTCCAAGTGATAATCGCCAGCCGAGAATCGAGGTTGTATTGTTTGCGTGATAATGTAGGCCAAAGGCGAAGAACATCTCTCCAAATGGCTGGCTTGGCGTGGTCAAATCCTGGGGCATGGATGATCTGTGGGTCGGAATGAGTGACCAAATTCTCAAGCATAGTATCTAACCTTCTTGGTGGCACGCCTGAATGCCTCAAGGTATCTGTATTCATATAAAGAATCTGGTTCTAAGCACGCTTGTTCGCCCCACTCATTCCAAGCGTTAATGAATATGAATTCATCCTCTGATGCTCTGAAAATTTGCTTGCGCAAAGCAACCTCAAATGTTTCTGGTGTCCCGTTTATGTAGACGCACCCACGCAGAGGGCTTCGTGGGGAATTGTCAAATCCCACCATCATTCCTTTGAAGTGTCGATTGTGTATCTTGGTGTCGTTGAGCATCCTTTTCCAAGCAACACTCATTTCACAAAAAGCTATATTTTCTTTCTCGTAAGAAATGGTGTCTGGGCGACGTAGGAAGTTGGGATAAAAGTCAAATGCCGCATCAACGTGTGGAACTATTGGATAACATTCATCACGAGGAAATGGCCCAACAGTCATGATTATGAACATGCCGCCAAAGCCTTCTTCCTTGAGCCTCTTCTTCCAGTAAGCAAACCGCTGTGAATAGTTTGTGATTTGAGATATTCTGTAGATAACGAAAACTGGTTGGTCATCAACCTTGATATAATTAGGATGACGAAAAAATGGCAACAAATACTGCAAGTGTTGCTCCCATTCTTCTTCCTGACCATACATTTGAGGCTGAGTGATCTCTCCATTTCCACCGTTCATCCGTCTGGTCCAGGCTTCATTTGCCCAACTTAAACAAAAAGGCAAATCTGGTTGACCGTCTGCAATAGTCATTTCCAGAGTCTTTTGCATCAGCAACTTGCCATGAAACCAATAATGGTAATAGCAAAAGCCATAAACTCCATACTCTTTTGCGATCTCTGCTTGCTTTTGCCGCACGCTCCGATCTTCAAGACAATAATACCCTATGTCAGAATGAGGATATTTGAGGACGTGGCCAGGGGCTAACACTTTGGCCTTTTCAAGACAAGTCCATTCTGTGAATCCCTTGCCCCACCAAAAATTGTTTTCCTCGAACTCATGAAATTGAGGCAGATACATGCAAATGGGCTTAATCATACTATGATTTAGTTATGTTTCAGAGAAAAGTAAAAATTCATTGCCCCGCTGATTGGAGCCATCACAGACACGGATGGAACTACGTTGTGAACTCATTAAAAGAAAACCTACACAATGATCTCGGTGTGGACTTCTTTACAAATGGCCTATATGCCAAAATGATCTCATCAAATGAATTTTACGAGAAGCCCTGGATAGGCATATTGCATCTTACTCCAAGTGATCCAGGAATGGGACACAACCTTGAAAACAACAAGGCATGGCATCGCAGTTTAGAACAATGTCATGGCTTGTATACCCTATCCAATCACGGTCGTAAATTCTTGGAAAAATACGTCAACTGCAAAGTCGAAAGATTGTACTACCCTGGAACTCCGGGTGGACCTCAATTCGACCCAATGCGTTACGAAGCCAATATGAATAAGAAAGTGTACTTTGTCGGACACTGGCTGAGAAGGTTCGAGCCTTTTTTTGAACTAAAAACAAATCATAAAAAAATAGCTGTTCGCTGTTCCGATACGCATATTCCGTCCAGCATTGACACAATTCAATATCTTCCACCTACCGATTACGACAAGATATTCACAGACAATATTTTGTTTCTCTCTTTGCTTGATTCTTCGACAAACACAACAGTTCTTGAGTGCATCAAAAGCAGCACTCCGATTATTGTCAACAGGCTTCCAGCATTAGAAGAATATCTTGGCCGAGACTATCCTCTGTTTTACCAGGATTTACAAGAGGCTGAAAATGTTATTGATGACCACCACAGAATTATCTCAGGACATGAATATCTACTTAGGATGGACAAGTCCCATCTAAACATAGATCGGTTCTTGAAAGACATTGCCGAATCTTCAATATATAGATCGCTAAAAATAACCAAGTTTTTATAGGATGCTGATGTTTTCAAAAATAGCTGTTGGACTACTCTGCTCCGCATGTCTGCTGGTCGCAGGTGCCGCACCCATACCAAAAGGAATCAAAATGATCGAGAAAAATCAAGATAAAGAAACGACAACGAGTTTGATCGTTTACGCAAGTGACAACACAGTTGAGCAAAACACAATGCCATCTCCAGACTTTGCTGACGCTAACTTATTGGACGTTCTGCGTGGCAAGGAATCTTTTGGATTCGAGGCTTTTGCAATTGTTACAACGGGAGACAAAACATCATTCGTCTACATTGAAAACAATTGCACTGTCTGGGCAACGCCCTTGGAGTTCTTCAAGAACAAAGTAAAAATCAGCGAGCGATAATCCATACAAGGCACATTGGGATATTGGCAAGCGTCAAATCGCTTGCCAATTATAAAATGAACGGCTTCAACAGCAATCTCCAGTTCTTTCTTAGATTCCTGTTCGCTCCCTGAAAATGAACTCCGCATAATGAAATGTTTAGCGGGAAATCATATTCTGGAAAGTAATTAAGTATTGTCTCTGGTTCAATGATGATGTGCTGGTTCTGAAACAGCGAATAGGCAATCACCCCTTGGTCATCACACCACTCAATCCATGCTCGATCCACATCATTCTCACAGGCTTTCTTTATTTTACTGGCTAGATCGAAATGAGGAGGCATACCATAAAGTCCACTGTTTATTGCGTGCGGCTGAGGAACCAAGTGATCGTACCTGCCATACTTTCTAGCTCGACCTCTGAGCATCAGAGTGAAATCTGAATTCAAAAAATCATCAATTTCTTTGAACCTTCTGAATATGATGAGATCGTTGTCAATCACAATTTCGTGAGATTCTGGCCTCATTCGGGCCGGGTACATCTTCCACATTTCTCTCTGAGGAAGATATTCCATGTCTTCTGTGTGATGTTGTTGAAGCAGATCGGCATCTAAATTGCAGAGCTTGTTCTTTTCTATATTGTTAAAGCAAACAACCCGATCTATATCGGGATAGCATTTTTTGAAAAGACGTATCGAATATTGAAGTATATCAAGCCCATCTTGGGAAACATCTCCAACCGTCCATCTGATTAAATTCTTCATTTCATGAGTTCCGTTAGGCTCTCTATGTAATCGTCACACTTCAAAAATGAAGAAGCGTCTTCTCTCGTTATGCGTGTTTCAATAATTCGATCTGTTAATGATTCAATATTGCCCAACCAAGATATTTGAACCAGATGCGATACAATCGACTCCCTGTCGCTGCTGGTTAAAACATTGTAGTCAAGCACAGGTATCTGATGAATGCGAGCCTCTTTCAGCACTTTGTAGTAAGAAATAAGGTGTGCCGAAACTTGCTGCTTTTCGAGCGTGTCGGCATTGCTTTGAGCGTATTCCACGAATGGAATGATTTCTGGATCGAGCGAATTCTTATTGCTTATTAGGGAGAAATAAATGGCGTCATACCATGTTTTGCACGCCGTTCTCCTGTAGGCATTCTTCGAGAGACATGGCATACAGTATTTCAACTCCCGATAAAGTACAAAACACCTAAACACCTTGCAGTGGTTCGGCATGTGGAACGCCGAATAATTCTCCTTGGTGAAGTTAAACTCGCTAAGTCTCCAGGTTTCATTCAATAAAAAATTATACTCTTCCCACGGCCTTATCTTAGCTATGTTCAAAGATGTAGAACTCAACTCACAACCGAACATGGTTGCCACTTTCATGGGGCAAAGATAGTTCGATATTGGATTGAAGTATTCTCTGTAATATTTCAATTCTTGATTGTTTGCAGAGATGTTATCTGCAAGCCAATCTGTTCCTGAGTTGGGCAAGCCAATCAGCATGGTTGGCTTTCTTGTATTAGGCAAGCTAACCATGCTGATTGGCTTTGGTTTATTTTCAATCATGTCCATACTTAGTAGCCACTTTTCATTACGTTTAGCAATTCTACATTGCAGCCAATAGCTGAGGCGTAAGCAATGAAATTGTTCATGATGTCTCGCTGAACAGGTCCAGATATTAACTTCATGGGGTCTGTTTGCCCAATAACAATCCACGCCTCTCGCAGTTGATTGAAGTCGATCCCACCCAGGGTCGATACATCTTTGATTTTCTGCATTAGTTCATGTTGAACTGATTCAAATACAGCCTTGGAATATTTGAACATCTCGCACGTTCTTGCATCTGTCTGAAGGTAGCGATATTTGTCCTTGGCGATTGAGGCAAAAAGATCGACTGCTTCCTTGGTGTCTTCTGGACTTCCTCCAAAGAGAAAGCCTCCTGGTTCGCAGCCAATATGGACGATTCGCTGTCCAGTTAGGGCCTTTAGCCTATCCGTTGTCCCAGGTTCTACTGGAGAGGCAATGATGAATAGACCGGCATGGCAACATCGCATGGCATCCTCGATTAGCACGGTGTCACAACGGAAGTCCTCAATTTTAGGCTTCTTGGTTAGTCCACAGTTTTTGGTCAGGGCGGTTTCGCAAATCATTACATAATTGAACCATGTTGGTTCTTCTTTTTCTGCCGCCCAGATATTGAGGGTGCTGACCTCGTGGTGGTCCTTGAAGAACTGCCACATTCCTTCGCCTGACAGGTTGTCTCCCACGATTAAGATTCTAGCCATTGATGATTTTCTCCGCTTTGCTCATTGCTGAGGCTACAGTTTGGTCGATGTCAAGATATTTGTATTCTCCCAAACGGCCTCCGAATGTTATGTTCTTTATATCTTTTTTGAGATCGAAGTATTTAGAGTACAGTGCCGAATTGATCTCGTCTCTTATTGGGTAGTATGGTTCTGGGTGGTCCTTAAAGGAGATCGGGATGTCATAGGAAACTACGGTTGGTTCAGTTGTGTCAATCAGCGGCTCGTGCTTGGGACCACGCTTATGAAAGTGCTTGTGTTCGATGCTCCGAATGTATGGCACAGACTGGTCAACGTAGTTGAACACAGCGTTCCCCTGAAAGTCGCCTTGGTGGAGTCTGTGTTCAAATCGGAGCGTATTGTATTCAAGCTCCCCATATTCGTAATTGAAGAATTTATCAATTGGTCCTGTATAAACCAAATGGTTGGCAAAGTCTTGCCAGTTGTTCTTCATGTCGAAGAAGTCTACTCCTAACTGAACCTCAATGCCGTCCAGCATGTTCTCTACCATTTTGCCGTACCCATCTTTGGGTATGCCTTGGTATTTTGTAGTGAAGTAGTTCTCTTCATATGTGAAACGAATAGGGAGTCTTTGGATGATTGAGCTTGGGAGTTCTCGTGGCTCTTTCATCCATTGCTTCTTGGTGTATCCATAGATAAACAGTTCATAGAGTTCACGTCCGATTTTGTCTAACGCCCACTCTTCAAAGTTGCGAGGGTTATCACATACGACACGAACAGAGTTCAGTTTCCTTCTTGCTTGTTCTGGTGTGATGACGCCCCACAGTTGGTGCATCGTCATCATGTTAATTGGAAACGAATAGACTCTATCACCAGACAACACCTTGGGCTTGTTGATGAATGGCTCGATCTCCGAGAATTGGCTCAGAAAGTTCCAAATTGCATCGCTTTGCGTATGCAGAATGTGCGCACCGTATTCTCCGACAATGATGCCATTGTCCCACCGCTTATCGAATGCAGCACCAGCAATGTGTGGCAAACGGTCGATGACTAGGCATTTTTTTCCAAGATCAGTAGCCTTGCGAGCGAATGTGGCTCCGAAAAATCCTGCGCCCACAATTAAGAAATCATAGCGGTTATTTGGCATGGTTAGTCACCATCTTGCAGAGTTCTATGAACTCTTTTTGTGAAAGGGATTGTTTCATCATATTGATTTTTTTGAGTGTCCACTGCACGTTGTCTTTTGTGTATCCTTTGGTCGAGTCAATGCGATCCAGAGATGCTGTGGTGCGGGTTCTGGTTGGATTGGATTTTTTTCTTCCACAAAAAATTAGCGTTGCGTTTGTGAGAGCGCAGCGTTGCCCTTGGTCGAGAAAAAGTTGCCAAGCATATTCGACGGTAATTTCAAAGGGAATATTGCGTGCCTTTGCTCCATTTTTCACGTTTGCCCAAAATGTGCCTGTAATCTCACCGTAACCTTTTTTGCAGCAGTTGTTACATTTCGTTGATGTGCCTTGCAACAAGTTGCATGACTTAACTGGTTTTTCTACACCGCATTTGCAACGACATATCCATGTTGAATGAGATTTGGGATTCTTTCGTAATACTTTCCAATTTCCAAACTGTGTGCCAGTGTAATCCCTAACAGTCCAGTTTTTTCGTCTTTCAAAACCGGATAGTTGCATTGCTTTGTATATTGAGGATGCTGACCATCCTGTTTCTTTTGCTATTGTTGGTACGCTTTTTCCGAGTAAGATATATTCTCTTTCAAGGAAAGTTGAGTTAATTTTTACTTTCATGTATTTATATAGAATATGAAAGTCATTCTTCGCAAGATAGTTCTTGCGAAGTGGCAAGATTTCATAGTGATCCTAAATAAGCAGCTAGGAGTGCGTCACAATATCCCTTTTGGGATGACCATCCGTATTTGTAGCAATCTCGGTTGCCTAAAAAGTTTGTAACCCAAAAGTCGATGTCATTTTCCATGCGATAGCCCCACGCTATTGCAGTATTCTTTCTGGCCGCTGCTCCCCATAATCCTGCCCAGCTATCACAGGAAACAACCACATTCGCTCGATACATTGTAAAAGCAATTGCTTCTAATATTGACCATTTGCCACAACGGTTGTCGATGTGAGGTATATATTCATCCTTGACACAGAGATGAATGGGATCATCTGCCGCACCAACCATTATGATTTGATACCCTTTGTTAATCAGTGTTCGTAAGCACCTGTCCCAGACAGGAATGTAATCATCCAGGTGGTCTTTCGGCTTCATTCTCAAGCTGATTGGCTGAAATACAGCGATCTTGTCCCCAGGTGCGTTTGGCGTCAAATCTCTGAGGTCTACCCATTCACGGATGTCGTTGTAGTCTCGACCCATCATTGGATGTTCGATATTTGTGTTGTATTTTTTGCTGAACTTGAATGTCTCTTCGTCGCCGTGTTCGACATCCATAACCACTTCCTTGATGAAATTGGTTCGCCGCCAGATTTCATGTACGATTGGGTTGCTGGGGATATTGATGCCATTGGCAATCAAGAATGGCGTTGTGTGAATAATCGCCTTTTCGTGATTGCTAGTGGCCAAAGCAATGTGCTGGCGACACAGATTTAGGGCCGTGTCGCCAATGGCTCCAGATTCAGCGTAAATATGCAGGTCTGACATAACTCTATTACAGTATGAAAAAGACTGATCTTCAGTGGCTTACTGCCATTATGAATTCCGAACTGGACGCTGGCACGATCAGCGGTCGAGTGATATTGGATCGCTTGCGATTGATTGACGAAGACTCTCGTAAGACGGCTCCGTATCTCGATCACCGATATGCACCCTTTTACTATCATCTCGGCAAGCATGTGGAGCCTCTATCCGTAATGGAAGTAGGCTTTAGCCTTGGCTTGCTGAGTGCCAGCTTCTTAACATCATGTAAGTCAGCTAAGAGATTTTTTGGCTACAAAGAAAACAGTTCTGATTTCACTCCTATCCGAATCGGTAAGGCAAATATCAACCTCAGATTCAAGGGCGAGGCAAAGTTTTACATTGGAAGTGTTTACGATCAGGAATTTATCGACATATTTTCACCAAATCCGTGGGATTTAGTCATACTTAATGATGAGACGGTCTACGACAAACATCTGGAATATCTGGATGCCGTATGGCCCCAAGTCAGCGAACACGGTCTTATAGTTGCCGAATATATCGACCGACACATTCCTGCCAGGGACGCTTTTTTTGCTTTCTGTGAGAGTAAGAACCGAAAGCCAGTGGTGTTTGAGACAAGATACGGGACCGGCTTACTCCAAAAATGAAAGGTGATTTAATGAAAATGAATAAGGATGAGTTGAGAGAATATTTGAACAAGGACATTGAAAGTCTTCGTTCCCTGAATTTCAGTGAGCCGTATATCAAGTCGGTATCTGAAAATACAAGCAAATGGGCAGGCACGGGCTTATTGGGCGGGATTAACGATCCGCATATTGGCCGCAACGTCGCAACCCTTTTGGAAAACCAAAGGTTATTCAACGAGCAGTGGCCGGGAAACGGTGCCTCATTGATCCCAGAAGGAGCAGAAACCGATATTCCAATGGAACATTGGGCCAGCCAGTGGAAGCGTATCAGTATCCCTGTGATGCGACGTGTATTTGGTGAGAATTTTATTGGTCATCATATTGTGTCTGTTCAGGCCATGAAAAGCAGTCAAGAGAATACTTATTTGATCGGCTTTGATGGTCGCACTATGTCTGGAATGACCGAGGCGAATACTCGTCGTCTTTCTGTTTCTTGGGAGCCGCCCATCTGGAAATACTCAGAAGACGGCAGTGTGAAATGGGTTGAGTTTCGTGGTGAAAAATTCATGTCGGGACTGGATGGAGAAGCAGAAGCGACTGCAATGTTCTCTGAGGCCGTTTGTCAAGATTTTAGTCGAGAGATCATTCGAGACTTAGCCTTAAACGCTGGCAAGTTAGCCGTTTACGAATACAAGGACGAGAATCATCTTTTGTCGCTTGTTGAAGGAATGAGTGCTTATATTGCCGCCAAGTGTTATAACCGGGAGGCCACTTGGGTTGTAACGAGTCCTACGATTGTGAAGCTGTTGGGAGAATATATCGAACCGGCTACAGATCAGTGGAACAACATCGTAAATATCAATGCCCAGAGGAATGGCGTCAACAAAGTTGGGGTGTTGAATAAAAAATGGCAACTGTTCGAGGATTCTACAGCACCAGCGGGAAATATACTGTTGGGGCTTAAAGACCATCGAAATCATTATTTTTCAGGATATGTATTTGCCCCGTTTTTGCCAGTTAATCCTACTCCATCTTGGAGAACTGATGAACAAGAGCAAACTGGACAAGTATTGGCCCGCTACGGGAAGCGGCTCACCAATCCTGGCTTTTACGGCACGATCAAGATTGAGAACTTGCCAGAAGCCACTCCCTTAGAGAAACCAGAACCGGAAGAGGCCGAAAGCGAGGAATAATGGGACAAATATATGGAATCAAACATTTGTTGTCTGGAAAGATATACATCGGAAGCACAACTAAGCCAAAGTCAAGGAAAAAACAACATTTTAGTGATTTGAGAAAAAATCGTCATTGCAATAAACATTTGCAGCGAGCTTTTAACAAATACGGGGAAGGTGCATTTCAATGGTTGGTGATAGAAACCACCACTGAAGATTTGGCATTTAGAGAGAAATACTGGATAGATTATTTTTATTCTGATGATGGCATACATGGTTATAACGGAACAAATCAACCATACGCTCCAATGCGTGGCAAGACTTTTTCCGAAAAAACAATTGCGATGTTCAAAGACGGCAGAAGAAAAGGATCAAAGCACCCCAATGCTAAAATAGATGAAAATGTAGTAAAGTCTATTTTTTCATTAAGAGAAAAAGGACTTACTCAAAAAGAGATTGGACTTCAATTGAGCATACACAATTCAAATGTAAGTTTGATATTAAATGGCAAGGCGTGGAATCATGTAAAGGGGGTGAATTGTGGGATTTGAATGTACTTACCATTACCACGAACGAGTTGAGGGCGACTACAACAAGGAGGAAACTAAGTCCTTCAAGAAGAAAGTCGGCGACCCGTTCGATGATGTATCATTGGAAAAGTTGGCTGGCGCTGTCATGGCCCAGCTTGCTCGTCGTGACGTTTGGATTGTCGATGTGGAGGTCTTTGAGTTATCTAAGAAGCCTGTCAGCTTCAAAGAGTCCAAAGGCGGGATCATCTTAAAGAACAAGAAGTTTAACTTCGATGGTGGTGGCGAGGACGCATCCACCGTTATTGTTCAGGATATGGTTCAAGCACCACCGCCAGTTCAATATGTTCAACCTGCCAGCAATGGACAGCATGTGAATATTCAAGGGCAGGCACCGCCAAACCCCTCCAGGGGAGTGCATCCTCACGAACAGGGGCAACCTCGTCGCCCGATAGACTGGATGGTATTTTCGCCGGAGCTTCCGCAGATGGCAGAAGTGAAGCAGAAGAACCTCCGATTCACTCCCGAAAAGAAATATCCAGTATTCGAGAAGCGAGAAGGCGTTGGTGGGGAAGTCTTTGTCATGATCGACGATACCGGACGGGAACAGTTGGTTTCCGACAAGTATTTTGTCCCAGGAAATATTCAGTTGATGGCCGATAGAGAGCTTGGCTTCTCTCAGAACCAACAACAGCGTGATGGTGGGAAGCTATATTGGGGTGGTGCAAACCAAGAACCTGATATGCCAGAAATCAGACGCCGATAAACAAAAACAAAAGCCCGGAGCAATCCGGGCTTTTTCTATTTATCGAACTCCATTATCCTCGTATACTTCAAATATCTCGGAGGGAAATATGGCTACTCAAAAACAAAAAGAAAAGAAGAAGAAGGATCGTGAACGAGTTGCCAAGGCACGGGTCTTGGTACGTCGTGAAGCTCTGCGTAAGGAGCGAAAGGCTGAAAAGGAAGAACAGCGTAAGTTCGAGGAAGCTCAAGAGATTATGCACGGCAAGATGTTGCCGATCATCAATAATCCAGCAGTTGTTGCCCAGCGTGAAGCGGCTCATGCGAGAGCCGTATCAGATAAGCTGAAGCAAAACCTGGAGATATTGGAAGCTCTTGAACGTGAATATGAAGCCGAGCAATTTGCCCGTGCGGAAATGAACGATAAGCTCGAATCTGAAGGGCATAAGACAATGCGTGAGAAGATGGACGCATTGCACCAAAAGGCCCTGGCTATGACAGGCAAGGCAGAAGCATTAGCTCAAGCCGAGGAAGAATATGTTGCACAGCATAGTGGAACGGAATGTGTTGGACACCAAAATATTGAAGAAGAAATTGTTGTAGAGCCGACTATTTCGATTTCTTCGCAAGAAAAATAAAAAACAACTAAAGCTATTGAGTCTCCCGCCGATATAGCTTACAACATCACTCAACGAACGCCGACGACTGTTACTGTGACTTTCCAAGACGTTCAGAATTGTGTCTGTCAATGACACAGCACTATTAAATGACTAAGGAGCTAACTGTGGCGAACACTGAATATGAAGGACTTGATCTATCGGAGATGCAACACGAATACGAGCGAGTCAATACCGAGCCGGGTTCTTTCGGCGGCGATGACTTCCTTGAAAAATTTGTGCGTCTCCCGGAGCGTGACGGATTTACGATTATGCGTATCCTGCCTCGCAAGAAGGGTGGCAAGCATTATTGTGCAACCCGTGTTCACACGCTTTCCAACCCCACCACCAAGAAGAAGAGAACCTATCACTGCCCGAAGGTTCTCGTGCAGACGGATAAAGGCCCTCGTTGGCAGGGCGAATGTATCATCTGTAAGTATTACGGTGATCTCTGGCAGAAGTCTGAGTCCTTGAGCGGTAAGGCTCAACAAGACTTGCAGAATCAGGCACGGGCCATCAAGCCAGTCGAACGGTATTACTACAACGTAATCGTTCGTGCAGAAAAAGACTTCAAGACTGGCGAAAACAAGAAGAACGTCGGACCCAAGATTTACTCTTGCGGCAAGACGGTTCACGCCAAGATTGTTCGTGCTATCGTCGGCGACGAAACCGCAGGCGAAAAGGGCTTGGGCGACATCACTCACCCAATGACTGGTCGGGATTTCCGAGTGGTCAAGAAGGTTGTCAAGGGCGGTGGTGGTGCTGAATATCCTAACTACGATAACTCGAAGTTCGAGGATGTGGCTCCTGCTGGTTCGCCGGATGAATTGTCTACCTGGATTGAAAACCTTAACGATCTTCAGGCGCTTCGGGCCATCAAGTCCGAAGATGAATTGAAGCACGCTCTCCGTGTCCACTTGGGCATGGTCAAAGAGGGTGAATCTCAAGACGATGACCTGAACGAATTCCGCAATGCTGGTCACACGGCTTCATCGCCTTCGACCGCATCGGAATCTGTTCGTGAGGAATTGACTGTTAGCAGCACTCCTGCCGCTTCTGAAGGCAAGAGCGGAGAAGAGATTCTCGCTGACGACGATTTCATGAAAGAACTCGAAGGCATGTAACCTTCTGTTCCACTAGGCCATCCAGGGCCTCAAAACCCTGGATGGCTTTTTTCTTGAGTTTTCAATAAATGTGCCTTTCATTGGCACTCAATACTTAGAGGTTCTAATGGCAAAGAAGAAAGCTGCTGCGGGTGGTGGAGTTGATGATGATTTTTTCGAGTCGCTGGCCGAATCAACGGGCGGTGATGTTTTGGATACCATAGATTCTGTTCGGTATTTTGTTGATACCGGCTCACTCGCTATCAACTATATTTGTTCTGGGCAGTTCATCACGGGAGGTATTCCTGGTGGCAAGCTGACAGAAATCTATGGACCCAACTCGTCCTCGAAGTCTTTGCTAGGTGCGAATATTTTGTTCGGCACACAACGAGCAAAGGGCATTGCGGTTCTAATGGACTGCGAGAACTCTGCGAATAAAGAGTTCATTCAACAAGCCTCTCACTGTAACTTGAAGCGTATTGTGCGTCATACGCCACAGTCGCTTGAGCAAGTATTCACCAAGATGTACAAGGTGATCGAGAAGGCTCGTGAAAAGATTTCGATGGAAATCCCTATCGTTATTGTTTACGACTCAATCGGCGTGTCTCCGTCCGAGCGTGAGTTGAAGGAAGTGGCTTTGCCGGAAGGTTATACTGCTGCTGACTTCAAGCGTATTGTTGGTGGTCACGAACAGCCGGGCGAACGGGCCAAGATTTGCTCCCGTGAATTCCGCAAGCTGAACACCGTGATGGAGAAGAACAACGCTACCGTTGTCATCCTAAACCAGACTCGTGCTAAGATCGGCGGTTATGCCCCTATGGGTCAGCAGGCGTTGACTACGGCTGGTGGTGGCAACGCACTTCCTTTCTATGCTTCCTGTCGTCTTGAAACCAGGACGCAAATGAAGATCGAAAGGAAGATCACAGCGAAGAAGAAAAAGATTCTCGGCATCAACGTGAAGCTGAAGAATGTAAAGAACAAGACTCACCGGCCCTTTGTCGAGTCGGAGAACATTCAGTTGTTGTTCGATAAAGGCATCAACCCACTCAGCGGTCTGCTAAGTTGTTTGCTGGACGCAGAACGCATCGAGATCAAAGGCTCTGGAAACTTTGTGGTGAAAGAGCCTTGGGCCGGTGGGTCTGAAGTCAAGTTCAAGGCCAGCATGGAACGCAATGACCTTCCTGCTGAAATCTTGATGCAATGTCCGGCTTTGATCGACGCAATTTCTGCGGAGCAGATCAAGGATTACCTGGAGCCATTCCAAGAGTCCATCAACTTCCGACCTGAAGACAATACCGACATCGAATTGAGCGGTGTTGGCGATGACGATGATGACGATATTGATGAAGAGTTAGAAGGCTAAAGGCCAATAAGTGCTGACAACGGGCCGGTCTTGAGTCGGTGGTGTCGGCAACTATAAGTAATCACATCATTTGGTCCGCTGGTAGCGTCAAAAGTGCTGACAACGGGCCGGTCTTGAGTCGGTGGTGTCGGCAACTATAAGTAATCACATCATTTGGTCCGCTGGTAGCGTCAAACACTATCAGCGGATAATTTTGCGCCATGTCACCATCTAAGTAAACGGTTAATTTACCTTCATTAGTCGCAGACCAGAGGCCAATTCTGTTTCTGTGGTTATTGTGGATGAATATTTCTTCAACGACATTGTTGGGATTCATAATGACCCATTTTTTGTGGTTGTCTGTTATGGACGAAGAAATAAAAGATAGATTCTTGTAGGGAGCTTCATGCTCAGGCGACATGGATTCCAGCCAATTCATTACGCAGGCATTTTTGTCTCTGGCGACCCAATGGATGTGATTGAAGTGTCCTTGGAATTCTGAGAATTTGCAAATCTCTGGTCGAACAGTCAAAAACCTTACTGTTGTTGGATGCACTTTCACCATGCGTGCGCAGAAGCATAATCCATGATCCCCGAATCCTTCAGGTATTTCTTTTCTTAATTTGAAATACTTCTGAGCATTGGCGTCGTTCAAAATTCGCTTCATGGCAGCATTGCTGGTTATTGACATTTCATATTCGTGTGGCGGGGTGTCATCTGAATGTTTATACCAATGATTGAAACCCAATTTTTCCAATACGAATCTTTCAACTGGTTGAACATCCCAATTGAGTTCTCCTGTGATGTGATATTCTCTGTCGTGATCGAAGTGTGATTCCAGGTTATTCATTAACCCGCCGATGTCATTCATGGTGTCTTCGTCAATACGGTAGTACCACTTGGCCGTGTCAGGCTTGGCGATTGCATCGTAGTAGTGATAGATTCTTTGAGCGACGTGTTTGTACGGTGTGACGGCAATTTCCACATCAACACCGTCTGGCCAACCACCTTCAAATACCGACAAGTCATTGTCGCAAGCAGCCGCCAGAACGAGTTTGATTTTGTGATCGCCTATGTTTCTGAGGCCCCACTTTTTGAAGTCCACAAATCTTTGGGCCATCTGTGCTTCAGCCGGAACAAGTATTTCCAAGTCGTACATTAGTTTACCTTATATTGTCCTGCGCCCAATTTCAAGAATTTGAACCCTTCTTTTTCGAGTTCAGATTTCACACGACGCACATGATTACAGAGTGCGGCGTCGGTCAATTTGTATCGCTTGAATCGCTTCTTCAACTCTTTTAACGATACGGCATTGCGATTTTGGAATTGTTCGTTGACGTACTTCTTTACCTTGTCGGCAATACGCAATATTTCGGCACGAGATCGCCCTTCTGTGGACATCTTTGTTTCGATGACCTCATATTGAACTTTTGGCTTTTTGTAAGCCGGATCGCACAATGCGGGGGCCAGTTCCTCAAGTTCCAATACCGTTCCTTCTTCCAATTTTACTATTGATATTTCGGCATTGAAGGCTTTCGAGAACTCGATGAGTTGAATGAAATTCTTTTCGTGGGTGAAGAACTTGCGTTTGTCCTTCGTTTCGATGAGTAGGCAATTCATAAATTTACTCCTTGTAATGAAATTATATCGCCGACTCAGCGATCCTGGTGTTTGTGTCATATAATTATCGTAGAATTGGGGATAAATCGCATGGACTCACCTAAAGAAAACTTGAATTTGAACTACGTTCGCAGGTTCGGCGTCGAAATAGAGATCAACTCTTTCGATGGTCGAAACCGCCCTATTGGATACGAAGACGGCGTTCTGCCAGAAGGCATCCATTACATAGGCAATCTGGTTCAAAAGCTCTCAGAAGAGAAGGTTCTGATCCATAAGTGGGGCAATGACCACCATAACGATGTGTGGATCGTTAAACCAGATGGAAGTTGCGGCATGGAGGTTTGCACGCCCGTAATGAAGGGGTGGAACGGCGTTGTGCGAACCTGTAGGGTCATCGACGGATTTAGCAAAGACTTGAAGATCGAATCGGATACTCGCTGCTCGTTCCACGTCCATGTTGATGTCTCTGACCTGACTGAACCGCAACTTGCCAGCGTTATATCCTGGTGGATTAAATGTGAGCCAGTATTTCTGGACTCAGTTCCAGCCCGTCGCAAGAAAAATCAATATTGCCAGTTTCTTGGTGAAATGGATATATTTGACGATATTGAAGACGGTTTGATGCCAGCCGAACTTTTGCTCAAGAGGGTAGGTCATTGCAAGTATTACACCATCAATACCTTCCACTATCAGAACAAAAAAAGAAAGACCATTGAGTTTCGCATTATGGACAATGCGTGCTGTTTGGACCCCTGGATGGCTAAAAACTGGATCAGGATGGTTTTGCACTTTGTTGAGCGTGCGGCTGCACGAGGTTTGCCAGCACCATTTGAGATGGGCAATAAGTGGTCGGGTTATTGTTGGCTTGATCCGTTCGATGTGTTTGATTTTTTGGGATTCACTCCAGGGCAATATGAAATCTCCCCAGGGTTGCAGCAAGTGCGATCTTGGTTTGTTTCCAGATTACACTCTCAGTCAAAAAACACGGGATTGCGTGGAGTCATGAGTGATAAAGGTCGCAGAATATCGCACTCGCAGATTGATGAGTTGTACGCTAATTTGGTCCCACAGGAAGCGGCTCTCTCCGAAGAAGAGATATACAGTGAGAACTTTCGTATTTAAGCGAATATATAACGCAGGGTGAATTCCCTGAATAAAGGTTTGCTATGTTCTACAAGGAATCAAAACTCGAAGAGATTATCGAAGGCATGAGGGCCTTGGGTGATATGTTAATTCCCTATAACTTCCCAAAGGCACCGCCGCCGACTGCAATGGAGGATGATTTGGCTATTTTCAAACAACGAGAAGTCATTATCGACGGGTATCCCATCATGCTGCATTACCAAAAGGCTGATTACGATAAACATCTAATGGAAACGCTCCAGATTTACGGCAAGAGCAGCCCATTTTTGCCGTTCAATTTGATCTGCAATTTGGCTAAGAGGTTTTTAGGGTCGTATCATTTGTCATTGGTTGAGATTTTCAAAGACAATAGAAAAATCTACATTTGGTCTGTTTGTGTTGATCGTCGAGGCCGACCCATTCTTGCTCCATTTGACACGGAAACTGAGGAATGTGAATTTGAAGGCTTGGACTATCTGTACATGCAGCCTAGTCAGGTGAACTTTTACTAATGTACAAACTGTTGCTGATAGGTTGTTTCACTTCTTGGAGAAACAACACAAGCTGCGAGTTCTTCAGCGATGAATTCGCAAAACGATTTTCTAAATTGCCGGTGTCGCTTATCAAGCATCACTTCAACGACCCGGCTTTTCCAGAGGCAGACATTGCCTTGATCCACGCCTACGATTCTACCGAGGCAGTTCAACAAGTATCTGAGATCAAGAAAAAGGTCAAGAAGGTTGTGTTGTTTATGGAGGAGCCTAAATATGAATTGGGCTTCGACCATTGCTATTTTTACAACCAGAAATTTATACATGGCAACAAAGGCACCTACATTCGTATTCCTTTGGCAAAAGACCAATATGAAATGGTGCCTAAAGAGCCTGGGTCAATCTTGTTGGATCACGATTGTCAGCTATTTCCAGATCACGGAATTTCTGGTCACGACTGGACAGAGCGGCTGTGGGCTTTTTTTGAAAAAAATAAACAATACAGGCCGGTCTATCAACTAGAGCGTGGCAATGTCAAGCACCCAGATTTCATCAAAAAATTATCCATTCAATCTCACCAAGATTATTTAAGTGCAACTGCTCACATTGAGACTTTTGTTTGCACGCACGCAGGAAAATACAATCACACGGCAGTTGATATGGCAGTGCGAGGTTCTAAAGTTATTGTTCCGATGGTTCCAGGAACATTTCACAATACATTTGTTCCTGAATGTCTTGTTAGAGATTTGAACATGGCTTTGATTCTCAACGAGCAACAGCTTGGTGCGGCATTGAATCTTATCAAGACTGGTTCAAGACGAGATCGGCCTGCCATTGATATGGCAACTGATTTAGATGAGGTTGTCTCGATTATGGATAGAGACTTCAAATCTTGGACTAGAAAAAAGATTGTGCTTCCTTGAAAATTGAATTCTCTTGGCGGGCAGCGTTCTTTGGAGTTTATGTTAAAAGTTTACAATTTGCGAGAGTGATGTGAAAGCACTTCAGGTAGCCGTCAGGTGGTTGGGTGTATTTGTCATGGACATAAAGACCAAGCTCAACTCTGATCTCTTCCAGACGAGTGCTGAAGGCATTGATCCACCAATATACTCGACCATTGTGGACGTAATTGGTGTATTCAAATTCAACCTGTTGACCTTCGTATTTTCCCCAATGCTCCATATTCACAGAATGTTCGTGTCGCACAACGGAGATGTGTGGGGCGTATCGTTGTGGATTGAGTGTAATGTATTTGGGCATCATCGCACGACAAAAAGAGGCGATGCCAGGATCAACCTCTAGGACGAGTTTGAACCCAGCATCGCCTGCGTGACTATATCGAAGCGTTCCGTCACTCTTGTGCAGCAGCATCCCAAAACTCATCGGCCTTCACCAATGCCCTCATTATATTTTTTGCACCAACGGCATTCTTGGAATGTACTGCCCAGGTCAATCGGGGCAGATTGCCATGATACGCTTGTTCCTCGATCCAATTGGCTACGTCCATGCCAGTACCGGCGATGGGTGGTCCAAGGTCATGATCGAGAGAGACAAACGTAACTTGGCCTTGGTTCAGGTAGGCAATCGCTACGTCAGCAGTTTTTGCCCAAACTTCGTCACCCTCGGCCCCAAAAATACTTTGAATTTTGGGGTCACGAGGATCACGTTCATCGTCCAGCCAGAGTTTCATCACTAGACCTCTGATAAGCAGCCGATTCAGCCCCGCTCATTGCGTCACTGATCGCTTTGCCTTTTAGGTGCATGAAGTCTTGTGACCTCACGGTGGGTTGGTAATTCAGGAAGTGTTGAAGTTCCGCTTCCTTGCCAGAGATTCTAGCGAAATCCAATACGTCCGTCGTTAGGACTTCTTGTCCTGCCGCTTGAAGTTTTGGATTTTCCAGTTGCTTGTGCAAGTCTCGGTGCTTCAACAGTTGAGCTACCTGCGACACGTCGAATCGGTACAGTCTGACCAGAAAGGAAGTTGCATCAGAAACATCGTTGGCGTACTTGAGGCGATTGAGTTGGATGCGGACGGCTTTAGGGTCGTCTTGCTTCAACAGCCATGCAAGGACAGCTTTGATGTTCTTGATGTTTCCAATACGATCTACATCGTGCATATCGACTTGAAGACCAGGGAATACTGCGGGCAGCAATCCGGTGGCTTCGTAGTTCCTCAGATAGTTGACCGGGCTGGCCGCTTTCTGAAGACCGCCAGTGAACTCGGCGGCAATACGTTCTGGAGACACACCAGCTAGGTCTTTGAATTCTTTAATGGCCGCTAGGGTGTCTTTATCCAGATGTTGCATGATGTATCCAGGATTGAAGCGTGAGAAGAACCGAACAAGTCGGGGGATTCTCAGCTTGTCTTCTTGGAAGCGATCACGAGCATTTCCTACAGGTCGGTGAACAAGATTTTTGATGTCATGCAGCCCTTGTCCTTCTCCTTCGTGGTTCAGGTTGTAGTCCCTGATTTCCTTCTTGTGAATATCGTAGAACAGAGCGTTGTAGGTCAGGTCACGACGTTGAGCGTCCTTGGCCGGAGTGCTGAAGCTCACGGAGTCAGGACGCCGCCCATCGGTGTATTGACCGTCTTCTCGGAAGGTGGCGATCTCGTATTCTTCTCCGTCAACAACGGCAGAAATAACTCCGAAAGCCTCGCCTTTCGGAAAGGTTTTGATGCCGTGCGAAAGAGCAGCCGGACTCCCCAAGATCGCCATCACTTTTTCTGGCGGTGCTTCAGTGGCAAGGTCTACGTCCTTCGGAGAGAATTTTCCCCCATGATGGTGGGAGTAGAGAAAATCACGGATTACTCCACCCACAGCAAACAACGAGGCTCCCTGACGAGCAAAAAGCTCGCTGAGGGTATACACCGCTGCGGGGAGCGGAATATCTGCCTTCATGCTGTGAAATTTTTCTTCCACGGTTTCTAAAAACCCCCTAAATTTAAGCTGTGCGACCATGATTTTCCCCAGATTGTACCATATTTTGGCGTTGTTGTAAAGCGTTCGATATTCCTTTCGTCATGGGAATATATACCTTCGTAGCGTCGGTCTATTCGACGCAAATAACCTTTCAAACGAGGGTCCACACATGACAAACATGACAAAGAATAAAATTCAGTCGCTTATTGTCGAGCATCTTCTCAAGCACGGACAGATCGAACTTGTACTCCCAGACGGAGTAACACTCGAAATCGGACTCACCCAAGAAGACCAAGAGGGTAAACTAACAATTCATGACGATTATTGTTGGGTCATTGCATCTCAAGGTGGCCGAGCCACGAGTATTGACTCATACAATATGGGCCTTCGTTTTGCAGACAAAGAAAATATCTTGGTGTTTGAAGATAAATTCGTGGACCAAGATGGAGAGAAAGTTCGCCGCTTAGATGTAGTTTAATATAATCAAAAAATATTTCATCTTAGACGCAATAAAGGTTGCCCATCGTATTCACATGCGTTATACTGCCGTTGCAGGATAAATGAAGTTCCATAGTTCCTTCAGCCATTTGAGTTGAGGTAATGGGAATATGGAACTCAACCCATAGGTTGAAGCCTGTGGGAATCCAATAGCATCGGGAGAGCGTAAGAGATACGCCTTTGGGTTTTATTTCGCTCGATGATATAATGGCAAGGCGGTTGATATTTGCCTTTACGGTCTGTAATACGAAGGCCAACAGCCTTGAACTATCCAAGAAGTGTGTCCAGTTTGCGACTAAGAGTTCTTCCAGTTTGTCTTCTCTGAAGGTGTTCTTCAGCACACTTACCAATTCCATGTTTGGAGTTTCCCGTGAAAAAGCCAGATGTTTACTTAAAAGAGTATTGCCAGCGTCTTTCGGATGATAACCTCAAGTTTATGACTGGAAGGTTGAATCAAAAATTGGGTGGCGATGTGGCAGAAATTCTTGATTTCCTCAGCAACGTGCGTGAGATTGATCGTTGGCTCGCTTCGGCATGTACCAGTAATGATCTTTTTGACATGATCGACCTTATACATTCATCAGTGGTGAAAGAATATGACCGTCGTTGCAGCAGCAATGCAGCCTGAGCCTATCGCCAAGTGCTGCCAGTCTCCTCCAAAAAAATCCCGATTCTGGTTAGGATTCCTTTTCGGACTTCCTGTGTATCCATTGGCTATGCCGTGGCTACTACTTGGTCTTCCGGCTAGATACTCTGAAGCGTATCTTTGGCTGTATGTGGAATATATCAGATGCGTGATGCACACTTTGGGTGTCTCATGAAAAAGGCATTTTTGGCAATTGACATATTGCTGATGTCAGCAATATCCGTATTTGCCGTCGATATTCCCAAAGATTGCCGTGTGGCAAATATTCCACCAGGATATTGCTGCTGGGCAAGCCTCGAAACTTTGGGCAAGGTCCACAAAATATCCAGCCTGGATGGTTTGCTGGAATCCAGGACCAAAGAAAACGATACGATTGTCGTTTATCCTGGTGGTTTGCATCATGTTGAGCCAAAAAATTATGGATACGACCATGCCATAAGTTCTAAACTCACCGATCTCAAGGTGAAGTTTTGGATGAATTTCACTGGCAGTTTCGACCGATCTCTGTTAAAGTATGCTAACTCGCATGGATGCTTGGTGGGGTTGAAGGCAGGTGCCAGGGGCAAACTCGGCCACGGCATTGTCTTGACCCATTACGATGACAAGATTATTCGGTTCTATGACTCCAACCAGTCGAACGACACTTGGGAAGGATCGAGAGAGTGGTTCGATTTTTGGTGGAGTGGTATGACCGTAGTGGTTGAAAAATGAAGTTTCACACAAAAAAGACTGCCTATTTTGAGGCTCGTATATACATTGGCTCTCGTGTCAAGTATGACGGGCCTCAATTTTCGTTTTCCGAGCTTAGAGAAGCCATTGGATATTTCCAAACAAACAACGGGATTGAATCCAATCCAGTTCGCATAACTCCAACTACGTTTGTTTGGGAGAAGTACGAAGAAGAAGGATGGGAGATCGCAGTGATTGACTATCCACGAGTAAGCAAGCCTCATGAAGTTTTGCGAAAATTCGCATACAACTTGGCGGTGCATTTGCTCGAACGGTTCGAGCAGAACCGAATGTCTATTGTTTTTCCTGATGAAATAGTTATGCTGGAGGCCGATGACGCAGAAGAAAACAAATACAAAAGCAACGAGTAAACGTAAGGAGAAAAAGGTGCCGCCAGTAATCAAAGCTGAGGATCAGCCGGTCATTGTAGCTACTGCTGATTATCCCTACGCCAAATGGAAATTCGAGAAATTCAATCCGGTGCAAAGCCGGATCATGGATTTTTATGACAAGGATGTGAATGGTCTGATTGCCGCTATGACATCAGCAGGCAAGACCGTCGTTGCTGAAATGTTTCTTGCGCAAGAGATTCGCAAACGTGGCGGCAAAGGCATGTTCCTTGCCCCGTTGCGTGCATTGGCCCGTGAAAAGATTACTGATTGGAAAGATGAAAAATATCACTTTGCCGATCAGAAGATTTCCATCTGCACTGGCGACTATAGATTGACCAAAGAGCGATCCAAAGAGTTGAATGATGCCAATCTCATCATTATGACTTCGGAAATGCTCAATCACCGTAGTCGCAATCACAAAGCAGAACAAAACAACTGGTTACTTGATGTTGGCACGTTGATTATTGATGAAAGTCACTTGCTGACTGTTGCTGGTCGTGGCGACCATTTGGAAGTCGGTTTGATGAAGTTCACCGAGATCAATCCCAAGGCTCGTCTTGTATTGCTTTCGGCGACGATGCCAAACGTCGAAGAGATTGCAGACTGGATCAGTTATTCTTTGACCAAGCGTGAAACCTTCATGCTCAGGTCCAAGTACCGTCCAGTTCCGCTCACGGTTCACTATGAGTCGTACTACGACACTGGCAAATACGATCAAGTTGAAGAAGAGAAAGTCAATAAGGCACTCGAAATTATTGAGTGGTATCCTGACGACAAATTCCTGGTCTTTGCTCATACAAAGCGCACGGGCGAATTGATGAAGCAAAGCCTGCGATCTATTGGCGTAGAAGCACAGTTCCACAACGCTGACTTGCAGGCCGACGAGCGAGCCAAAGTGGAAGACCGATTCCGCAACGATCCTAAGCTGCGTGTCATTGTTGCCACGTCCACTTTGGCATGGGGGTTAAATCTTCCTGCTCGACGTGTTATTATTCTTGGCGTCAATCGTGGCATTAGTGAAGTGGAGTCATACGATATTCTTCAGATGATTGGCCGATCTGGTCGCCTGGGCATTGACCCGATGGGCGATGCTTATATTCTCGTGCCAGAAAGCGAAGAGGCAAAATATCGTCAAAAATTCAGCAAGCCAAATCGCATTGAGTCGCAGCTTTTAGAGAAAGTGGGCGACAAATACAAGGTGCTGGCCTTCCACCTTGTCAGTGAAATTCACCACGGCACAGTCTCTACCACAGACGACGTTCATGCTTGGTATAAGCGGTCGTTGGCATATTTCCAAAACAAGTCTCTGGATGAGACGGTTGTAGATCAGACTTTGAATTTGCTGAAGAAATGTAGTGCCGTGTGGGAAGAAAAAGGCGAAGAAGACGGAGAAGACAAGTGGACGTGCCGACCCATTGGTAAAGTCTCCAGCATGTTTTACTTCAGTCCGTTTGATGTTTCGGACTTGTACTTTAACTTCAAGAATCTCTTCGAGGACAAAAAAGAAGACAACGATTATTTCATCGCTACTGCCTTGGGCAATATTGATGGACAAAGGATGAATATCGTGTCTCGCATCGAGAAAGAAGAGATGAGTATGTTCGCTACGAAGGTGCGAGCATTGATGCCAGGGAAGTTCTTCAACGATGCTTCTTTGAAAGCGAGCTTCTGTTACTTCAATCTGTTGAATGGAGTCAACGCTCAAGCCTGTGCTGCAACACAGAGGAACCTTCAGTTCGATTTTAATCGACTGTCTCAAGTGCTTCAAGCTCTTGATTCGTTTGGCGGCAATTGGCAACGTGATGGCTTCTTCAAGATGCTAGAAGGCCGTATCGTCAATGGTGTGCCAGGGCATTTAGTTGATTTGTGTCGGTTGGCAAATATTGGAAAAACACGGGCTACAAAACTTTACAATGCAGGCTACAAGACCGTTGAATCTATTGCTGATATGGACTTCAATAAATTCAAAGAGATTGTCAACATGAAAGCTGATGCAGCCAAAGAGATTATGGACTCTGCCAAGAAGTTCGCTCTGCTTTAACGGCGAGCTTTGGCAATTCTCTGCAAGAGCTTTTGCTTGCTGAGGTAGGTTTTCTGGCTCCCTGTTATCACTGATCGTTGCTTGAATGCAGCGAACGAAGTTGATCCACTGCACGCTCCTAACAGGGAGCCAGTGCTGCTTACTAAGCAGCACGAGCAGCACATCACCGATGGCGGCGTGATTGATACGCCGACTCCTCCACAGTCTGCGACTGATACGCTAGTTCCTCCACCATTGATGGAGCAACTAAAACTTCCGCTACAGGCGCTTCCACATCCAGATAGCGATACCGTTCCTGCCCCAATTGCAGTAAACGAAAATCCCGATCCATAAAGGCAGCAGCCTGATGTGGACAACGTGATCGTTATTGTGGTGCATGGTATAGAACAGGAGGCCATGTCCATCACTGGTGTATCTTGTGCGAACACATATCCGTCCTCGGTGGTGCCACCATTGAACATATATGCCGGATATTCAAAGTCAGGAAATTCTACATCTAAGCTAGGCGCACGAAACGCTGGTGGAGTAACTA
>Ga0315284_10000523_pt1 | contig 52209 bp, 42 predicted proteins | sample YL17G09_16_MG_FD_203696 | JGI IMG/M metagenome (GOLD analysis project Ga0315284, IMG submission 203696) | Sediment microbial communities from Yellowstone Lake, YNP, Wyoming, USA - YL17G09_16 | ecosystem: Environmental > Aquatic > Freshwater > Lake > Sediment | place: USA: Wyoming | collected...
TTTAAAAAGGCCGAAACCCAAAAGCTATTCAAAAGACCTCCTCGCCTTCGGGGCGCCTTCTTATTCAAAGCCCGTATCTGGAGGAAATCGGGACTCTCGATCCCCGAGCCAAATCCTACTGGACCTGTATGAAAAAAGCGGTTTTTCCCTCTCTCCGATCCCCTACAGCGCGAAAGAAGTCAAAGAGATCTCCAAACACTTCAAACCAGATAAAAAAGATGTCTATCTTAAGAAAGAGGCCAACGAGCAAACTCTTAAAAGCTTGGATTTAAATAACTACCGGATCGTTCATTTCGCCTGTCATGCTTTTTCCGATGAAAGCTATCCCCTCCGGTCGACTCTCGTCTTTTCCTTGGAGAACGAGGGCGAAGAAGATGGATTTTTTCAGGTCCTGGAAATGTATAAGTTGCACCTGAAGGCCGAGCTGACCGTGCTGTCGGCCTGCCAAACCGGAAAAGGCAAAAACATTCAAAACGAAGGCGTCTTGGGCCTTCCGAGAGTCTTTTTCTACATGGGCTCCCGCTCTGTCATTTCGACATTATGGTCGATCCATGATAAAGCCACCTCCCAGTTTATGAAATATTTTTATGAATATTATCCCCAGCGAACGGGCAAAGCCCGAGCCCTCCAAATGGCCAAGCAAAGAATGATGAGAACAAAATACTCCCATCCATTTTACTGGGGAGCTTTTATTTTGACGGGAGAATACTAGGCAGCTATTTTCTGATCGAAAATTCACTCATCCTGGATTTAATTTTGTTTCCGCCCTCTAAAACAGCCGTGACCCTCCAGAAATATTTTTCATTCGGCCTGAATTTCTGGAGGATATCTGGGGAGGATTGGAATTCGTTGGTCGTGAGAGATTCGCTTCTCCAAATGAGGTCGAGCGTGGCGTCGAAGGCTTCGATGATGTAATATTTCGCTTTTGGCACGGCTTCCCAAATGAACCTCAGCTCGCCACCCGAAACTGCTTTATCGATGGGCGAGACGAGTTGAATATTGGCTGTCGGTCCTCTTCGAAAGTCGGATCTTGATGAAAAATGTAATACCGAATACGTCGCGACGGCTGCCAGGAGAACGACGGCCGAGATCACAGAAACATAATTCCATGACAAGCGCTTGGCCAAAGGCCTTGCCTGGGCAGGTTTTTCATGGACGGCAGAATTCAGGACATCGTTCATAGCAAGGATAAATTTGTTTTCTTTGTTCGTGACATCCAGGATGGTTTTGACCTCCTGCAGGCAGTAAGAACACTTCGCCGTGTGATTCATGATTTTTGATCGATCGCGCCTGGGCATTCTTGATCTCACCAGGAGAACAAGGTCCTCGGGAGAAGGGCATAATTCCCGGGACGCAGGCTTATTGCCCTCGAGAAAATTTCGATAGGCGTCTTTGAGATCGAGTAGATCAGTTTTCATGGAATATCCCCCTTTTTTTTAATCTTTTCTTCAGGTCTTTGAGACCCCGGTAAAAGAGATTATTCGTTTTACCCTTGGACCATTTTTGCAGCTGGGCGATCTCGTCCAATTCCAAGCCGGATAAGTATAAATCGATGACATATCTGCGGGACCCCTTGAGTTCATTCAGGGATCTCAATAATATTTGCTTTAAATCATAGCTCTGCGACTTGCTTTTTTCATAGGCATGACCATGGACGGCGATCATATTATGATTTAGCGTATTCACGATTTCCGTCTCTTTTCTTGATTTCTTGATGGCATCAATAACCACTGAATTAATGATCCTATTAATATATAACCGCGAACAGGCCCTTTTTTTATCACTATTTTTAAAAATTTTATAAATTCTGACATAGATGCTCTGTAAAAGGTCCTCTTGGTCAATGGCATATTTTTGATACTCGAAAGAATTGATCCTGGAAACGATATATCGTGAAAAATCCAGAATGAGCTTCTCGGGGTAATTCTGCTCGGGCACTCTATAGTTATTTTTCAAGGTCGCCCTTAATCTGGATATTTTATCAGGAAACTCTCCGCCGGGGCAAACGCGGCATGAGTAAGGGCCACGAGAACCCGGGGTCAAAGCTACTTTTACGCAAAATGAACGGGGAGGAGTTGCGCAAAAAGTAGCTTTGACCCCGTATTCTTCTTGACAAGCCCCCGCCTCTAAAAATAAAGTCTAAAGTCTTATGGAGAAAATGGGGACAAGAAATTGGTGCCGCGTACAAAGAGCACCTTTCGCAATTTTATTTGTCCCCATTTTATTTCCTCATTTGCTTCAGGAGGGCACCGTATGAAAAAAACTACAATCCTTGCGCTCGCGTTTCTTGTCTGGGGGCTAGTCGCAACTCCGGCAGCTGCCACCGCTACCCCTGCCGCGGCAGCCAAAAAAATCTACTGGGGGGATTCCGTCCCCAAGGGCTGGAACGGGAACTGGCCCCCGAAGTTCCTGACCGTCCCCGAAAAGACGAGATACGAACGGACCACATCTTACTTCGAGCTCCTCGAGTTCATCGACATGCTCAAGTGGTCGAGCGACAAGGTCTATGTCATCAATATGTTCACGACCTCTCTGCGCAGGATTTGCCCGGCCGTGGTCCTGGCCAGCCCGCGCGTCACATCTCCCGAAGAGGCCGTGAAATCCGGAAAGATGGTCGTCTACCTCCAGGGGAACATCCACCCCTACGAACCGGAGGGCAAAGAGGCGCTCCTGATGCTCATGCGCGAAATCCTCTTCGGCAAAATGAAGCGCGCGCTCGACAACCTGATCATCATCGTCTGCCCGTGTTTCAACATCGACGGCAACGAGACCTGGACCTTGGGCGAGGGCACGCCCCACATCATCGGGTCGGGCAACAACGCCCAGAATTTGAATCTCAACCGCGACGCGGTCAAACTTGAGACGATCGAGATCAATGGGCTTTACCGGACGATCTTCAACCGCTGGGACCCGACCCTGATCTACGACGGACATATGATGGGCCGCGTCCAACACGGCTACGCCATCGGATACGCCACGTGCACCGTGCCCGCCGCCCATCCCGGGCCGCGCGGCTACGTCTTCGATAAGCTTTTCCCGGCGGTGCGAGAGGCGACGCGGAAAAACTTCGGCCTGGAAGTTTTCACCCACGGCGGGACGGACAACAAGTGGCCGCCGACGATCTGGAACCACGAGGCGGCCATGTGGACCAACGAAGCAAAGTTCGTGGCCAATGCCTACGGGCTGCGAAACCGGATGGCCATCCTGGCGGAGACGCCGGGGCACGAATCCTTCGAGCGCCGGATCTATGCCAGCTATGCGCTCGTCGCCGGGATCCTGGAATACGCCAACGCCCACGGCCAGGAAATGCAGGAGATCTGCCGGAATGCCGATCGCGAGGTCGTCGAGGCCGTGAAGACTAAGGCCGAGAGCGGCGAGCTGAAGAATTATGTTGCAGGCAAGTATGAATCCTGGGGCAAGATCGACATCCTGGCCTATAAAGAGAGGAACAGGTCCGAGTATATCCCGGGCACGAGCGTGCGGGCGAAGATCCCGGCCCACATGCTCGCGGCGCCTGAAATCGTCAAGGGCGTTGAGAACATGACCAAGCCCGTCGGCACGGCCGAGGCAACGATGCCGCGCGGCTATTTGATCCCGGCGGAGCTGGATTTTATCGCCGAAAAACTGAGGACGCACAATGTCAAGGTCGAGGTCTTGGCCAAGCCGATCAAAGCGACCGGCGAAGAGTTCGTCATCGATAAGATCGGCAGGGGCACGGGCGGGGGCTATAATATGGTGAAGCTTGAGGGCGGGTTCGCCAAATCGGCGGTCAAGGAATTCCCGGCAGGCACCTTCCGGGTGGACATGGCGCAGCCCATGGCTAATCTTGCTTTCTACTGCCTCGAACCCCTGGCCGCAGACGGTTTTGTCGGATGGGGCGTGCTGGACAGCTACTTAAAATCAATCGGCGCCGACAAACGCAGCGTGGTCTACCCGATCTACAAGTATTTCAAGATATTGGAGTAAGAAAGACCGGAAAGACCGGGGTCAAAGCTACTTTTTACGCTAATTTTTTACCGAGAAAGTAAGTAAAAAGTAGCTTTGACCCCGTTAAGTTGACCCCGTCAAGATACAGAATGGGCGGGTTCAAGCGATATTGACAGAAAAAGGCTTTGTCGATAATCTAACAAGCGGTGGACATCAAGCATCATAGACGGGAATAAGAAATAAGGGAGTGCACGGTGACCGTGAAAAAAGCTATTTTTATCTTTTCGGCAGGGATGTTCGCTTTGGTTCTGATCAAAGCCTCGCCCGCAGCCAAGCTGACGCAAGTCGAAGAACTGGGCAAGAAACTCTTCTTCGACACGATCCTTTCCACCCCCCCGGGCCAGTCCTGTGCCGCCTGTCATGACCCAGTGGATGGATGGACCGGTCCCACAGAAAATACCAGCGGAGTGTATGAAGGAGCTCTCAAGGGAAGATTCGGCAACCGCAAGCCGCCTTCCTCCGCATATGCCGGGGAGAGCCCGGTTTTCTACTTGGACAAAGAGGGGAACTTCGTAGGAGGTATGTTCTGGGATGGCCGGGCCATGGGCGCCGAGCTGAAGGACCCCCTGGCCGAGCAGGCCGGCGGACCGTTCCTGAACCCGCTCGAGCAGAACAACCCCGATAAAAAGGCAGTCGTCCAGAAAGTCAAGAGTTCCGGCTACGCTTCCCTTTTTGCGCAGACCTGGAAGGTCAAGCCCGAGGACTGGGACAAGAACGTCGACAAAATCTACGAATATATCTGCCGGTCCATCGCGGCCTTCGAACGTTCCGAGGAGGTCAATCCGTTCAACTCCAAATTCGACCTTTTATGGAAGAATATCGCGGTCAAGAACCTCAAGGCCGCAGCGATCAGTTCGGCCAACTGGAAAAGTTATGCGAACCTGGGTCTGGACGAAGCCGAGCTCAAGGGGCTCATGCTTTTCAACACCAAGGGAAAGTGTTCCAAATGCCATATCCTGGAGCCCGGGCCGGGCAACAAGCCGCCCGTGTTCACGGATTACACATACGACAACCTCGGCGTCCCCAAGAATCCCGCCAATCCTTTCTATACCATGGACAAAAAATTCAACCCGGAGGGCAAGAACTGGGTGGACCTCGGGCTGGGCGGCCATCTGAAATCCATGCCGCAGTACGCCCAGTACGCGGAGCAGAACATGGGGAAACACAAAGTCCCGACGCTGCGCAACGTCGACCTGAGGCAAAACCCGAACTTCGTCAAAGTCTACATGCACAACGGCGTTTTCAAAAGCCTCAAAGAAGTCGTTCACTTCTATAACGCCCGGGATCTCGGCAATTTCCCGCCGCCCGAGGTGAAGGCCAATATGAACACCGACGAGATGGGCGATCTCGGCCTGACCGACGAGGAAGAGAATGCCGTCGTCGCCTTTCTCAAGACCCTGTCCGACCTCTTCGTCCCCGGCAAGAAATAGCAAGAATAGCCGCTTAGCGCGCCAGCTCGCGGTGGCGGAAACAGGCGACCGTGTGGTCATTGACCATGCCCACAGCCTGCATGTGCGCATAGACGACGGTCGGGCCGAGGAATTTGAATCCCCTCTCCTTTAAGTCCTTAGCCCAAGCGACCGCTTCGTCGGTGAAAGGTGGATAATCCTCGAGCCTCCGCAGCTTGTGGACGATGGGCTTTCCACCGACCCATGACCACATATACCTGGCGAAGGTGCCGAACTCCCGGCGCACTTTTATGAAGCATTTGGCATTATTGACCGCCGCCTCGATCTTAGCCCGGTTGCGGATGATACCGGGGTTCTTCATCAGCCGGGCGACGTCCCTGGCGCCGAAGCGGGCGACTTTCCGAAAATCGAAGCCGGCGAACGCCCTGCGAAAATTTTCGCGCTTGTACAGAATCGTCCGCCAGGACAGCCCGGCCTGAAAAGCCTCCAAAACAAGGAACTCATAGATTTTCCGGTCATCACGGACCGGCGAACCCCACTCTTTATCGTGGTACTTCAAATAGAGCGGGTCATCGAAAGTCGGCCAGGGACAACGTTTCAGATTTTTTTTCATTGGTTCGGATTCCGACCCTTTCATCAGGCTCCAAATATATCGTCGGCGCCTGGTTGATGTCAATGAGGTCAAACCTTAAAATAGATGTCGTATTTGCCTGGCCGATGTTCTCGATATCATGCCTCATCAGGCAAAAAGTCCTTGGAGAAAGATTGCCTCGTCCTTCCAGGAGACTAAAAGGGCATTTATTAGGTCGAAGTCGTCGCTAAATTTTTCCGTAATTACCGTCGTCGGCGCCTTCGCCATTTTGTCCCCGATGGAAACGCCTCTTTGAACAGGCCCTCGAAGGATTCTCCCCCTTCGGGCGTCCGGCCCTTCTCAATCAGAAAGAACAGACGGGAGGCTTGATCATAATGGGACCGCTTCTGCAGGGACCACCGCATGTGCCCCGTCCGGATGGCCCTGATCATGCTCCGCAGGATAATCATGATCTGGATGACATTCGCCCGCAGGTTCCGGGGGATGGTCGCTCTCATTTGGGCGCCCAGGAAAGCGTTCTTCAGGACCAGATTCGGGTCTCCTTCCACCCCGGCCAGCAGAGGTTCGATCCAGGGCCAGAAGATGAGGGCATGCATTTCCTCCAGGGAAAGCAAGAATCCCCGCGACTTTGCCCGGTCTTCGATATCCAGGAGCGCGCTGAGCCGGGAAGACAGGTTTTGGTCGGCCTCGTAATCTTCGCCGATCCGCCCCAGGATATATCTGAGGAGGCTGTATTTCCGGAGCGCCTCGAAGACAGGCCGCGTCTCATAGGCGAGGTCCTTGTTGAGCTCTTCATAAAGGCGGGACCCAGGGGAGGCAGCCAGTAACTGGCGATGGGAATATATCGCCCGCTCTGTGGCTTCCTCGATATCGAATCCCAGTCGTGCGGCGTGCCTGATCACCCTCCAGATGCGGACGGGGTCCTCGGTGAAGCGCTCCGCGGGATCGCCGATGACCCGGACCTTTCGCCGGGCCAGGTCCTCGAGGCCTCCGACGTAGTCGATCACGGAGAATGTGACGGGGTCATAATAGAGGGCGTTGATCGTAATATCCCTCCGGAAAGCATCCTCACGGGGCGTCCCATAGACGCTTTTCGGTTCGGCCACGGCCTCAGGGTCGCTCTCTTCCGATGGCTCTGCCTCACTCCGGAACGTCGATACCTCGATGATTTTGCCGTCCGCGAAATGGATGTGGGCCAAGCGGAAACGCCGCCCGATGACATAGACGTTCCGGAAACGTTTCTTGATCTGGCCCGGCCGAGCGTCGGTGACGACGTCGAAGTCCTTCGGATGCTTCCCCAACATCATGTCGCGGACCGCTCCCCCAGTCAGATAGGCGATGAAACCCTGCCTGTGGAGGTGATAAAGGATTTTGAGGACATCCGGATCGATGTCGCCGTGCGAGATCGAGTGCCCCGGTCTCTCTAAAATGACGGATTCATCGGGTCGTTCAGGAGCCGTGTGCTGTTCGTCCATGTTCTCAAGCCGTTCCGGACAAACATATCAGGAGTGAGGAAACGCTGTCAAATATCTTTCTTATATATCCTTTTGACATCCCGCCCGATCCATGAGATAATGCAGTCAAGCTTATAAGTCCTGTCACAAGATTAAGGAAAATAGAAAGTTAGCTACAAGAGAACTGATTATCACTTGGACATGTCGTCCCATCCAGAGTCTTAATAATCCCTCTCAAGTATCTGAGCTTCCTATCATTCTTTAGTTCTACGGATAGGTGCTCAATTTTTGTAGCAAGCTGTTAAGGAGAAAAAAATGTTAGACAGTAAACTCTATGTTGGAAATTTTAGTTATTTCCTGACGAAAGAGGATCTGGGAAATTTGTTTTCGAGCTATGGCGAAATCAAGGATGTCAATGTAATCGAGGGCAAGGGCTTTGGGTTCGTGGAAATGTCCAATCCCGCCGAAGCGGAAAAAGCAAAGGCGGCGCTCAACGGCTCTGAATTCAAAGGCCGGATCCTCAGGGTGGATGAAGCCCGCCCCCGCAATTTTAACGGCGGCGCGAGAGAGGGTTACCGCCGTTACTGAGATTAGACTTGACCTGCGGCTTTGATCTTCCGCCCGCAATCGGTCCCGGGATCGTCCCGGGATGATGCCTGGAGGAAGAGAGGAGAAAGATATGGACAAGACGATTCTCTCCCCGGAAAAGATCATCGGCAAGCTTCGCGAGGCCGACGTGCTTCTCGGCCAGGGATCGACCATGGAAGAAGTCATCGGCCGGCTGGCCATCTCAGAACAGATCTATAAGCACTGGCGCGAGGAGTACGGGCGCATGTGGTTCACACAGGTCGGCTGACCGACCTGTTTTCTTTTTTCTTGTCCAATCATGGAAATCAAAGAAGAAGGAAGTATCGCGGTCAGATCTAGTGCCCCGTCTCATTAATTTCTTGTTCCAGTATTTCGCAGAGCCAGGGCACTTCCAAGGGGGAGTCAAGCTCCCCCTTCGGCGCTTCGCTTCGCTCCGCTGAACCCCTGAGGGGGGCCACTCCGCCCCCCTCAAACTCCCCGGCGGTTGCGCGTTCAAGGGAGTATCTTTATATATGCAAGATATTTGCGAGACGCGCAACTAGACATCCGACAAATCTGTCAGTTTTTTTAATCCGGCTCCAGTTTTTCGGCGATCTTATTTCTTGGGTTTAACGGGAACGGGCCGCCAATTTTTGCCGACGGCGACAAACACGACTTCCGCCTCCGTGACCTTGACCCTTTTCTCGTCCTCGGCGCGCGTCGCCTCAACGATGACCTTCGTCGTCACCGAGGTCCGGCCGATTCTCAGTGTTTCCGTATAAAAGCTGACGATATCTCCCACGAACACGGGTTTATGAAAAACCACCTTGTCCATGGCCACGGTCACGAAATTGTGCGGGCCGCATGAGCGGCGCGCCTCGATGGCCCCCGCCATGTCGATCTGGCTCAGGATGACGCCTCCGAAGATCGTCCCATATTTATTCGTATCGCGGGGCAAGAGAGTCACCCGGAGTGTCGGATCATTGTTCGCGTCCATAATTCCCTCCATCACTTTAGGATAAGGACTACATCTTACCAGAAAAGAGAATTCGCAGACAGAGCCGGATTCGTCCCGGCAAAAGTGTCCAGATGCCCTCGTAGATACATCGCCGCATGCTCCTTGGAAGGATGGCAGGGAGCGGAGCGACCGGACACTCTTGGAGGAGGAACCTTTCACAGGTTCCCCCTCCAACGGGCGGCGGAAAGCCCGCCCGCCCTGCCACCCCTTCAAGGAGCATCCTCCCATGAATCTATTTTAGACGCACTTTGGAAGGGAACCCTAAGGAAGGGTTCCCTTCCAAGAGTGTCCCGCCGCCCTTGACCGCTATTTTTGAGTGTGATAGTTTTGTCCTAAGTGCATCCGATGATGACTCTCTCAAGATTCGCTTGATCATCGATCTCGATAAGGAGAAGAAATATGCCCGACGTCGACGAAATCAAGGAAGCAAAAAAATATTTTGCCGATATCCCCCAAAAAACAGAAGAATTCTTTCTCAAAGGATCCGGCTCCCTGGACTGGGGGATGAAAAACAGGCTGTCGAGGATTTTCAATCCGGACTCCGGCCGGACCGTCATGCTGGCCATCGATCATGGCTATTTTCAGGGGCCCACGACGGGGTTGGAGCGCATCGACCTGACGATCCTTCCCCTGGTGCCCTATGCAGACACCCTCATGTTGACGCGGGGAATCCTCCGGAGCATCATTCCTCCGTCCGTTTCAAAATCGATCGTCCTCAGGGTTTCCGGCGGCACCAGCATTCTCAAGGAGCTGTCCAACGAGGACATCGCGGTGGATATCGAGGATTCCCTCCGGCTGAACGTCTGTGCCATGGCCGTCCAGGTCTTTATCGGCGGTGAACACGAACGAGAGTCGATCATCAACATGACCAGGATGGTCGACCTCGGCACACGCTATGGCATTCCGACGCTGGCCGTGACGGCCGTCGGGAAGGACATGGTCCGAGATGCGCGCTACTTCAGGCTGGCCACCAGGATCTGCGCTGAGCTGGGCGCCCATTATATCAAGACCTATTATGTCGAGGACGGCTTCGACACGGTGTGCGCCGCCTGCCCGGTGCCTATTGTCATGGCGGGGGGCAAAAAGATCCCGGAATTGGAGGCCTTGACCATGGCCTACAAAGCGGTCCAAGCAGGAGCGGCCGGTGTCGACATGGGGCGGAATATCTTTCAATCGGAAGCGCCCATCGCCATGATCCAGGCCGTAAGGGCGGTTGTCCATAGGAATGAATCGCCGACAAAAGCCTATGACCTTTATCAGACGCTCAAAAGCCAAAAATAAAGCGGGACGCGGATCAAATAAAGGATTTGCCTTGCCCGATTCGCATCGCCCAAAAAAATGAAAGTTTCCATCTGGCATAACAACAAAGATATCAAAATGGAGGAAATCCCCACGCCGAAGCCCGGCCCGAAAGAAATGCTCGTCAAAGTCCATTCCTGCGGGATATGTGGAAGCGATATCGTTGAATGGTACAGGCTTCCCCGGGCGCCGCTCGTCCAGGGGCACGAAATCGGCGCGGAGGTCGTTGAAGTCGGTCAATCCATAAAGAATTATCGGCCCGGCGACAGGGTGATGATCGCCCCTAAAGTGCCCTGCCTGAAATGCTCTCATTGCAAAAACGGGCACTACCCCGCCTGCTCCAATGTCAAAGAGCGGCTGCCCGGCGGTTTTGCCCAATACATTCTCGTTCCTGAGGTCCTGGTGGAAAAAGGGACCTATCGGCTTCCGGACAGCATCAGCTATGATCAGAGCACCTTCATCGAGCCCCTGGCCTGCGTGGTCAGGGCCCAACATCTAGCGGGAATCAAACAAGGCCAGACGGTCCTGGTGATGGGGTGCGGGATGTCCGGACTCCTGCATGTGAAGCTGGCTAAAACAAAAAAGTGCACGATCATCGCCACGGATATCAACAAGACAAGGCTGGAGTTCGCCAAAAAAATTGGGGCGGATACGGTCATCGACGTATCCGAGAATGTTCCCGAGCGCTTGACGGTAGAAATCGGCAGAAAGGCGGATGTCGTGGTCCTGTGCACTTCGGCTCTTTCGGCGATCGATCAAGCCTGGAAATGCGTGGATAAAGGCGGCTCCATTGTCTTCTTCGCTGTTCCGGGCCCTGACAAGCCGGTGACCATACCAATTAATGTTTTTTGGACCCACGAGATCAAGATTCTCACGTCCTATTACTGCGGGCCTCCCGATATCACGGAAGCCATAAAGCTTTTAAAAGCAGGAACGATCGAAGTGAATGACATGATCACACACAGGCTTCCCCTCGAGGATATCGAAATAGGTTTTCGGCTGGTGATTGAGGGGCAAGAATCCATCAAGGTCATCATCCGACCTCATGAGGGGTGAAATGACAAGAATCACTCTTGGCGTCCGGACCTGGAGACTGAAATGAAATTGCGGCATGTCGGGCTGACTTCCCGTTCCGAAAAGAATTCTGACAAGTTCTTCGGGGAGCTGTTAGGGCTCGAAAAGCTGGAGCCTAAAACGCTCCCTGCCTTATTGTCTCAAGCCCTATTCAACGTGAATGCCGATCTCAAAGTCATCAATTACATGAGCGATCAGGCCCATTTCGAGGTTTTCATTGGCACCCCTGAGAAAAGCGGCGTCAAACCCATCGAGCATGTCTGCCTGGACGTGGATGACCTGGCGGCGTTTGTTCAAAAATGCCGCAGCTTGAACGTGAACGTTCTCCAGGTTCCCAAAGGAGATGCCCTGCTGACGTTCATCAGCGATGACGACGGCAATCTCTTTGAGATTAAAGAAAGAAAATAGCTAAATCCGGCGCCCCGCCTATTCGAAGACGAGGATTTCCACCCGTCTGTTCTGGGCTCGTCCTTCCTTCGAAGTATTGTCTGTGATCGGCGCCGAGCTTCCAAAACTGATCACCTGCATCCGATGGAGAGGAACCCGATGCTGTTTATACAGGTATTCCATGGCGGCCTCGGCCCTCTGCTTTCCTAAAAGCAAATTCCAGGCCTCCGGCCCCGTGCTGTCCGTATGCCCCTGGATCTCAAGATAAACACCGCGATCCTTGGCGATGAGCGCCTGGACGAATTTGTCCAATGTCGCCTTGGCCTCAGGGCTGAGCTCGAAGCTGTCGACTTTGAACTTCGATTCGTTGTTCTTGAGGATCTCCTTGGCAATCAGCTTTCCCTGGGCGAATTTTCTGACCTCTTCGATTTTACCGTCAACGGCCTTGAACTGGGAATCGTGCTGGCTGATGAGAGAGCCGATCGAGGCCAATCGCTCATCATGATCTTTGATCCTTTTCTGATTTTCCTCGACGGACGTTTCCACGCCCTCCACCTTTTTATCCAAGGCCGCGATCTCTGTTTGGACCAGTTTCTTTGTGGCGCAGCCCGTGAACGAGATCAGCCCGATGAGGATCACGGCCCCGGCCAAAAAGGTTATTGTTCTTCTCTTCATGTTAGCCTCCATGAGCTTTGGATAGACGATCGACAAAACGTCTTAATAGTTTATTATATCGTATTCATCACCTCCTTGCCTAGCCAAAACTCTCGACCGTAAGCATCTCTGTTTGTAAGATTTTAAAGAGGCGTTGGCATCGCCCCTGAGGCCTCCCTAGCGGAGGGGGGCCCCGGACACTCTTGGAGGAGGACCCTTTCACAGGGTCCCCCTCCAACGGGCGGCGGGATTACCCGCCCGCCCTGCCACCCCTCCAAGGAGCATCCTCCTATGAATTCATCGCCAGATGCTCCTTGGAAAGGAGGCAGAGAGCGAAGCGAGCGTTGGAGGGAAACCCTGAATAAGGGTTTCCCTCCAAGAGTGTCCGACGGGACTGGTTCCCCAGGGGGCGAAGGGCGATGCTACCGGTCCTCTTTGAAATCCGACGTAAGGAGATGTCTCCCTCACGATCCTAATCCCTCCTAGTATCCGGCCCGGGTCCTGGCCTGGTATTTCTTGTTCGAGGTGACGACCCGGATTTTTCGATATTCATTTTTAGAGTCTTTGTAAGATGTATATCCGATCATGTACTGATGGCCCAGCTCTTTTTTGATCTCAGCGAAAGCGGCATTGATTTCCTCGGGCTGGTTGATGAAAAAGGCCTTTCCGCCCGTCGCTTGGGAGAATTTTTCAAGCGTGGCGATGATTCCGGTCGAGGTCAGCGTCGGATCGCGTTTGTACGTCTTTAAATATTGCTCGCTGAGCGGGATTTTATACCCGATGGTGTAGAGCGGCACATCGACCCGCCTGGCGATTTCGACGGCCTGGTCGGGAGACGTGCGGCTGTCATTCTCGATACCGTCCGTGATCAAAAGAAGCGCCCTTTTATCATTCTTCCCTTTATTGGCAAATTCAGGGGATACGGCAACGGCATCATTCAGGGCCGTCTGTCCATACGCCTCAGTTTTCTCTAGCTCGGCCAGAAATTGGCCTTTATCGGTCGAGAACTTGGCCGCCACTTCCACTTCGCCGTCGGCAAAAATCAAGAGCGAGACCTCATCCTGGGGGCTGAGAAGCCGGGTGAGGAGTCGCTTGAGCGCTTCCTTGCTTTCTCTGAGTTTGTCCTGAAGGGCCATGCTCCCGCTGACATCGAGGAGGACGGTCAGGCTCAGGGGCGCCGCAAAGTCGTGCTTGAAATACGTGATGTCTTGCTTATTGTCATTTTCATAGACCGTGAAATCTTTTTCCGTCAGGTCGTTGATATACCGGCCCTTCTTATCCTGAACGCTGACGGCGATGGAGATGGCATTGACGGAGAGGGTGTAGGACAATCCCTCCTTTTTCTCTTGTGGAAAGGACGGCTGGAAAGTAGCGCCGATCGCGGCCGCGAAAAGGAAAAAGAAAAAGGCCCTTCGATTTGGTTTCATAGCGATTCTTATGTAACGGCCTTAAAAATACTTATAACACACGAAAAATGAAGATTCAATGAAATCCGAAAATCCCGCTTGGAGGATCGGTTTTTTTTGATCTACAAATCCAGGTTCATCTTTCTCAGCAGATCGTTATATCTTGGATCCAAACATATACTATCCAGGAACGGGTCGACTTTCATCAAATAGACTCTCGGCCCGCGCTCTGCATAAGCCCGATACAGCCAATTGAAACCCTGATCGACGTCCCCAATTGAAAAATAAAGGCGGGCGACATCATAGGCAGAGACAATTTCTTTTTTTGATCTCTCGACGAGTTCGTTAATAATTTTTTGGGTCTCGGTTCTTCTTCCCATCTTGGCATAGACAATGCCCAGGCCGGCGGTCGCATCGATTTTTTGAAATATCTCTAATGCTTGATCATACATCGATTTGAGATAGTAGGCGCCTCCCAGATAGGCTGTAGCATCCGTTGCTTCGGGAAATTTTTCGATGGTTTTCTTCAATATCTCGATCGCTCGGTCATACCTCCGGGCGTTTAGGTAGATAAACCCAACATTTGTCTGAATTCTTGCAGAAAGAGGATCAAGGTCGCGCGCCTGCTCTATCTCAGATAAGGCTTGGTCAAAACGGCCTTTGCTCACCAGGACAAACGCGAAATAAGCGTGGGCGGGCGCATAGGCAGGATTGAGCTCGATAGCCCTTTGGAATTCCATCTCAGCGGCCAGCCAGTTATATTCAAAGAAAAATCTGACGGAGGCCAGCGAACAATGAGCCTCGGCCAGGGACTCGTCGATCTGAAGCGCCTGCAATGAGCTATTCAAGGCCTTTGTGTAGCAGTCTCTTGACGGCAGAAGGCCGTTGCTGGCCAGGACAAAGTACGAGTCGGCAATTCCCGTATAGGCCAAGGCATAGCCTGAATCCTCTTGGATGGCCGATTCAAAAAGCTCGATCGCTTTTAACAAATTGTCTTTGCCCCTCTTCCCCCACAACATCCGGCCCTGGAGGTAGAGCGTGTAGGCTTTCAGGTTGTCCGTCGGCCTCTTGGCAAGTTCTTTTTTTTCTTCCCCCAAAAGCTTGATCTTCAAGGCTCTGACGATCTTCTGGGCCATATCATCCTGGATGGCGAAAATATCTTCCATATTGCGGTCATACTGGTCAGACCAGATTTGGGAGCCGTCCTCGACTCTGGTGAGCCTGGCCGCAATGCGCAGCTTATCTTGAAGCACCTGAACGGTCGCCCCGAGGATGTGTTCCACGCCGAGCTCGCGGCCGATCTCCCGGACGCTCAAGTTTTTTTCTTCGAAAAAGAAAGAAGACGTCCTCGACGGGACCCAGAGTCCCCTGATATTAGACAAAGCCTTGATGAGCGAATCCGGGATCCCTTTGCACAGATATTCATGATCCTTGGTCGGGCTCAAGTCCTCAAAAGGAAGCACGGCGACGGAGGGCTTGTCGGGTTTGGACGGAGCGGTTCCTTTCCGGGAAATCACAAACTGGATGACGAGCGCTGCCAAGATGACCACGGCCACGGCAATCAGGCCGGGGACGAGGATTTTCTTCAGGTTGAATCTGGCCGCGGTCACTTTCGAAGGACGCGTCTTCCTCTTCGGAACGATCGGCTCTGCTGTCGCCAGGATCTTTTCGAGCTTCTCCAGATCTTCGCGGACTTCTATGGCGTTCTGATATCGTCGGGTCTTGTCCTTTTCCAGGCATTTGAGGATGATTTCGCTCAAGGCGTCAGGGACGTTGGGATTAAATTTTTTGGGGTTCTTTGGAATCTCCCCTTTATGCTTCATAGCAATACCCAAGGCCGTTTCGCCTTCAAACGGCACGCGGCCTGTCGCCATCTCATAAAGGACGACCCCCAGCGAATAAATATCGGAAAGATGATCTACGTCTTTCCCTTCCGCCTGTTCCGGGGACACATACTCCGGCGTCCCGATCCAGGCATTGGGACCGGTGATTCCTTTCTCCAAAACCGATCTGGCGATCCCGAGATCCATGATCTTGGCATTCCCACCCTTTTCGATCATGATGTTCTGCGGCTTCAGATCCCGGTGAACAACCCCTAAACTGTGGGCTTCGGCCAGGCCGTCAGACACTTGTTTACCGACGCTCACAACCGTCGCGATGCTCAGCGTCCCCATCATTTGGATCATCATCTTGAGGTTTTCGCCCGAGACATATTCCATCGTGATGAAGTGGGCGCCCTCGGCCTGGCCCAGGTCGAACACACCGCAGACATTCTTGTGCCTGACCTTGCGGGCCAGACGGAGCTCGTTGCCGAATTTCTCGATGGCCTCGGGGCCGGACACGGCCTCCGGCTTGATCAGCTTGAGGGCGATTTTCTCGTTGATTTTGTAATCCAAGACCTTGTAGATCCGTCCCATGCCGCCGCGGCCGATCTCTTCGATGACCTGGTAACGGTTGGCAAAGACCGAGCCGGTGGTCAGCTCTTCGGTAACGGTTATGACGGTTTCTGTCTGGCCGGCGGGGACTTCTTTTGCCGGACGCAGGGACGTATCGCAGTTTTCGCAAATGCGAGCCCCTTCTTGATTCTCAAAACGACAGAGGGGACATTGCATGGCCTTCACTCTCCCTTGCTTAGCTATGCATAGAATAATTTTTTTGGGGGAAAGAGTCAAATTCGAAAAATATTATTCGGAGCCTCTATCGGCGCGCCTCCGGTTGTGATATGATCTCCGAAAAGACAAACGGAGGAATTTTGCGGAAAAGCAACAAAGCGTATAAGGGCGCGAAGAGAAGCCGAGAGCTTCTCCGGCAGCAAAGAAAAGAAGAAAAGAGGCGCAGGCGCTTAGCCAAGGATAAGACACCGGAGGAAGGCGGCGCGCTTCCCCCCAGCGAAGAAACCCCGGAATCTCAACCCCTATAGATCTGCGGAAGGCTACTCTTTCGGACTGCCGGCGCCTGCGGCGATCGAAAATCGGTCTCGTAGACCTATCCCGCCCGGCCGGCATAGAGATATTGCTATTTTCAAGCATTCAGGATCTGTGGTATAATAAGAATCACATGAGCAATTCTATTCTCGGCGGCGAGCCTGTTTAAGCTCGCGGCAAGGAGGATACGATGAATGCAAAATCATCCTATGCTTTGATCGCGGGGCTCTTGTTCCTTCCCGTTTTGCTCCTCTCTCAAAATACGCCCCAAGCTGCGACGGAAGAAACCTCTGCTTTTATCAGCCATGTCGAAGGGATCGTTTCCTTCCAGAACTTTGAAAAAGCCGAGCTCCACATGATCGTGAAGCCGGGAGACGAGCTCATCACGGGAAAAGGCATGGTCGAAATCGAACTGGCCGATGGAAATTGGGTTCGCTTGGGTCCTCAGACCAGGGTCGTGTTCACGGATCTGCAAAAAGAAACCGCCATCCTGAGCGTCTGGCAAGGGAGTATTTATCTTCAATTGACGGACCGGACAGTCAAAGTCCGGAGTCCCCAGCGGGAGCATTCTTTTCGAGGACAGAGACTCTACAGGGTCGATGTGGAAAAGAACAAGACGGATGTGTACGAAGATCCGAGAGTCGTGGACAAATTCGACAGCTGGAGCCGGAATCTCGCCGAGGAGACGATTTATCGAGAATACGAGCCCGATCAATGGAGAGTCCGCCCCTATAGCGGATCGATGGGATGGTCATTCTCCCCCTGGTGGCCCTGGTCAAGGCTTGACTGGGTCATGGGTTGGTACCCGATCTGGTATCACTACAATCCCTATTTCTGGTCCCCTTATGCCTGGCCGACGTGGTATTTTGGCTGGAATCCCTATTGGTCCTGGAACAGCTGGTATTATGGCTATTATCCCTATGACTATGGGTACGGGTACGGGTTTTACGGCAATTATTTTCCCGGCTTCTATGGTCGGTCCGGCCGGACCGTGATCCGGAAAGATCAGCTTCAAGAGCCGCGGGGAATCATCAGAAGGGCCAATCCCGTTTTACGATCGAGTCCGTCATCCCTGAGTCCGCGCGGAAAAATTTATCCTTCGAGAATCGCTCCGTCGAACAGAACGTCTTCGTCTCTCTCGAGTTCCCGGATCTATTCCAGACCTTCACGTTCCTATTCTCCCAGGTTGACCGTACCCCGTTCATTCTCCAGCCCGTCTTATAGATCGTTCTCCGGGCCCTCCATTTCCAGGTCTTTCAGCCCGCCCTCGTCGGGCCGCTCATCCGGAGGAACGAGAAGAAGATAGGCAGGACGATCGCGCCGGCTGTTTCGCCAGAATCGCAGAGCGCGCGGGTTATTTGATTTCGTAGTGGGTGATGACGGTGATGTCGCTCACCTTGGGATTGTCTTCCCCAACCTCATCCAGGGGGATCTAAGGCCGCTGAATCCCTGATCCATCGTTTGGAAATCTCGATGTCCCCCGCCCCGTCAAAAATAAAAATGGCGCTCCTGCCGGATAAATAAAATCTTTTATTCAAGCGGCAAGTTGTATAGAATGAAGGAAGCATGGAATTAGCATTTTACCTGGAGGGGTAGCATGGACATCTCCTATTTCGGGCCTTTCGGCCGCGCCTGGAACCGGATGAAAATCGCGCTTTTCAAGCCGTTCGACCTGAACAAATGGTTCCTCTTGGGATTCACGGCCTTCCTCGCCGGATTGGCGGACTGGCACAATGGAACGGTGACCTCAAGGTGGAGCGATCGTGGGAGCTTCCGCGAGTTCGTCGACTTTCCCCACCGGGCCTGGCAGTGGCTGAACAGTCACCCCTTATTGTTCATGGCCATTGTTTTTGGCGTAATGATTATCATGGCCGTTCTGGTTATCATCTTGTGGCTGAGCTCTCGAGGAAGCTTCCTGTTTCTGGACAATGTGGTCCGCGACAAGGCCGAAATCTCCGTCCCCTGGAAGCGTTTCAAGACGCTGGGCAACTCGCTGTTCGTATGGCGCCTGGTTTTCGGCCTGATCGGGCTGTCGCTGTCCATCCTGTTCTCTGTCATTTTCTTTATCACGGCCGCTCATTACTTTGAGGACCGCGGCGATTTCCCGCTTCCGATCATCCTGGCGGTAGGGATGGCACTGTTTTTCCTTTTGATCGTGATCATCATTGCCTACATCTTTTTGTTCCTGAGGGATTTCGTCGTTCCAATCATGTACAAGAACAACATCAAGACGGCCCCGGCCTGGCATATGTTCTTATCTGTTTTCGGGCAGCATCCGTTTCACTTCATCCTGTATGGACTGCTGGTGTTTGTCCTGATCATAGCCTTCGTCATTGCCGTCGTCTTCGCCGGTCTCATCACGTGCTGTATAGGCTGGTTTCTGTTGGTGATCCCCTATATCGGAACCGTCATCACTTTGCCCGTATGGTACTTTTTCAGGGCCTTCAGCCTGGAGTTCTTGGCTCAGTTCGGACCTGAATATGAATTGTTCGCTCGGCCGGAGAGTCCGTCCGGAAGCACTCCCGCCTAGCAGGCGGTCCGGGGTCAAAGCTACTCATTACGCATAGTTCTCTCGAGGAAGATGCGTAATGAGTAGGTTTGACCCCAATGTCTTTGAAAATCACCCCCGGATTCATCTGCAAAGGGCATTGTTTTTTTCTCGCATCGGATCCAAAAATTATACATCATGGAATTGTCATCAGTCTGCTTTATAAAGGATGCCTATTAAGGAGCGATCAAACCATGAAAAAAATAAAAGGCTTCGGAGCGATCCTCATGGCTGCCTGTCTGATCGGCCTGGGACTCTCCTGCAAGAATCCAAGCGCCGCGCTCAAAAAAGAGAATGAACAACTAAACCGGAGACTGGTCGAACTGGACACGAAAAACCAAGCATTGAACGCCAAGATCGCTGACCTGGAGAAAGAGATCTCGCAATTCACGGAAACCCCCGAATCGATGCTGGAGAAAGCCATCAAAGAAAAACAGTCCGCGAACTATGACGAGGCGCTCAAACTCCTGGAGCTTTTAATGGCAAGAGCTGCCGGAAAGCCGATCGTAAAAACAGCCAGAGATGAAGCGGCCGCCATTGCCAGGCTGAAACAGGAAAAGCTGCAGGCGGATGACCGGGCCCGGCGTGAGACATTCCAGGATATCGGCGGCGGATTTGCGGCCAGAAAAATCACCTTTCGCGATTCGCATGGAATCACGGAGGTCGTCGGAGAAATCAAAAACAGCGCCGGAAAAGATTTTATCATCGCCAAATTTGTCATCGCCCTTTATGATGCCGAAGGGTCCCTGCTCAGCAACTCGTTTATAGATTTTACGAGTTTTCCCAATGGCTCGATCAAGACTTTTTCGGCGTATTCCGATATTCCGCCAAAAAAAATATCCACCTGCAAAGTCCAATTGGACAAAGTTATCTAGGGAGCAGGGGAAGTCCGGTCCCCTTTCCTCGTTAGGTTTATCATCCTGACCAGCCCTCTCCCCCCGTCAGCGTGTTCCATCACTGAGTGACGGCCGCATCAACCGGGCTTGCTTTCCCAACTTTTTTCTTGCGCTCGAGCGAGTTCTGTGATTTGTTATGGGAAATGAAGGCCATCATTCTCGCCGCCGGCGTCGGGAAGAGGCTCCAGCCCTTCACGAATAAAATTCCAAAAGCCCTGGTGAAAGTCAACGGCATCCCCATCATCGAGAGGCAGATCGAATATTTCCTGGAGATCGGCGTCTCAGAGATCGTCATCGTCACGGGATATCTCTCCGAGCAGTTGGATTATCTCGCTTCGAAATACGATCGACTCCGGCTCATCCATAACGAGCAATACGAAGAATACAACAATATTTATTCGGTCTATCTGGTCAAAGACCGGATGGGCGATAGCTACGTATCGGAAGCCGACGTGTTCATGCACCGGAACTATCTGATCCCCCAGCCGACGCGCTCCTGTTACTTCGGCGGCTTCCGGCGAGGCTTCGCCCATGAATGGATCTTGCGATTCGACGAGCACGGAAGGATCTACCGGATCGATGTCGAAGGCGGGGCCGGCGTCATCCTGGCCGGTTTGTCCTACTGGACCACGGAGGATGCCCGGATCTTGAGGAATGAGCTCGAGGATAAGATCCGGGAAGGAAATTTCGGCGGACTGTACTGGGACGATATCCACATGGCCAACCTGGACAAGTTGGACGTATTCCTCCAGGAGATCGAGACCTCTGCCTGGACGGAGATCGATACCCCCGAGGACCTCGAAGAGGCGCATGAAAGAGAAAAACGCTATCGATCGACATAAGCTCCCCATGTTCAGAAGCGCCACGGTCAGGGCCTGGTTGGTACGGAAAAACGACGCCGTTTTTGTGGCCTATGCCTCGATCGCGGCGTTCTCGGCCTATTCGTGCATGTATGCCTTCCGCAAACCCTTCGCCGCGGGTCATTTCACGGGCTTGGAATTCATGGGCTTCGATTATAAAACCGTCATCATCATCGCCCAGGTGTTGGGCTATATGTTATCCAAATTCATCGGCATCAAAGTCATCTCGGAGATCTCCTGGGCAAAACGGCCGGTGCTCATGGTCCTCTTTATCGGCATCGCCGAACTGGCGCTGGTCCTTTTCGCCATCGTTTCGCCGCCTTACAACATCCTCTTCCTGTTTGTGAACGGGCTGCCCCTGGGAATGATCTGGGGGATCGTCTTCAGCTACCTGGAAGGAAGGAAATTCACCGACATCATCACCCTGTGTCTGTGCGCGAGCTTCATCGTCGCCTCCGGTTTCGTGAAAACCGTCGGCAAAATCGTCCTGAACTGGGGCTTCTCCGATTTCGCCATGCCCATGATCACGGGCGCCCTGTTCTTCGTGCCGCTGCTTTTCTTCCTGTGGATGCTCGAAGGCCTGCCTCCGCCGTCCAAGGAAGACGTGGCCCTGAAGACCCAGAGGATCCCCATGAACGGCAAAGAAAGAAAAAGGTTCTTCATGAGTTTCGCGCCGGGCCTGATCCTGATGATCATCGCCTACCTGATCCTGACCGCATACCGGGATTTCCGGGACAACTACATGGCCGATTTTTGGCAAGCGCTGGGCTTGGGTAACTCGGCGGCGATCTTCACATCGACGGAGATTCCGATCGCCCTCGCCGTCCTTTTATTGTTGGCGTTCCTGCTCCAGATCAAGAATAATTCCACGGCGCTCGTCCTGAACCACGTGGCGATCATCGCCGGCTTTTCCATCGTCGGGATCGCGACGCTCCTTTTTCAAGCCAACCGGTTCCCTCCCGTCCTGTGGATCATCCTCGTCGGGTTCGGGCTGTTCCTGAGCTACATCCCGTTCAACGGCATCGTTTTCGACAGGCTCATCGCTGTTTTCGGGTACAAGAGCAACGCCGGATTCCTCATTTATGTCGCGGATTTTTTCGGCTACCTGGCCAGCGTCGGAGTCCTGATCTATAAAAGCTTTTTTCAAAGAAAACTGACATACATAGGTTTTTTTATATCCGGGAGCTATGTCTTGAGCCTGACCGGCGTCGTCGTGATGATTCTTTCGTTGGCCTATTTCAAGACAAAAAAGAGATCGTTGAACGCGAGAACAACGACTATTTTACAGCTTGAATGATCAAAGAGATTGCCAAAAGAGAATACCTGGTCAGAAAAAACCAGACAGGCATTTTCGCCGCGTATTTCTTGGACAAATCCAAGCAGTCCGCAGAGCGACCAACGCGGTAGAGACGCCGGAAAATTGAGACGATGGCCGCGATATAAACGAGGCTGAAACTCCAAAAAAGGATGGCTGCCGCTGCACCCATATTTTTCAAATCCACTCTCCAGCCCAGAATCAGGAAAAAATCCAGAGTCCCTCCGGCCAAAACCATGGCCGCCCCGAGAGAAAGCGTCCGCCGAACGCCGATGACATGGGCGAGGGTCTTGATCTGAGAAGCCTCATCCTCACGGTAATCTTCGCACATATTGATAAAAGTGATGCCCTGCATGATGGAGGCATATCCCAACGCGAAGGCCATGATGAACAAAGAAAGCTGCTCGGTCATCAGGAACCAGCCCCCGGCGACGGGCAGGAAATAGAGGCAGAGCAGGACCGGGAGGAAACTGACGACGCCGCGTTTTTTGATCCGAAGAGGCGGCGCGGAATAGGCGGTGCCGCCAAGGATGCCGAGCCCGGCGAGCAGGAAAAGCGGGTTGTGTTTAAGGACGGCAAGCCAGACGATGATCGCTGCAGACACAGCCAGCTCGAGGCCCATGATGAATTTCAGCCTTGGGATTCCGACAGACCGGACGGCTTCGCTCATTCGCTTCTTGTATTTCTCATCGACGCCCAGATCGCTTAAGCAATTTAGGTTGCAGGCGTAGGTCAACAGGGTAAAAAATAAAATGACATACAGCAAAACCGTCAGCCGAACGAGGTCACGTCCGCTGTTCGCCGCCAATGTCATCCCGATGGCCGCGGTCGGCAGCGAGGTGAGCTGAATGTTGGCTCGGCTGACGATCAATAAATCTCTAAGCAGCTTCATAGGGCATTTTTACAAGATAAACATCCTTCCCAGACAATACAAGAAGACCAGGATGTAGCCCGCGAACGAAATCCCAATCTTCCCTTTGCCATAAAAAAGCCAGGATGTGCCGGTGGCCGTGGCTGCCATGAAAATAACATCCATCGTTTTGTGAAAAATCAGCAGCGGCATCAGGAGTGCGAGAAAGAGGAAGGCCGAGATGATCCTTTGGCCTTTCGGCAATCCGAAAACCGTAACCATGGTTTTAATCCCGCAGCGGAGGTCTCCCTGATAATCCTTGATGTCTTTGCTGAAGCTTCCAAAAAACAAAGCAAGAAAGATGACGAGCGAAAGGCGGACCGTGTTTCCGCTGACAGGCGGGGACATTAAAGGAGCGGCGGCGAAATAGCCCAGGTAGAATCCCAGGACAGACCCCCAAGCGATGAAGGCGTTGCTGAAGAGTCGCAGGCGGAGCCGAAAGGGCGGCACGGAGTACATGATCGCGCTCGCCAGCGAAACGATCGTAATCGCCAGAGCGATCGTTCCCAAGATAAGGCTGACGAAGGCGGCAACGATCGCCAGGATAAGTCCCAGATGAAAGTAGAAGGCCGGCTCGATGCCCTGCCGGACCAGCGGCCGGCCCGGATTGGCCACCCGATCGATCGCCAGGTCATAGACGTTGTTGATAAGGACCGTGGCCGTCCAGATCAGGCCCATGAGCGTGAACGTCAGGAAGACGCCGAGCACGTCTGGAAAGGCAAGAACGTTAAAAAATTTCCGGCTGTAAAGGCCTGCTCCGGCCATGACCATAAAATGGAGTGTCCGGAACGACCAGATCTCCCGGAAGACGGACTTCGGCAGGGCGGGATGGACGCGCCATAAGAAAAGCGCGCCAACGATGATGCTGAGGACCAGGTCATAACAAAAATACAGGACATGCCTTGACTGCCAGACGACTGGGCTCGTCATGGACGGCAGGGGAAGAAATAAGCGCGGCGTCGCGAGAAGCCCAGCCAGGAGATAGAGGAACCCTGCCGTCCACAAAGCCCTTCGGACCGACCTCGTTCTGAGGAATACGTAAGCAGAAGCAAGGACGATGATCATCACGATCTCGAGAAAGATGCCGGACCCCGCCTTCGGGGTGAACAGGAAGAGCGTCAGAAAGTTTTTTGCGAATTCCCTGGGAAGGAGGTACTCGTAGGGCTGGTTTCGCAAAAAAAGAAAATGATCGATAAGGGGCGGCAGGATGATCAGGACGTATCCGGAGGCCACGACACGGGCCGTCTTGGCGATGTCGATTCTGCCGATCCAGCTGATCCCCAGGATCCCCGCCAGGAGGGCCGGGAGGAAGAAAAAGACGTGGTGGTTAAACCGGTAGATGTTGAATGACGTCTCGAAGAAGAGCTGCTCGAACAGCTCCCGGAGGGAAAGAAGAAAAGCGAAATAAAAAGCCAAAAGCGGGGGGGAGAGAGGAAGGTTTTCAAGCTTGGCGATGAATTGTTCCGCAGAAAATGCGGGAAGCCGACGAAATCGGGCCTTCATGTTTTTAGAGACGGGTTCCTCTTCGATGTTCCGACTTTATTATCACCGGCGGCGGGGATCATGTCAAATCGGCTTGGGACAGAATCTCTCCAGCAATTCTTAACAAAACTTTAACAAATTCTTAACAACTTTTAAGAAAGAACGCTGTATTGTTTAGCCGGAGAATAAAAAGGGAGTGTCGCCACAATGAAGGCTTCGCTTTTCAGGGAGAGAGAAGATGAGAAAAAAAGCATTATTCGGCTTTCTTTTTTTGCTGTTCGCATCGCTGGCCGGACTTCAGGCCCAGTGGGCTAAAACCTATGGGGGCGCAGGCTCCAGCCAGGCGTATTCGATACAGCAGACGATCGATCAAGGATATATCATTACGGGTCTTACGGGTTCTTTCAGCGGATCCTATGATTTTTGGGTTTTAAAGCTCAATGCCGTGGGGGATATCGAATGGCAGAAGGCCTTTGGTGGAACAAGCGCAGATTACGGATATTGCCTTCAACAAACAAGCGAGGGAGGATATGTCGTCGCCGGCTCCACGAATTCCTTTGGCAAAGGAGGCGCAGATCTCTGGATCATAAAGCTCAATAAGGTTGGAGAGATCACATGGCAGCGGGCTTATGGCGGGGATAAGGACGATATCGGACGAAGTCTTCAACAGACTTTTGACGGGGGATATATCGTCGCCGGCGAGACAAGGTCATTTGGGGCCGGGGCCGCCGACATGTGGCTGCTAAAACTAAATTCTGCCGGGGACGTCGAGTGGCAGAGGACTTATGGAGCGAACGGAGATGACGCCGCCTTTGCCGTTGCCCAGAGCTTCGAGGGGGGATATATCGTCGGGGGCAGCTCGGCGCCCTACGGAAGTTGCGTTTTAAAACTAAACTCCCTCGGAGATATCGAGTGGCAGGTCGCCTGCGGCGGGAACAGGATTCAATCGGTTCTCCAGATGCTCGATCAATCGTTTATGGTCGCCGGGTATCGTTATGGAGGTGAATCAAACGAATTCTTCATAGCCAAAATCGCCTATCGAGGGGATATCCGGTGGCAAAAGACCTATGGCGGATCCAAGGATGATCTGGCTTATTCTCTACGACAAACCATGGACGGAGGATTTATTCTGGGAGGCGAGACGCAGTCTTTTGGCGTGAGCAAAAGGGATGCCTGGGTGATTAAAATCAATGTCGGAGGCCGGATAGAATGGCAGCGGACGTATGGAGGCCCGGGCGACGAGGATGTCCGTTCTGTCCAGCAGACATCCGATGGCAACTATATCGCCGCCGGGAGATCCGGCTCTTTCGGTGTCGGCACGGAAAACTTTTACGTCATGAAAATATACGGAAATGGAGACCTGGATTCTATCTGTAAATTCTGGGTTCCTCCAGGGGGAATCTACGAAAACGAGTGGCAGTATCAAGGCTCTGCGCCTGACCTGAGATCCAGCCCGACATCTGTAGCTCCTCAAAACACCACGGCCAATCCCATAAACACCAATGCCAGCGCTTTTGATGCCTGCGGCAATAAATATACCCTGACCATTAAGGCCGGTTCTGGAGGGACAACGAATCCTTCGCCCGGGGACTATCAATATAGCTCCGGGGCCGAAGTGAGCGTCACGGCCATACCGTTATCCAGCTACGTCTTTTCCAGCTGGTCGGGTGACGCCAGCGGCACATCGAACCCTATCACCATAAAAATAGATGCGCGAAAGTCTATATCCGCCTCGTTCAGTTATACAGGGGGAGGAGGCGGTGGTGGCGGCGGGGGCGGCACTGAATGGGGCAGCGGCGGCAGTCCCCAGTGGGATATGGGCCCCTGTTTCATCGCCACGGCCGCCTATGGTTCGCCCATGCATCCCTATGTGAACATGCTGCGGGAATTCAGGGATAAACGGCTCATGACCAATCGGCCGGGACGGGCATTCGTGAAACTTTACTATAAATATTCTCCCCCCGTGGCGAGGTTCATTTCCAAGGACGGGTCCCTGCGGTTTTTTGCGAGGCTCGACCTTGCGCCGGTCGTCTGCTTGGCGCTGGTCATCCTGCGCATCGGATACGGTGCGGCGGCGGCCGCCATAGGCTTGGCCGGCCTGATCGTCTTCGCTGGAACGCTACAGCTACGAAGAAGGCTGAGAAAACAGCGAGTGTGAGGAGGACCTGAAAAAGATGCTAGAATCGCTGAGGGCGTCGGCCATTCTTATTGGGCTCGCCATTCTGAGCGGGCTGGCGGGGCTCGCTCCGGGCTTCGAAAAAACACAAATCAAGAGTTTAGAATCAGGAAACGGACAAGCTCCCCCGTTGACTTTGACCGGCGTCCTCGTTTCTAGGGATGCTTCTTCATCTGTCGCCGTGCTCAAAAACGAAGCGTCCGGCTCCGTGACGCTTTTGAAAGTCGGCGAAAAAGTCCAGGGCCTCGAGCTTCTAGAGATTTCAAGAGATAGGGCAATACTTTCCGACGGATCTCGGGTATTTGAATTGTTTCTGAACATCAGGGCTGTGGTGCAGACCAAGGCAATGCCGAAAAAGGCAGCCAGGCTTGTGGCCGGCGAGGAAGATAAATCCTTGAACGCGACCTCTTCGGCCGTCCCCGTCGAAAAGGAATTTTTAAAAAGCGAGATCGAAACGAGGATTCGAGCCGAGTTGCCCAAGATCCTGAAAGAATCCCAGTTGGTCCCCCATTTCGGAAGCGGAGGAATCGACGGCGTTCAGATCATCCGGTGGCCGGCGGGAAGCAGCCTTTTGTCCGATATGGGAATCCACGAAGGTGACATCATTAAACAGGTCAATAACATCAAGCTGAACAGCCCGTCCGCCCTTCCCCAGCTGCAACAGGCTGTTTTGCAGACTCGTCATTTCGATGTCCTGGTTGAACGGGACGGCAAGCCCCGCCGATATTCATATTTCTTGAAATACCCCCCAGAACATCATTGAGCCGGGGTCAAACCTACTCGTTACGCATGTTCCCCTGATGAATTTAGCGTAACGAGTAGGTTTGACCCCGTTTTGAATCAGTGAGGCGGCTATTTCTTCGTTTTCTTCTCGATCTCGTCCTTGATCTTCTTCAACTGCGTCTGGTAGAACTCGGTATTGAACCCTTCGTCAAGAGCAAGAGCCTTCTCCTCGGCCTTTAAGGCCTCTTCCAGCTTGCCGGCGGCGAGATAGACGCCAGCCAACGAATCCCAAAGATAGGACTGGTTGGGAGATTGATCGGCGAGGGTGGTCGCCTTCTTGGCTGCTTCTAAGGCGCTATCCAGATTTTTCTTTTGTCCTGCCCAGAAACGGCCGTAACCAGACAGCGCCAAAGGATTGTCCTGGATTTTGATATAAGCCGGTCCATAAATCTCTATGGCTTTGTCCTGCTTCTCCATCATGATGAAGACTTGGGCCGCGGATTGGCGGACGTAAGCATCCTCGGGGCTCAACTTTAGGGCCGTCTCCATGGCCGTCGCTGCGCTTTCCATGTTTTGCTTCTTTGAAGCCCAGAAGCGAGCATAGGTCATCAGAGCGGAGGCATTCGGCTTGGGAGTTTTGATGAACTCCGGCCCAAAAACTTCAAGGGCTTTGTCCGTCTTTCCGGCCTGCAGATAAAAACCGGCCGCGGATTGCCGGAAATAGGCGTTGTCCGGCTCGAGCAGAATGGCCGTCTGCATCATTTTTTCGGCGCTGTCAAGGTTCTTTTTCTGCCCCATCCAGAACGAGGCGTAGGAAGACAAAGCGTAAGCAAGGCTCGTCACCTGGCCGTCCATAAACTCTTGACTGTAAACCGCTTCGGCTTGTGAGAGATCCCCTTTGAGCTGGTAGAGGCGGGCGCGGTAATCCGCGATCGATGCCTGATTCATGGAGCGCATGCCCTCTGCCATCTCGATCCCCCGGTCGATATTCTCTTTGTTGTTCATGCTTCGGGAGACGTAATAGAGCCTGAAATAAGGATCGTCGGGATATTTTGCCACCGCTTCTTCGAGAAACTTGAAAGCTTCCTCTTTGTACGGGCCCGGAGCATAGGCATAAAAGGAGCTGAGGCTCATGTATGCCGATTTCAGGATTTTGCTGGCGGGATATTTCTTTATGAAGGCTTTCAAAGGCTCCGGACTGCGTTGAGTTCCCCGGGCATACAAAACAGCTTGACCAAGCGAAAACTCGGCATACTCGGTGCAGGAAACCTGATCCTTGCCGTACTCTGTCATTCCCATCTTGCCGTCGGGATCGATGGCCACGATCTGCTTATAAAGCGCGTTGGCCTTCTCCGTGTTTATCGGGTCGCGGTCGCTGTATTTCTTGGCCAGCTTGGCCAGGAGGGACACATCCTTGGGATTTTCGAGGGACTTCTCGGAAAGAACCTTGAATGTATCCACCCCCTGAAGGACGTTCTTGACCTTTTCGTGGAACTTATCGGGTGGGGCGCTATAACCGCGGATCCAGTCGATTTCCTTCCCGTTCCCGTCGATGAAAAGCAGGAACGGGGTTCCGGAGACATTGAATCTCTTAAAAACCGCGTCTCCGGTTTTGTCTCCTCGAGGCGCCCGGTAGAGGATGAAATTCTCTTCGAGGAATTTGCCGTATTTCGGATTGTCGTAGTACTGCTGACCCAGCAGTACACAGCTCCCTCAGCCGCTCGAGGCGAAGAAATCCAGCAATAGCAGCTTCCCCTGGGCTTTCGCCTTGGCCAGGGCGTCGTCGACCGAGCCCGTGAGCCAAGTCTGGGCCGGGAGAAGGGCGGCAAAGAGAAGAAGCACGAATCCAAATACAAAAGCTTTTTTCATGAAACCCTCCTCTATATCACTGAAGATGGCCTGCTTATTCCTTTCTTTTAAATTAAGTCAAAGACAAGGGAAAGTCAATACCGCAGGCGAGGTTAAACGTTTTTTACCTTTTTCATGAGGCCCTGAAGGATATCCTGAGGGATGATGTCCTCGGTTTTTTGGTCGGCCATGATGGCAAGCCGCCGAATCCTCGTCAAAAGTGGCGGACAGGTGCCGGCCAGCCACCCTGCCGCATCCTGGTTCTTGCCTGCCGGTTCCGGCGGGATGAAAAAGAGAGGGGCATAGGCATGGCCCAAATCCCCTACGGAGGAATTCACGGCGAAAGCCTTGACGAGCGCCTGGGCCAGGGCGACCGGATTCCGGCCAAGCCGGACGGCAGCGGCATCCGCCCGGATCTCTTGCTCCGGTTCGAAGCAACGGCTTAGGAACCGCCTGAACCTCGACGACAGCGAAAATGGTAACGAGCCTTCCTCCGGCTCTTCGCGGTCGAAAGCGTGCCGGAAGCGTTCCAGAAAATCCGCCAGCGAGCAGACAATTGTCTTATAGAGTGCGTCGCCTTGGTCGATTAGGGCTATCTCGCGGGCCACTATGGCTTCGACCTCTTCCCGTGTGAATCCTGTTAGCAGCCCTTCTGTCAGGGCAAGACAGGGTGTTCCGTCGGGCTCGACCAAAGCGAGGGCATTGATCGATTGACTGGAGATGACATGGATATTGATTTTGGGTAAACCGGCAGCGTTTTTCATTTCTTCGACGATCTCTAAGTATTGCCGGTGGAAACTGTTTTTGAGGTCGAGAGGTTTCACGGAAAATCGCTTCAAAATAAACGACGCCCCGTTTTTCCGGGCGATGGAGTATTGAAATCTCGCCAGCAGGTAAGCATAAAGGGCGGCCAGCCCGATCAAGCCTACGATATATGTTATCGAAAACGAGCTCGGCTTGGAAAAAACAATGCCGACGACGAAATTGATGACGAGAAAAAAAGATCCGATGGCGATAAAATCCGGCAGAAACATGGCGGTCTTGAGGAGACGGATATTCTTGCTCTTCCCCTCCTGGATCTCACGAATGTCCCCGACGGAATCGCGACGCATTTTGACGTCTATCGTATGCGAAAATGACGGGTTTGGCAATCCCGTTAAATCCGGGGTCAAAGCTACTCTTTACGCAGGCTCCCCCTAGAAAACGATGCGTAAAGAGTAGCTTTGACCCCAATCATGACCCCGATCATTTCTTCCGCAGGCGGGGGAAAAAGCGAGGGACCCGGTCCATGTATTGGCGGTAGGAAGGAATCCGACGTATCAAATCAAATTCTTCCAGCCGAGCTTGGACATAAATATAGCCCCAGCCGAGAGCGCAGGTTATCACAGCCGGGATCATTGGATGCAGCAGTGGGCCTCCGACAAATTCAAGCAGGACTCCGGTGTAGATAGGGTGGCGGATGTATTTATAGATGCCGGCGCTGACGAGCGTGTCTTGTCGGGTCGGTCTAAAAGACCGCCGCCCTAAAAAGGCAAGTCCCCAAAACATGGGAACCGTTCCCGTCACGACCAGCAGCCAGCCCAGAATATCGGTCACCGGACTGGGGATGAACAAAGACGGCGCGGATCCTCGAAATGCCAGAACCAGGCCAATGACCCAAACCGGAATTCCTAAAATATTTCTGGTGATGAAGCTGATCAGACGCCCGCTGCGTTCCCCAAAACGGCGGGAGTAAAAATCCGTGAAGGCGCTAGCCCAGTTGAAGGCAAATCCTATCAGCAAGGGAATGAGGAACAGGTACATTTCATGGCTCCTTAACAATTTTGCCGCTCACCACGCCGACCCGATATCTTGATTCGATTATCTGGTTGAAGAATTCCTTTTTTGCTGCGCATAGATTTCTTCGCTTTAGGGCTTAGAAGAAATGGGCGGCTGATACAAATAGAATATAGGTCGGGTGAAGATTTCTGTCAATCGCTCCAAAACTCAATCCGGAGTCAAAGCTACTCTTTACGCATCGTTTTCTAGGGAGAGCGTGCGTAAAAAGTAGCTTTGACCTCGATCAATTCTTCCCAAAATTAACAGGGGAAATTGCACAAGGGGTTGCCACCGATACATAGTATATTATTGCCAAGGCCGATGCCGAAGGAGTTGTGAAGGAGATCTCTGAGAACAATAACACATATGGCCGGTCGATTAAGATTAGCGGGAACCAAGCCCGGCTGATAAGCTCTGGCAGATCTTTTGGAAAGAAGGTCATACTTAGGGCATCCGGACTTTGACCAGGCGGACGGGGCCGAGCAGGCCAGACTCCGTGAACTCGCCGTAGCTGTTGTTGATGAGGTTCGCGATCCGCACCCGGACCTCATTCGCGCCGCGGCGCAGCGCACCGCCGACTTCGAATACATGAGGGCCCCAGAGCCGGGCACCGCAGCTCTTGCCGTTCACCCAGACCTCGGCGACATGGCAGACTTTCCCCAAATCGAGCTGCAGCCCTTCCCCCACCCTATCTAAAGCGATGGTTTTGGAATAGTCCATAAGTCCGCTGAACTTCTCCATGCCCCAAGCTTTCCAATCCTCAAGCGACTTTTCCACGCCGCTGGCGAACTCCGCAGGCGGCGTCATCGAAAATTCCATTACCGGCTGGATCTTTGCATCGCAAAAGACCTTCCAAGGTCCATCGATCGTCGTGATAACATCGATTTCCGGCCTGCGCTCCGGCTGGCCGCGCGTCGCCGCTTTCTTCGGATCAAAAACGAGCCAGTAGGCTTCGTAGGGCTTAAAGACCAAGGTGAGCTTGCTCCCATTACTCAGGTCGTTGGAGGCTATCGGGCGTATTCCGCCGGTTTCGCAAGCCCAGATCGACGAAGCGCCGTGGACATCGCGAAGGGCGATCTCGCACGTTTGCCACTGGTCTATGTTATTGGCGAGCCAGAAGAATTCCCGGCCGTCAATACGCCGGCGGTGCTGCAGCATCGGGAAGGCGCCCGTCATGAACCGGACCGGGCTTTCGAGGCCCGGCGCCGGCGGGTCCAGCAGAGGCTTCAGTCCGCCTTCCGGACAGGCCACGAATGTCGGCTGAGCCTTCAATGTTTCCATCAGGTCTTTCATCTCGGCATCGCCCATCCCCTTTTCCGCCGATGCCGTCGGAAGCTCGGCCAGAGTATAAACGCGTCCGCCGGCTTTTGCGAAATCGACGATCTTCCGGGCCGTCTCGAGCGAAAGGATGTCCAGAGCCGGCAGGACTAGCGTCCTGAAGGTGAATTCGCCGCGGACGAGATTCGCCGTTCTCACTTCCATTTGCTTGAGATAATAGCGGTCGCCGATCAGAAATTCGACCCGAGCCGCCGTCAATTCGTCGATCGCCTTTGCATAGACCCGGTCGATCTCATTCATCCGTTTTCCTTGGGGATTGTTTTCGGAGAACGACCACATTTCGACGTCAAGGAGGTCCACGTCGGCATGAATCCAAGCCGATTCGATCGGGTTATAGAGCAGGACGTCGGGAACGGCGCGGCCCATCGAATTGACAAAGCTGGCCCGCCGGGCGAAATCGGTCCATAGGTGCAAGTACGGAAACATCGGGTTCTCCGAGTACCAGTCAGGCGGCCAGGGATTGCCAGTCAGCTTGCGCGTCGTGAAGACGCCGTGCGGGATGATGTGGCTCATCCCCCACGCGGTCACGGCGTTGACGGCCTGCTTGAGGAAGGGCGGGTTGAATGTCCCCCAGGGCGTCCCCTCGAAGCCGCCGGCGCCCATCAGCTCCGTCGCGGCGCGCGCGTTCTGGAACTCCGCGACCGATTCGATCTCCTTGAAGTCATGGACGCGAAGCGGTTTCTGCCCAAGGCAGTCCTGCCCCGGCATCGTCAGCGTGCGCAGCATCTTCATGTGGTCTCCGACCCCGCTCACCTGAGGTTGAATTCCTTCCTCCCAGAAGTGGGCAGTCGTGTACATGCCGCGCTGCTCGTGCCAGTCGGTCAGCGCCCGGAACGTCTCCGCGTAAATGTCCGAGACAAGGTCGAACCATTCCCAGCGGGCCTTCGCAAAGAGGCCTTCACTATCCGGATCAAGAGCCAGAGGCATCCAGAGCCTGATATCGCGTCCGTAACGTTCTTTGCAGCGCTGCTCAAGCGTGTCGGACCATGCCAATTGCCAGCCGTAGTCGCCTTCGTTGTCGATGAAGTCGCCGGGAATCGACTTACCGAGCCGGCTGCCGAGGCGCCGGGCGTAGGGTTCCAAGGCGATCTCGATGAAGGCAGGGGCAAGACGCGCATCGATGTAGTTGACCTGCCCGCCGTCGACCCCGTTATGGTTATACTTGTTGAACGTATAAACGCGCCACGCTCCTTCCGCAGGAGACTTCCAAGTGAAGGGGGCGCCACTGCCGATGACCTGCAGCGTCCGGCTTCGGATCAGGGCTGGCGGCCTTTTCTCGCCGGCCCCGATGGGGGGAAGGGGCGAATCCAACTCCGCCGCGACGGCGAAGAACGAAGCCGGCACCTGAACTTCGGTCTCGCCCGGCACATCCAGGATCTCCCAGCGGAGCGACTCGGCCCGCAGCTCGGGGTGCGCCTTCAGCACTCGGCCGTTGGCCTGCAAGCTGGGCCACCAATATTCATCGCAGTAGCCGAGGTAGTTCTTCCGCGCTTCAGCCTCTCTCAGAGCCGCCCTGAATGCGGTAAACCATTTATCTCCCAGCCATTCTTCGTCCGGAAGGTCGGGAGTTTTGACCATGGACTTGCGGGCATGAGCATAGCCGGGGCTGAAGCCCTGGCTGGACAGGACGCGGGATATCTCCGCCATCTTGGCAGAGTCAAGAGGCTCGTCCCAGAACCAAAAAATGAAAGGCGCATAGATCATGTCCGGATTGCCGAAATCCTTCCGGAGCGTCTCGAATGGGACGGCCTTTCGCAGGCCCCAATTCGCCGGGAGCGGACCGGGCCGGGCCCCCTGCGGCAAAGCCGATCCAGGTAAAGACACAGCCAGCAAAAGGAATAGAAGCCGGGATGAGAGACGATCTATGAATGGACGCATCGGAGACTCCTTTTTTGATTCCCCTCGGGATGAGGCAGACTTGAGATTATCATCATTGGGGAAACAATATCAATTCCAACTTCGACGGAAAGAGCGGGGACAAAATCTCTCCTTGCCCCTAATTAATCGGGGAAGCCGGATCATGAGTACGTTTGATCCTTTTTTCCTCCCTTGCGCCACATTGATGATTGGATTATTCTCACAACTGTTAAGAATGCGGGAGGAGACGATGCGCAAAATCTATTCCCTCCGGAAGATAGCCCTTGGAGCCGGCGGCGAGTACGTTTTAGGTGCACGGGATCTCAGGACCCATGCTTGCTATCTCATTTACGGAGAATTGGCTCCGGGAGAACGAGGACGGAAAGTCTGCCCCGGTGTCGGCCACGAAGAAATCCTTCTAGCCGTCAAAGGCAGCCTATCCTTGAGCGCGGAGAACGAAGAGATCCGGCTGGAAGAAGGCGAAGCGCTACATTTCCAAGAAGAGGAAACGGTTTTCCTGGCAAATCCCGGCCAAGAAAAGTCCGTCTATATCCTGGCGGGAGGGCATTCCGGTCAGGCGCATTAGCAAGGACAACAGTCGCCGATGGACTTGCACGGGAGATGTTGGACCTCGAAGCTGGCGGCTGCCGCTTTTTGTCTGATCCTGGCCACTCTTTCCTCTTTTTTCCTCGGGAATGAGATTTTAAGCGCGGCTGTATCGTCCTTTTCGTATCTGATGTTGAATTGCCTAAACGAGAGGAGCGTGATATGATGAACACTGAAAGAATGGAGCCAAGAATGAAATTGAAGGTCATTTTAGAGCCCAGCAAGGAGGGAGGATATACGGCCATCGTGCCCGTGCTCCCGGGTTGCATCAGTGAGGGAGATACAAAGGAAGAAGCCCTGGCCAATATTCGTGAGGCGATTGAGCTTTATTTAGAGCCGGTTGATGATGACTTGAGCCTCTCCCCCGGTTCCGAACTTATTGAAATCACTCTGTGACCAAAGTCCCCAGCATCGGATATCTCCAATTCATCCATGCCTTGCGCAGGGATGGCTGGATCGTCGTCAGGCAAAAAGGTAGCCACGTCCGGCTTCAGAAGCGAGCAGACGCTGAACTTCTAAAACTAACGGTTCCTTTCCATCAACCAATCAAGCGATCTACATTATCTCATCTCCTGAAACAAGCGCATTTATCCGTGGATGATCTCATGAGGTTGATTTGAAATTGGAGAAAGATCAGAGAAAGATCGAAGATGGGACAAAAACCCCGGTTGAACAATGCTCCGAGCGAAATCAGTTTTTGAGGAGCTGAAGGCCTGCAGTGTGACTCATGTGATCGGCCTAGCGGACAAGAAGCCTCCGCCCATCCATTCTTGCGTGATCGGAATCAAGCTAATTTCTGAGCTTCTTCGGAAGCCCTCTTCTGTCCTGCCAATCCTTGTCGCTCCACTCTTTTAAGCTTATCGATAACCATCCTGGCCTTGATGTTCGGGAGCTTCCGCTTTCCCATTTGCTGTTTTTGATAATTCTCTTTAAGGAAGCCTTCTATCTCTTCGGAACTCATGAACGATTTCAAGAATTCATCTCCCACAAGTTCAGCGACCAATCCCTCATAATCTTGACTCAAGACAACAACCTTTGTCGCTTTAAGAAGTTGAGTTCTCGCCTCGACAATCTCCTTTGAAAGATAGGCCGGTAGAAGGCCAAGAAATTTTTTTGCATCTTTGATCACTTCTTCGCAATATTTCTGTCCCTCTTTGAGAAATGTCCGGGCCAAATAATATTTTTTTAGGTCTTGAGTCTTTCCTTCTTCGACAAATTCTTTAAACAGACGAAGCGACTCGTTCATTTTTTCTAAAGATTTCTTGGCTTTCAAAAAAATATCTTTGACAATCCATGCTTCCATGATCTCACATTTCCTTTCGATAAATGACCGGCACAAAAGGGACGCCCTGGGGCTGCGACCTCGATCGCGCCAGCTTCATCTGGCATCTTCGACATCAAGGATCTCCCATGGGGTTAACCGTATTTCCTTCCACCATGAGGACGATAGTTTTTTCTTTTGCTCTTGTCCTATGAAGCACTCTCTTCGGCACAGTATAACCTTGATTGGGCAGCAGTTCGACAGTTTGACTTTCCAAGTCCAGAAGAAGCCTTCCCTCCAAAACGAAAAATAGTTCGTCTTCCTTGTCGTGTTTGTGCCAATGAAACTCCCCCTCAAATATCCCAAGTCGAACGATGGCATCATTTATCTCAGCGAGGTTTACGTTGACCCATTTTTCTTTGTTTTCGTGAACGAGCTTAGACACGTCGATGATTTTCGACTGGCCGAATTTCTCAGCCATGGTTCAACTCCACTCCTGCCCCTCCGCGGGATGACTTTAGAATATTCATTTGCCGGAAAAGAGTCAACTCGGAACGTGGATGGAGGCGGCAGGACAGAGCCTTTGTTTCAATAAGAGAAAGATCGGGGTCAAACCTACTCATTACGCAAAATTAACAGGGGAAGTTGCGTAATGAGTAGGTTTGACCCCGTTTTTCGCTACGGCTATTTGGGTTTTTTCGGCGTTGCCATGTAAATATTGCCCGTCGCCTCGCCCGCCCATACGGCCAGCTTGTCTTTGGCCACAGCCAGGGTGCCGTTGCCGGGCGGAAAATTCAATTTGAAACGGCTTTGATGGGCGTGATAGGCGCCCTGCGCATCGCCGGCCGGTTTTTTCGATTGGGGGTCAAGTCTCTGCATCCAGATGCAACAAAAACCGTCTCTTTCCGAAAGATAATACAGAGAATTTCCATCAGAAGACCAGCCCGGCGAGCCCAGATAATGATCGTCCTCAAAAAGGAGGATCCAGTCCTTCTCCGGAACCGGGCTTCCGGCCAGTGGCGCAATATAAATCGCAACCCGTCCGTCCGGCCTTCCCAGGACAAAACTGATCCAGCGCCCGTCGGGCGACAGTGCGGGATCCATGATCCTTCCGGCGCCGGATTCCAGAAGGGGTGTCTTTTCGCCCGTTGCGATATTATAGCGCAGCAGCCGCTCGGCCTTTTCTCGGATGAGGGCAAAGTTTGGGTCCGCGTAGAATCCCAGGATGACACAGGAATCGCAGACGTCGCGACCAGCCGTATCACGTCCGGTCACGATGAATGTTCTGAACTTGCCTTCAAGGAGATCACGATAGGAGAGGACGCTCCCATCGGGGCTTATCCGCGGTGTCTGACCGAAGCGATTGGCCCTCAGTGGAAATAGTCTTTCTCCTCCGGTGGCCAGGTCCTTCAACCGCACCTCAAAGCGGCGCGTTTGAAAACCGCCAAAAGCGTAGTAGGCCAGCTTGGACCCGTCTCGGCTAAGGCTGGGCTCGAACTTGACCATGAGGTCCTGGGAAACAGGAACCGGTTTGCCGCTGACCAGGCCAACATCCGGTCTGCCCTCAAGGGTCCAGATATTCGCGATCCAACTAAGGTTGACGTAAAGGAGGCGGCCGTCCCGCAGGACCGATGTTTGGTACTGCATACCCGCTCCGGACGTGATCCGCTCCGCCGGTCCGCTGACCTTCCAGCTGTTTTTATCGATAGTAGCCCGGAAGAGGTTGACTCCTTCAACCGTCGTGCCCGTGGCAAAATAGATATTGGGCCCAAACCAGGAGTACGGGCACTGCCAGATCGGGGGCAAAGACAAGCTGCGATAGGCGTCCGTGCGGACAGCCGGGCCTCCCGCGACCGGGGCGACCCACCAATCGAGGCTGGCCGGATCGTCCGTCCGCCGGCCGTTAAATATCAGATGTTTCGCGTCCGGAGACCAGACCGGGGCCGAGCCCTCACTCAGGCCGACGATGCAGAACTCCGGCTGAAACGGGACCGGAATCCCTCCCTGGGCCGGGACCAGGAACATTTTGGTCAGAGTCGTTTCCAGGGAAGCCGGGATCTCGATACAAGAGATCCAGGCACCATCGGGGGAGTAACGGGGATAGTGGCCGCGGCCCGCGACCCAGCGTTCTTGGCCGCCCAGGGTGCCGATTTCATAGATCCCCCCGCCATCCCGCTCGGAACGAAAAACGATCTTGGAGCCGTCGGGGGAAAAGGACGGGAAGTTGTCATCGGCGAGGTGGGTGGTCCGGCGGAGCGGCGTACCTCCCGCGATTTGCTGGACCCAGATATCGAGGCTGCCTTCGCCGCTTCGGTCTGAAGCGTAGGCAAACATCATCCCGTCCGGAGAGACAGCCGGAGACCAGGTGATGCCGGCATCAAAGGTCAGCCGCTGGATGTCGTACTCCGGCGCGGCGGCCGTTCTCGGGATAAAAACATAGAGAAGAATCGCCGCGGCGAGGACCAGCGATCCCAGGCCGATCCAGACGAATGGATGTCTCCGGCGCCTGGCGACAGCAGCCTGGGACGCGCGGAGCTTTCCAGATTCCGAATCCTCCTTGAGGTCCTGGAGAACGATTTTGAGGTCGGACATATTCTGCCACCGCCGCTGCGGATCTTTGCGGAGGCAGCGCGATAAGATTTGTTCGATATCCGGCGGAAGCGTCTCGTTGATCTGGCTAGCCGGCTTTGGATCTTCGCGAAGGATGGCCGCCAGTGTCGCGATTTTAGTCTCCCGGCTGAAGGCCTTTTGACCGGTGAGCATTTCGTAAAGCACGACGCCGAACGAAAAAATGTCGGTGCGGGCGTCCACTTTTTTGCCTTCCGCCTGCTCCGGCGACATGTAGGCCGCTGTGCCGACGATAAATCCCTCTTCGGTGCGCGGTCTTTCAGGCCGGCCCAAGGTGCGCGTTGGGCCGAATTCATCAGCCTCGGCCTCTTCCATCAGCTTGGCCAGCCCGAAATCCAGGATCTTGACCCGGCCGTCACTCGTGACCATGATGTTTGTCGGCTTGAGGTCCCGGTGAACGATTCCTACAGAATGAGCTTTGGCCAGCCCGTCGGCGACCTGGACGGCATAGTCGAGCGCCTCGTTGAGCTTTAATCCTTTGCGGCCGACCAGTTGGTCAAGGGTTTTGCCCTCTACGTATTCCATGACGATGAAATTCGCTCCGCCGACCTCTGCGATGTCATGGACAACGACGATATTGGGATGGTTGAGCGCGGAGGCGGCTTTGGCCTCTTGGACAAACCGCTGTCGGCGTTCCGCATCGGCGACTTTATCGGGAGGCAAGACTTTGATCGCCACATGGCGGTCCAGGTGCGTATCGAGCGCCTTGTAGACGACGCCCATGCCGCCTTCGCCGATTTTCTCGAGGATTTTGTAATGAAGAAGCGTCTGGCCGGCTACTGGCATTGGACCTGCTTTATTTCCTAATGGGCGCTAGGATATTTATAATTCGGCAGAATGGCCGAAGTCAAGGACGAAAGGTCGGGGTCAAACCTACTCGTTACGCATAATTGACAGGGGAAGTTGCGGAATGAGTAGGTTTGACCCCGTTATCGATAGCCGCAGGCCTTCTACTTCGTAGTGAGCATCTCGGCGTAAGTGGCGTTCTGGCGGATCTGGTCAATGGCCTTTTGGGCGTAGATGCCGACACAAACGCCGTCTTTGCGTTTGATGCGGTTGAAGGCGTATTCGAATCCCTCGCTGGCGGTGAGCCTGCCCGCCCCAAGGATTTTGTAGGCGATGACCGGCTTTTCCAGCCGCTCGATCGTCGCCACGGCCTTCTCGCGCTCGGCGGCGCTATAATCGCTGCTTTTGGATGCATTGTACATACACTGATAATAGAAATCCGTGGGGAATTTGCGCCGCTCCAGCTCCGGATGGACCTCTGGCCAATGGGCGGCCGCACCGGCGGGCAAGCCGGCCTCCTTGATGCGCTCGATCCAGGATTGGAGGACGTTGAAATTGCCCCGGCCGAACTGTTCCTCGACACGAGCGCCCTGGATGAAGATCGCTTTGGCCCCGGCCTTGATTGAGCGGTCGATCTCTTCAAACATCTGCTCAGGTCTGCCATGGCACTGCGAGATCCAAATCTTGAGCCGGCCGCCCTTCTCCAGGTAACGGGCCCAGAGTTTAATCCAGCGTTCATCGGGCGGACTGGCCAATGCGGTCAAGCCGCATTCGGCCGCCTCGTCGAGAATCTGCATGATCCGCTCGTCGGTGTGGTGGCGCTTCATCTCCTCGTCGAGCTGGGGCGATTTATGAGAGTATCCCCAAAAGGGATTTGAGCCGAGGATGAGCCGCGATACTTCGAGTGTCCCAAGGCGCACGGTGGGAAGGGAAACGGCTCGAGCCGCAGGGGCTGCCGTGAGGCGGGACGTCGTTATTGAGGCCGCGGCACCGGAAATGGGTTTCGCCGCACCCGCAAAGCTTCCGATGGCCAATGCCGCTCCCGTCCTTAGGAAATCACGCCGCTTCATCATCGTCCTCCTTTCGCTGGGGCCGAAGTGCCTGATCGCGCCTTGTCGCGCACTTAGAGCAGAAAATAGAATCGCCGGGATTGTCAAAATGGCACTTGGGGCATTTCATGGCCCGTATTTCCTTTGACTGGGATAGTTAAAAAGATAACATCAAGGACCAGGCGTGTCAAATTCGACGAGAAGGCAAGGGAACTTTTTGGGATCTCGCCGGATCCTAATCTTCGCTCTTGGTGATGCTCCATGTAACGGTATAGTGATAATGATCTCCACTTTTCGGGGGCTTGAAGGGCTTGGCTCTGAACGGCTTGCCCTCGCCAAGGTCCGAGCAACTGAGGGAGTTAGAATCACTATTTGATGACCAGGACTGGCTTCCCGAGAGGTCTGTATCCTTGGACATCTTGAATCTCAAGTTGAGCGTGAAAGAGTCCTTGGTGAGGGTATCATCCCCATACGTCTGGCAGGGACCATTTTTGCCGCGCTCTTTCCCCGGCATTTTCATCTTCCCGGAAGAGGGCGGCTGGGCCAGCACAACCTCGTAGTAATCGATCATCCCCATTTGGGCAGCCCGCTCGCCGACAGTCCCCAGGTTCTTGAAGTAATGGACATAAAGCATTGAGTTGGAGGATCTCTCCGGAGAGAAGTTCCCCGAACCCGAATACTGGCACAACAACTTCGGACAGTCTTTGGGAGGATCGTCCTCTGTCTCCTTCGACTTGAAACTCCAGCTGGCCATCATGCCCATCGGCTCGAACGTCGGCAAAGGATATCGCGATTCCGGCATCTTCTTCAGCGCGCCGGAGATGGTCATCCGGAATTCACCCTCGTGCGACATACTTCCACTATTGAAGTTCCATGTCCTCGTGATCTTAATATTCACGTTGTAATCGCCGCCATAGATCTTGATCGTCTTCTCGCCTATCTTGTCCTTCTTGGGCGTCTTTGACATCGGCCAAGCGCCCTCGGGGCAGATCTCGCATGAATTGTAGACCGTGATCGTGTCCTCGGTAATCCCTTTCTTTTCGGGAGCTTTGTATTTGATCTCCGGATATCCGTCGCCGACCTTAAAGGCTTTGGCCTTTGAGTCATCCTCGCAGGTCTCGCCATTCAGGATTTCTCCTTCTTTCGCTTTGACGACGATACGGTTGAAATGTTTTGAATCGCGGCCCTTTCCGTCCTTGAACTCGCTCAAGTCGATATCCCATTTTTGCCCGCGGCCGAGCTCGGTGACCTTGAGCCGGAATTCGACCTTGCAGCTCTTTGGCGCCTGTTCGAAATCCCAGAGGATGTTTTCGATCGGGCGCGCCTGCTTCATAACGGCATTGTCGTTTTTGAACATGCGATTCGTGCAGGAAGTGAACGTGTAGGTCGTGCTGTCGACGGACCATGTTTGGACAAGCTCCTGCGGCTGGCCGTTGTAATAAAGATTGATCGTCAACCGGGACGATCCTTTTTTCCCTCCTTCTTGAGGAGTATTCATGTCTGCTTCGAATTTCCCGGTGAAAACATATTCAGGCGGATGGTATCTCGAACCGAGATTCGGCATCTCATCCTTGGAAATGCGAGGGTCGCCAAGCAGGTGAAAACAGGGGCTCGTCAAGGTTTCAGCGAGCCTATAATAAAGCGACTCTTTCAGTTGCACTCCCGTTTTGCCCGCATCAGCGTCTCCCATGACGGCCCGCCTTTCGCACCAAGAACATCCGTTCTGGGTATATGCGGGGCGAAGAATAAAAATAAAAAGAAAAATAAGAACGGCTAAGGAATGAGTCGTTTTGAGACGAGAAAGCATGAATGCCCCTCCTTTTTTACGGACAATGAATCGAAACGGCCAATCCGACCCGACCCGACAAGGTCTTGTCTGCGGCAGAGGAAAAGAATTTGCTTTTCACCCTCAGAATCGTTTTTTCCTTTAGGCGATCAAATGACATAGGCTGACGTTCCAAGGGCAATGGTACTTCCTCCCTCAAACTTCTGTCAATGGCGCGTGCTAAAAAATAAATAATTTTTCCTACCTCTCTAATATGAGAGGAGTGTACCTTCGTCTCCTAAAATAAATAAGCAAATTCTCATAAAAAAACCGTTTCTTTTCAAACAGCAGCTTCTCTGTCTTCTCATTAATCACCGCGCCTGACGAAATGGCCTTAATCGGCTTGATTTCCGAAAGGATTTTAACGGTGTTTCGCGCAGGCTTTTTATCGTGTTATGCAGGGGCAAATAAATTTCATGAAACTTGCTTAATCTGGCTAAATCATGCCTACGCTGACGATGACGCCGGCGGCTTTCTTTTTGCGGGGTGAAATGGTAAATTGATTAAGAACCAAAATGAAAGAAGTCCGCATTTCGCAAGTAGATGTCCTTTTCTCCAATGGGATCTATCCGATAGAATTTCTCTTTTATTACAAAGAAGGATTCAAGACGGAGAAACTGAGGCGTGTTTTACGAGGGCTCTCGTCCTTCTTTTGGCCGATGTTCGGGGAATACAAAGACGGCCTCATCGTTTTTGATGGTTATCGTGAAGAGGATTGCTATGATGAAGAGGTCGTTCATCAAGAGCTCAACATGGCTGAGATCAAAGAAAGCCGATTCGAAACCTATTCCCGCTTTTGCCAGCCCGATCTTAAGAAGCTATTCTTTTTGAAAGTAATACGATGGACGCAGGGTATGGCCTTGATCCCCAAATTGAATCATTTGGCCGGAGACGGATATAGCTATTTTTGCTTTTTATCGCTCCTGGCCGCGCTATCACGGCCCGCCCTGGTCCCATTTAAATCAACTTTGTTTGGTGTAGCTTTAAAACCCCATCACAATAGGACAACACTCAAAGATTTTTCTTTTGAGGGAGTGGGATTGAAACCCGTCCTCCCCGTTGATAAATTCACCGTAGAAATTGATGAAATTCTCCGGACAGATGTGCAATCGGTCATCGAAGAAATCGCATCCTCCGATAATCTCCGGGTTTCCACAAATGACATTCTCTCGGCCATGGCCGTCAAAAAATTAGTCGGCAGACAAAGTGAAGTTTGGGGAGCAGAAGTGAGCCTGACCATGCCCATCGATGTTCGGCGGCTGGTTAAAGACTATGGCCGCGGCTTTTTTGGAAATGGTCTAATGTTCCATACTCTAAGGTTTAAAAAGGAGCATATCGAAAATTCTCCGGCAAAAGAAATGGCCGTGGATATCAGAAAATCCATGCCTCACGTATCAAGAGAGACCTACATCAATTATCTCGGGGAGCTGGAAGACGTAATCTCTGCAGGGGACACGGAGAAATTGAGGCCATTTGATCCGGACCGCGGATGCCTGGTGACGAATCTATCAAAGCTGCCGGCGGAGAAATTGGATTTCGGAACCGGCAGTCCTGACCTCATTATTCCGTTGACCGTAGAAAAAAATTCAACCGCGATATTGGCCAAGAAAGAAAATTTCGTTTTAAGATTCGCTTACTGACAGTTTCTTTTCTGTAACACTCTCCAGAGGAAAAAGGGCGTTGAATCTAGATTGGCCGAATCACCAACCGCTCGTAATCGGCAGAGGCAATATGATATAATAAAAAAAATCGATTTATTCCGCGCGCGATTAAAGAAGAGCCCTCACAAAGCAACAGAATGATAAAAAACAAGGCCATCCTCCAAAAATTTGAAGAAGAAATGATTAAAAAAGAAAAAGTCGATATTCTAAAGAATTTTCGTCTCATTGAGGACATGTACAAAGAAGCAGTTTTTCTGGGTGCTTTCCCTCCTCGAAACCTCCTTTCAGGCATAGAAGTGGATATCAAAATCGCCAAGGCGGTCAACAGTGTTTCAAAAGCTCCTAAAAATCATCGCCGCGAGAGCGAGAGACATTGAGGACATCCGGTGCATTCTCCTGAAAAATCCTGATTACGATTCTCATTATATTGAAAAGTGGTTGGCTGAATTCGACGCGTCTCTGGGCAAGAATTACAAAGCGAGCTTCCTGGCCTTACAGAAAACCTAAAATCTAGGGACACAGACTCAGTTTCAGATTTGGCTAGATTCTAGAATTTTGCAAAGCTACGAGGCGCGCGGGGCATTTTCAACCTCGGGGAGACCAGAGCTAGCCCCTTCCCGGCATCCTCGACCTCGGGAATCGTTTAAGCTGCCTCTCGGTTTGTCTGCGCCGCCTATTTATGACCGAGCATGGCCGCGGGGACAGGCTGCTTGGCGATGCCCGGACCTTGATAGGAAACCGTCAAACCCTCCCCGCCGGTCTTATTGAAATAATAGATCCGGATGGGATGCAGACCCGAGGCCAGAGCGACCAGCCCGCGTTTTTCCGTCAGGCCGTGCAGCCCGTCGTTATCAACCACAAGGTCGTCGCCGATGTATATTTTGCTGCCATCATCGGATTCGATAAAGAAGGCATATACCCCGTCCTTGGGGACTTTGATATAGCCCGTGAATTCAAACCCGTAATATTCTTTTCTTTTTTTGCAGGAGAGGTCGAGGACTGAGCAGGCGCCGTATTGGATCGGCTTGAGCTTCGAAAAATCGGGAACCTTGTCCCAATCCCCCTCGTAGTAGTTATAGAATACGCCGGGATTGACGCTGATGTTTTGAACGGCAGGGCGCGGCTTGACCTTGGCGAACTTGGCCTGGGCTGCGCCGCTCACGGGTTTGCCGTCCCGAAAGCACCGTGCCGAAACGACGGTCGTTCCGGTTAGATGGATTGGACCTTTGATGAGTGACGAAGAGACCGATGGCGCAGAGCCATCAAGGGTGTAGCGGACTTCGATATTCTCGCGCCCTGAAGCCACGGTCACATCGAGCGCATCCGTAAAGATATCGAACTCGGATTTGATCTCCGGTGGGTCGCTGACATCCGGTTTCCTCTCGACGTCCAGAACGACAACACTGTTGAGGGGATCGGGAGCGCGCGCCGGAACCTCGAGCACCAAAGAATCTTCTTTCCGGCCGACTTTAAGAGCCGCTTTTTTCGAATCGGCAAGCAGATAGGCCTGCTTGGCCTTGTTATAAATTCCCGGCACGATGAGCTTTCCGTCAGCCGGCCAGTTGAAAACGTGAAGGTAAAGCCTCGTTCCTCCGGCGATCGCTATTTGGGTGCATCGTCCCCATTCCAGCTTCTTAAACGGGCTGGCCTGCGTCGCGTAAATCGATTCACCGTTCGCCTTCATCCATTGGCCGATCTGGCGAAGCCGCTCGATGCTCTCCGGAGGAAACACGCCTTCAGAAGTCGGTCCGATATTGAGCAGGTAGTTTCCGCCTTTGGAGGCGATATCGGCCAGCATCCGGATCAGGCTTTCGGCCGATTTCCAGTTTTTGTCATGGCTGTTGTAGCCCCAGTTGTCGTTCATGGTCATGCAGGTTTCCCAATCCATGCCGGCAAGCCCTGTCGGCGGGATCTGCTGCTCGGGAGTCCCGAAATCTCCGGCCGACTCCTTGTCTTGCGAAAAACCTTCCATGCCCGACCGGCTGGCGCCGACGCGGTTGTTGATGATGATGTCCGGCTGGAGACTCCGGACGTATCGATAGAGGTCGCGGCCGTATTTCTCGTTCCAGGTGCTTTCCCATTCGCCGTCGAACCAGAGGACGCCGATCGGGCCGTAATTTGTAATCAGCTCTTTGAGTTGGTTCTTCATATGCTGGACGTAGCGGTCGAAAACAGCGCCGGCGGCGGAGCGGTCCTTCTCCCAGTCGCGGCGCGGCAGGTAATCGGGATGGTGCCAATCCATGATCGAATGATAAAAGCACAGCCTGATCCCCTGCCTCCGGCAGGCCTCGGACAATTCCTTCAAGATATCGCGCTTAAACGGCGTGGACACGACGTCGTAGTCCGTGTATTTCGAGTCGAAGATGCAGAAGCCGTCATGGTGCTTGGAGGTGATGACGATGTATTTCATGCCCGCGTCCTTGGCCAGGCGCACCCATTCGTCGGCGTTGAATTTGACGGGGTTGAATTGCTTGACGAATTTGTCGTACTCAGCGATCGGGATTTGAGCCGACTGGCGGATCCATTCACCGTAATTCGTCTTTCCTTTCCACTCACCTGCCGGGACGGCATAAATGCCCCAATGGATGAAGAGGCCGAACCGGGCGTCGCGCCACCATTTCATCCGGGTGTCGTGATGCCCTTGCGTCTCGAGCTGGGCAACGAGGCCCAAAGATGAAAAAGCGGCAAAAAGTATAATGGCACAAAGAATTTGCTTAAATATTTTTCGTCTCAAGGCTGGCTCCTTTCACTATTTAAGTGGAACTTTGCTAATTTTCTTGTTTTTTGTCAAATCCATCATTCTAATCCTTGACGCTCCCCTTTCCCTATATTAAATCCTGAACACTCGTATGCTAAGATGAGACTTAATCTTATGCAATCCTTCGCACAGGAGGTCCACCCTAAAAAATGGACCTCATCGGGGGGCAAGTTCGATTCCTCAAGGGCGCAGTCATAAACATACTGATCTTGTTCATTCCGCTTTGCGTAGCTGAATGGATGCCGCTTAGATGACTCAGGCTAGAAAGAATATTAATTGCCCTTCAGCCCAGCCAGCATCTTCCTGGCATCATCAACTTCGGGTTGGCCGGGGTCGGCATCCTTCCAGAGATCGAGGAATTTCTGGAAGCTGCCGCGGGCTTTGGCCTTCATGCCGTTCTGCTCATAGATCGTCCCCAACCTGTAATAGCTCTTGGCATAGGCTTCGCCATCATCCATCCGCCCGAGCGTCAGACGGGTGATCTTTTCGTACTGCTCCTGCGCCTTATCCGGGTTTCCGGCCTTGAAGTAGGCCTCCGCCAGCCTATTCAAGAAGAAGGCAGACTGCTGGTAGGGATTTTTTGTCAGCGTACCCACAACCTTTTCGAAATGATCGACCGCTCCAGCGTATTTTTTTTTCTCAAACTCGATGGCTCCCATGAGGCCAAGGTACAGCCTCGTGCTTTCCTTTTTTGCCAACCCTTCGTCAACCAGACGCTTGAGCTCGGCTGCCACTTTTTGGGCTTCGGCCAGGTTTCCCGATTCGGCATGAACAAGCCCCCTGGCAAAAACCGCTTCACGCTGCCAATAATCGGAAGTCGCCTCGACGGCCGCATCCCAGGCCGACTGGCATTCCGCCAGGGCCTTATCGGCCTGACCTGTTCTTAGATAAAAATGGGCCAGTTCGATGTGGAATTCTGCTTCGCTCCTTTTCATGCCCGCCGTTTTAGCCAGTGCGAGGCCTTTTCTGAAGATATTTTCGAGGTCTTTGATCTTCCCCCGTGTCCAACCTAATAACCCGAGGTCAGCTAAACCCGTCAAGGCGATTTCGGGATCATTCTCCTCGGCCAGTTTCTGGAGCTCCACGAGGGTTTCAGCAAAATCGTCCTTGTAGTAGGCCAGATAGCCCTTCCAGCGGGGAATATACCGGTAGGTAGGATCGAGGGTGATCGCCTTATCTAACTCCTTGGCTGCAGAATCCAAGTCCCCCTTACACCTGAAATGAGTGCTGAGATAGAGGTGAATAATGGCACTGTCCGAGATATTATCGCGGTAGAACTCAAGAACCTCGCGATCTCTTTCTATGAGCCCTTGAGTTCTGTAGATATCGGCCATGCCGGTGTAGAGCGCAAAAAAAGGAAATTTGTTTTTTAAACAAATATCCCAGTACTTCAGAGCCTGATCCCATTCTTCGAGAGAATAGTAAACAAGACCCAAAGAATAATTGGCCGTGGAATCATCGGGGTAGAGGCTCAGCAGTTTAGAATAGGCCTCAATGGCCATTGGCCACTCTCTTTCCTGCCTAGAAAAATGGAAATATCCTTCTATAGAATACCGGTCTCTCTCCGAAAGCCGGCCGCTCAATTGGAGCGCCTTTTCGATATTTTTTTGCCATTCATTTATCAAACCAAGATTATAATAAGCCGAGCTCAGCGCCCGATAGGCCATGGCGAATTCCGGGTCAAGCTGGACGGCTCTCTCGAGGAGTGGAATCGCTTTACGGTATTCAGCCTGGTAGTGGAATTTCCGGCTTTCGATATAAAGCTTATAGGCCTCTGGAGACGGTGTCGTAATTGCAGCCGCCTCTCGAGCGAGGTCGTCCGACAATTGCTGGGCGGAAAGATCGAAATTGGGCTTGATTCGGCGGGCCAGGTCGTCCATCATCGGGAAGATTTTTCCTTCATCAGAAGCGTCCGCGTTCTCCGAAGCCAGAATCTCTCCTGAGCCGGCTTTCTGGAGGCTGACATTGATCCGAAGGTTTCCGCCGGCCCTTGTCAGATATCCCTGGAGGATGTGAGTGGCTCCTGTTTGGTCGGCGATTCGTTTCAAGTCTTCGGAAGCGTAGCTTGAAGCCTCGAGGAGATTCATCCGCCTGAGGACGCTATAGACCTGGTCGGCGCTCAGCACGTTGATGTATTTCGATTGGGCGATGGAGGAAATCAGCAGGTCGGAAAGGCCGGTGCGCCAGACATCCATCGCCTTGTCGCCTGTGTTGTTTTTGAAATAGAGAATAGCCAGGGTGGGCTTCCCGGAAATGAAGGGGCCGGCTTTTTTTGAAGGCAGGATGCGCCAGAGGATGATGCCGGCGATGACGATGGCGAGGAAGGCAATAGCCGGTATAAAAAGTCTTCTCAAAGTGAATTTCACCGTGATTTCACGCGAAGTGAGCGTCTTCCTTTCGGGAACAACTCTTTCTGTCGTGGGGATGCCTTTTTCAATCTTTTCCAGCTCGGAATGAACTTCAACGGCCGTCTGGTATCTCTTGGCCTTATCTTTTTCCAGGCATTTTAGGATAACGCTGCTCAAGTCCTCAGGGATGTTGGGATTAATCTTCTTCGGATTTTTGGGTATTTCGCTTTTGTGTTTGACGCCGATCGTGAATGGCGTATCACCTTCGAACGGCACCCTCCCAGTCACCATTTCATAAAGGATGATCCCCAACGAATAGAGATCCGAGCGCTGGTCGACCTCTTTGCCCTCCACCTGCTCCGGGCTCATGTACTCGGGTGTCCCGATCATCACGCCCGCGCCCGTAATCCCCTTAGCGGCTAATGAGCGGGCGATCCCGAAATCCATGATCCTGGCGTTCCCCTCCTCGTCAACCATAATATTCTGGGGCTTCAGATCCCGATGAATAACGCCCAGCCGATGGGCCTCCCCCAGTCCTTCGCAAACTTGCTTGGCGATGTGTATTGCCTGACCGGGGCTGAGCGTGCCCATTTTGCGGACCAGCCGCCTCAAATCCTCCCCCCGGATATATTCCATGGTGATGTAGTGGGATCCCTTCTCCTGGTTGAGGTCGAACATCCGGGCGACGTTCTTATGGACGATCTTCCGCGCCAGTTTGAGCTCGTTCGAGAATCGCTCCACCGTCTTGCGGTCCAGGCCGATCTCGGGCTTGATAAGCTTGAGGGCCACCTCTTCGTTGAGCTTCTTGTCCAGGACTCTGTAGACCCGGCCCATGCCGCCTTTGCCCAGCTCTTCGACAATCTGGTAGCGGCCGGCGAAGGTGGAGCCGGTGGTTAGTTCATCTTTTAAGGTTTCAACGGTTTCGGTGACGGCGATTTTATGGACACCCGGGAGTTGTGTCCCGCATTCTTTACAGAACTTAGAGTCAGGAGTATTATCAAAATTACATTTTGGGCAATTTGTGGCCACAACTATTCCCTTTATCTAGATAGAGCAAGAATATCAAGGAATGAGAGGCGAGTCAAATAGACTAATTTTGGAACAGAGTCCGTTTTAGCGTGCGTTTTCCAGCAATAGTTTCAGAGGTGTGTAGCTGATTGTCTCACAAAATTCCTGGACCGCTTTAGTGAGGGCGGTATCGTGGCTGATCAGGGCATCCTTAAGCATCAGCACGTTATAATCAAGGTCTTCGGCGCCAAAATAAGTGGCCAGGACGCAGCCCACGGCGCTGAGGCCGCAGAGAAAGAGGGTATTGCAGCCTTTTTCCTTCAGCAGTTTATCCAGATTTGTTTTATTGAAAGCGTTGGAGTAATTCTTGATGATTCTGGGGTCATCGGCTTTGACGGGCACTGATTTGGGGAACTCGAAAGCCTCGGAATCGGGCTTCGGCCCATTCTGGGGATCCGTGTGATAGACACGGATGATCGGAAAACCGTTCTTGCGAAACAGCTCAATATAGTAAGTGATCATCTCCATGCCCAACTTTTTGTCTTGTTCCGACATTTTGGGCAAAAATGCATTTTGAATATCGATCACCAGAAGCGCTGGTTTTATTTTGGTTGGTGGTGCCTTTTGCGTTGCCGCCGAGGAAAGCGCAGCCAACAAAACCAACGTAACGAAAAACAAAACCAAAGCTCTTTTTTTCATCTTTCCTCCAATCGTGAAAAATAGGACTAATACAAACGCAATAAATAAAGTAACAAAGTATGGGCGGCGCTTGGGCCGCCCTCAAGCCCCCGTAGCGGAGGGGGGCCCCGTCGGCTTTTCCGACGGGGGGAACCGACGGGACTGGTTCCCCGGGGCGCGGGGGCTACGGGCGGCCCAGGCGCCGCCCCAACAGGGATGTCACTTTAAATATTGCGTTGATATTAGTTTCATATATTAAATGAACAGGACCACGGAAAAGCATATCACTTTCCTTGCCTTCCCGGCAACAAGATCCCCTCTGTGTTTGTGATCAGTCTGGAGTTAGCAAGGCGGAAAAAATAATTTCAAAAAGACCATTCAATGCTCAGAGAAAAAGAGGGAAAACAGCTTGACTTGTCTCCTATCTCATTTCGTTATATAAATTTCCTTTAAGGATAAGGAGGACGAATGATCGAGAAGAAAACGCGGACGTCGTCGGGCGCTCTGCCCCGTGTCGAGGTCGGGATCCTGGGCGGGACGGGTTTGTACGAGATCGAGGGGATCGAGGACCTCAAGGAATACAGGCTTCGAACCCCGCTCGGCGACCCGTCGGATGCTTACATCGTCGGACGCCTCGAGGGCCGGCGTGTCGCTTTCCTCAGCCGCCACGGCCGCGGCCACCGCCTGCTTCCGATGGAGATCAACTATCGGGCCAACGTCTACGGCTTCAAGATGCTCGGCGTCGAACGTGTCATCTCCGTCAACTCAGTCGGGTCGCTCCGGGAGGAGATCCGGCCGCGCGATTTCGTTTTTGCCGACCAGTTCTTCGACAAAACCCACCGTCGCAGCACGTTCTTCGGCGAAGGGATCGCCGCCCACATCTCCTTCGCCGAACCCGTCTGCCCGGAATTGTCCAAGTTCCTTTACGGGACGGCCGTCAAGCTGGGCATACGCTCCCATCTCGGCGGGACGCACGTCTGCATGGAAGGGCCGGCCTTCTCGACCAAGGCCGAGTCGCGGGTCCATCGCCTTTGGGGCGGCGACGTCATCGGCATGACG
>Ga0315284_10000524_pt1 | contig 52202 bp, 44 predicted proteins | sample YL17G09_16_MG_FD_203696 | JGI IMG/M metagenome (GOLD analysis project Ga0315284, IMG submission 203696) | Sediment microbial communities from Yellowstone Lake, YNP, Wyoming, USA - YL17G09_16 | ecosystem: Environmental > Aquatic > Freshwater > Lake > Sediment | place: USA: Wyoming | collected...
TCTGCGTCAGTCAATACCCGCTTTGAAGAACCTCTCGAATATTGAATGTCTATAATTCAGTCATGGTTATAGACAAGCTTACAAATTTTCATTTAACGAAAAGTGCGAGTAAATGCTCATCACATTCCTAAAAAAGGAAAATATAACCTATTGACTGTCAAGGCTATACAAACAATCATCCGGATTGGCATTGATAGTCCTTAACGACATGATAACATATGAAAAAAAGAAAACGTAAATTATTATTGTAACTAATTGTATTATAAATATTTAGAGAGACTATAAATAAGTTTAACTTGTCAAGACCCTTGTAAGAGAATTCTTTATAATCATTTAAGCGCTTTTAACACAAAATTCCATATCATCGCGTATACGGGCGAGAACCTCATTGACCTGCACGTCATCTTCGATAATCAGTATCTCCGCCATGCTATGCTCATTTGCTTCGTCGAGGCGTCAGTTTGCCGTATACGCTGATTACGATGGTTGTCACCGTCCCTCAACACTACGGACACCGCGCACCCAGATAAGCCTGCCCTCGAATGGCATGGTCAGATCACGGTACTCGTAAAACTGCGAATGTACCTGTTTGTCAGCTCTCTCGAGCAGAACAGGCCTGAAGATGTCGAGGTCCTCACCGGTCATGACATCGTTCGCGAGAAGTGCGCCGTCCGGCAGAGCCAGAATCCCACGGTCGAGCGCAAGCGTCACATCGATCGAATCACCCACCCAGTGCTGGAGCGGGGGGTGCCAGCTCGAGATGACCAAGAGCACGCCGTTATCCGGATGGACAAAGGCGGTCACATAGGTGTCGGGGCGGTCGATGGTCACACCGTTATCCCTCTCCCACCATCCGAGCATTTCAGCATTCTCGATCCCGAACCTGTCGAAGAACTTCCAAAGCTTCTGTTGTTTCTCTGTCCCGGCGCCCCAACCCATCCGCGGCCAGATGCCGAAAAGCATGCCGCGGTCGAAATACTGTTCTCCTGCAAGCATTTCGGAGGGAACGCCGAACGGCAGCCCGGATATTTCCACAAGCCAGGCCCAGGGATCGAACATATCGTAGGGAAATCCCTCGCCATGCCAAATACTGTCGATAAAAGGCAGAACGAGCATGCAATCGGTCATCGGTGATGTCAGAAGTGTCGTGCCGTGGTGGGCATCGATCACAGCATTCGGATTGGTTTTTTTGAAAATCGTCCAGAGCCGTTTTGCCATCTCGCGGTGACCGAGTGTCGGACCGTCGGCACCATCCCAGTATGCGCCGTCTGTGCCGAAATGCTCGGTCATGTACCTGATGCTTTCGAGGTAGAAGTTGCCGATTCGTGTCGCGTTCGAGACCGGTATGGCATGCTCGTTCCCCAGGTCGTGATGAATACGCGGCCATCCCTGCGGGAGACCGTCGGGCAGGTGGTTTTCGTGCCAGACATCCTGGAAATTTCCACGTGGTTCCAGCGCGATCTCGTCCCTGAACCGGTACTGCGTCCCCTCGTATACGAGCGCCCAGAATTCCGGTGCCAGAGTTGAGAGTTCACGTCCAGAGTTATAGACTTTCACGAATATCCCCCGTTTGTGCGCTTCCGCAGTCAGGCGCGAAAGATTATCCGGGCCTTCCCACTGCCATGCATAGTTGAAACTCGGCCCCCACCAGTCATGGAGGTTGAGGCGTGTCACACCGAGGTCCACAAGCTCGTCGAGCCTGCGGGAGTTGTCGGCGAGATAGCTCTGGGGCGTGTCATTGTCACCCGCCATAAACTCTCCGCCGCGGTGAAGATAGCGAAAGTGCCAGTGCCGTGGGTCACGGGGCTTCACAGGCGTGGGTCTGAGGGCGAACTGAATCTGCCAGGGGTTGTCGGCAGTTATCAGATGCGTTCCAAAGTTCAAGCGCAGCACAACCGCGGAGCCCTCTTCGGTGACTGTCGCGGCATCCATACGGGATGGATCCTCCCAGGGCCCGGTATCCCATGTTATCCATCCGAGCCCTCTTTCGACATCGCCCATCCACAATGAAGGACCGAAACACTGACTCGTGCGGGGCACACTGCGCCAGATGCGGTTTCCGTCCCGTTTTCCCCGGTATCCCATTCCCGAGGCGAGCCCGGCACACTCTTCCTTCCAGGGCACGACCAGGGAGAGGTCATTCACCCTGGTTTCGCTGTCTGCGGTCAGTTTAACCGTGATCACGATGCATCCGTCGAACTCAATGACCCCGTCCACCTGAAGCGTTATCCCTTCCGAGAGAGCACCGCCAGTCCAGATGATTCGGCTGTCAGTGGCTTCGGTGAATCCGAACACGTTCACATCCCATGCAAGGATTCCCGTTTCTGCACTTCCGGTCAATTCGATTGCACTGTCGAGAATGTCGTCGTCACCAAACCGTATTTTTTCAGGCAGCCCGCTCCCGTCGAGTATCAGCTCATGTCCCCATGTGGATACCGACTGATTCCGCTTCGAATAGGTGAGTGGCTCGAACGGCTCGAAAATCTCTCCGGACAGACCGATATCGCTTTCAATCCAGCGCAGCCTGCTGAGGCGCCAGAGGTCGTTGTCGCCCCGTTCCTCGACGAACGAACCGGATATACGGAGAATGACAGGCACATTTACGGAGCTTTGCCCGGCGGGTTTCACCGTCACAGTCCCACGGTACTCTCCCGGAGCAACATCCCCCGGAAGGTCAATGCCGCACCACAGAGCGCGGACCTGCCCCTTCGGCACAGCCAGTGATCCTGACGGTTTAAGCATATACTCGCTCTTGATCCGTGATGTCAGGGTCAGACATTGAAACAGTTCCGCAGATATGTGCTCTGTTCCCTTGTCAGTGGTGAAACCTGAAAAGGCGACATCGATGTCGGACAGCGCTGACCTGCACGCCCAGACGCCGAGCTGAAAAACGCGGTATTCGTTACGGTCGGTGTTCAGAATGAATGGCGCATCCGGGTTTCTGAACACCCAGAATGCGGGAACATCATAAAGCATTTTTACTGACTGGTCACGGTCCTGCGGGAACACAAGGAACGTCGCGCCGGGAAACATTTCGAGGAATGCGTTCCGTTCACCGTCGAGGGGGATGGTTTCCATGGGATAAAAACTGTCAAGACCGCACCGTGCCTCAATCCGCTCCGCCGTCGCGTTAACAGGAGTTTCCTGACCGGCCTTTCGGAGCCACTCCGCCGTGGGATTGAAGAGGAACGGTTCACGGGCACCGAAGTAGAGGTGATACTCACCCGGTCCCGTAACAGGCCTGAACTCGACCGTGACTTTCTCACGGTCATACGAAACAACCCGTGCATCGGTGATTTCCTCGCCGCTTGCAGCGCTGAGCAGTTTCAATCCTTTCAGGCGTACCGAGAGATCCGAACGCCTCCAGAACGCCTCTCCCCTCGCGACATTCCCTTTCGCGCCGACGGTGAACACCAGCCGGTTCGGCCAGATATTGTAGTTGAACAGCTTCCGGTACTTTTCTGCATCGCCGCCCCAGGTTGTTTCGGCCCAGAGCTTTTCACCGTCCCGACGCCTGTCAACCGGCCATGAATCCATTTCCTCCTGCGAAACCACACGATAGGGAAGGACGGGAACAGCAGGCTGAACCGCCGTACGGGATACACTCTCCGCCGGGGTCTTTTCCGGTGAAAAGACCTGGGCGTTGAGGGATGAAACCGAAAGGACCGCCAGCACCGCACTAGTAATCCAGACGATCATATCTACATTCACGCGAAATACCCTGCTCACGGTATTCACCTCTCTTTTTATGATATTTACATTACAGTCTCAATAATAAGTTCTATCACTCTTTCCGATTTATTTTACGAAACGGGGCCATACACAGACCGGCTGTGAAAGCAAGCGCCCTGACGGCATTGTCGAGGATCATGCCGGCGGTAAAAAGCGGGAGTGCGATGGGATCAGCATACATCAGCCCCGACAGCACTATGCCCGCTCCATAAACGGCGAGGAAACCTCCGTAAACTCCTTCCGGCATCACCATCCACCCGAAAAAGACGACCAGCCAGACGCATGCCGGAATAGCGGCCCAAACCACTGGTCGTGCGGAAAAATCCCCGCCGGTTCCGAAAGCCTCATAGGCTACCTGCCGGAGGTAGGGGCCGAACAGCGGGGGGACCCGCCTCGCCACAGCGACATCGGGATCGTATTTAAGCGCCGGAACGGACGCTCCTGCGGGAATAATAAAAACTTCCCCTGATTGGATAAACGCATGTGAACGGTAAGCCTCCGTCCTCATGAATACATTGTCACGACGGCCCCGCCCGGTAAACCTGATCCGTTTGACAGCATGGAGATAGTTGTAAGGTCCCGAAGTGAGGGGCGAACTGTACAGCATGCCTGCCACTTTCTCCGTAAAGGTGGTATACGGTCCCGGGACGACAGGACCGCAGACCGCGCCGACAGTGTCGTCGCCGAAATTACGGAGTGCGTTTTTCACCCACGAGCCCACAGGTATGCAGCCCTCCCCCAGAAATCCTATTATCGGGAAATCCACATCGTCACGGTCAAGAAAGCGTTCGATATCATCCTCACCGGAGAAGCGGAGCACATCTTTTCCGGGGCCGCAATCACCCACCGACACCTCCCCCTGGCTGGCGACCACCGTGCGGGAGTCCATTCGGAGGCGCCTGATAATTCGATCGTCGGTCAGAGAGCCGCGCAGCACCACAAGCACGTTCGCGCCGTCATGCGGCCAGGGCGGGCGCTCGTCGTCATAATATCTGATTATCCGCAGCCGGTAAAATACGGCGAGCGTATCGATGAAAATCCTGATGACATCGCCGACCTGAATTCTTCCCCAGTCAAGGCCACGCTTGAAATCGAGAACAACCGGCACCTCATGGACCCGGTAACCGAACCGCACCGCGGTCGCGAGCAATTCCACATCGTATGCGTAGGCCTTGACGAGCAACCGGTGAAACACATTTTCGAGCACAGCTCTCCGGAATATCTTAAGGCCGGTCTGGGTGTCACGGACCGGGAGTCCGAAAAGCGCCCTGATGATCAGGTAATACATATAACTCGCTACTTTCCGTTTGAACGGATAGGCCAGTTTCGAGTCGGGATGGTGCTTGGAAGTGACTACAATGTCACAGGGCACCCGCTCCAGATGCTCGACGAGCGTCAGGATCTGGGATGGATGGAGGTCGAGGTCGGCATCGAGGAAGACGACCAGGTCTCCGGACGAATGGTCGAAACCTGTCCTGAGCGCCATCCCCTTCCCCATGTTATAGGGGTTTCCGACTGCCCTGACCCCCTCAATCGACCGTGCGGCGCGTTCTATCTCTTCACGGGTGTTGTCCGTTGAGCCGTCATCGACAACGATAATCTCGGCGTCGACCCCCGCCTCATTCAGGACTCTGCGTGTAGTCGCGATATTTTTAAAAATATGTGCCCCCTCATTGTAGGCGGGCATGATGACAGACAGTTTGTTTGACACGCACACACCCCGGATTCTTCGGTAAAACGATTGAATTATAATACGATTTCAGGGACGTGACAGCAAGGTACTTGTTTACAAGCCTATTATCCCTGATAATTCATGAATTATAGTTATACATTACGACATTTTTTTTGCTTTTCTTTTCGAAATAGATGCCAAAACAAGTTCGGCATGACTGTCTTCCTGAACTCGTTTCAGGATCTAATCGCTTATAACACGCGCAATTATTTATGTCGTCATATATAGAAACCTGGTGAAAAATATCATCTGTAGATACATGCCTGTCATTGTACCTGCTGATACCGTTCACCCACGTCCGCAGAGAGCCCGGTAAGCGCACGATCCGCACCTGTCCGAAAGCGATGGGCTGAAATCGCCCGCGGCCATGGAATCCAGCGCCGATTCACACCGCGCGGATATATCGTCCACGAGTTCCCGGTCACAGGGAATAACGAGCGACTCATCCGTGCCGAGGGAATGGATGACCAGTTCAGCGGGAACGGTGTATTCCGCCCGGAAAACAGCAACCGCGTAAATACCGAGCTGGAGGCGGTAATCATCCGCGGCGGCGCCATCGACAGTACCTGTTTTGTAATCGACGATGACAGTGCCGCGACCGGAACGGTACATAAGATCAATCGTCCCGCGAATCAGTGTATCTTTCACGATGAACCCGAACGGCACCTCGCGCCGGACATCAACGGCATCGCGCAAAGGCCGGAAAAGTTCCGATTCGCCGAATATCAGGAGATCCTGGCGGAGTTTCTGTTTCTGCGCTACGGGCATTTTAACGCCTCCGTACCGTTCGATGAGTGCTTCCCAGTCTACCGGCCCGAATAAATCCGCGTGTTCGAGCACAGCATGTGCGGTCCTTCCGTACAGCATTCCCAGAGCGCCCTCTGCCGGCTCAGGAGATGCACCCTCGAGTCCCCGCATGTGCCGGAATCCGTAAAGTGCCGGGCAGGCGCAGTAGTCAATGAGCTCTGTCACGCTGATATGTTCCGGAGCCTGTGAATACGGAACAGGTTTGATCGGTGCGGTGAGAGCTTCCACACGGGCTGGATCAATGTCACCGGAACATCCGGATTCCTCAATTACCTTTTTCCAGTAATCCGCTTCATGAAATTCATCGGGCTGTGCGTTTCCTGTAATCCTTCGGAAGAGAAAGTAGTCTGTTTCAAGATGTTCGACGCTGGTGTCACGAGGAAGTGAAAACGCCGTGAAAAGCCAGTTCATCCAGTTCTCTTTTTCATAGGTTTCATCCGGCGATTTCGGCGGTTCCTCACCGGAAAGGATGAGCCGGTCTTCCGCTCTGGTACAGCCCACATAAAACAGGCGCTTGCTTTCCGCTGCGTTTTTTTCCTTTTCGAGCTGTTCGGCTTTCCATGCGGCATAAGTTTTCATTGTTCCACCGCGGCCGTCATTGTACCGGTATCCGGGACCGAGAGCCGAATCGAACGCCACTCCACCGGAGAAACTTTTCCCCGCCCCGGAGATATCGGCGAGAAACACCACCTTGAATTCGAGCCCCTTTGCCCCGTGAATCGTCATGATCGAAATCGCATCATCACGAGTTTCGACACAGGCCGTCTCGTTTGCGAGTCCCTCGCCGCTCAGGAGCAGTTCGGCGAATTCATCGAGCGTGCCGCCATTTCTTTCAAAATCGGCTGCTTTATTAAAGAGCATATCGAGTACGGCGAGAGACCGCTCTCCCTCAACCCGGTCGGCGAGGAGCGACAGGGTATAACCCGTTCTGTCGCAGATCCGCTCCATCTGGTCACGGATCGGCAGCCTGTCACGGAGTCGCAGAGACTCCCCGAGAAGCTCCCGTATACGGGCAAGCGACCGCTCATCCCCCTGAAATCCCCCGGTGCTCACATCCCCGGCAAGGATAACTTCCGGGATCCGCTCAGGCGTCCCCGCCAGTAACCGTATACCCAGGAGGGTATCAGGATCGAGCGAGAACAGCGGGGACAGCAGCACAGCGGTCAGGAGCGCAGGATCCTCCGGACAGCAGAGCCAGGCACAAAAACCGCCCAGGTCGTAGACTTCGGGACTCTCGGACAGGCGGCCGCCCGCAAGGTTTGCATAGGGGATACCGAAGCGCAGGAAAGCTTCCTCGTAATAATGGGTTATAGTGCTTCTTCGGACGAGGAGCGCCATATCCCGGAACGAATACCCGTTCCTTTCACGTTCGGATGAGCTCAGTTCGAGGGCGCGCCGGGCGATGAATTCCGCCTCCTGAACTATCGGGGATCTCTCATCGTCCCCGGCAGCCACGACGATTTCCACATCGTGGCTGTCACCGACGTCTTTCCGCTTAGGTTTCATGGCGATATACACCGCTTCGAACTCCCGTTTCGGTTCCTCGCCCATGACTGCTCCGAATGCGGCGTTGACAAACGCTATGATACCGGGCGAGCTGCGGTAATTCGTTTTGAGACTTTTGTAAGCCGCTTTCAGCATATATTCGTTGAATACCACGACATCGGCGCCACGGAACCGGTAGATGGACTGTTTCGGGTCTCCAACCGCAAATAACATGGCGGCAGAATTGCCAGTTATCATCCTCAGTATATCCATCTGGATGCGGTCGGTGTCCTGAAACTCGTCAACCAGCACATGCCGGTACGAGCGCGCTATGTGCTGGCAGACCCTGCTGTTGGTCCGCAGGAGCCGCCAGGTCTCGATGAGAAGGTCGTCGTTGTCGAGCGATAAGCGCTGTTTTTTCACATCGAGAAACCGGCGTTCGAGAATACGGTACTCACGGATAAGGAAAGCGGTCGCCCGTGGGATGACGTCCTGGTCATGGTCGAAGTACCCTGCGAGGGCGGTGAGAAATTCACGGCATTCATCCAAGCATGATTTGAGGGATTTCAGATTCTTCGCCCCCCACCTTTTTACGGAACCGCCCCGCAGGTCGATGGCTTCTATGTATGTTTTTACGTCAGTGGGATCGACTGAACCGGTCTGGATTTTCTCAACAAGGTCCGTAAAGCAGTCGGCAAGCAGGTCATAAACCGCGGTCAATCTGTCGCCATCAGGCCGTAGTGCGTGGAATTGTGTGAGGGAATCACGGTAGTACCCGGCTTTTTCGGCGAGGTTTTCCGTATAGAGATTCCTGAAATAATCCCCGTCGAGTTCGCCAGTGTGCTCGTTCATGTCGAGATAATGAACCAGAAAAAGCCGGTTATCGAGAAATTCCCGGAGAAGCCGCTTCAGTCCCCTCATCCCGAACACATCGAGGAGAAAACCCATATCGTCAGGGATATCCGTAATCCGCTCAGCGACAAACAGGTTCACCACGTTCCGCTTGAGCCCGGAACCGGTGACCTCGTCCAATACGGTGAAAAACGGATCGAATCCACATTCGACAGGATGTGAACGGAGAATCGAACTGCAAAAGGAATGAATGGTGGAAATGGGAGCGGTGTGGATGTTTTCGGCGATGTCCAGCCATTCGAGGCGGTCATAGGATTTTTCTTCCTCACCGGCGAGATAATAGGCTTTCCCGGCGATACGCTCCTTCATCTGGTCAGCGGCCTTGTTCGTAAACGTGATGGCGGCAACGGACGATAGAGGCAGATGGTCTCTCCGGATGTAATACAGGTACCGTGAGACAAGCAGCCTGGTCTTCCCGGAACCCGCTCCTGCCGATACCGCCACCTCGCTGTCTGAGAGTGTCGCAGCGATGCTCTGCTCGGTGTCCAGGTCCTTGATGGGCATTATCCGCTCACCTTCATCAACGATGCACCACCGCCGCACAGTGGTTTCCATTCGCAGAAGTCGCTGCACGGTTCCGTCGGTGCGGGAAATGATCCATCCCCGATCCCCCGGGCGGCTTTTACGGAACAGATGCAGGCATTATCAACAATCTCTTCGATATTGTCTTCAATCACAGCGCAGTCTACGAATTGTCCTTTTTTACGGTCGAACTGCGCTTCCTTCAGATTGTAATACATCCCACCGGTCACCTCATATTCCGGGACGATGACTTCACGGGCCGCCTTGATGTATAACGGTAACTGGAGGGCATGACCATTCCTGATATCTTTCGGTTTCGTCCCGCGGCCTGTCTTATAATCGACAATTCTCGCCCGGAACGTCTCACCGTCCACACCACGGTCGATACGATCGATGCGCCCTTTCAGCATAAGTGAAATCCCTTCGTGCCGCACCACGAGCGGGGGGTACGTCTCACCACCGAACGTTATCTCGCAGGCAAACGGGGAATACTGTCCGCACTCGAAACTATCGGCCTCGAGCCCGACGATGTGCATCATCCAGCGGAGAACGAACCGTTTTTCCACACCGAGAACGAACGGGGATATCCTTTTCAGGTTTTCACCGTTTCGCCGGACGGGGAAAATCCTGTCGACAACACGGCGCATGACGGCGGAAACACGTTCCAGGTCACTCCGGGTGAAACCGGTCCGGCCGGTTTCACTCAAAAGTGTCCGGTAAAATTCTGCGAGTATGTCATGGATAACCGAACCACGGGTGGCCGGGTCCAGCCCATCCTCAACATCGATATCCTTTCTGATACCGAGCACACAGGTGAAAAAGAACCGTATCGGGCAGACGTTGTACAGTTCAAGATCGGTCACCGAAAACAGGTGATTCTCCCCCCATTTCTCCCGTATAAACGACAGCGAACCCTCCGTTCGAAGGCTCAGGCCCCGGCGCTTATCATGATAGAGGTGTGTTTGGAGGGCAGAAATGAGCCTTTCTGATAAACCCGGATCGACAGCTTTCAGCGATCTTACCAGCAGGGGAGCCTGTTCGTCCGTATCCCTGATCGCCCTGAGCGCATGCTCCGCCCTGCCACGGCTGTTGACAAAACCGCTTTCCCATGCTGCTCCCGCAACACCGGTGTGAACCACAGGTTGTATCACCTTCGCGATGTTACGGAGATAGGGTGACATGGACGCAAATCTGTCCCCGCCTTTCGGGTCGACGCCCGGAAAGGTGATAATGAGCCGCTTCGCCCCCGTTATCGCCATATAGAAGAGAAGCCCTTCCTCACGATCATGGTGGTCCCGAAGCTTACGGGCATGTGTGACGTCGTGAAGTGTATACGTATCTGCACTCAGGGGAAACGACGATCTGTCAAGTCCCCTGAAAAACACAACATCACGCTGAATGTACCTCGCCTGATTAACCCCGAGCACCAGCATTCCCCGCCCTGGGGCACTACCGACCGTCACAGTGATTTCGCCGAGATAGCGCTTCAGGAGCCGGCTGAATTCTTCGGCCTTCATCATGGGGCGGAACGTCGTGTAGAATCGTGCGAATTCATCTAAATGCTTCATAACTTCCTGAAAGGCAAACTGCTCTGCCATCGCCACATCGGGATCCCCCGCGCCGTTCAGGTTGTGCCCGATTCCGAGGGTTTCAATCATGGTTTTCAGGCTCGAGATAAAGCCTTCGGGGGAATCTACTTCCGAAATCATGCAGCTCCATCCACGGTCGTCCAGATTCCGTGCGCGTTCATCTCCGAACCGGACACCCTGTCCGGTATAGCCCGAATCCTGAACGGCCGTAATCCGTCCTTCCTCCGGATCGATGGACGCATCGAGGGCGGCACAAATGGTTTTCACCGGAGGGCAGTCTGTCAGAGGACGTACAAATCCGCCATCGACCGGAATGCCGTGCCTCCTGCAAGCGGTTTCAAAAACACCGCCCCATTCGGGAGCGTTCCGTGAGACGACCATGATGTTCTCGGGTCTGCACCGCTTCTCAACAAGCATCGACCGTATCGTCCCGGCGATCCAGTCCGATTCAGAAGACTCGCTCTGAAAACCGTGGAGCTCGACATCGCCGGCATCAACGGCTGCAGGCTGGTTTCCCCCCATGAATCCGCACAACATGCGACCGGGACCGTTCGAGGGCTCGTACGGCACCTCGATAATTCTCGCTCCGAGCGTTGAAAACGATTTCAACAGGCGGCCGGGAAGTGAAAAAAGCTCAGGCCGGTCAAAGTCGTAGACCAGGGACACGGCGGTCCGGGGAAACAGCCTGGCCAACTCTCCGACAAGCTCAAGCTGGCGGTCAGTGAAATCGTAAAATCCGTCGATGATCAAAGAACCGCTGAATGAACTGGTAAACCGCTCGACCATACCGCTTTTCAGCGCCAAAAGCACTGCGCCCTCATGATCAGTCAATCCCAGACGCTCGAGATGAACCTGGTAGGCGCCGTCGATTGACAGGAGTTCACGATCGGCGGTGACATGCCCCACGCTGCTCCGGACATTTTCGAGGAAGGACGACAGGAGGCGGACGAACCCGGGATAGCCGGCAACACTCCTGAACCGTGAACGCGCCCCGATTCGGCTCTTAACGATTTCGGCCAGAAGCGCCCGATTGACATGAACGCCGATCACATCCGGTATGTTTCCTGTGAGTGAAAGTATCGTCAGTGCCAAACCCTCGGGGGTGAACACGGCATGACCGATGAACGCACCGCCATTGATACCCGCAAGCCGCCGCTCCATGGCGGTGACTGAGTGAAAATCCGGGACGACTGCACAGATCGACCCGCTCCCGACAGGGGTTCTCCGGAACAGTTCGGCCGTATTCGCCGAAGGGTCAGGACCGATGAATACATTGAGGTTCATAGGTCACCACGTTACAGGACATGATGAATTACATGCTTTTACCCGGCGGTCGCTCACTTCGGGCGCAGGGTTCATTCCCCGCTGGTAGGCACCCTGATATAGGTAAGGTATCCATGACCGTAATCTAAAAAAAATCCCTGTGGGTCAAAATAGATATTTTATCGGAAATTGGTCACGTCCGCATTTGAGACGACTCGGTATGCAGAGGGGATGCAGAAACTCCGGGTAAACGAGAGGGATATATGGCATGAAGAACTTTTCGGTGCTGCCGGGGAAAATTTTGTACGGAATAAGGGGGCTGTAAAAAAGTCTTTTCACAAGCCCAATACTCAAAATATGTTGCTTTTTCACTGTTAAGGACTTGTAAATCGGCACTTTGCGCCGACCCCTGACAGTGTTAAAACACAATTAAAAGGTTTTTACCAGGCTTATAATGGGTTGCAGAAATGAAGTCCGCCCAGGGAAGGATAAGAATGTCCGGGCTACTTTTTTTCCGTTTCCTCCTTTTTCATTACATAGCTCTTGAATTGCTGCAACCTGATATTATCCTCGCTGATACGATTCGCGAGTATGTCGATGACCTTCCGCATGATGGATATCCCGAACCTGGCGTCTTTGTTGATGAGCACATCAATATCATGCTTCGTTACCGTGAGGAGATTGGATTTTTCGACTGCCACGACATTGGCGGTCCTGGGCTCGCCGGTGAAAACACCCATTTCACCGATGGAATTCACAGGAATGATTGTTGAAACGACCGTCCCATCGTCAATCTTCACAATAAGCTTGCCGGTGAGCAAGATAAACATGGAATCGGAAATATCTCCCTTCTTGCAGAGTACCGCGCCTTCGGGGACAACGACTTTCGAACATATTGTCAGAATCAGTTTGGCGTGATATTCTGTAAGGTTGGAGAAAATGGGAATTTTCTTGATAAACTGGAGCAGCTTAACTTTCTGCTCTAACTTTGTTTTTTCTTCCCTGTCCATGTTCTGAAAGGTACCTCATACAAAACGGAGTAAACATCGCTGTAAATCGTTACGGAACGCCGGGTCCCGGTTAAAACATTGCACGTAATCCGGATCTTCAGGTTATCCGCTTTCGGATACGGGCGGCTGGTTCCCGCAATCACCGGATACATATCCGGTCAAATTGTTCCTCACGGTCTGATACAAACACCGGAGAAACAAAGAACGGCAACCTCACAGCGCTGATACTTTTACTGGAAGCGGGCGTTATCATTAATATTATGTGAAATAAATGCCCTTTTAACACAGAAAAATGATATTATATTCATAATGGATATAACTAATATTATTTTTCACGTTTGTGCAACCAATTTTTTTCATCGACATTTTTTATGTCTATGAACAAGCATCCATACATTTCAAGCCGATGCCTCACAGCGGCAGTGGTGCTGATGCTCTTTAATGTCCCGGTTCATTATGCTGCTCCAGAGGAACCGGCTGCCCAGCTTGAAAAAGCGTATGAGTATATCGAAACGGGAAAACCGGACAGCGCTTCGGTGCTCCTTTATGACCTGGCCGACAGGTTCGAAGACATAAATAACCGTGTCCGTGCTTTGTATTATCTGTCGCTTGCGATGGATCAACTGGGTCGTCTCGGGGAAGAAATTCAATACCTCATCATGGCGAGGGAGGAATCTCCCGACGCCGAGATAGCAGACAGGGTCAATCTCGCGTATTCACGGATTCTCTATAATACCGGCAATTTTGAAGACTGTATCAGCATCGCGGAAAAATTCAGAACCAGATATTCCGATTCACCGCTGATGCCCGACATGCTTTTTATTGCCGGGAATGCATATTATGTGACGGGCAGATACCAGCGCGCATTCAACACGTTCAACGAGATAACTAAAAACTACGAGGGAACCAGGCGAGCGGTCGAAGCGCTCATGAAAGCGGGATTATGCCTTTATAAACTCGATCTTGTCGGCGGAGCAATCGAGCGGCTCGAACTCTATCTTTCGATGACTTCCGACGGTGAAAACGTTCCGGACGCGCTGAATTATCTCGGTCTGTGCTACGAAAATACCCGTCAGCCCGACCGGGCGATAGAAATGTACACACGGCTGAGTATCAATTACCCCAATTATCATGGAATCATGGACCTTTATTTCAAACTGGGGAGTCTGTATCTCGATACGGACCGTTTCGCGGAAGCCGAGAACGCCTTCCTCAACTACATTGCCAATACCGACACGATGGATTCCAACCATTATAATGCGCTTCTCAACCTCGAACGGATAGCATTTCGCAGGGGAAGATATATGAGTGAAATCGAAATGTATGAAAACTATACGATCAAATATCCCGAAAGCTCTCTCACACCGGTCATGCTCCTGAACCTTGCGAAATTTTACGCTGTCGCCGGCCATACGGACGATGCGCTTGAAAAATACCGCATCCTCATGGCCAATCCTTCCTATACGGCTTACGAGGATTCTGCGGCGTTCCTCACAGCCGAAACATACTCCTCGGTGAACATGAAATCCGAAGCGGTCGAATTCCTTGAGAAGATAGCCCGCATGACATCCGATGGGGAAAAAAAACAGCGTTATATGCTTAAAATCGGCTCGCTCCATGAACAATGGGAACAGTATGAACTGGCAATTTCATTGTACGACAGTTGTTATTCGCTTCGTGCATCAGATAACCTGTCAGTCAGGGCGCTCATGGGAATCGGGAGAGTATTCAGGAAACTCGATCGATGGATGGATGCGGAAAAAATCTATGAACGGATTCTTACGGAATACCCGAAAAATCCCTATAGTAAAGATGTGTATCTTACGCTCTCGGACATATATTATCTTGAGGGACGTCTGAAAACAGCCGCACTTACCGCAGAAAAAGCGGTGAAATTCGCCAACGAAACTGATAAAGGCCGTATTCTGATAAGGATCGCCGACCTGTATGCCGAGATCGACGAAGCGCATGCGTTGCGGCTGTATACGATGATATTTACCAATAATAGGAATGCTTCAACGGATATTTCCGAGGCATTGCTCAAATACGGCGATCTTGCGCTCAGAATCGGTGACAAAAAATCCGCGATCAAAGCATACGCAACGATCATCGAAAATGGCATCGACTCGGTCTGGGTGAACAGGGCAAGGGAAAAACTCGATTTCGTCAAGACAACCGGTAATGCGTCCTCCGACGGTCGCAAGAACTGACATATACGGAAAGGAAAGCCATGACACACCGTTTCACCATTTCGACTCATACACGCACCGAGTTTATTGACATAACCGTCCAGGTTCAAAGAGCCCTCAGCACCATGCCGATCGCCGATGGTGTCTGCCAGGTGTTTATTCCGCACACCACCGCAGGTGTAACCATCAATGAAAACGCAGACCCCGATGTCACCTCCGACATCATCAACATGCTCGAGAAAATGATTCCCTGGCACAGCAGCTACCGTCACGCCGAAGGGAATTCCGCCGCACATATCAAGGCATCCCTGATGGGATTCACGGCACTGGTCCCCGTTCATAACGGGAACCTCGTTCTCGGTACATGGCAGTGCATTTACTTCTGTGAATTTGACGGTCCACGCACACGACACGTACTGGTAAATGGTATGGGCGGATAATGAGGATACTACTCTTTGCATGCGCCACTGTCTTTGTGATGGTCCAGCCGCTTACAGCACTTCGTGCGCAGGACACCGGTGAGAGAACGTTCGAATTCGAGGGGTATGTGCTTTCTGATTCGCTGGAATACAGCGCCGAATCGATCGATTATTTCTTCGATAAACGCGAAGTGATCCTGAACACCAACGCCTCTATCCGCTACCTCGGCCGTATGCTGAAAAGCAACACGATAACCTATTACCAGGACCACGAATTCATGGAAGCACAGGGAAAACAGGATTCCACCGGAGTCCTGGTCGAAACGCCGAAATTCACCGATACCAGCGGCGAGACGCTCGACGGGACCGAAATCAAGTACAATCTCCGAACCCAGGAAGGGATCGTGCTCAAGGGCAGGACTGCCTACGACAACGGTTTCATGACCGCTGAAACGATCAAACGGGCTTCCGACGATACACTCTTCGTATCAGACGGAACTTATACAACCTGCGACCGCAGCCATCCCCATTTCTATTTCCGCGGTGAAAAAATGAAGTTCATCATCAACAACAAAATCATCATCAAGCCGATCATTGCGTATGTCAGTGACATTCCGGTCTTATGGTTCCCTTTTTATGTGTTTCCCATTGCCAAGGGGAGGCAATCGGGCTTTCTGACTCCGCGGTACGGAGCCTCAAGACAGGACGGGCGGTATTTTTCCAATATCGGTTATTATTTCGCCCCCTCCGATTACTACGATTACAAAGTTGCGGGCACGCTGAGGGAACGGAACGGCTGGCTCATCAACAACTGGTTCGGCTACAGCAAGCAATACGTACTGTCGGGATCGGTCTACGGCTCGTTCGAGGACGAAAAGCGACAGGGAACACGGCAGTGGAAACTGTCCGGCTCCCATCGTCACACGGTATCCCAGACCCTGTCTCTCACAGGCAACATCAATATGCAGAGCAGTGAGTTTTCCCGTAATAACTCACCCAATCTTTATCAGCGTTTGAACAGAAACATGAACTCCTCGCTCCGCGTCTCAAAAAAGTGGAATAAAAGCGGCAACAGCCTCATCGCATACGTAAACCAGGTAAAGAATCTCGATACCAAACAAACCACAACTATCGCCCCGAACATCAGTTTCACCATGCCGAAAAAACTGATTTTCGGCACGGAAAAATCGAAGGAAAAACTCCGTAAATACACACAGAAAATATTCGAATCCGAAGAGAGTGCTCAGTCACGGTGGTATGAGAGCCTTTACTATACGTTTAATACCGATTTCAAGAACACCGAACGTGACGCAACCAGGCTGGAGTCGATAAGAAACATGGACATCAGTACGAGTCTCTCGAGTTCGAACAAGCTCATGGGATGGCTGACAGCCAATCCTTCGGTCTCGTTCGATGAATCATTTGAAGCCTCGAACGATTCAGTCGGGTATAAACGAAACGACAACATTTCCGCAGGGCTGTCCCTGAACACCAAGGTATACGGGACATTCAAACCTTCACTGGGCCGGCTGGTCGGCCTCAGGCATGTTATCTCTCCCTCGGTATCGTACCGTTTCGGGAAAAGGCGCGAGCATGAAGGAACCGGCGCCGATGCCCTTTACCGGTTCGATCTCAACGATATCGACAGGGGCCGTATCAGCAGCATGAACATCTCATTCAGGAATCTTTTCCAGGCGAAAACGGTTGACGGGGACAAGGAGAACTCATTCGACCTTTTTACGCTTGATTTCTCGACTGCTGTCGATTTCGAAAAAGAAAAGCGGCCGGTCAGTCCCCTGCGCACGACTCTGGATATAAAGCCGCTCGGCACCGTCAAAGTCCGACTCACCTCATCCCACACGCTGTACGACGACAAGGACACGTTCAAGCCGTTCAGCCCCTATCTCGACGACCTGAGTGTCACCACCGACGTGGGGCTTTCCGAAAAAAACCTGGGATTCATGGGAAGATCCTCACGGGTCAATGCAAACAAGGATCTCGACCGTGATATGTTCGACACCGACATCGATGAGCCGCGTGATGAAGTCACGGGTGATACTTCGTCGGGATCCCCGTTCAAATTGAGGTTCTCACATTTCTATAAAGTCTCGCGAGCCGGTAAAATCGCTCCGGGCACATACAAGTATAAGGAAACACACACCATCAAACCGGCGTTATCGTTTTCGGTATCGAAATACTTCTCCATACAGTACAACATGTATTACGACATAAAAAACAAGACGTTAAATCAGCACCAGGTGATTCTGAAACGTGATCTGCACTGCTGGCAGGCAAACCTGTCGTGGATTCCTTCCGGTATCCGTGAAGGATTTTATTTGAATATATTTATCAAGGAACTTCCCGATGTCAAAATCGAAAAACGGAGAGGTGTATCACGATTCAGCGGATAAAAATCGAAAAAAATCCATGAAAACTGCCTCCGAGCAACACTTTTTGCTTGACATGAACTTATGACCGAAGTATTGTTACATATAAATTCAGTTCAACATGAGTCAAGAAAGGGAGGTGAAACATGACAAAAGAGGAACTGATTGCAAAGGCTGCTCAGGACGCCGGGATTACGAAGACTCAGGCTGATAAAGCGCTGAAATCGATAATCGCCAGCATCGAAAAAGCACTGAAAAAGGGAGACAAAGTCAGTCTTGTTGGTTTCGGAACGTTTTCAGTTGCGAAACGCGCCGCCCGTGAGGGAAGAAATCCCGCCACCGGCAAGCCGATCAGAATCCCTGCGGCCACTGTTCCCAAATTCAAAGCTGGTAAAAAATTGAGAGACGCTGTATAATAATACTGCGTAACGTGAAAAGGTCATAAGGGCGGTTGAAAAAAAATTGTTCGACCGCTCTTTTTTTATTACATTAAATAGACAACATATTTCATTATCGGGCGTGTGAAAAAAATACTTTTCCCCCGCCCCCTTGAGAATTCAATTGTTTTTAAGAGCAGGGTATGAAAGGACTGGTACAAAGGGTCGGAAGGTGTTCGGTAAAAGTGAATGACGAGGTCATCTCGTCTATCGGGCACGGTCTTCTCATCCTTCTGGGCGTCCACAAGGACGATGATGAAAACGATCTGAGAATACTGGCGCATAAGTGCCTTGGACTCAGGATATTCGCCGATGACGAGGGTAAAATGAACCGTTCGGTGACCGATGTCGATGGCGAAATACTGGTTGTCAGCCAGTTTACGCTTTTCGGAGACACCAGACGCGGACTGAGGCCTTATTTCGGCGACGCGGCACCGCCTGACAAAGCGCAGGCATATTACGAGAAGTTCATCGGGCTCCTTGCCGTAAGCCCGGTCACTGTCCGGGGCGGTGAATTCGGCGCTCACATGGTGGTGGAACTGGAGAACGACGGCCCGGTGACTATTCCCCTCGATACAAGGTCATGATTGTGAGCGATCTGATTCTGGCGTCTCATTCGCCGCGCCGACGGGAGCTTCTGAAGCTCATTGGCCACCCGTTCACCTGCTGTACCACCACGGTCGATGAGACGCCCGCAGAAGATGAAAGTCCCGGGGTTCATGTCACCAGGCTCTCCGAACTGAAAGCGGTGACCGCCGGGAGAACCCTCGACCGCGGGATTGTGATCGGTTGCGACACAGTGGTGGTCCTGAACGGAGAGATTCTCGGAAAACCCCGCTCCCGTGACGAGGCGCTCGATATGCTCATGAATCTGCAGGGGCGGACGCATACGGTATATTCGGGTTTCGCCCTGTATGATGTGCCCACTGGCCGATTGATGTCAGACTATGAAACGACACAGGTGACAATGCGTTCGATCACCGAGGACATCTTCTTAAGATACATTGAGACCGGCGAACCGCTTGACAAGGCCGGCGCCTATGGAATTCAGGGATACGGGGCAGTACTGATCAGTTCAATACAGGGCTGTTATTTCAATGTCATGGGACTGCCTCTTTCGAGGCTGATGGAAGCCCTGTACACATTCTCCAATGGCAGATTCACCTATTTCGGTTCAACTGTGGAGTCGCATCGATGAAACCCATTCATGAGGAATTAAAGGAAATCCGGCAGGAAAAGGGAGTCAGCATCGAGACAATTTCCCGGGAAACCAAGATTCGTATTGATTTTCTCGAAAAGCTCGAACAGGGTGATTTTTCATTTATCCCCATGCCCTACATCCGGGCGTTTCTGAGGGAATATGCGGCTATGATCGGAATCGATCCGGGACGTATGCTCCTGAGGCTTGAAAATAAAATCGATTCCCTTCTTCCCAGCCCCCCCCGTGAGGAAAAAAAAGAACTGCCACCTTCGACGATCGAGGCGCATCAGGAACCAGTTCCTGAGGAGACCATAACGAAAACCGGACCAGCCGACATTCTCCAATCCCATAATCACAACGATGTAGCGTCGTCAGCCTCCGAAGGTCAGCCGGCGGACACTATTCAGACCACCCTCTTTGAAGAACCAGCGGCCCCGAGGAAAAAAAAACTAAGGGCTCCGGCTGGACCTAAAGAAGAAATAGCCCCGAAAACCAAATCATCCGGGCAGACACCACCGGATTCAGGTGGAACGTCCGAACCAGAAGGGCCTGCCATCGCCGGACTTCCAGCGGACGACCGTCCGGAGACACCGGAAATCCATATATACACGCCACCCCGCAGTGAAATCCCCGAACCGGTCGATGTAACCGGCGCTGAAGAGGAAACGGCGCCCGAAACACTCCCGCCACGAAAACCGCTTGTCATCGAAGAGCCGGGATCATCAAACAGAATTGTGTTCGTTGTATTCATGGCGGTGCTGGTGATTATCGCCGCAATTATCATTATTCTGAACAGAAACAGCCTGTTCTGAAAGACGCCGCGCGAACCGGATAGACAGGTAGGTCATGACATCCGGAGTGCGTTTATCATCAGTTCAATCAACGTTGATCCGTTACGAACCGGCGGGGGATGTCCGATGAACAGCACCAGGAATCACAAGAGCCTCTACGTTTCGGTGCTCCTCCCCGTTCCGGTCGATTCTGCCTTCACATACCAGGTACCTGATGAACTCGCGGCTTCGGCGGAAGTAGGCCGCAGGGTTCTCGTTCCGTTCGGGAAAAGGCTCCTGACCGGTTTTATTGCCACAGTCACCGACAACCCCGGGGAACTCACCCCTGACAGAATCAAACCGATTCAGGACGTCCTCGACGACGAACCTGTGATCGACAGCCACATGTTCGATTTTGCCGGATGGATGGCGGAGTATTACCTGACCGAAGCCGGGGAAGTGCTGAAATCCGCCGTATCCTCCGGTACGATGGTGAAATCACGCCTGCGAATATATCTCAATGATCCCGGTGCAAAAACCCCTCCTGCTTCGCTGACCGGCAAACAGCGCACCATTGTGAATCTGCTCGAGCGAGACGGTCACATGCTTGTGAAAAACCTCGAACGCACGCTGGACGAACCGGTCATGAGCATCCTCCGCGGGCTGGAAAAAAAAGGTATCGTGCGCATCGAGCGTGAAATCGCCTCTCCCCGTGTCAGGCCGAAAACCGAGAGATACGTAAGGCCGCTCCCGACTGCCGGCACTACCCCTGGCCGGCGCTCCGCCAAACAGACCCTGTGCCTCGAAATACTGCGGGCGCACCCTGAAGGTCTCCCTCTTGCGGAGCTTCTCGAGCGCTTTAGCCTGTCACGAGGGGTGGTGAATGCCGTTGTCAACGCCGGACTGGCCGTTTACGACGAGGTAGAGATCTCACGCCGTTCGGCGGTTCTCGATCAGGACCGCATCAATGCCGATCACCCCCTGACCGGTGAACAGAAAGAGTGCGTCCGTATCATCACGGAAGAGGCGCACGCAGAAAAACCCCGGCCCATACTGCTCTGGGGGGTGACAGGCAGCGGGAAAACCCGGGTGTATATCGAGCTGGTGCGTGATCAGCTCAGCGCCGGATGCGGGGCGGTCATCCTCGTGCCCGAAATCGCCCTCACACCACAAACCGCACGCTTTTTCACCTCTGTTTTTCCGGAACAGGTCGCCATTCTTCACTCAGCCATGAGTCCGGGGGAGCGTTTTGACATGTGGCGGAGTGTTCTCGACGGGACCTGCAGGGTAGTCATCGGTCCCCGGTCAGCGCTTTTCGCTCCGGTTCGCAACCCCGGCATCATCATCGTCGATGAGGAACACGACACCTCGTACAAGCAGACCGACACATCACCGCGTTATAACGCCCGTGACATGGCAGTCCTGCGGGGAAACATGCTCGGCATACCGGTCGTACTCGGCTCCGCTACTCCTTCGATGGAATCGTGGTTTAATGTCCTGAAAGGCAAATACCTCAAAGCGGTCCTCACGGAGCGGATCAATTCGAAACCTTTGCCCGACATTCTCACGGTGGACATGAAAGAAGAACGTGCCGCCGGAAATTTTTCTTCGATTTCACGGCTTCTGAGGGCACGGATTACCGACACCATCGGGCAAGGAGAAAAATGCATCATTCTTATCAACCGCCGCGGGTTCGCCACAAGCATCCACTGCCGTGAATGCGGCTATATCCTCACCTGCCCCGAGTGTGCGGTCGGCCTTACCTACCATTCTTCGAAAGGGCTCGCGGTTTGCCACTGGTGCGGACATGAACAGCATGTTCTCGAACACTGCCCCGAATGCGGCTCGACAAAACTCGCATACCGCGGGATGGGAACGCAGAGAATCGAAAAGGAACTTGCGGAGATTGCCGGACCCCGGGGCATTGTCCGCATGGATTCCGACACGACGCGCATCCACGACGGTCATTTCAAGCTCCTCGAGGAATTCAGGAAGGGGGCTGCCCCGATTCTTCTCGGCACCCAGATGGTGGCGAAGGGACTCGATATACCCGAAGTGACCCTCGTCGGGATCATCTCAGCCGACCTGGCGCTGTTTCTGCCCGATTTCAGGGCATTCGAGCGTACATTCCAGCTCATCACTCAGGTTGCGGGCCGTGCGGGACGGGGCGAACGGCCGGGCACGGTGATCCTCCAGACGTTCAATCCGGATAATTACGCCATACAGGCGGCATCGAATCAGGATTTCGAGTCATTCGCGGATGTGGAGCTCAAGGCCCGCGAGGAACTCAACTTCCCGCCGTTTTCACGGCTCGTCCTCATCGAGCTGGCATCAACCGACAAAGCATCCCTCGATGGGCTTGCCCGGGATATCGCAGCATACCTCGCGGAACATGCCTCGGGGAGCACGGAGATCCTCGGACCTGCCGAAGCGCCCATTGCGCGACGGAAAGGGAAACACCGGATGCATATCCTGCTCAAGTCACAGAACCCGAAACATATACAGATACTGGTTCGCCCCGTCCTCGAAAAAGTGCGTACAGGGAAAGCAACGATAACCATCGATGTCGACCCTGTGGATTTGATGTAAGGCTCCTGTGTACAGTCCGCTTTTACCATCGTGCGAAAAACCCTGCATGGCAGGATACAAATCCCCGGCGACCAAAACTCATCAGAAAATCAGTTTTGATCACTCGATTGAGCGAACGATAATTAATCGTTGTATCAAAGCCTTTTTCTTATTATTTTATAGCTTTGAATAAGATAGTAAAGTATACATTTGTAAATATATTATATATACGGGAAAGGTGCTGCATGGTTTTGAACGTTACATTCGCAGAACGATTGTTGAAACTTCCGCCGTATCTGTTTGCGGCGATTGACGAAATGAAGCAGAAAGCGGTAGCTGCGGGAAAGGATGTGATCAACCTCGGGGTGGGCGATCCTGACCTTCCAACGCCGCCGCATATTGTCAGGGCTCTTCAGGAGACGGCGGTCGATCCGGCCAATCACCAGTATCCCTCCTATACCGGCATGATTGATTTCCGCAGGAGCATGGCGGGATATTACCGTCGAACCCGGAAGGTGGAACTCGATCCGAAAACAGAGGTTCTCACGCTTATCGGGTCAAAGGAGGGAGTCGGCCACTTTCCTCTCGCATTCGTCAATCCCGGGGACATCGTGCTCATTCCCGATCCCGGGTATCCTGTCTATCAGGCAGGCACCCTGTTTGCCGGGGGAGTACCGTACTCCATGCCGCTTGTGAAAGAGAACGGATTTCTGCCTGACCTGGACAGTATTCCCGCTGATATCGCCGCCCGCGCGAAGATGATGTTCATCAATTATCCCAACAATCCCACTGCGGCGGTATGCGACCGGTCGTTTTTCGCGAAAGTCGTCGATTTCGCCCGTGAATACAATATCATCGTTGTTCATGACGCCGCCTATGCCGATGTGGCTTATGGCGGGTACCGGGCGATATCTTTTCTCGAGGTCCCGGGTGCGATGGAAATCGGAGTCGAACTGTACAGCCTGTCCAAAACCTATAACATGACCGGATGGAGGCTCGCCGCCGCCTGCGGAAACGCCGCGGTTATCGCCGGTCTCGGGAAGATCAAGACGAATCTCGATTCCGGTGTTTTCCAGCCTGTCCAGTATGCGGGTATCAAGGCGCTCGAATCCAGCCAGGACTGTGTCGCGGAGAACAACCGCATTTACAGCGAGCGCTGCGATGTACTCGTGGAAGGTCTCAAGCGGCTGGGCTGGGATGTCGAGAAACCGTGCGCGTCGTTCTATGTCTGGATCGGGATTCCCGGGAACATCACCTCAACCGAGATGACCGCCCGTCTTATCAGGGAAACCGCAGTTGTGACGACACCCGGGGTCGGATTCGGCTCTCATGGTGAAGGTTATATCCGCATGACCCTGACCACATCGAAGGAGCGGCTCGCCGAAGCAGTGGACCGCATTGCGAAAATCCGGTTCTGATGGGAAAACACCGCACCGAATGCCCCATTATCAGGTTCATTCCGGGAAAGAAAAGGAAAACGGCAGGTGCGGGCATAACCGCCCGTCGGCATCACAAGCATCTTGTTCTTCACAGGAGCAACCATGAACTGGTTTAATTACAAAGACGGCACACTATATGCCGAGGACATCAGGCTTGCCGACCTCGCGGAGCAGTACGGCACCCCGTTGTTTGTGTATTCGAAGGCGACATTGACCCGGCATATTCATACCATCGACGGCGCGTTTGACGGAATCGACCACCTGACCTGTTATTCGGTCAAAGTCAATGCAAACGGGGCGATACTCAGGATTATTGCAGAGCACGGCCTCGGCGCGGACATCGTGTCGGGCGGCGAGCTGTTCCGGGCGCTCAGGGCCGGGATTCCCGCCAGCCGTATCGTCTATTCCGGTGTCGGGAAGACCGAAGACGAGATAAGGTATGCCCTCAAAACAGGCATCCTCATGTTCAATGTGGAATCGGAAGCGGAACTTTACACCATCAACCGCATCGCTGGCGAAATGAAAACCGTGGCGCCTGTCGCCTTCCGCATCAATCCCGATGTCGATCCGAAAACGCACCCGTACATCGCGACGGGGCTCAAGACGAACAAGTTCGGCATTCCCCACCACGAAGCGCTCAGAATATACCGTGACGCCGCCCGTATGCCCAATATCAATGTGATTGGCATCGATGCCCACATCGGCAGCCAGTTGATCGACATGACACCGTACAGGGAAACCGCCGAGCTTTTGAGCGGCCTGATCGAAGAGGTCCGTGATGCAGGTATCGACGTGCGCATGGTCGACATCGGCGGCGGGCTTGGCATCCAGTATCATGACGAAAATCCGCCCGAGCCGGCTGACTGGGCACAGATGGTCGGCCCCATCATCAAGAAAACCGGCTGTACCCTTATCATCGAGCCCGGTCGGTCCATGGTCGGCAACGCCTGCGTCCTGGTCACGAAAGTCCTTTACACCAAAAAAAATGAAGACAAGACGTTCATCATCGTCGACGCCGGGATGAACGATATCATACGACCCTCGCTCTACGGCTCGTATCATCGTGTTGTACCGCTCACCGAGAAAAAGACAGAACGGAGGGTTGTCGATGTGGTCGGACCGATATGCGAATCGGGCGATTTCATTGCCAGGGGCCGTGAAATGTACATGCCTGCAGAGGGAGACTATCTCGCGGTGCTCAGTGCCGGGGCATATGTCATGTCGATGGCGTCGAACTACAATTCACGGCTCCGCGCCCCCGAAGTCCTTGTCGACAGGGACATGGCTACTCTCGTCACCAGACGGGAAACGTTAGAAGATCTCGTTGCCCGAGAGATCAGGTAACGGATGCCGGAGAACCCGCGTTACTATGTTTTTTCAGGGAGATGCGAAGGAATCAGGCGCCTTTCGCTTGATTTCAGGCGAGGAAAGTATTTTATTAGCAGGTAGAAAGCATCATCATCAAACATAACACAGGAGCATGAATAATGACCGGTATCATACAGATCGAAGGCCGTGAAATTCTCGATTCGCGCGGTAATCCAACCGTCGAAGTCGAAGTGACGCTCGAATGCGGCGCCATCGGACGTGCGCTCGTCCCGTCCGGCGCATCGACCGGGGAAAACGAGGCGACCGAACTGCGCGACGGCGACCCGTCCCGGTACAATGGCAAGGGCGTTCTGAAAGCCATCGAAAACGTCAACAACGTTATCGCTCCTGAGGTCGAACTCATGGACGCCACCGACCAGATCACTATCGACCGGCTTATGATCGAGCTCGACGGCACCGAAAACAAGTCGAATCTCGGCGCCAACGCCATCCTGGGCGTTTCGATGGCCACGGCGCGCGCGGCGGCAGAAGCGGTCGGACTCCCCCTGTATCAGTACCTCGGCGGAATCCATGCGCGGCTCCTCCCCACCCCCATGATGAATATTCTCAACGGTGGCAAACACGCAGACAACAATGTGGACCTCCAGGAGTTCATGGTCATGCCGGTCGGAGCGCCCACATTCCGTGAAGCCCTCCGGATGGGCGCAGAAGTGTTCCATTCCCTCAAGTCGGTGCTCAAGGGCAAGGGGCTTAACACTTCTGTCGGCGACGAAGGTGGATTCGCACCCAACCTCAGGTCGAACGAAGAGGCGCTCATGGTCATCATGGAGGCGATTGAAAAAGCCAATTACCGTCCCGGAGAGGATGTCATGATAGCGCTCGATCCTGCTTCGAGCTCATTTTTCGACAAATCCAGGGGAAAATATGTGCTCGCGGGTGAAGGCGGCACCGCACTGACCAGCGAAGAACTCGTTGGCTTCTATGAGAACCTCGTCAAGAAGTATCCGATCATCTCCATCGAAGACAGCCATGACGAGAACGACTGGGACGGTTTCAGGCTCATGACGAAACGGCTCGGGAACCGCATACAGATAGTCGGTGACGACCTGTTTGTGACAAACACCAGGTTCCTCAAAAAGGGAATCGAAACCGCCGCGGCAAACGCCATACTCATCAAGGTCAACCAGATCGGCACGGTCACAGAGGCGTTCGATGCTATTGAAATGGCGATGAAAGCGGGTTTCACCGCAATTGTATCGCACCGTTCAGGGGAAACCGAGGATTCGACTATCGCCGACATCGTGGTCGCGGCTAATACCGGCCAGATCAAAACCGGGTCCGTGAGCCGTACGGACAGGATTGCGAAATACAACCAGCTCCTCAGGATCGAGGACGAACTGGGCGACAATGCTGTCTATGCCGGTAAAAACGCGTTTTACTCGATACGAAAAGCGTAACCTGTCAACTTCTCAACCTTTCACAGGCCGTATGATCACATAATGAGCAGGTCATGCGGCCACACTGAGTCATGGTGGCCAATGCTTGACATCAGATACATCAGGGAGAACCCCGAACTCATCAAGGAGGGGGCCCGGAAGAAACGAATCGATGTGGATATCGACCATCTGCTCGAAGTCGATGAAAAACGCCGCAGACTGCTTCGGGAATCAGAAAACCTGAAATCCGAAAAAAACGCGGCAGGTCTCGAAATCGCCGCGCTCAAGGGTGACGAAAAAGCACAGGCGATCACGAAGATGAAAACGGTGGCGGAACGGATAAAAACCATCGACACCGAGCTCGAAACGGTTGCCGGCGAATTCAACGAGCTCATGTTGAGGGTCCCCAATCCTCCGGACGAGGATGTTCCGGAAGGGATGGACGACAGGGACAATGTAGAGATCCGCCGTGTCGGGGACATTCCCACGTTCGATTTCGAGGCGCGCGACCATGTGGAACTCGGCGAGCTGCTCGATATCATCGACATCCCCCGTGGGGTCAAGCTGGGGGGCGCACGGTCGTATATTCTCAAAAACGAGGGGGTGCTGCTCGAATACGCCGTCCTGATGTATGCGCTGAAAAGAATCGTGGGACTCGGTTTCACCCCGATGATTGTCCCGCACCTCGTCAAGGATATAGCGATGATCGGGACCGCCTATTTCCCCGGCGGGGAGGAGCAGGCCTATGCATGCGAACGTGACAACCTGTTTCTGATCGGCACCGCCGAGGTTCCGGTGACATCCTACCATTACGACGAGATTCTCGACGAAAGGGATCTGCCCAAGCATTATTGCGGCATCACTCCCTGTTACCGCCGTGAGGCCGGGACATACGGGAAGGACACGAAGGGACTGTACCGCATACATCAGTTCCAGAAAATCGAGCAGGTCATCATCTGCCGGGGGGACGAGAAAGTATCCGCGGAAGAGCACGAATTCATCACACGGAATTCGGAAGAACTCGTCAGTGACCTCGGCCTCCCGTACCGTGTCGTCATCGTCTGCACGGGGGACCTGGGGCAGCCCCAGAAACGCAAGTACGACATTGAATGCTGGATGCCTTCACGCGGGGGATACGGCGAGACGCATTCATCGAGCAAATTCTTCGATTTCCAGGCCCGCAGGCTCAAAATGCGTTATCGCGATTCACACGGTGAAATCAGATACTGCCATACACTCAACAATACCTTTGTGGCTACGCCGCGTATTCTGATACCCATCCTCGAATGCAATCAGCAAAAGGACGGTTCAGTAGTCATCCCGGAAATCCTCAGGCCGTATATGGGCGGGATGGAAGTCATCGAACCGAAGAAATGATAGGTCAAAATTCAAAGTTTGTGTAAGAGCAATTGCTAAGTGTAGAGTTATTATAAAACTATAGTTTAGTAATAAAGAGATTATTTGAGAGTTAAGTATTACTTATTACGCTATAATAAAAAAAGGAATTAAAATGGATAAATTAAAACTAATAATACCTAGCTCATTAGAACCATCATTAGAAATAAAAAATTTAATTTATGATTTTCTTAAAAATTTTCCTACTTATGAATTTGAAAATAATTGTGGTCTAATTTTGTATTTTGATATAAAGAGTTCTGCTTATTATCTAGTTTGTCATATTAAATCAGAAAATTTAGTAAAATATGCAGATTTAGAAGCTACTCTTGACTTAAATAATGAAGAAGATGTCATTTATAAACTTAATAGGGAAATTACCGAAGACCAAGCTGCTTACATTTTAATGGAGGATGATGCAAAGGAAGGTAGGAGTTTTGAAGATATGGTTCTGGAATATGATAAATCATATCATTCTTCCAAACCACTAAAAGTATATGGAGGTCAGCATAGAATTAGAGCTATTACAAATTCCATAAAAGAAATAAAAAATATTTTTCATGGTGTAAGGGTATATTTTGATTTAAATAGAAATCAAAAAGTAGAAATTGCAACTATTAATAACACATCAATCACAGTTCCGAATGATCTTTTAGATAGGATGAGAGAACAACTATTAGGTTCTGAACTTAGGAATTGGTGTCAAAAAGTTGGCCTACTTAAGCTAGAACAAGATTTCTCAGATCGGAAAAGCCCGGAAGTACCTACTGTTAGAATAGCAAGAACCTTATTAATAAATTTCTATTTATCTAAAGATAAAATGATTGAAGATTTCCATCAACCCATTATTGCAAAATCAGGTGGTGATGATGAAAATTATTTAAAGATTCGAGAAAAAATTAACTGGGAAGATGAAAATATAATTATAATGGGAAAAGAATTCGCTAGACTTCATAAATTACAACATGAAACCGTTACTAATCGTAAAAAAGATAATTATGCTGAATTTGTTAGAAAGACATTTTCTTTAGCTGTTGTTGCAAGTTGGTCATATGCCGCTGGATTATTTCAAAATAACTCAGATTATTTGAAAGTATTTTATAGCTTACCAGATTCTGCTTCTCCACCAGAAGATCCTCTAAACGCAAAAGCACTTTCTCTTGCACGTTTGAAAGGAACTGATCCAGATACCTATCGTGGATTAGGAGCTCGTTCTAGTCCGAATGAATTAGGTAGGATGCTCGAAGTATTTATTATTTTCAGTACAAAAGCCACCAGGAAAAGAATAACACAACAATTAGCCAACGCCGCTATACAGTCTTATGAAGCCAAAAAAGCAGTTCAAGCTGCATCTAAAGCAATAGGAAAAATATAAATATGTTTGAAGATTATCTTATTGATAGTTATTCATTTTACGAAAAAGCACAGAAGTGCGAAAATGAAAGAGAAGCTAAGAAGTATTATAGAGCAAGTATTTTTTATGCTTCAAGTAGTATCGAATCTTTTGCTAATTACTTGGCAGACACTTTCAATCAAGGAGAAAGTCTATCAGAATTCGAAATAGCATTTTTACTCGACAAACGGCTTTTTTTTAATCCTGATAAAATTGAAGTTGAAGATAAGACCGAGTTTCACAGCGTAGATGACAAATTAAAAATACTCATAAAAAAATTTATTGAAGACTTTGATTTTAAATGCAGGGATTGGTCTCAGTTCAACGAATTTAAAAAATTTAGAAATAGATTAGTGCACCCTCGTGAATCAGAGGATAACATTGATCTAACCGATTATCGGGATCATTTGAAACGTGGATTAACATCGATTATAAATTTAATGAATATAATTTCCAATGGGATTTTTAAAAGACCATTGAGAAAGAAATTATTAGATTTAATTCCTTAGTTTTTTATAACCAGCGCAATAAGCGGTCTGGTTAAACCTCGACGCTCATGCGTTTAGCTAAGCACTCAAAGAAAACATCACGATAGAAATTGACGCATAATAAGCAGTCTTTCAAAAACGATTAAGAAGCCTTGTGAAAAATGATACAATGTTAAACTTTTTAGCTTTCAGCAGTCAGTTTACAGCTAATCTGCAAAGCCCCCTAAATCCCCCGGAGGGGGACTTGTAAAAATATATGTCAATTTCTAAACAAAAAACCTTTGACAATGTATAACAATCAGTTATATCACAAAAGGTACAGTCCAAAATATATAGTGGAGCTTGCACAAAAATTACGAAATAACATGACACCTGCGGAGAAGATTCTATGGTTTAAACTTAACAATAAGCAGGTTAATGGATTAAGATTCAGGAATCAACATCCGATAGACAGGTATATTGTTGATTTTTATTGTCATGAGATTGGATTAATCATTGAAATTGACGGAGAAATTCATGAAAATCAGAAAGAATACGATGAAAACAGGGATAACTATCTTTCAGCGGGGAATTATACTGTCTTACGATTCAGTAATAACGATATAATACATTCTCTTAATGATGTTTTGGATACAATACGTAAATGTGCATACAACATCAAAAAAATAAAGGAATTGTAAGATTTTTTCAATAAGTCCCCTTCCGGGGGATTTAGGGGGCTGTTATTAATTAAGGATTCATAATTGGAAGATAAGTTAAAAGATTAATAAAGAAAGAAATCGGTTTATCTATGAAATTCACCAAGATGCAGGGTCTGGGCAACGACCACATCATCATAGACCTGTTCCAGGAACGCCTTGATAATCCGCTCGAACTCGCTCTGAAAATGTGCGACCGTCATTTCGGAGTCGGCGCCGATGGTCTGATACTTGTGGGGCCTTCGGAACAGTATGATTTCAGGATGCGTGTCATCAACAGCGATGGGACCGAGGCGGAAATGTGCGGGAACGGCATCAGGTGCCTTGCCCGGTACGTTGTGGAAAGCGGACTCACCGACAAGACCGAATTTGTCACGGAAAGCCTCAGGGGACCACATACACAGAAAGTCACTCTTTCAGGCGGAAGATTCATTGATGTAACGACATCGATGGGAGAACCGGTGCTCCGGAGAAGCTCAATCCCCATGACCGGCGAGAATCGGGAACAGGTGGTTGGTGAAGAACTTGAGGTCGGCGGTTCCCGGTACCGTATCACGCTGGTCAATGTGGGAAACCCGCACTGTGTTGTATTCGTCGAGGATGTGGATGCGGTGAACCTGCCTGCCATCGGCCCTCAGTTCGAGCATCACCCTGTTTTCCCGAACCGTATCAACACAGAATTCGTCCAGGTCCTCGACCCGAACAACCTCCGGATGAGGGTCTGGGAGCGCGGGTGCGGCGAAACGCTCGCCTGCGGGACCGGAGCGACCGCCTCGGTTGTCGCGGCCATACTTAACGGACTGACAGATGATACCGTGATGGTTCATCTCACATACGGAGACCTCATCATCGAATGGAAGAACCACCACGAGCTGTACATGACCGGCGGCGCGGAAACGGTGTTTACAGGAGACTATTGAGGGGACGGCTACGCATGCACATAAGAAATTAATTGCAGCGGAAGCTGGGCTGAATCGTTCAATAAAAAAAGCGATACTATAACACTCACATAGTATAAAGGGGGATGTATCATGGAAGAAGATATCAAAAAAGCTCTCGATGAAATCAGGCCGGCTCTCCAGGCGGACGGCGGCGATGTAGAATATGTCTCGCTCGAAGGCGATATTGTCAAGGTGCGGCTCAAGGGCGCATGCGGCGGCTGTCCGATGGCTACCATGACGCTCAAGCAGGGCATCGAATACCATATCAGGAAGAAGGTTCCCGGAGTAGCACGTGTGGAATCGGTATAAAAGGAACAAACGGTGGCGGACGACCCGGACAATAAACAAGACCACAGCGAAAACTGGGAAGCGGACATAGCCGCTTACGATGAAGAATGCCGCTGCCATGACCGGGAATTCTATTCGCGACACTACATTATTGCGGAATCCGGTTCGAAAAAACTGACCGAAGAGGAAAACGAGGTTCTGACACTCTATCTGAACGGCATGACCTGTCCTGAAATAGCGGAAATGTTCAGGATTGAAACGGAGGTCATCACCTCGCTCATGGAAATTATCAGATTGAAGCTTTCTCTTGACGAATGAATCCGGCCCCTTCGTTCTGTACATTGTATTTAGAGAGCTGTGAAAAAGTATTTTTTTCACGCGTCCGATAATGAAATATATTGTCTATGTGCTGTCAGGGGCATGTAAATCAGCACTTCGTGCTGACCCTTTACAGCATGTATATACACTGATGATATTTTTCACCAGGCTTTTTTTATTCTGTGTACTATCAGTGTCGGGTCTGGATAACCTGCTCGACATAGATAACATTATTCCCCGTCGCAAGGATTCGCTCTTATGAACGCAAGGCATGTGTGGGCCGTTGCTTATATTTATGCGGCGGCGACCGGTTTATACGCACAGAACTATTCAATGGCGTTGACAACAGGCACGAGGGGCATCGGGATTGAAGGGATGAGAACGTTCGGCTTTCATTATGCCGTACGGGCGGGATTCAACACCTTCTCGTACCATCCGACGGGCATCGAGGGGGACGACTACCTCATGGACGCTGACATCCTGCTTTCGACAACGAACCTGTTCGCCGACTGGTTTCCATTCGGAGGTATGTTCCATCTGACCGCAGGCGTTATGTACAATCTCACCTCCGCCGAAGCCGTTTTAACCCCCTCGGATTCTCATGATGTCGGCGGAAGAATCTATACTCCCGACATGCTCGGCTCATTGAAGGCGCAGATTAAATTCAACAGGACCGCGCCCTACTTCGGTATCGGTTATCGTGAGGGCAACGCAACAGGGCTTGGATTCACAGCGGATGCCGGCCTGTATTATCACGGTCACCCCAGAGTCAACCTGTCGGCTGACCGTCTTCTGGAACCGTCCACCGAACAGGCTCCCATCATTGAGGACAACTTGAAATGGTTTTCCTTCTACCCCGCCGTGACCTGCGGTGTCATCTATACATTTTAAAAAACGGGATTTTAAAGGTGAAACGTAACCACGCAGCCTCCCTCATACATGGACTCCTCCTTGCCCTTATTATGGCGAGCAGCGGCTGCGAAGTGAAAAATCCGACCGAGGGTGTCAGGGTTCTGTTCAACGAGGACCCGCTGACGCTGGTGACGGTGGAGGTCGTTGACGCGAAAACGGGAGAGCAGATTATCACAGCCGCTGAAGACGGTGTAAGGCTGTCTGTCGGAGGAAAGGACAAATTGGCGGTGACTGATCTCACTGAAAAGCCGCAGACCTTATTTGCATCACGGTCGGGATTTTTCAGCTTTGCCATCGCTGAAAGCCACGATGTATCAACCGCCGAACCGGTGAAACTCACGCTTACCGCAGAATCCGGGGGGTACCTCTCAACCAGTTCCTCGATAACGGTCACTTCCACTGGCGGGACATTCACCATCGTTCTCATCCACCGCTCGAATCCTCCCGAAGGGATTACATCCGATACAAACTTTGATGGTGCGGCCGGCAGCGAGGGAACGATAACCGAAACAATCGAAATTTCATCGCAGCCTGACCCCCGGACAGGCATAGAATCATCGCTCCGTATCCCGGAAGGAACGGTCGCTTGTGATGCGGACGGAGAAGCGCTCTCCGGCCCACTTTCGGCATCTGTCACACAGATTACTCTCAATACGGAGGAATCGGTGAGCTCGCTGCCCGGCGGCCTGTTCACCTCGGTAACATTAAACGGAGTTGCGCACGATACCGTATTCATACCCGCCGTTGTGGTCGCACTTGAACTCTCCGATGAAAACGGCCGGATCGCTCAAACGTTCGACCGGCCAATCGATGTCTCCTTTCAAATACCGGGAGACACTGTCAACACGCAGACGTCCGAACCTGTCAGAGACGGAGGCACAGTTCCAATCTGGTATTACGATGATGATTCATCCTCATGGGTGTACGAGACAGATGGCACCGCTTCCGGGCCCGATGCCCGGGGCAATTTTACCATTTCATTCACCATCACGCACTTTTCGTACTGGGCAGGCGGATGGGAGGACACATCCGGTGGTATCTGCGAGGACGGCCTGACGGTAAGGGTCAACGGCGGATTCACCGCAGTCGATGTAAAATTCCGTAAAACAAGCGATGGAACGTACTTTTCGGCATTGACAAAGAACGTATCCTCATCCGACCCGTTCGTCCGGCTTTCGGAGTCACCTGATAACATCCCGATCACCGTCGAGGCATGGTACGGAAAAGACCCGGTCGGTTCGGTCGATATCGCCGATCTCTGCGGCGCCGATATCGACCTGACGGTCTTCATCCCCGGAAAGGCAGTAACCTTCAGCGTGGAGGTCTACGACAGAGACAACCCGGACCAACGTATGCGCCCGAACCGCGGAATTTATATCGATGACAACGGGTATCGTAAATACGCCGGATATATGAAGGATGGTGTCATCACGATATACGGCCTTACGGAAGGAATAACCTACACCTTCTGGGTTTTTCATGAAAATACATGGTACTCCGGGACTCACATGATCGGCATTGAGTCGTCTGTCGAACTCGAATTCGCGGTTGAACCGTAAACATTATCCTGTTATAATTCACTATGGAGTCCCCACGTTTGATGGATCGTTTAGATACAACACACCTCTTCATGCGTGCTGATTTAAGTCATTTCCCCTTACACCCGTTATCAAACCTTACATTCATCGGCGTGCTGATTATTTTTCAGTTTATTTCGTGGATATCTCCATCTTATGCCCGGGAGAATGAAAATAACCTTACCGAACTTCACAGTAAAGCGACAAAAGTATTTCTTGATGTACAAAGTTATCAGGATTACATCAAAACGGAAATACCGTTTGTCAACTATGTGAGGGACAGGAAAGAAGCACAGGTTCATATACTTCTCACCCAGCAGGAGACAGGCAGCGGTGGCGATGAATACACGCTCACTTTCATCGGTCAGCAGAACTTCACCGGTCTGGATGATACACTGAAATACGTATCTCAACAGATGGATCAAGAAGAAATAATCAGACAGGGTATAGTTCGTATAATGAAGATAGGATTGATCCGTTATGTGTCAAAAACGCCGGTTGCCGACAATATTTCAATCGAATACAGCCAGAGAACAAATCCGGCAGCAGTTGTGGACAGGTGGGATTACTGGGTGTTCAATATTGATACCTACGGTGAATTAAACGGTGAGGAATCAAGTAAGGAACTCTTGCTTGACGGATCATTTTCCGCCGACCGTGTCACACCCGATTGGAAAATCAGTCTCAATGTGAACGCAGAATACAACAAAGAGGAATACGAAACTGATGAACGTACTATTTCCAGTTATATTCGATCCCAAAATTTCCGTTTACTGGTTATTAAAAGCCTTGGAGAACACTGGTCGACCGGTATTTACGGATCGGCAGAGTCTTCAATCTTTTCAAACACCAAATCATCCTATTCTCTTGCACCTGCAATAGAATTCAATGTGTTTCCCTATTCAGAATCAACGCGAAAAGAATTCCTTATTCTTTACAGGGCGGGATTTACCGACATTCGATACGACGAAGAAACGATCTATGATAAAATGCACGAAAAATTATTCGCTGAAAAGCTTTCCTGCACCTTGGAAATCAAGGAAAAATGGGGTTCGGTCAGTACGACTTTAGAAGGTTCACATTATATTCACGATTTCAGAAAAAACTATTTAAGATTTCATACCAATACAAACATTCGTCTTTTTGAAGGGTTTTCTCTGAATATTCACGGAAATATATCGAAGATTAACGATCAGCTGTCTTTGCCGAAAGAAGGAGTTACTGAAGAGGAAATACTGTTGCATCAGAAACAACTTGCCACTCAATATGACTACTTTATTTCAATAGGTTTGAGATATACCTTTGGGTCGATTTACAGCAATGTTGTCAATCCACGGTTCGGAGACATCGACTGATGAGGAGCCTGATCGAGTGATAAGCAATTAACGCAAGAGAATCAATGGCATATTACAACGAACGTGATAATCATTTTCTCAATACTGCTCCATACACGGCAGCATACAGCACCAATCCCGCAATGAGAAGGACATAGAGATACGGCTCCGGATGTTCCTGCCTGAGACCGGCTCCGATGTTCCTCATGAACGAGTAGAGAAGCACGGCTGTCCCGGCCAATGCCAGTACCCACGATATCCTGCCCGGCCTGAAATCACCTCCTCCGGCAATAATCCGTGTAATCGATACGCCGACAACGGTCATGAGAACCGCAATCATGACCGGTGCAATCACCGGTCCTATCCAGGGAAGCGGTATCAGAAAGAGAATGTCCCAGTCGAAAATCGACGAGGGCCAGCCGATAGCAATCTTCAGCCAGACATAAAAGAAGATGTCCCAGACACCGAAGAGGATGAGGAAATATCCGAAACGTTCCCAGAACCGCTTCGCGGCGAGCGCCGCCACACAGACCAGCATCACCACAGTCGCCGCCTCACGGAACATTTCCAGAACTATGAGATTCGGCGGTATGATTACAAGGGGAAACGAAAATCCTCCGGGATAGAACAACTCCCTGAGATAGACGACCACCATCGCCTCAAAATATCCCATCGCCACGGCGAACAGGACTATTACCGTGAGCCTCGCGGCATACGACCGGCTGGATAAAGAGGACATTGTCATCATCTCGGTTTTTTCATGTGGAGAACGGGCCTGTAAGCCGGGTTCTGTCGCTCCAGGGGGAAGCGGACGGTCATTTCTCTGGGGAGCGCGGTTTCCCGCGTCCTCAAGCAGCCTACCCGGGACTCGAAACGGCGCGGGCAACGCCTCGTCCCCTATTTGGCCTTGCTCCGGGTGGGGTTTACACTGCCCCGGATGTCACCATCCGGGCGGTGGGCTCTTACCCCACCATTTCACCCTTACTCCCGCAAACGGGAGCGGTGTGTTTTCTGTTGCACTTTCCTTGACCGGCGAACCGGCCACCGGGTGTTACCCGGCACCCTGCCCTGCGGAGCCCGGACTTTCCTCGCATGTTACCATGCGCGACCGTCCGGCCCGCTCTCCACTTGATTATATAATATATTGAGAGGGCGGTGAAAAAGTATTTTTTTTCACGCGCCCGATAATGAAATATGTTGTCTATGTGCTGTCAAGGGCATGTAAATCAGCACTTCGTGCTGACCCTTGACAGCATGTATCAACACAGATGATATTTTTTACAAGGCTTCTCGCGCAGATGAAAAAGGGGATTTCGGCACTAACACAGCGCACTTCCTGCCGGTGCTTTACCCTGACAGGGCGAGCGAAAGAGCGGTTGTCAGTTTGACCACATCGTCGTTCGTCTTGCGAAGGTAATTTGACAGGATGAGGGCGATAACGGTGATGACGACATACCCGATACGTGGATTTTTCTCGCACAGCCTGAGAAAATCATCGGCCTCGATCATCAGTATCTTACATCTGGTTATTGCCTTGACTGTCGCTGACCGTTCCCTGTTGCCAAAAAGGGCGAGTTCGCCGAAATAGCAGTGATCCTCTGCGGAAAGCCTGATAAAGGACCGTTCCTTCGTTCCGAAATCGTGCTTCGAGGTCACAATGGTGAGCGTCCGGAAGATTTCCACCACCCCTTCCTCGAGCAGGAACAGTTGCTCACCGGTGTCGCCTTCGCGGATGATGATGGAATCGGCCTCCAGTTCCTTGCGTGTCACGATATCGGAAACACTCTTGAGCTCTTCCGCGGTAAGCCCCTGAAATAATTTATACTCCTTGATCTTATTATAATTCACCTCACCCATGCCTATGCCTCCTCTTTTGACGGGGTGAGTACGATGGCATAGTCGTTTTCAGTTATCTTATAGTCTTTCCCGGGATTTATATTGACGGTAAACCGCCCCTTTGTCTCTATCTCGAGACTTCTGCCAGCCTCATCAAACTTGCGGCGGATAAAGTCGTCGATAGCACTTGATTCATGCGAAAGCACATTTTCGAGGTTGAACGATTTTTTTTCGGTTATGATTCCAATCAGAAGGCTGCCGAACCGGTCGAGAAACTCCCTCATGGCGAATACAAACGTTGTGCCGATCAGATCTTTGGGTATATCAACCCGCCGCATGTCGGAGCCTTTTTCGGTGATAATGTCACGGAGCGCCTGAGGAATACCCGGTGACAGAACCGCATTGGCCAGAATAAAGCCGTTGAACTCCCCTGCGACAACAACCTGATCCACTCCTGCCCGCTTGAGATGGGGGACGTTCGCCGCATCGAGCACTTCGGCGCATACCTCCAACTCCTTGACAAGAGATTTGATCGTCAATGTCGCGAGGAGTGTCCGCTCATCGGGTTTGCCGGAATTGTCAGGCCCCGGATCGGCGAGTATGATCACCGAAGATGCCTCAGTGATCGAAGCCCGCATCAACGTCGATTCGGAAGTATAGTCACCAAAAACGAATTGCAGCGAGATATCGGGAAACCTTACCGAAAGGTCGGATATGTCCGATTCCGGCTGCGAGTTGATCAGCACGATATCGGGAAGAGCGGATCTGGCAGTACTCTTGAGCCCCTGAATCACTTCGTCGATCTGATCGTTGTATCCGCATATGACAATATGTTTATTCATCTCAATTTTTTTCAAACCCATACCCTCCCTGATACGTGTGGCGGTAAAAATCGAGGCAAATGTGGCCGTCATGAAGCTGACGAGCAGCACACCGATAATGATGAGAAACGACGTAAGAATCTTTGAAAAAACGTTGTGCGGGGTGATATCGCCGTACCCGACAGTGCAGATCGTCACCACAGCCCAGTAAATAACGTCATAGACCGATCCGAACGGCTTGTTCGATGATTTTTCCAGTTGACTGATCAGGACTATAATTGTCAGAATAAACAGCCACAGCGCGGCAACCCATCTGGCGCTGCGGTTTCTGACGAATTCATGCACGATTCGAATTATACGTTCGTTTTTGAATATCTGTCGGTGAAAAAGAGTCATCGAGTGTCTTTCATCCAGGAAAAATGTCTGATAATAGATAGCTTGGAAGCGATGGTTTGTCAAGCGGAAAGGTCGGTTCGGGACATTTCATCGGGAGAATCGTGACGGGCGAAAACCCTTAATGGGGTACTGCCGGGAACGGTCACTCATTCTCAAGGGCTTCAACAAGACGCTGGAGGTCCACAGGAAGCGGAGCTTCAAAAACAAGCGGTTCGCCGGTCGAGGGATGCATGAATTCGAGCCGTGAGGCATGTAAAGCCTGACGGTTGAGCTGTTTCAGAAGAAATCGTGCCTGTTCACGGACGCCGGGATCGAATCCCTTCAACATTTTTTCACGGCCCCCGTAAAGCGGATCGCCGAACACCGGATGTCCCATGTACGCACAGTGCACTCTGATCTGGTGAGTCCTTCCCGTTTCGAGGCGGACAGTCATCCGTGAAAGAAACCGGTATGAGGCGGTCACTTCATAGTGAGTCACCGCGGGCTTGCCGTCCTCCCTTACCGCACGGAGCGTCCCACTGCGGGGATGCCTGCCGAGAGGAGCGTCGACAGTTCCTTCCGGCGGTTCAGGATGCCCCCAGACGAAAGCAGTATACTCCTTTTTCACCACACGGTTATAAATCATGCGGGAGAGGACAGCATGGGATTCCGGTGTCAGGGCCGCAACGATAAGCCCGGACGTATCCCTGTCAAGCCGGTGAACAACACCCGGGCGTATTGGCTCCCCGACATTCCTGATGGCGGAACAGTGATAGAGCAATGCCGAGACGAGTGTTCCGGTCACATTTCCGCGGCCGGGATGCACAACCATACCGGCGGGCTTGTTGACCACTATGATATGCGGGTCCTCAAAGACGATGTTGAGGGGGATGCTCTCGGGAATGAAATCCGGCTCCACATCTGAAACAAGCGAACAGGAGATACTGTCGCCTTCTTCGACCCGGCAGGACGGCTTGAGCATCACCGACCGGTTAACCTCGACATGTCCGCCTCGGATGGCACGTTGTATACGGGACCGTGAGACACCCGACCGTTCAGCAAGAAACACATCAAGCCGTGTTCCGGTATCCGCGGCTCCGGCGGAAAAATGGAGAAGACTGTCGTCGTAAATGTCTGTCATGACAACGAGGATGGTGCGTGGTTAGTCTGTTCCGGTTTTTTGTCAGTGAATACGATCGCGGCAACCAGAATACCCATGCCAATTGTCACGAATGTATCGGCAAGATTGTAAACCGGCCAGCGGTACCGTCCGATGCCCATATCGATAAAATCGATGACTTCCCTCATTCGGATACGGTCGATATGGTTACCGACCGCCCCGCCGAGAACCAGAACCATGGCGGTTTTTTCAAGTATATTGCCGGATGCGAGCCTGCCTTTCAGAAAAAGCCAGCCGAGCAGTAAAATGATTATCGTGGTTACAGTAAGCATCACAAAGGGATGGCCGAATTTCAGGCCGAACGCGATACCGGGGTTTCTAATATAGCGGAGATAGAAATAATTCTCTATGACAGGCAGCGATTCATTCAGTTCTAATGTTCTGTCCACGAAATACTTCGAGACCTGATCCACAAACAGAACACCTGAAAACAGGGCGCCGAGCATAACCGTGGACTTCATTACAGGCCCCGTTTTACCTTTTCTTCTTTATTCTTGCATTTGATACACTGGGTCGCATGGGGAACCGCTTCCAGACGCTGCCGGCATATTTCGTCGCCACAAGTGCGGCAGAGACCGTAGGTGCCCTTTTCGATCCGGTCGAGGGCTTCATTGAGATGGTGCAGGTACCGTCCTTCCCTCGAAGCAAAGGTAAACACCATTTCTCTCTCCATGGTATCCGAACCCTGATCAGCCATGTGAAACGAATAGGAGGACAGATCGCCCGACTGATCCTTGGTCGTCGAACTCATGGACGATTCTTCAAGATACCCGAGTTCTGCGAGAAGCTCCTCTTTCTTTTTCTGTATCAGACGCCTGTAATGCCCGAGATCTTTTTTATTCATACTACTCGATCCTTCCCGGTCCTTATCGAAAACAACCAGACATCACCATGCTTCAAAATCAATCTGCTAATATAATAAAAAAACGGGTCGAAAACAAATGAGAAATTTGCATACTAAAGTTTTTTCATCAACTCTTTGATTAACAGGGTCAATTGAGGTTCAGCGTTTTCGCACGTTCTGATGATTTCCCCGATGTCCACAGGTTCAAGGCTCTCGGGAAAACACAAGTCCGAAATAATTGTCAGGCCGAGCACTTCCATACCCATCTGTACGGCGACTATCGTTTCCGGAACTGTCGACATGCCCACCATGTCCGCTCCGATTATCCTGAGAAACCGGTATTCCGCACGCGTTTCAAGCGATGGCCCGGCTACCGATACATATACTCCCTCTTTCAGTTCTATACCATGGTCCGCCGCAACGGAATGGACAAGGGCTGAAAGCCGCTGTGAATATGGCCTGCTCATATCGGTGAAACGAGACCCCAGTTCCTTTTCATTCACCCCGATGAGCGGATTGTCGCCGAGCAGATTGATATGATCGGTAATGACAACAATATCACCTTTCACGAATTTCGGATTCATTCCACCGGCTGCGTTCGAAATCACAAGGACTTTTGCACCAAGCGCCTTCATGACCCTGACGGGGAAGGTAATTTCCTGCATCGAAAAGCCTTCATAATAGTGAAAACGACCCTGCAGCGCAACAACTTTACGCCCCGATAAATCTCCGATAATCAGCTGTCCCTGATGGAACTCGACAGTCAATGTCTGAAAGCCCGGAATTTGATCGTACGGGATAACCTCGTCCGTATCGATATCACCGGCGAGTCCGCCGAGACCGGTTCCCAGAACGATCCCGACCTCCGGGACAACCTGTGTTCTCGACCGGATAAACGAAGTCGCTTCCTGCATCATTTCACCGATACGCTTCATGTCTTCCCTTCCAGATATTTCGCGATCATCTTTTCATCGCCGTCGATTTCGATCGTTTTCACCCTTGATTTCTCTCCGCTCACAATACGCACTTTTGACTTTGAAACACCCACAGCAGCGGCGATGAATCTGAGAAGGTTTTTATTCGCGGCTCCCTCGACCGGCGGCGATTGGACTTTCACACGGTATCCCCCGTCGCCCGTGCGGCCGACGATTTCATTGCGGGATGCGTTGGGAATGAGGTGTACTCTGACAATCATATCGTCATACAGGCGTTATAAATTTACCGTGTCTTCGCCAGGGACAACCGGGTCACGATCATCTTCGGTATCAGCCTTCACAACCTGAGGCGGAACAGCCCTGGAAGCCGGCATCCGCACGGCCTTTTCCTGCTGAGGGGCCTCCATGTTCCTGATATCGTTTTCCTCGGGAAAGGACACATTCTCGAACGTGTCAAGCTGAGAATGTATCAGGGCTTTTATCCGTGAAAGATAGGTGTCTTTCTGGATCATCAACATATTGATTCTGTTCTGGAGACCGGCAAATACACGCCGTCCTTCTTCCATTATCGACGCCGCCTTGACTTCTGCTTCACGTATGATGATTTCTGCCTGTTTCTTTGCGGTTTTCACCGTTTCTTCACGGGCCCGTTCAGCCGAAAGGAGCGTTTCCTGAAGAGTGCTTTCGATATCATGATACCTTTTGAGCTGATCATTGGCAGTCCGAACTTTTTCATTCAACAGCGCATTTTCACGGATGAGGCTCTCGTATTCCATCGAGACCACATCGAGGAATGCGTTCACTTCATCGTCATCATAACCCCTGAAGGATTTATTGAATTCGTGTTTTCGTATATCAAGCGGCGATAAGTTCACAGTTTCCCCCCTTACATAATCAGGATTTACAAGCCACGCTCATTGTCAACGTTGTCTTCAGAGGGCGGTGAAAAAGTATTTTTTCACGCACCCTATAATGAAATATGTTGTCTATGTGCTGTCAAGGGCATGTAAATCAGCACTTCGTGCTGACCCTTGACAGCATGTATCTATACTGATGATATTTTTCACCAGGCTTTTTACCGTCCCTAAAAAACGCCCGTCACAAACGCTCCCCGAAAATCGCTGTCCCCACACGCACCATCGTTGAACCCTCCTCCACTGCGATGGTATAATCACCTGACATACCCATCGAGAGAACATTCATATACGGTGCGGTGTCCGGGTCTTCACAAAAGCGGTCGAAAAGTTCCCGCATCCGGGCAAACTCACACCTGGTGACCTCAGGGGTCACACCCAGAGAACCAATAGCCAGAAACCCCCGGACGGAAATCCGTTCTTTCTCTGCGGCATACAGGACGAGCGACCGCGCATCTTCAGCCGAATGTACTCCCGATTTGGCCCCCTCACCCGAGATATTCACCTGGATGAGAATGCCGACCGTCTTCTGGATCCTTTCAGCTTCGGCGGAGATACGATCGATCAGCTTCCGGGAGTCCACGCTGTCGATCCAGTCAAAAAGAATCACCGCCTTTTTTGCCTTGTTCGACTGGAGACTGCCAATCATGTGCCAGACGATATCATGTGCAGGAACCAGGGGGATTTTCGCCGATGACTCCTGAACCCGGTTTTCACCGATATGGAGGATTCCCGCATCAACAGCCTCCATGATTTCGGTTACGGTCCTCGTTTTGGAAACCGCCAGAAGGGTCACTTCGGCGGGATCACGCCCCGCACGCACGGCCGATTCGGCGATCCCTTCCATCACCTTACGGATATTGTCCCTGACAGACGTCCCGCCAAAACCTGAACGACCGGCGTGGACCGGTGGTGAATCACTCCACATGGGGCTTACTCATGGATTTTATTGAGCTCTTCCAGGAATTCCTTCTTGTACTGGAACTTACGGTACACGGATGCAAACCGCACATACGCCACCTCGTGGAGGTTCTGGAGCTTCTCTATGACCATTTCACCGATTTCCTTGGAGGAAATCTCCCGTTCTCCTTTTGACTCGATCTGACGGATGATTATATCGACAATCTCGTCGATACGGTCTGTTGGAATAGGAAGCTTTGCACAGGCGATCTCGATACCGTTCATGAGTTTTTTCCTGTCGAACGGCTCCCGTCTGCCATCATTTTTGATCACATTGACCGACACATTCTCGATATACTCGTATGTCGTAAATCGTCGATGGCATTTGAGGCATTCGCGCCGCCGCCTGATGGATTCACCGTTTTTTGCGGACCGTGAATCAATGACCTTGTCTGTATCTTCACCGCAAAATGGACATTTCATCTCGCCTCCCCTTTATAATATCAGCGCTTGTGGTGTTATAAACCTACTGCCGTATTGTTTTGTACATCCACCGGCCTTTTGCCTTCACCATGAAAAGATGGGGAACGAATTGGCCAGTTCCCGCGATTCTTCACGCACCGCCGAAAGCACCTTTTTGTCATCGACCGCATGAAGCACCCGAAGGATCATCGAACCGACCGCACGCATTTCATCCGGGCCCATTCCCCTGGTCGTCAGCGCCGGAGTCCCGATACGAATGCCGCTGGTGATCCTGGGACTGAGCGGATCGAACGGGATACTGTTTTTATTGACAGTGATCCCGGCGGTTCCGAGAGCTTCCTCAACTGCCTTCCCCGTGAGATTGGTACCGGTGAAATCCATGAGAATAAGGTGATTATCAGTGCCGCCCGAAACGAGTTTGAATCCGTTGGTCAGGAGTTCCTCCGCGAGGGCTTTGCAGTTTTCGACGATTTTCAGGGAATATGTCTTGAACTCCGGTTTCAGGGCTTCCCCGAACGCGACCGCCTTTGCGGCGATGACATGCATGAGGGGGCCTCCCTGTATTCCGGGGAATATCTGACGGTCCACCGACTGTCCATATTCGGCTTTCGACAGTATAAAGCCTCCCCGCGGTCCCCGTAAGGTCTTGTGCGTCGTCCCGGTCACCACATCCGCATACGGGACAGGGCTTGGATGAGCGTCCCCGGCTATCAGGCCGGCGATATGAGCGGCATCTACCAGGAATTTCGCACCCACCTCGTCTGCAATCTCGCGGAATTTCACAAAGTCGATGATGCGCGGATATGCGGTCGCTCCGCCGATGATCATGTCCGGTTTCGTTTCCCTCGCCCGTGCAGCAAGGGCATCGTAATCGATCAAGCAGTTGTCCTGCCTGACCCCATAGGGAATGATATCATACAGGACACCGGAAAAATTCACACTGCTCCCGTGCGTCAGGTGACCACCGTGTTTGAGATCCATGGCCATGATGCGTGAACCCGGCTCGACAAGCGCGAAATAGGCGGCCATGTTCGCCTGTGAACCGGCATGTGGCTGGACATTTGCATGATCGCACCCGAAAACCTTCTTCGCACGTTCGATAGCAGTCAGCTCGACCTCATCTATATACTCGCACCCGCCGTAATAGCGCTGTGCAGGATACCCCTCGGCATACTTATTTGTCAAGGCGGAACCGGTCGCTTCGAGCACCGCAGGCGACACATAGTTTTCCGATGCAATCATTTCGAGATTGTCACGCTGCCGTATAAACTCCCTTGTAATCTGTCTGTATACTTCCGGATCGGATTTCGAAATATAACAGCCTGAACACCAGCCGGAAGAACTCTGTGATGAATCATTCATGAACGTATCCTGTCTCTCAGCAGTAATTTTTTCTTTATGTTCCCTCTCCTGACACCATCATACGGCGTACGATGTATGCACGTGCTTTCCTGTAGCCCACGAAACGATTTCAGAAAGGCCCAACCTCCTCCAAAAAGAGATAGTATCTGTTTCCTGCCCGAAAAGCAAGCGTTTTATAACTGTTGTACTCACCGGTTCTTCAGCTTATCGATGATCCGTGGAACGATGTCCATGACATCCCCCACATAACCGTATGTCGCCACATTGAATATGGGAGCGTCGGGGTCACGGTTGATCGCGATTATCACATCAGATGTTTTCATGCCGGCGAGATGCTGGACCGCACCGGAAATACCGCAGGCGATGTACAGGGACGGTCGCACCGTTCTGCCCGTCTGCCCGACCTGGTGCGAATAATCTATCCATCCGGCGTCCACAGTTGCCCGTGACGCCCCGACTGCACCGCCGAGGAGGTCGGCGAGTTCCTTGAGGACGGCAAAATTCTCGGGTTTGCCGATTCCGCGGCCGCCCGACACGATGACATTTGCGTCGGCGAGGTTCACCCCTTCACGTGAGGGAATCCATTCGAGTACTTTCGTCGGCTGCCCGTCCCCGGAGATGGTGCTTTCAGAGAGCACAACCTCCACATCCCGTTCTGTGCCCGGATGGGGCATGGCAAACACCTTCGGTCTCACAGTCGCCATCTGGGGGCGATTCCTTGACGATTTGATTGTCGCCATGATGTTTCCGCCGAACGCGGGGCGAGTCTGTAAAAGACTCCGTGTCTCCACTTCCACAGCGAGGTCGGTGCAGTCCGCGGTCAGGCCGGTTCTCAGCACGGTCGCGAGCCCCCCCGCGAAATCACGGCCGGTTGAGGTCGCCCCGATCAGAACGATCTCCGGCCTATGCTCCCTGATGAGCCCGATAGCCGCATCCACAAACGCCCGTGTCCGGTACCGTTCCAGTTCGGGACTTTTCACCGCATAGATGCGCTCGATATCGTACCGTGACAGTTCATGGGCCACCGGCTCGATTATATTACCGAGCAGCATACAACTGACGCCGACACCGAGTTCTTCGGCGAGTTTTTTCCCCTCGCCGATCAGCTCAAGGGTGACATGATGTGGCGTGCCGTCATCGACCTGCACGAACACCCAGACACCTCTGAAATCTTTGAAGTCTTCGGGTTTAACCGTTTCACGGTCCGGTTTCTCGATCGCCTCGAACTTACATTTGTCGACGCATAGACCGCACAACGTGCACGAACTGAGGACAACAACCTTTTTGTCGACAAGCTTGAGCGCATCAAACGGGCAGGCTTTGATGCACAGACCGCACCCGACGCATTTCGAAGAAATGATCTTTAATCCCATAGCTCCTCAACATTATAGTGAAATGGATTGATGAATGACATCGAAGAGGCGCCCGGCTGCTTCGTCCGCATCGCCCGTAATCATCTCGCCTTTCGTTTTCTGCTCTGGCGAGAAGATGGTCTCCACCCAGGTTGGTGACCCTTTCTGACCAGTCAGATCAGGATCGGCACCGATATCCTGCGCACTCCGGGTAGGTATCACGGCGGTCCGGGCTTTTTTTATCCTGAGGATCGAGGGCTGACGGGGGATGTTGATGCCCTTAACAACAGTCAAGAGTGCGGGAAGTTTCGCCTCGACACGCTCGCGTCCGCCGTCGAGCAGCCGTTCAACCACCATTGTTCCCTTCACGGGATCAACTTCCTCGACACGCGACACATAGGTCAACTGGGAGAATCCGAGGCGGGCAGCGATGCCCGGCCCCACCTGCGCAGTATCGCCGTCAATCGCCTGCTTCCCGGTTATCACCAGATCGACGTTGCCGATCTTTTCAATGCCCCGTGACAGCACATACGAGGTTGCAAGGGTGTCTGAACCGGCAAACGCCCTGTCTGACAACAGCTCAACCTCGTCCGCACCCATGGCGAGGGCGGTTCTGAGAACTTCCCCGGCCTGCGGGGGACCCATGGAAATCACGGTCACCCTGCCGCCAACCTTTTCCCTGATCCTCAGCCCCTCTTCAATCGCAAACTCGTCGAACGGGTTGAGGATCGAGGGCACCCCCTCGCGGACGAGCGTATTGGTTTTCGGATCGATACGGACATCAGCGGTGTCCGGAACCTGTTTCACACACACAACGATATTCATGCAGTGCTTCCCCTTATCTCATTACGGCTGTTTCAGAATTATTCCCATTCAAACGTTCCCGGCGGCTTGTTGGTGATATCGTAAAACACATACTCTATCCCGCCGACAGCGAGAATCCGTTCGGCAATCTCAGGGACACACGCCGCTGGCATCCGGTAAAATCTCGCGGTCATCACATCTGACGACTCAAGGGGCCGTATCACAACGCTTTCCCTCATTCCGTCGGTCGACAGCGGGAGAAGAACGACCGGCATCTGGAATATATTCCCATATAGATTATTCTTTTTGAGAACATCCATCGCTTCGGCATCGGCCTCACGCAGAAGATCGAGACGGTCGCGGGTGAGTGTCGCCGCCATGCTCCTGAGCGGCCTGAGGGGACCGCCGCCAATTGTGTACACCACGCGGTTCACTCCCTCGACGTTGTTGGTTATCGATGTAGACAGGACCTCGAGCCGTTCCCAGTCCAGACCACCTTCCACTGCGGCCGGGTGGGCATATGTCCGCGAATCCCCCTGGACACCGACACTGCGAACCGGCAGTATCTGGCAGTCATACCCTGCGGGGCCAGCCTTCTGCGCGACTTCTTCCCGTATACGTGAAAAGTCGTCCGACGATTCCCCGCCTGTGCCGCACAATACCCGAACGCCTATGCCGGGACCGGGGAACGGATGCCTCCAGACGAGTTCATGGGGCAGTCCGAGTCGTTCTCCGACCACACGCACTTCGTCTTTGTATAGCTGGTCGAGCGGCTCGATCACGAGTCCCTGCGCGACCATATCCTTGATCATGTCTGTACGGTTGTGATGGGTCTTGATCACATCCGCATGCCTTGAGCCGCCGGATTCTATGATATCGGGATACAGTGTCCCCTGCCCGAGCATCCACTTCTCAGGGTCGAGGTTGAGCGCCTTCAGCTCACGATCCTTGACATAGATGAATTCATCTCCGATCGCCTTACGTTTTTCCTGGGGATCGGTCAGCCCCTCGACAGCCCTGAGAAAATCCACGCTCCGGTCGACAACGACGAGATTGTGGAACCCGAGGTTTTCGAGCGCCCGCCTGACCGCGGTTGTCTCATTCTTACGCATGAATCCATTGTCGATGTGAAGACCGAGGACACGGTCCTTACCGAGGGCCCTGTTGAGCAGGGTGAAGGTGACAGTGGAATCGACCCCGCCGGAGACGAGGAGAAATATATTCCGGTCGCCGACACGCTCGCGGACATCGTTCATTGTGTCGTCAATGTACCCATCCATGGACCAGTCACGGGCAGCGCCGCAGATGCCGCACACGAAATTCTCCAGGATACGGTCGCCGGAAGGGGTATCGGTCACCTCGGGATGAAACTGCAACCCATATATCTTCCGCTCGTTGTTCCCGAAAGCCGCCACCGGGCAGTCCGCGGTACTGCCGATTACGATGAATCCCGGCGGTGGTGCGACAACCGAATCGCCGTGGCTCATCCATGCGCGTTCATGCCGGTTCAGCCCTTCGAAGAGCGGCGAGTCGAGGATGATGTCGAGCTCCGCCCTGCCGTATTCATGCCGTTCGAGTCGCCTGACCTCGCCGCCCATAAGATACGCGATGAGCTGCATTCCGTAACACAGTCCGAGCACGGGAATACCCGCATCGAGTATTTCCCTGTTGAATTCCGGGGCGTCATCCGCATATACACTCGACGGCCCACCAGAAAGGATAATCCCCTTCGGGTCCCCAAGCCGTTCGACGGAGGTATCGGGATACATGATATCCGCATATGTTCCGAGATGCCGCACCCGCTTGGTGATGAGATGGGTATACTGGCCGCCGAAATCAACAACGGTTATTTTATTTCTGGTGTCCATCAATCACATCCGGTTTGTATTGACGTCCGCCGTATCACAAACATACATTTTCCGATATATGCGGCACTATAAGAATATTAAAAATCAATGTTATAAAAGTATTTCCTCGTTCCTTATCAGGGTATCGTGTTTCCAGTGCTTATCATCACGGTCCGTATAATCAGTCGTGTAATGAAGTCCCCGCGATTCCTTGCGGTGTTGTGCGCATTTCACAATGAGCCACGCCACAATCGCGAGGTTACGGAGCTCGATCAGTTCGAGCGACACCCTGGTTCTCCGGTAATATGACGCGATTTCGTTGCCGATCAGTTCAATCCTGCTCAAAGCTCTGCTGAGCCTGAAATCACTGCGGACAATGCCGACGAAATCCCACATCATGCGTCGTATATTCTGACGGTCGTGGGAGATGACCACCCATTCATCCGGGTCAAACGTTCCCCTGTCGTTCCAGTCGGGAATATCAGGAAGGCTTGCTTTATCCTGACGATTTTCTTTGACGGTCATCGCGGCATGATTCGCAAAGACGACAGCCTCGAGCAGGGAATTGGACGCCAGTCTGTTTGCTCCGTGAAGACCGGTGAACGCAACTTCTCCAACGGCATACAGGTTTTCGATGGTTGTCCTGCCGCAGGCGTCGGTTGCGACACCCCCACACATGTAATGTGCTGCAGGTACAACGGGTATGAGTTCCTTCGTAATATCGATCCCGTTCCGCAGACATTTCTCGTAAATATTCGGAAACCGTTTTCTCGTCGCATCAGGAGCGAAGGAGGTAACATCGAGAAACACGCTGTCTTCGCCGCTGCTCTTCAGGTAATAGTCGATTGTCCGTGCGACGATATCCCGGGGAGCGAGATCATTCAAGGGATGATTTTCCATGAGACGTCCGCCGTTACGGTCAAGAAGAACACCCCCGTATCCGCGGACCGCTTCTGATATGAGGAACGGGGTGCCGTCCCTGAGAATAAGGCAGGTCGGGTGAAACTGCATGAACTCGAGATTTCCGACGAGCGCCCCCGCCCGGTAGGCCATCGCAATACCGTCGCCGGTGGCAATCCCGGGATTCGTCGTATGAAGATAGACCTGGCCGAGCCCGCCCGATGCCAGCATCGTCGTGCCGGCGAGAAACGTATCGACCACTCCGCGTTCGACATCGAGGACATACGCGCCGAAACAGGTGATTGTCCCGGTCTTTCTCATAACGGCTATATTATGCTCGGTGAGGAGGTCGACCGCAATATGGTTCTCCAGAATCCTGATATTCGGGTGATTCCCGGCATTGGCAAGAAGCGCCCGCTCGATTTCAAATCCGGTCAGGTCATCCGCATGGACGATACGGTTGCAGCAGTGACCCCCTTCACGGCCCAGTGAATAATATCCGTTTTCATCCTTTGTGAATCGACACCCCCAGCTCACGAGCTGCTCGATGATTTCAGGCCCTTCCTTGACGACAGCCCTGACAATATCCTCATGGCAGAGCCCATTCCCGGTCGCGAGAGTATCCGCTGTGTGCCGCTCCATGGAATCGTCACTGCCCATGACACTGGCGATACCGCCCTGGGCATAGTTCGTCGATGACTCTGTATCCTTTTTTTTGGTGATGATAACCACTTCACCGAACTCAGCGACCCTGAGCGCGAACGAGAGTCCTGCGATACCGGAACCTATGACGAGGAAATCGGTTTTAACCACAGCAGAATGCCCTGTTACGGATACCGAACGATTATTATAAAAAATAATCCGGTTATACCATTATTTCAGAATAAGTGAACGTATTAAAAAATACTTTCCAGGACTTATCTTTGAGACTCACCCCCTGCCCCCTCTCTATGACAAATGTCATAGGGTTCGGTGAAAGGTATAAGATATATATAAAACAATGAGATAAAGAGATTATTTTCTTGACATCCCCTCTACGATGTGTTATATTATAAGTAGTTGTAAAAAAAGAAAATAA
>Ga0315284_10000525_pt1 | contig 52165 bp, 64 predicted proteins | sample YL17G09_16_MG_FD_203696 | JGI IMG/M metagenome (GOLD analysis project Ga0315284, IMG submission 203696) | Sediment microbial communities from Yellowstone Lake, YNP, Wyoming, USA - YL17G09_16 | ecosystem: Environmental > Aquatic > Freshwater > Lake > Sediment | place: USA: Wyoming | collected...
GTAAAGTTATTATCCTGTCGAATTAGCGGGATAATAGCCTTTATTTGGCCTCCATCCTTAACTCCTATGGTATGATCTTCACCTTGGGAATTTCCAGATAGTACACAGTAGTTTTTCCAGTGCAGGGACTGCCAAAAGTTGGTTGACCTTTCATCGATTTCCTTTGGACTAAGATTTATTATTTCCATTATCGTAACAGCTCCTTTACAATAAAAAAGTAGTGCTTTTTAAACACAACTTGTTAAGATTATTATATAAGATTTTTCAACAATGTCTAAAAGGTTTTTTGAAAAATAAATAAATATATTTTCACTCAAAGAAAAGAGCCTTGATATTAGGCTCCTTCAGTTTAGTTGAGTTGTTTATTTAGGCCTAAACTTTTTCCTGCCTTATAACCTTGGTTGAATATGCCTGAATCTCCAGAGCTTCCTAGTCTATTCTTGCATTTGGATGTTCCACCACTGCATTGCCTGTCCTTCTCAGCAATTACGGCCCCATCCTTTACTAACATCAATCCCCAGTTCTCCTTGGCTACCTGTTCAGCGAATTTCTCTCCTAATCCTTTAATGAAACCAGTTGAGTAATCTCCTGAGATGCCTGTGGTATCCTTTCCAGCTTTACGGTAGTCTCTCCTGAGCTTCCTCATTCCTTTGTCCAGAGTATCAACTGCGAAGTTGAATACCGATACCGTGATATCAGTATCATCTTTGAGGCCGATGAAGCAGAGACCTTTTCTACCTTTATCAATGAGGAGTTCGGTTCTAAAATTTTTGCAGATAACATTGGCGAGTCTCATCATCCAGTAAGTATGGCTTCCTTGTCCTACAAAGGATGTTATGACCTCCTTCTTGGCAGGTTCTAGGTCTTGTACCATTTCCATGTGTATATTATGTTGTGCCATTAATTTTTGAGCCATTAAGAGTGCGTTCTGTGCCTCCTGCTCAGATGAGTTGTTTCCTGCGAGTGCGAGCATTTTCTTTACCTTGTCAATAATTTTTGTGTTCATAATATATCCTCCTTTAAATTAGCGGGGCCGTTGCCCCAGTTTATATTAGTTGTTTTCTTCCCAGTCCCAGCTATTGCAGTTGGTGTTGTTCATTATATAATCGAATACCTCGGATTTCTTTACCTTTGAACGATCAACCTTGAATCCGTTACCTCTGAGGTCTCTAATTGCAGCTTTCTTGGTTGTTTGACTAATTTCTACGATTTTCTTTTTGTTGTTGTCATAAGGGTCGGTTACGATTGCTTTGAATTTGATCATTTTCGGTTCCTCCTTATATATTAGTGTACGTTAACGTGTCATTTTTAGGATTATAAATAGCAACAACCTCTTCTGTTGCTACGTTTATAGCTATATACTTTTTACCAAGTTCCCATCTGATAGTGCTTCCTACTTTTTCTTCTATCTCCTTAGTTAGTTTTTTTATCATTTTCGTGTCCTCCTTAAATTTGAGTATAATTAATTATATGATATTATGAGTGACTTGTAAATGATTTATCCCAAAGTTTCTCAAAAATCTTTTTACGCACAAAAGAGACCTTATGTTCAGGTCCCTGATGGTAAGAGTTAGGGGAGAGTTATTCGAATTTTATCCTCCCCAAGGATGGTTGTTAAAAATAAATCTCCTTCCTCCAAGGTTTGTTCCAGGAATTCTCTTATCATGGTGTAACCAGTGAAGTCAACTACGATGGTTCGATTCTTGGTTAGTTCATTTAGCAGGTCCTCAAGGTAGATATTTACCTTACTCATATTATTTCACCTCCTCTTCTTCTAATGTCTTTATCATGTCGAATTCTTTTTGATTCCAGCTCCAGACGCCTTCTCCTCTTGTATATCCTTTGTTACGAAGTTTACGGCGGGTTGATTTTTCAGTGAGTTCCCAGGCAGTGGCAAGGTCCTTAAGGTAAAATCTAATTTCTTCAGTTGGCTCGATTGGTTCCTTTGTTTTGGTGGCCATTACCCTGTCGGTTAATTCCTTTATGATTTCCTCTTCTGTGATTTCTTCTTCCTTATTGAGTAAACCTTCTACCTTAACTGTTAATTCACCTTTTGTCATTGTCCAGATACCTTTGATTTTCAAATCCTTTGCCATTGCCTGTAGTTGAGTTAGTTTCATTTCCTGTAAATTAATCATTTTGAATTCCTCCTTTTAGTCTCATCAGTTACCGCTATACGGTAAGACCCCGAAGGGTTTCGACTTAGTATAAAACATACCATCTTTTTCCCTTTAATTCAGGCCTAATCCTTAATATTTTATTATTTACCAAATCATTAAGTTCCTTCTGGTCTATTCCTAAAGATTCCTTAACTCCCTTAGCTGACATTACTGAATTAATTCCGAATTGGTTATTTTTTACTAAAAGCTCTATTACCTGATTTCTTGTTTTCATTTTCGGTTCCTCCTTAAATTTGAGTATAATTAATTATATGATATTATGAGTGACTTGTAAATGATTTATCCCAAAGATTTTTGAGAATCTTTTTATGGACAAAGAGAAAGCCCCTATTAAGGAGCCTTTAGAGAGATAAATTATTTTTGAATCATCTTCATCTTAACATTGATTAACTTATCCAGCTCCTGAGAAACCTTTAAGGTAGTAATAGAGTCAAGTCCTTTGTCCACAGATAGTTTATCAAATTTGACATAATTTCATTTAACTTATTTCTTGCTTCTTTTAACGCTCTTTGCTTTTTAGCAATCCTATTTATATCTTTTTTGTTGCAATATATTTCATGTCGAATGTCAGACAACTCTCTTTGAAGCTTTTCTTTGATTAGTTCTATAGTTTCTTTCTTCATACTCTACCTCCATTATTTTATACTTAGAATTTACATGCAAACTTATCACATCGTATAACGTTATCATTTCCAACGTCTGTTCCAAACTCAATGTTTTCTGCGCTACACGACGGTATTTCGTTTACGCAATCATTGCATAAATTATTCTTTTCAAATAAACAAATTCGTGAAATATTGCTTATGTCAATACTTTGGTTGCTTGTAACAAATTCTTTACTCGTATCTAATGATATTGAGTTTTCGGTAAATGTTCGTAACCTTCCCGAAAAATAAAAGGGTCTGCCATTCATATCTCCATTTACAGTTTTTACCCAAACAATATCGTCCCTTTCAAATACTTGATTATTAATTTTTATACAAATCATTTTTCATACCTCCATCATAATTTTAATTTAATCCTGCTTTATCAATCTCATATAATCGCAATCAAGTCTGTGTGTATTACTACCGTTGCAAAGGTTACATACATAATCTCATTTGTTCTTACCTCCTATTTGTAGTATACATCTATTATACCATAAACAAAGTTCTTACCTAAGAAGAATCTTCTCTACCTCTAAATCTATGCAGGATGTTTCTGAGTAGGTTCTTGATAATAACATTTTAATTTCCTGATTTTCAGCTTTCAACCTATCAACTTCCGCTTCGGCTTTTTCGGCACTAGCAGCCAACGATTTATGAGATTCCATACTTTCTAACCATTCGAGTTTTATCTCTAGATACTCATTTCTTTCAACTAACGCATCATGTTCGTTGACGCATTTGATTATGTGTTCAGCATCAGGCATACAGGTTGAGTAATCACAAAAATCTTTATGGTACATTGCTGCTACCCGCCTGTCTTTAGCATCTTCTATATACCTTCTGTAGTTATCCATTACATCCCTACTATGTGCTATCTTCCAGGGTCTAGGGCTAAGGTTCATCTTGTTACCTCCACTTTCAAATTTTATTCTTACATAATATTATATTCTATATCCTTCCAAAAGTACACCAGCTAATTCTCCTATTTTAACCTTCTCAGCGGAGGGTATTCCTCCTCTTCTTCCTTATAAGGTATTATATCCCTATTTCTTTCTGCATGTACTCCTAGGTAATATCCAAGATAGATACAGATAGCCATAATTACTGCAAATCCTATTAGTTGAGTAGTCATTCTGTTACCTCCTTTGTCATTTGATTGTAGCTTTTAGTTACCTTGACAGGCCATTCATCATTGTTCATTCCAAACATGCCATTCTGATAGTCATTGGTAGGTGCGTACTTTGAGGCTATTTTGGTTATGTCAGTAAAGCCTTGTGCGATATAGTATTGTGAAAGATTCCTGACTAATTCCTTCATAGATGCTTCCACAGTAGGGAAATCTATGTAGCGTCCAGTCTTAGGATATTTGCAACCCTTGTACCAGTTTAACCCACCTACATTATTATGGTTGATAAGCAACGGGCTATCACAGTTGAGCCCTACCTCTTGAAGTATAATGGATGCAGTCATCATAGCTGATACCGGAGGATTCTGAGATTTACAAAGTCTATATAGTATCAGGCCTTTATCGCTAAGCTTACCCTTGAACCTCTTATTTATCACAGTAACCACCTTGTCATAATCATCCTCAGAGGGTAACTCTATTTTAGAAGAGGGATTAGATTTTATCTTAACCACAGGAATGGGCTCGGGTTCTTTGGCTGCAGGTACAGGAGTAGGGATAGTCTTTTGAGGGTCATTCCAAATATGGGGTGAAGCCCAACTCATGGATTCGGAATAAGAGCTGAGATAAATGATGCAAGCGAATATGGCCACTAGAATTAATATTGCTATAAACATATGTTTAATAGTTTCAACTGCCTTATTTGGCTTCCTACGTCTTCTAGGGTTGGTTCTACGTTCTATAGTATTGTACATTTTACTATGAAGCTCATCCACTCTCTTGGAATCTTTAAAAGTTTCCACAATAAAAGCAAAAGGATTATATATGAGAGACCCTCCTTTTACTATCCAGAATTTTTGTTTTAAAGATGTGTTCATCAATTAGAATTTCATAGGCCTTTTGTAAATAGATAGCAGCATCAATCTCATATACATCCTTTGCATACTCTTGCATCTGCCTGGCAACTCTTAACTTCTCCAATAAGTCGTTCATTGTTGCTTTTACATCTTCATACTTCATATGTATATCCTCCTCAGGATTTAGAATCAGTCTTATTATATCATTTCTACTTATAGGCTGTAAACAAGCAAAATCACACAACAAAAAAGATAGCATAAGCTACCTTTTTCTGAGGTGATACGTTATGTGAAGTATGTTACTTCCTATTTTTTCTTCTTTTTCTTTTTTGAAACTACTGCTTTAGGAGCTTCTTCTTCTCCATCTTCTTCGCCATCTTCTCCATCTTCGTCAGGTGATTGTTCCACAGGAGGTTTTGATGCTTTTGATGCCTTAACTGGAGGATTCTTTTTGTTCTCTATATAAGTAGTTAGCAATGTATCAATCTTCTCGAGTTCATCAGAATCACTAGGCCATTCATACTTTGTCTTAGGACCAAACCCAGTTGCATCAGCAATTTTAGGAGCAGCGAATCCTCCCTTTCTAAGTATTATCCTAATAGTTTTAGATTCCAAATTGTATTCAGTTGCAAGATCTTCGATTCCTACCATTGTTATTTCTTTTTTAGCCATTACCAATTACCACCTTTTCTCTTTTTCTTTTATTATACGATAATGTTTGAACTTTGTAAATGACCAAATTCTCAGGATAAAATAATGGGGGTTTTTATACCTTAAATTAGTAGAATAGGGGTAGTAAGGACCTTCTATGGTTGAAAAAGTACCCTGCTACTTTTTTTGGGGTCTATAATCATCACATCAGTCCCTATCAATCTCCCATCCTAATTATAGGTTCTAAGGCTACCTATTCTATATCATCTCCGGTGTAACTATCAACCTTAGTTTTACTAAGTAAACACCTACCAAGTCTCTCCAGCTTTCCATTTTCTTCTTCCCATGTAACCATGGCACTTTTTATCTCCTCTTTTGCAGATTTTGTTAGCTTACATTCCTGAGGTCGATTATCCTTCATCTTTTGTTTCATGGAAGCTTCTCGGTTCTCATTTTTTTCAGAAGCTCCCCCTCCTCCACCTCTCCTTAGTTCATCCTTATAAACTGCTAACCAATCAGAAAATCCTGCCTGTTCTAGCTCTATTTCCAATTTTGAAAGTTCATCCCTCTTCTCTTCTCTCTTTGTAGCATCCAGTAAATCTATATTTTTGAGAATCATATACCATTGTTTGATATCCTTAAGTAAAGACCAACATCCTTTAGCTTTTATTTTTTTCATATCAGAGACAGAAAGAACTTGTCTAGGTTTTTGAACAAAATAGAATGCAGCCAGTGCGGTGCATTCGTAATAGTTAGTATTTCCGATAAAAGCCTTCTTTACGCAGAGTTCGCAGTCAGACCCCATTAGGTCAATCAGTCTCTTACCCTTTGAAACATCAATTTTTGATATTTCCAGTTTCTCACTTTTAATCTTATTATTGTAAACTTTTGTTGCGTTAGCTGTTACGGCGTTATGTGCATATCTCATTTGAATACCTCCAGTAAATTTTTTTATTTAAAATCTATAATTATCAATCTCTCTACGGTATTTTTAATTCTTCCAAAACTTTAGCCCTTTTGAACTACCTGGCAATATATCCGTAAATATATATATAATATATATACGGAATTTGCCAGTGTCCAAAGGCTGCTTTTTTCATTTATTTGCCACCAAATTTTGACATTTTTAGCGAAAGGCTTGGTACGGGTTTGGGCGGTGGGGTGGCAACTAAAGTGGCAACTTTTTGATTTTAGTTGCCACTTGAAGGCAATGTATTGATTCTGAGTTTGGGCCGTTGGGTGGCAACATGATAATAAGTTTACTTTCCTATTTTTACAGGCATTCGCCAATTGGAAATTCCTAATATTATTGAAACTTTGAATCTCTGCGGACTCGAGGTTTGACGGCGGCGTACTCACTGTGAATATGGCCGCGGTTTTCATTTCGCTAAGTGGCAACTTAAGTGGCAACTTTTTCGCGGAAGTTGCCACTAACCAGAGAAAGTCTTGATACGGGTTAGGTCGGACGGGTGGCAACTGATTTTTAAAAATCTTATTACAGCTCGGTTTACAATTTATGGTGCGGTTTACAAATTTAGGAAAGATTTCCATATTTCTTGGATTTTTGAAGTTTACATAATAACCAACCATGTTGTTCATCTCCTCTTTTTATTAGTTCAAATTTTCATCTCCCCGAGTCATTTCATCTGAAATATGTTCTAAAATTTCATGTTCTTTACACCATTCGATTAGGTCGGGTCCGCTGAGTAGGTTGGACCTTACACAGGAAAGTTGGTTGATAAATCGGGTTACAAATTTTTTCATTCGGTCTTTTCCAAACCCAAATTGCGAGTTAAGTGATAATGATGCTAAGGCCAAGAAAATATACATATTCTCTCGAGTTATCTTTTTGTCATGGTCCTTAGCCTCTAATACTTCCTTCTTAATGTGTTTTCTTTTGCTCCTTGATCCCATTTGTATCAGCTCCTTTGTTATTTGTTATTTGTTTTCCTACGTTATACCATATAATTGCGATAAATATTGTATATACTAATAATCTCATTTGTATCACAGCTCCTTTTTTATCTTAATGTTATTTTGCCCGTATCATCTACTTGCTTTAGTTTATCCGGATGCCTATCCATTAGAGTTTTTAAGGCCTGGCGAGATATTTTAAGCTCTGAAGCCATATTCCTTAAACTTAAACCCGTTGGGTACATACTTAGTAAATCTAATAACTGTGTAAAAAGAGATCCCTGAGCCTTACCCTCTATTATTTTTGGTTCATATAATAGGTCTCCAGCATTACCCATCTTTATGGTTAGTTCTACCTTAGAAAGTATTCCTGCTCCTCGATGTTCTCTTTCTATCTCTATCTTGGCTTGGTTCTCGTCAAGTCCATCTTCCTCTACATTGTGTAAATATAAAGCGGATTCATTCCATCCATGCAAGGTAGTAGAACCCAGCATCCTTTGACCTCCCCTACTACTTGTTCCACTTTTATTCCAGTGATGAACCAATAGTAAAGAGGTATTAAATTTGTTCTTAACCTCCAGAAGCTGTTGTAACACAGGATTTAGGTCTTTCGCTGAGTTGAGGTCTCCTGAAAACATTAGATATAGAGGGTCCATAATAACCATGAGAGGTCTTATCTCCTCAATTTGATTCTCCAAATCCTGTAAAGCCAAGGGATCATCGAAGTTGAATCCTTTTACATTTTGAAAATAGATTGGAATATCCAACTTACGTTTATCACCACTTAGCAAACCCTTATGAGCCATAATCTTAATACTACGGTCTTTCATAATCCATTCAGAATTCTCATTCTGTATAAATAACACAGGTCCTTGCTCCATGACGGGGTACCTTCCTAGAAATGGAAGTCCTGTGGCTATTGATATTGCCATATCATGTGCGAGAGTAGATTTGAAGGTTTTAGGTTCTCCTGATACCATTCCATGACTACCCTGTAACCACATATCTTCTATTAACCATCCAGGTTTTGAGGCCTTACTATTCATTAGGTCAATGAAAGATATCCACCTTGGTACTTCGGGTTCATCAGGTTCCTCAGATTCTTCCTCTGGTTGAGGATTATCCTCTTGATAACTTTCATATATTTTAGTTATCTCTGTAGTAATTCGCTTCCATTCATCAGACCTTCCCTTATACTTATTCCATGCGGAACCTTGTATAAGTAAAGCAATATCCTCTATAGGTATTTGTTTCTTGACCATGTCACTTTCTAGAGACCATAATACCTCGGACCTATTTCCTGGAGTAACCTTGTTATCCGAGTATTGTAAAAGCCTAGATGTTTTATTTCCTAATTGTTTTCGATATTTGGATAGCAGAGTAATGAAGTCCGTAGTGGATTTTAAAGAACTCTTATCAGTTGTTTTATCTGGCAAACTAGTAAATTCATCTTTGGAATATACAGCGGCTCTATCCAACCATAAAAGCTTTCCTACTACCGAGGGTTCATATTTGAAATTTGAAGTTCCTGGGATTCTTAGAACCTGTGTAATATCCCATCCACCTTTGTCAGCTCCAACGTGGTAAGTAAGTTTCTTATTGATTTCCTTAAGCTCAGAGGGTTTTATATTCTTATCTAACCACCATATGGCCTGATACCTATTTTCTGATGATTTCCAAGCTATTGTTGGGTTAATCGTACATTCCTCAGGTTTAACAAAATCTAAATCGGCATATAATATGTTTGAGGGTAAAGCGTGTATCTCTAATCTCTTGTTAGTACTAAATATTAGAGGACACCAATAAAGGTCGGTTTTTTCCTTTATTATTAAGGAAGAAAGTAACTTTTCAATTTCCAATTTACCGGAGGGCCATTGAAAAGAATAATCTTTCCATTCTCCTTTGCATTTCTTACTAATAAATACGAAACCTTTTTGCTTTTGTCTATTCCAGGTCTCAAAACAAGATTTTAATTCTTTTGAATTGGGTTTTATCATCCCTACTCCTCCAGTCTTGAACCATGGGGTTTTTTATACCTTAGCGGCCATATAGGGGGTAAATCTAATTCAATAAATACCCAGCACCACCCTACCTTTGTACCACTGATGAATTTCTTCCTGATGGCATAGCGTACACTTTTTGGAGTTACTCCATACCTTTTGGCTACCTCATCCAAGCTTATAAATTCTACGGCCAACCTAACCAACTCCTTCTTATTAAAATAGTTACCAGTACATTATATAAGACCCTTTTGCTTCTGTAAATAGCCAAATTCTCCACTTTCCTAGAAGTAGCTTCCTTTAATAATACATATATTTTATAAATATTTTCAACCCATCTCAAAATATATATTTTTAGTATGGGAGAATTTTACTGTTTCAATTTTGCATATTTATGATATAATAGTTTAGTAGGATAAAAAATATGGAGGACCTAAGATGATAAAAATAATTATTGTAAGGGGGTTAAAAAGCTCCACCAAGTGTTTCACAGATGATGAACATGGAAACAAGATATTTGAAGCTTTGAAACCCCATTATGAAGAAATTTTTAAAGTTTCCTATACAGAGGCTTTTTCACCTCCAGAAGGATATCAACCCAACTTTCCTAGAAAAACCTGGTGTCCCTACTGCTCCGCTGAAAGGAGATTCAAGAAGAACCCCATCCAAGATTGTTACATATGTTCCATCTGTGGTATTTCAGAGAGAGACTTCTGGATAAAGAAATACAACGATATATGGAAATATGAAGCATTAGGAGGTAATACCAGAAAGGTTCGTAAGGCATTCAAATCCTTAAAAACGCAGAAGGATTCTTCTGTGGAGAACCTTGGAACATCCAAAAGTGATAGAAGGAAACAAAGAAAAAAACTTAGAGACAGTAAGGCCAATAAATAAAAGGAGGAAATTATATGTTCATCATTGCAGAAGGCTTTGATAATTCGGGGAAGACTACCTTATTAACCAAACTTTCTAAGGAATTAAGCATTCCCGTAACTCATTCCCCTGGACATGGAATTGATCTAAGAGAATCCTTAAGCCAGATTATTGAAGATAGTAAAAATCAGGACATGTTAAGAGATAGGATTTGTTTAGTATCGGAGGAAGTTTATGGTAAAATACTCCGAGGAAAATCCGAATTTGATTCTGATAGTAACACCTGGTGGCTCTCGTTAATAAAGGCTCAAAAACCCATATTAATATTTTGTAGGCCTCCTACTGAGAATATAATTGGTGATATGACTGGTAGAGAACAGATGGAGGGAGTAATAACTCATTCTAGGAGTTTGCTAAGAAGATATGATGAAGTCTTTACCTATTTAAAACAAGAGTATGGAGATTCTTTAAATCTTCTTACTTATGACTATACACAGGACCCTGAAGCTACCCAAATTTTAGATGATATAAGGAGGATTAATCAATGAATGTAAAAGATGTTGAAGAAACCATGGATGGAACTAATCAAGACCGTTTGGTATTAATTTTTAATCGTCAGAGAGAACTAATGGAAAAGTACCACCATATTGAAAAAAATCTTAGGTTAACTCCAGATTGTCCCGTAAGCCTTCATGATTCTAAGGGGCAATTACTATTAAAAGATTTTGCCTGGAGAACCACAGAAGAACTAGCCGAGGCCATAGATGCCATTGAGAATGGTGAAAGCGAAGAACATATTAAGGAAGAAGTAGCTGATGCTTTACACTTTTTAGTAGAGATGGGAATACTCTCAAATATTACTCCAGATATTCTATTAACACTTGACCCTGATGAGCTGCCACCTCATGACTATTTAGAAACCTTATTCTCCCTGTGGACCTATGAAAATAAACTTAACTACTCGGAAGCCTTTACCCAATTTATAGTTAGGTTGGGTATGGTATGTCATACTCTAAAGAATAAACCTTGGAAACAAACTCAAATGTTAACTGATATAAAGGAATACACTACCCGATATATTGAGACTTTCCATTACTTTATTAGGTTTTGCATCTCCATTGACCTACAACCCGAAGAATTATTTCAGCTATATTTTAAAAAATCAAAAGTTAATGCTTTCCGTATTAGGTCGAGTTATTAGGAGGACCCCATGAACTTAAGAGAACACTGGATTAATTTCATAGAAAAAGTTTTATTCGAAGTTCCTGCAAGCCACATAGAATTCAGTGGACATAAATTCGTTGACAGTTTGATTCTTACCATTCCAGGAAAAGACTGGCAAAAGAAGGACTCTGGCTTTGATATTACTGAGTTAGGGTACGCAAGTAAAAAATCAAAGTTCAGTCAACTCAAAAGAATATATTATTCTCCTGAGAATATCTCAATGGCTAAAACTAAGATGGAAGATAGGGAGGAAAAGGATTTTACTTCCGTAAGCATTTCAACCTTGGCTGGAGCTAAAAACTCCAAAAGCCAGGGCCATTGCATCATTAGTATAATTATTAGTAAGATATTATCTACCGGGGAGGTAAATGTATCAGTATTTTATAGAAATACCGAGCTAATAAGAAAGTTTGGAGCTGATTTATTATTCTTAAAAGAGGTTGTTATACCTGATATTCTAGGAGATATTCCTATTAAGAAGATAAGTTTCCACTTTGCAAATGCTTTCTTCTCACCCATGTTTCTTCCTGTGTTAATACCCTATATTGTAAATATACCTGCATTTCTGGGTTCAGTAAAATCATTAAACCATCCAAGAATTTGGAAAGCCTGTACTTGGGGACTTAAGATTCCCATATTAAAGCCAGACCCTGAACATTATCAATATAGGTCTAGAAAGAACATGCATCAAATGGGTATTAATCACTATAAGAACCTGCTACCCGAGCATTTAGAATCAATTAAGAAATATATCAAAGGTCTAGTTGAAGATATTGAATAAGGAGGTACTATATGAAACATTTCTTCCCCATGAATCCTAAGGAGATCAAAGATATTGAGAAACTACAGGCTTTAATTAAGAACCCCAAATGGTGTATACAGCTAAAGAAAGATGGTGTTAGAGGAGAATTATATATAACATCCACAGGCAATAGGATATTTGGTAGAAACTGCGGTGTTAAAAGCCCCTTTCCTTTAGAATTAACCCATAACCTACCCACCATTGCTAGATGGAAGTTTCCTAAGCATTTTCATGGTATTACCTTTGATGTAGAAATTTACATGCCAGGAAAGACAGCTGCAGAGATATCCGGAGCCATAAATCCCAATCGAGTTGAACCCCCTGTTAAGTATGAACCTCAAATAGAGTTTTGGTGTTTTGATATTCCTCTATATAAAGAGCAAGAAAATCCCTTTACTCAGGGAGAAAGAATTAAAATGTATGAAGCTCTCTTCAAGCCTTACAGGAATAATTTGAACCTACTACATACTCTAAGATGTATAGAAACCCTATATGAAAATAAGTCTCAATACCTTTCCAAATGGTTAGAAAGTGGGGAAGAGGGTGGAGTATTAAAGAACCTAGATAGCTTATATCTTTATTCATATGAAAAGGAGGGGAAGAGGTCCGCTGATACTTGGGTAAAATGTAAGAAAGGGTTTGAAGATGATTATGTCATATGTGGATTCTCACCTCCAGAGCATTATTATAAGGGAGATAAACTATCCACATGGAAATACTGGGAAACTCCTGAGGAATATTTTTATGAAGGACCTAGAAAAAATCCTCAAGATAAAGCCATTACTAAATTCCATTATCATGGTTGGATAGGAGCTTTATCCTACGGGATAGGGGTAAACCCTAAAGAACTCGATAAACATTGCAAAAAACATGGCGTTATAATACCTACTATTGAGGCTAGAGAAACTACCTTTGCTATCCTGGGTACGGTATCAGGTATAAATGACTCACTTAGAGAGAAAATTAGTCAGAACCCCATTAAATATCTATATCAAGTAATAAAAATATCTGGGATGGAGCAATATCCAGATACTCTAGCCATTAGACATCCCAATTTGAAGGAAGTAAGATGGGACAAAAATGCTGAAAATTGTATTTTTAAATTCAAGAATAAAACTATGTAACTTTGGCTATAAATATGATATAATAAAGTTATTAAATATAAGGAGGACAGACAATGAGGTTATATGATAATTTTAAGGAAGCTTTCGGAGAAGTAGCAAGAGATATTGTTGAAATGGGTATCAAAGTAAACCCCAAAACCTACCAAGATAAGGTGATTGAAGGTAAGACTGAGTTTGAGACTCTTGAGGTTCAGAATTATATTTACACAGTAATAAATCCCAAACTTACGGACCTAAATCCCATACAACCCTGGGCAGACCAAGAGTTTGAGGAAAGAATATCCTGTGAGGCCGTAAACCCTGGTGAAGCCTGGAAAACTAGGCCTGAGGTCTGGACTGAGTTTCTAAACAAGGATAATAAATTTCATTATACTTACAATGAGAGAATACGTAGGCTTGACCAACTAGATAGAATAATAGAAAGGCTTAATTTAGATTCTGACTCCAGACAATGTTTCTTATCCATTTGGGATGCTTTTGATATCTTTAATTTAGGTGGTAGTGGAAGAATTCCTTGCTCTTTGGGATACCTATTTCAAATAAGAGGTGGAGCTCTAAATATGACCTACTTGATGAGGTCCTGTGATTTCTTTACTCACTTCACTAATGATGCTTATCTGGCATTAAAACTCCAACATTATGTTGCCATGAGATTAGGTATACCAGTTGGACAATTTACTCACTGGATGGCTTCACTTCATATGTATCGCAAAGATTCTGGAGGTATTTTCTAATTATGAATAATAGAATAAATAGAGATTATTTATGCCTTCAAATAGCCAAATTAATTGCACTTAGAGGAACTTGTAAAAGGGCTCAGGTAGGAACAGTCATAGCTATTAATGGAAGAATCATCTCTACTGGATATAATGGGGCCCCTAGTGGGCTTCCCCATTGCATTGACTGGGGATGCATAATTGGAGTTGATGGAGGTTGCATCCGTACCTCACATGCGGAGGCTGGAGCCATTGCCTTTGCTGCAAGAAGAGGATTATCCCTAGAAGGGGCAACTCTTTATTGTACTCTGTCACCTTGTTTGAACTGTGCTAAACTCATTATTAACTCAGGAATTAAGGAAGTTATATACTGTGAGAAATATAAAAATCACGAAGGACTTGATCTTCTAGATGGAGCAGGAATTGTTCATCATCATATGGAGGTTCAGGATGCCTAGAGATAAACTCTGTTCAAGCTGTGAATTAGGAGATACAACCCACCAAGTATGTTCTTGGGGACAAGGTCCTAAGAATGCAAAAGTTATGTTAATAGGAGAAGCTCCTGGAGCACGAGAGGAAGACCTAGACAAACCTTTTCAAGGTAAGTCGGGAAAATTACTGGAGGAATTTCTACTAAAGGCGGGCCTTCATAGAAAAGACCTTTATATAACAAATGCAGTAAAGTGTAGGCCCCCTGATAATAGAACACCCTCCAAGAAAGAAATTGCTATTTGTAAATACCATCTTGAGGATGAGATTAAAGAGATAAAGCCGCAGTATATTTTAGTATTGGGAGCTACCGCTTTTACTAGTATATTTAATAAAGCAGGTATTATGGAGCATAGAGGAAGTATTATAGAAAAAGGTGGTATTTCATACCTAATATCTTTACACCCTTCAGCTGCCTTGAGAATGCCAAAATTAAGGCCTCTTATGGAGGCAGACCTAACTCGATTCAAACAGTTAATGGATGGAAAACTAGAAGAGAATTCTTCCATGGAATGGACTCTAGTAAATGATATCCCCAACCTAAAGGCTTTTATAAGAGATTTAAAAAGTGCAAAATCCATAAGTTATGATATTGAATGTTCAAGCCTTAATGGCTTAGACCCCAATTCTTATATATATTGTATTGGGTTCTCCACCAAACGTAGGAGTTGGGTTATTCCCTTTGATTATCCTGAGAGTAACTTTAGAAACAAGAATGTTCAATATAAATTAATTAGGATTATAGAAAAGGTCACAAGGGGAAAAAATTTAATAGCTCATAATGGGAAGTTTGATAATAAGTGGATAAAATCCAAGTACGGACTTCAGATGGAACAAACTTTTGATACCATGTTGGCTTCCTTTATCCTGGATGAAAACCGTCCCCATGGATTAAAGCCTTTATCCAAGATGTACCTTAATGCATCCGACTATGACCTTAAATTTCCTTTTGATGTAAGAAATGTACCGCTAGAAACTCTGGCTAAATACTGTGCTTATGATGTTAGATATACGCTTCAATTATATTACCTATTTAAAGAGCAGTTAAAAGAGGATGCTCACCTTAGTAGAGTATTTTATGGTTTAATAATGCCAGCTTCTAAATACCTAGAGCTAACTGAGACTGAAGGGGTATATATTGATCAAGAGAAATACCCCGTGGCATTAAAACAAATTACACAGGAAGTATCAGATTTAGAAAAAGAACTATGTAAAATTGCTGGCAAGACTCTTAACTGGAATTCTTCACCTCAGATGGCCAACTTGCTATTCACCGAACTAAAACTTCCCGTATTAGAAACTACACCCACTGGAAAGCCTTCTACCTCAGGAGAAAATGTTTTGCCTAGACTTAGAGATAAACATCCAATCATTAATGTACTTTTGGATTATAGGGAGAAAATAAAATTATCCCAATTCCTTATTAGTTGGGGAACTATGATGGATAGGACGGGTAGAGTACATCCTAGTTTCAAATTACATGGTACCGTTACCGGAAGATTATCCTGTAAAGACCCTAACTTTCAACAAGTTCCCCGAGATGTATTCCTTAGGTCATTATTTACAGCTCCCCAGGGTTGGGTATTTGTAGAGGCAGATTATTCACAGGTGGAACTTCGAGTTGCCGCTATGTTAGCAAATGAAACCAATATGAAGAGAGCATATCAGACGGGGCAGGATATTCATCAAAATACCGCCTCTTTAGTAATGGGTATTCCAATGGATAAGGTAACGAAAGAGGATAGAAAGAAAGCCAAGGCCGTAAATTTTGGATTTCTATATGGAATGAGTTCCAAAAAATTCAAGGATTATGCTCGAGATAAATACCAAGTAACTCTCACTGATAATGAAGCTTCTCAATTTAGAACCAGATTCTTTGATGCTTATCCTGAATTATTAGCCTGGCATGACAGACAAAGAAGAATAGTTCAGAAGTATGGATATGTTAGAAGCCCCATTGGTAGGAAGAGAAGGCTTCCCGAAATTAATTCACCGGATAGAGGAGTTAAGGCTGAGGCAGAAAGGCAGTCGATAAATAGCCCAGTACAAGGATTTGCCTCTGATATGTGTTTATTCTCAATGGTTAGATTATCTCAAGAAATTCCTAGGGATCAATTTAAAGTGGTTGGATTAGTACATGATGCTATGATGGGTATTATAAAAGAAGAATATGTTGACCTCATAGTTCCCAAAATAAAGCAGGTAATGGAGGACATGGCAACTGTGGAGAAAGTGTTTTATACTTCCATATCAGTACCTATTGAGGTAGATGTAAAAATAGGACCTTGGGGGTCTGGAAAAGATTGGACTCCAAATAAACCTAAAGAGAGAGAATAGTTATATACAGAGACAAGTAAGTTATGATATAATAGCTATATTAAACTAAACTAGAAAGGAGGAACTACGATGATAGTATTATCCCATTCAAAAATAAGGTCTTGGAAAAGTTGTCCACAGAAGTTTTACTATCGAGAAGTAGAACAACTAGAACCAAGGTTATCACCACCAGCACTTCAACGAGGAAGTTTAATACACTCCATGATAGAATTTTATTATCTAAATAAGGATTGGAAAATACCCCTAAAAGAATTCAAGAAAATATGGGATGAACTTCTAGAGGAAGAACAAGACTATTATGGAGGAAACCTCCCCGAAGAAGCTGAACGCATGATGAAAGGATATATAAATAAGTATAAGGGTTATAAAGAAAAACCCTTACTAGTGGAATATAGTTTTAGGGATAATCCAATTGAAATAATACCAGGAATAGCTTTCAAAGGAGTTATTGACTTACTTCTTAAAAATGAGAAAGGCACCTGGTTGGTAGAACATAAAACTCACAAAAAGATTCCATCAGAAGAGGAAAGATTCCTAAATATGCAAACCGTTATCTATGTTCTAGTAGCACAGAAACTCGGATATAAAGTTGATGGCATACTGTGGAATTACATTAGAACTAAGCCCCCAACCATACCAAAAACTCTGGTAAAAGGCGGACTTAGTAGAGCCAAAGATATTGATACCGATTATGATACTTATTATCAAGCTATTATTCAAGCTGGAGAAAACCCAGATGATTATAGAGAAGAACTTCAAAGAACCTCAAGAAATGAGTTTTATGTTAGAAAATACATGCCTCTATCTGATAGAGTTATACAAGGTGTAATTGCTGATATAAAAGTGGTTGCCTATCAGATGGACAAACTAAAGAATTATCCCTTTAGAGCTCTTAATTCCATGACCTGTAGAATGTGTTCATACAAAAGCATTTGTCAGGCTGAGATGTTAGGATTGGATTCTACCTTAATTAAGAAATTTGAATTTAAAATTATTGAGAGAAAGGATGATGTAAAAAGTGAAGAAGAGGACCAAGACTAGAAGTTCCACAAGTTCTGATATCTCAGATAGATTCATTGATGTAAAAGAAATACCTGTTTATGTAAAGGCTTTAATCTATGGACCTTCAGGAACTGGAAAAACAACCTTCATGGGAAGTTTCCCCAAGCCCCTCCTCGTAATAGATTGCAGGGATATGGGAACCAAAAGTATTAGAACTGCCCCTGATACAAAGGTTCTATCTGTTACTTCATGGAATGATATAGAGGAAGCTTATTGGTATCTAAAGAATAACCCCACCAAATTCAAATCAGTAATTTGGGATACTATAACCCAAGCACAAGACCTCTGCATGAAGAAAGTAAAGGGTCAAACTTTAGAATCCGCATCAGGTAAAACAACCCGAAATGCCTGGGGAGAAGTTGGAGAGATGATGAAAAGCTGGATTCTTCTATTCAGAGACTTGGATATGCATGTTGGATTCACAGCTCAAGACCGTTTGAAAAGCAATGAAGAAGAAACTGAGGATGATATGATGGTTCCACAAGTTGGACCCTTTGCTTCTCCTTCTGTGGTAAAGATACTTAATGCCGCTGTAGATGTAATTGGTTATTCATTTATTCGAGAGATTGAGGTCAAGAAAACTAACCCCAAAACCAAAAAAATAAAAACCTCAATAGAAACACAATATTGTTTAAGAGTTGGACCCCATTCACGCTATATTACTAAGATTCGTAATGAAGCCGGCAAGGAATATCCACATATTGTAGTTAACGCTAAATATGATGATATATTAAAAATAATCCTATAGGAGGACGAAAAAATGGCTAAGAAAGACAAATCAGTATCTAAAAGAATTGTAAAGGTGGACCTTTCACAGGTAGAAACTAAGCAAGTTTTACCCGAGGGAGATTACAAAGTATCAATAAGAGAAGTTTCTCAGGAAACCGGTGAATCATCTGGAAAAAGCTATCTTAAGTGGGTATTAGAAGTTGAATCCGGAACTCACAAAGGAGCTACTCTATATTATAATACTACCCTACAACCTCAGGCTCTATTCAGTTTGAAAAATATCCTATTAGCTTTAGGAGTTAGTATTCCAAAATCAATAATGAGTTTGGACCTCGATTCATTAGAAGGATTAGAAATGATGGTAGGAGTAGGACAAGAGATTTACGATGGTAAGAAGAAAAATGAAATTATTGATACTTATCCTTTAGCTGAAGATGGAGAATCTGAGGAAGAGGATGAAGAGGATGAAGAGGAAGAAGAGGAAGAGGGGGAAGATGATAAATCTGTTGATTACTCTGAACTTTCTAAGGATGAATTAAAAGCTTTATGCAAAGAACGTGGAATTAAATTGGCTAAGAAAACTAAATTAGCTGAGATGGTCAAATTATTAGAAGCCTCTGATGAAACTGAGGACTCTGAGGATGATGAAGAAGAGGGACCTGACTACTCAGCTTTAACTTTGGAAGAACTGCAAGATGAGATAGCTGATAGGAAACTTAAGGCCCCAAAGAAACCAACTATCGAAAAACTCATTGCTATATTGGAAGAAGATGACGAGGAATAAATTTGATAAGGCCTTCGGGCCTTCCTCCTTGGGGGTTTATAATTATGTTGGAATCAACATTGGTTAAAAATATTATAAAAGCCTTAAATAAACATACCCAGAAAAGATCTCTATGGATTAAAATTCATGGAGGTCCTTTTCAAGTGGCTGGATTGCCTGACATAATAGGTCTTTATAAAGGAACATTTTATGGATTTGAAGTAAAATGCCCAGGTAAAGAAGATACCCTTACACCACTACAAAAACATTTTATTAAGAAAATTAATGACTCTGGAGGTATAGCCAGAATGGTTGTTTCTGTGGATGAAACTATCAAGTCCCTAAAATAGTTAAATTATTTTTAAAATACCCATTTACTTTAAGCATTTATTGTCTTATGATATTATAGAGGTGATATATTAAATGGTAACTGTGAAGAACGCACTAAAGGAAATGCTTGAAGACTGCGATGGAGCTTCAACCCAAGATAAAGTGGGATTCAATAAATTTGACTCTCAAATTGTTAGAAGCATATTTAATCAGGATGCATGGACCTTCAAACAAGAACAGTTGGTTCTAAAAATCTTGAAGAAATACCATAAACAATTATCCCGTAAAGGAATATCTTATGATGAACTCATCTGTGAGAACAAGGAAATTCCTATTGAGGGTACTACCATACCAACTTTCTTACCCTATTTAGACTACAAAGAAGGCAAATTTACTCTAAAAATTTCCATTGAAAATAAGGATTTGGCCAAAAATTTACCCAATGCAAGGTGGATAGCTTCTGAACGCATTTGGCGCTACCTTAATACGATTGAATTTGTAACTAGTATAATTCCTATTAAGGACCTAGTTGAGATCTCTGAATCGGCTAGAAAACAACTCAATTCTACCTATAAAAAACATGTAGATGGAATTAAAAATCAAGAATCTAAAAATATTAAAATTTCACAGGTGCAAGAAATTAAGAAGAGTTCCTCAGTATCAGGAACTTTACCCATAAAATCCAAGGCCTATGACCATCAAATAAAGGCATTTAATATTGGAATGTCTTTGGATAAAGCCGGATTATTAATGGAACAGGGAACAGGTAAAACATTACCCGCCATAGGAATTGCTGGAGCTAGATTTCTAAATGGCCAAGTAAAAAAATTACTCATAATAGCCCCTCTTTCGGTATTATCTGAATGGAAGAGACAATTTAGAGAACATGCAAATTTTAATTATGATTGCCTGATATTGGGAGGATTAAAAAATAAAGAGGAGGAGTTAAAAGGTTATAAACCAGATCCCTCTTCATTACAAATCGTTCTTGTTAATTATGAATCTTCCTGGAGACTAGAAAAAGCTCTCAGAGAATGGAAACCCGACATGATTATCTGTGATGAAAGCCAGAAGATAAAAAACTCTAGGTCTAAACAGGGTAAGGGTATAAAAAATATAGGGGAGAAAACACCCTATAAGCTAATCCTTACTGGAACACCCGTCTCACAGAGTCCCTTGGATTTCTTTGGTCAATACCTATTTCTAGACCATGAGATATTGGGTAAAAGTTACCCCAAGTTTCGTAATGAATACGCCACCATGGGAGGCTGGATGGGGAAAGAGATAACTGGATATAAGAACTTAGAACAACTCTGTCAAAAGGTTCATAGTATAGCCTACCGTGTAACAAAGAAGGATGCTTTAGAACTACCTGATACTATAGATCAAATACTTTATTCTAAGCTAGAACCTTCCACTATGAAAATGTATAAGGAAATGAAGAAGGAAGCCCAATTGTTACTAGAGGGTGGAGAAATTACAGCTCCATTAATGTTAACTCGTATACTCAGACTTCAACAAATAACTGGGGGATTCATTAAAACGGATGAAGGTAATTTAGTACAGGTTAGTGATTCAAAATTAAAGGTTCTGGAGGACAAGATTGAAGATTTAGTAGAATCAGGAAAGAAGGTAGTAATATTTGCTAGGTTTATACCCGAGATTGATGCAATCTCAAACATCATGAAGAGAATGAAAATAAAATCCCATATACTAAAAGGTGGGGTATCGCAGCAGGACCGAGAATCTATGATAAATAATTTTCAAAATGATAATGAATCCAAAGTATTTATAGCACAGATATCCACAGGAGGGGTAGGTATAACTCTTACGGCCGCTGACACCGCCATATTCTACTCTGTGGATTTTAGTTTAACCAATCATGAACAAGCCAAGGCTAGAATACATCGTATAGGGCAGGATAAGAAGGTTACCTATATTCATATATTATCCGAGGGAACCATCGATGAACATATATTGGAGGTTCTACAAAGTAAACGAGACGTAGCAAAGATGGTAGTTGATGATCTAAAGAATATACTTACACATAATTAAAGGAGGAAGAATTTATGGCTAAGTTACCAAAGGAAGTTGAAAAGGCAATTGGAAAATCTCAAAGAAGTACCGAGGTATTTGATTTGGAGTTACAAAGGTTAATGAATGAAATTGAAGAGGAATTAAAAAACTCACCCCAAGAGGATATGGCTCCCTGGGAGGATAATACGCCAAAGAATACAAAAAAAGTCAAAGAATTACCCGAAAAGAAAGTTAAGAATAAAGAGAAGGCTTCCGTGGCTCCAGAAAAGGCCAAGATTCCTAAGAAGGAACCTAAAGAGGGTGAAACTATGATAACTCTAAAAGAACTTTCCTCTGAGTTGGGGATGGATGCCAAGAAGATAAGAAAATGGCTTAGAAATAATATGGAAGCTAGGTCTGAAGGACGTTGGGAATGGTCCGCTAATGACCCTGAATTAGATAAGATTAGAAAATCCATTAAATAATATAAAAATCTTTGGGATAAACCATTTACAATTCGCTCATAATATCTTATGATTAAAAGGTACCAATTAAATATTAGGAGGAACAGAAAATGACCATAGAAGGATTTTCAATAAAAAGAGGTAATGGCACCATAAAAGTACAAGCTGAAGGATATGCAGAACAGGTATGTTACACAATGGAGGAAGTCGGAGAATACCTATATAACATGGCACCTAATAACGACATTGGTAATAGAGCCTGTCAAAAATTCGCTAAGCACATGGGAATGAATTATAGTAATAAACCTTTTCTAAAATAGTATAAGCTAAGATAAGCCACCCCAATATGGAGTGGCTTTTCTCAGTGTTTTAGCAAATAATCTTTCTAGCCAAATTCTTTATTAGTTCTGCCACAAATAATGGGTCAGGTTGACTTCCTGCAACCGTATGGTCTAACCAATACTTAGAATCAAGAAGAGGCTTTCCATCAGCTTTAGTGTAACTTGATAATATTTGAATATCACTTTTGAGCTGTACATCTTCAGTCATTTTAGGAACCCCCATCTCATTAATTAATTCTTGTACCCCATCTCTAAAGTCATCCACGGTCTTGCCAAATTTTATAAAATAGCTAATAGGGTCTTGATGGTCTGTTTCTTTCCATTTGTCAGATACTTCCGCATGTGACATGAGATTATCTTTTGTGACCGTTAAAATCTTACTATTGAAAAACAAATAAGCCGTAAGCCATGTGGAGCGTTTCCAAATCTCATTGAATCGTATAAGGCTATTAGTATGGCACATTTCAATTCCCCAAAATTTCCTATTTGCTGTGTGTCCCGCATGCCATGAAATTTCTGACCAAGGAATACATTGAGTTATACTGTCATGGTCAATAAAAGCATGTGCAGAAGCTCCCCTATATGAATCATTAAAATATTTCCATTCACTTTCATCAGAATCATTTGGACTAGCTGTTTCATGTATTACTACCCCAATTGATTTTAGGGTTTCTCCTGACCGATTTTTACCAATATATCTTTGGATTATTTCATAGAGCATTATTTTTCACCCTCCTTGACAACACACCTTTCAACTGTACATAGACGTTGGTTGATATTTTCCAAGGTATCAGTAACTTTATCCAGATGAGCAAGTAGTCTCTCCTGGAGTTCTTTACTATCTAGACGAATCTGTTCCTCTCTACGTTTGCTATCTTCTCTCATGTCGTTATAAAGCTTGTATGCCCATCCTGCAAATATTGCTGCTATTCCCAATTGTGGTACTAATTCTGATAAGTCCATTTGATAACCCCCTATAAATTTTATAATTCTTGTAATTGTTGACATAACAATTTTTTATCGTTGAACCTTTGAAGTGTATCCTTGTGCAAATCGGCATCAGTTAGTACGCCTTTAGCTTTAAGCACCTTAAACAAATCTTCTGCGTCTCTGGATGATTTTCTATCGAGTGCATCCAACTGCTCTTGTATTTTGACAACATCTTTAGCAATTTCATCAGGATGCTTTTTGGTACACTTGCCATTTTTGTAGTAGATAGCATCTACAGGAACACTCTCAACCTCAACCACATCCACCATGTCAAGCTGAATAAGACTTCCACCGCTCATGCGTACCCAACTAATATCAACTATCTCCTTGCTTTGAAGTGTATCAACGATACAGTGATTATTTTTATTGACTATAATATACATTATTTGTTACCTCCTATGCTGTTCTCTTTAGTCCAAATACTGTACACGAGCCTCTGACCGGAAAAGCATGTTGATTTGTATCAATGCTAGCATACAGCGATTGTCCAGCCGTCAATATTATTGGTTCGTTAGACATGCCAATTCGTACTGATTCTGCTGTGGCTGGCGATGATGCTGTTTGATTTACTATATTTGATGTTGAGTACATCTTATTATTTGCAAGAGTGCCATTGTAATATAGGCTACCAGTATGGTCAATTGCTATGTCTGTAGTCATAAAAAACCCACTCATGTTGCTTTTCAAATACAAACTACTAATTTCAATTTGTTCTCCTACGCCTGCCGTTGCTACTTTTACGCACATTGAAGCTTGGTTTAATACGTTATAATTTTGTGTTAACATACCGCACACAAACTGATTGTTGTATTGAGACAGATAGCTAAATGTTAATTCACCAGTTTTTGTAAATGTTATATTAACTAGTGTATCGGTCTTTCTTGTTGGGTAATTGTATTTTTGTGTTGCTATTTGTATATCCAACACTGCTCCAAATGTAATAACTGTACTTGCTACACTCCCAACACTAGCCCCAACACCTACTGCTGTACCTGAGTTATTGCTACCGCTTACGGCAAACAATGTGCTTGATATAATTGCTACTCTTGGCACTCTCGCAGCATAATTGTTGCCATCAAAAGTATACTCACTTGCTCCTGCGGTAATTGTTGTAGTAGATATAGTACCTATCTGTGCATTGCCACAGTTACTAGCTGTTACGTCAGTATAAGCTAAAACAAAAGCCGTAGCTGATAATGCACCAATACTTGGATAGCGTATATCAGCACTACCACCAAATGCTGCCAATCCTGCCGTATTAGGAGTTATTGTTGTAGTAGACAAAGACAAGGTAACAACTTGTGTTACTGTAGCCGATACCCTATATACCACACTAGCAAGAGTGGCAGAATGTATACACACCTGATTTAGAGAAATATATCCTGTAATGTCTGTTGTCGCCTTAAAAATCGCTTCCGCTCCAAGTGTTATATTGTTTATATCTGTTGTTACAGCCACGATACACTGTCCATTCGTAGTAGTATTAGCATAAGCAATTAACACCTTTTCAGTATCCCATAATTGAGCACCAATTGGAGTGCAAGTTGAAGCATCCTTAAACTCTTTTTCTGTTCCAAGCGTTGGCACTGTTCCTGCTACGGTGCCTGCTATTATGTAACCATCATCATCCCCAGCATGAACATATACTATTGCGAATTTTGTGTCAGATATTCTAACAGGTATAATATGTTTTACCAAACCATTGTAAAATTGTACTGCTGTACCCCATTCAATGCAAAAATCCGATACTCTCGTGCCAAATTGCACCATACCCTTTGCGTTTGTCACATCATTATAAACCGCCATTATCACCGTTGACGACAATTCGCAATGGTTAGCGTATGTTGCTTGATTGATTACATCCTCGTGTATTACGCTTGCAATGCCTGGTATTTCTACTTGATTGCTATATGCTTCTTTGTGCGCAAAACTGTCTAAATAGGCCATTAAAATATACCTCCTAACGCTATAGCGTCTAAATCTTGAATAGCCCTAAAAGCATCATAAATACCTTGCTCTATATGATTCATATTAGTAGAACTTAGAGCAGTTCCTGCAGCCGTTCCAATATAAACTAATTTTATATCTGCTGTTACAATTGCACTTGCTTGGGTTTTTATATCATACCTATTATCTCCATCTACCCATACAGTTTTTACATAACTCATAAATTTCCTCCTTTATACTAGTTCTACAGTCCATACGATTGTTAGAGATTGTGACAAGGTTTTTGTTAATGCAAGAACTTGATTTGCAAAGGCTGTTCCAGAATCTAAGGTAGGGGAAGACCCATTACCCTCAAGCTCTACTCCTACTATGGTATCATTACCCTCTAATTCTGAAAAGAAAAATATAAATTGATACTTTGAAGATGATATGGGTGTAACCGATTCATAGGTCTTTCTTAAGTATTCTCCTCCTGAATTAAGTAAGGCTATATGAGCAATACTATCAAGAGAAGCGGTAACTGCTGCAGATAGCACCAGAGCATTCGCTGCTGCTGTAATTGACATTTATATCCCTCCTTAAATATAAAATGGACCTGCGTAAGGCATACCAGCCATTAGGTAGTCATGTACTGAAAAAGAAATTCCGTCGTCTTGTAATGTTGGAGCTACTATAATATCACCAAAGGTTCTATACTGCTCTACCACACTGTCAAGATCTCCATTAACTACTTTCTCAAGTTGATCTAGTCTCTTATTAAATTGCTTTAAGATGTCAGTGATATCATCCACCCTATTTTCTAGGGATAGATTAATTACCACAGGCTTGGTTGGGGTGGAACTATAGGAAGTTGATTTGATAATTAAGTCATCATCAATACCCAAATCGGGTATTGTAACTCTTACCGCCTCACCTGCCCTATAATTTCCAGAAAAGGGAGATATACTACCAACCAAAATAGGATTTGCATGTTTGTTAAGATAAGTAATACCTATCTGAGTAGCTAAATCTCTATCATTTGTGGTAACTTTAATGATATCTTCTAGTTGTCCATAAGTGGTGGAACTTGGGTCATTATAAAGTACCAATCTAACAGGATATTCATAATGATATGTTATTACTGCAGTTCCTGTGGTAGTTAGTGCGGGAATTAATAGTTTTTCATTATAATTTAATAGAAAATCATAAGCACTAGCCAAATCAACATTTTGTATGCCTACTGTCTTGGAGGCTGTACCTATTTTCACAGCAATTCTATGTGGTTTATAATCCAGGGTTATATTTGCAGTTGTTACTACCACAGTTTGCGAGGCTGTAACCCCTGATATAGCATTTGCTCCTTTTACCCATAATTTATTAACCAACTTACTAGAATCATATGCGAATGAGGCAGTACCCTTATGATAATTATTATAAGTTATAGAGGCTGTGTTAAAACTAACCTTCTGGGAGTAGAAATTGAAAACTAAATCTTTATCTATATTCCATCCAAACCCACTAAGTGCACATAATTCCTCTAAGACATCCCATAAGAATCTATCAGAATAAACTACATTGACTATGGTTGCTGAGGAATCAATATTCAAAGCGGTAACAAATGGTAGGTATGCAGTAGCTAAAGCACTCACAATGGAGTCCAGGGTAGAATTAGCCGTATAAGCTTCATTTACTATAATATTTTGGGTTTTTGCTGCATATTCTAATCCTTCCACAGTGACCACCTTCAGGGGTCCATTTTTGGTTACTGGAGGATTTTGTATGAATCCCCTGAAGATATGACCATCCTGATTTATTACTACATCTGTACCTACCACTAAAGACGTTAGCGAGGCAGTTGCATGAAAAGGTAATGCCATACTAAAATTTCCTGCTCTATCTGTGGTAGACTGTTGAGTAGTAACCGATTCATATACTTTGATAGTTTCTGAAGCAGTTGTAGAAGGTGGTGTTATTACTATGGTTGTCAATAGAAGCCACCCCCTATAGCAGAAGCATATTTTTTATTCATTTTATTGCTTATAATCTCCACAAGTTCGTTCATCCCACTGGAACCTACTAGAGTTCCCACGGTCACGCTGATGTTTCCAAATGCACCATTGGGAGTTACTGAACTTCCTCGGGGTAAGTTTACTAACTCAGGTCCAAATTCACCAACCAGGGACATCCCACCAGATGCAAAGTTTGTTCCTTTGGCATAGGCTGGTATTGTACCACCTGCTCTTCTTGCTGCTTCAGCCATTTGATGAGCTGCATCCATTCCAGCTTGATTACCTTGAGACCTAGCAACATTCCAGTAAGATTGTGCAGCTAATATAACCTCATTTTGAGCATTCTTTAGAGCATTAACCATAGCAAGAGCCTCATTAACCGCTGCTTGAATACCTGTCTTGGTGCTATTAATACCATCGATGAGTTTTTCTCCAAAAGATTGTCCTGCATCCTGCCATTTGGGGTAATAAGTTTCTAATAAAGTAATAAGTTCTCCATTATTAGCATCTAGAGCTAAATATCTAGCGGTGGCTTGTAGGCTTTCCTCTTCATTAAGTTTTCCATATTGTTCTTTTACTCTATCCATTTCTAAAGCAAAAGAAGCCAATTGAAAATCTTGCATAAGAATTTCACTAGCTTTTTTAGCCTCATTCTCAGCCGTATATTGAGCTCTTTTTATCTCAGCATTTGTGCGTATGGTCTCAATTTCCTTAGTAAACCCATCTTTTTCAATTTGTCTCTGTTCCAATACCATTTGTCGAGAGTGTTCCACAATCAGCTCATCGATTTCTTTTTGTATTGTAGCTCTTTCTTTTGTATCATCTGTGGTAGTTAGTTTCTGTTGCTTTTGCCCTAAAGTTTCACGATACTCAGTTTCTTTAAGGGCTTTATCCTCTTGTTCTGTTAGATTATCCAAGGCATCCATTTTAGCCTGTAGAGCTTTTATTTCTGCAGAGGAACTATCATCCAGAGTTTTCAACTTAGCAAGAAGTTCTCTATCATATTGCTCAATATTATAACTTGTTTGCCTTCTTAGATTCTCAGATTGTTTTGTTAGAGAGTCTAACTGTATTTGCTCTTCCTTAGAATACTTTTTCTTCAGAGCTTCAATGGTAGCATTACCCAGATTATTTAAAGCAGATATGGTTCGTTGACCATAATCCTTAGCAAAAGCCTGAGATTCTTTCATATTATTCTCTAACTCATCTGATAAAGCCTTAGCAGTTTTCTTAGCCAGTGATGTGGCAGCTTTTTGAGCTTTAGGAGTTTCGTTCTCCACACCAACTGCAATACCAAGAGCTACTTCTTCTCCATAGCCTATTGTAAGCTTAGCGGGGGAAGCAATTCCAAAAAAGTCCTTGATGGTGCTACCTATACCTGATACAAACTCTGTTATTTTAGATTTTATCCAATCAGACATGCTTGATATACCGCCCCAAAGACCCTTTACAATATTACTTCCAACTTCACCCATATAATTTGCAAACTCTTTGAACTTGGTAACTACCAAATCCCAATTCGTATATAAGTAGTAAGCAGCAGCCACAAGAGCTCCTATTGCAAGTATTGTTAGGGTTATGGGAGATGTTAATACCCCTAATACTACTGTAAAAGCTCCCGTTATCGCAGTGGCAGTTGCACAGACTGTTGACCATATTCCTGTAGCAATTGCAGCTAAATTAATGGCTATTAGGTATAGTCCAAATGAAGCTGCAGAGGCAGCCACTCCCACAGCAAGGGGCTTTAATTTCTCCCAGTTCTTTTCAAAAGCTATAGTTAGATCAAGAGTAGTTTTGAGTATATCTTTCAATAAAGCCCAAGCACTTGCGGCAGCTTTTTCTAAAAGTTCAAATCCAGTCTTAAGATAGGGCAATACCCTAGCGTAGAGCTCATCAAATTTTAGTTTTAAAGCATCCACAACAAACTTTACTTTATCTAAAGTTTCTCTAGATATACCCATCTTTTCAATCCAAGCAGAGATGGGAAAATTTCCACTCTGTATCACTTCAATTAACTTGTTTAACTGACTAGCCCCCTTGGATAAAGAGTCTAGAAATGGACCTGCAACCCTACCAGCCAATTGTTCAAAGCTAGTTGTTAATAGTCTTAACTGATTGGCAAAACCATCTTGAGTTCTAGCAAAATCTCCCTGTGCATCCTTGGTTGCCTTCATAATATAAGCATATCTAATACTAACTTGTTCTGCTTGGGTCATTTCCTGATAGGATTTCTTAACTCCCAAGGATAAAGCCAAAGCCTCAAGATTAGCCACAGACATATTTATACCCAGTTGTTTTAAAGGTTCAGTTTCTCCAGAAATACCCGCTCTTAATTTATCAAAAGCATCCTGTTGAGCTATGTTATAAAATGATGCCAAATCTCCAGAGAGACTTCCCAAATTGGTTGACATTTTTATAACTGCATCTCCTGCAAGACCTGAGGATTTTAGCATCGCACCCATGGTTGAACCGAATTTCTTGGCTTGTAATTCGGATAACCCAAAACTATTAAGAGCAGTATTTGCCCAAGTTTCAATTTTCTTACTACCCTCGGCACCAAATGTAACATCCACAACATTCTGAACTTCCTGTAAATCACTAGCAGTCATTATGGCTTTCTTACCAATCTCTAGCATTTTACTGCCTAGATTAGCAACCATATTAGTTATACCCAAGCCACCTGCAAAAGACAGAGCTTGAGAAATAATACCTCCAGTTCTGGTGGAAGCTGTTCCTACCTCCCCCAATCTTCCATGGAGTCTTGCTAATTCAGCGTTGAACCCCTGAATGTTAGCATCAATATTTACTAATACATCATATGCAGAGTCAGCCATGTTACACCCCCTCTCTAAAACCCAATTTGGTCTATATATACTCCAGTTTCTATTGGGTTGTTCTTATTACCCCCACAGAATTCTTCAAAAGTTCCCTCATATTGACCTATGCAGTAAGCTAACCACATTTTATCTATTCTTATTTCTTCTAAACCAGTTGCATAGAGGTCTAAAAATTCATCTATGGGTAAATTTAGAATATAATTAATGTCTGAGTATCTGCTAAGTAGTGTATCCCTTAATAATCCAGTTTCTACTTGGCAGCAAATTTGAAAAAACTTGCAAAATTGGGGTCCTTAAATATAGTAGTACATATTTCTATAATCTCCTCTAAAGGCAATTCTCCTACTTCCTCAGGAGTCTTATCCACTATAGCCGAGATGAAAAGATAAAATTCTCGTTCAGCATTAGAAAGATTCTCAAGAACTAACATTATCAGGTCTAAGCCTACTCGAGTAGCATTTCCTTCCTGTATCTCCGACAGTACCTTTCTCATATCTTCTTTTAATTCCATCTTTTTTACTAACTTTGAAAAATTGAATATATCACTAGTCTTTAAACCTCTCATGTAATAGCTCCTCTCAAATAATAATGGAAAGGGGATATTATCCCCCACCACCTGATTTTTATGTCTAAGCCACTGTTGTAAATCTTACTGATACTGCTGTAGCCATTGCATTTCCAACTAGGTCTTTGACTCCTGTTCCAATTGTTAAATTGAACGTTGTTGTTGCAGTCAAAGCAGGTTGTACCAAGGTCACAGTAGAACTTACCACTGTAAGACTTGTGTATGCAAAGGTTGCTCCAGAAGTAGGTATAGAAAGGGTGAAGTTCGAAGCAATAACCGTACTAGCGAGAATTGGCTCACTAAATGTAACCGTCATTGTAGCTCCTGCACTTCTAGCTGCAGCTGTAGAGCCAGCAGTAACCACAGAACTGACGAATGTTGGAGCTGTAGTCTCAGCTGTTGTTCCGTATACGGAAGCAAACCAGTTAGTGCCTATATCCGCTGTGTAATCTGTAGCATCTGAGCGAGTAGACTTTTTGTACTTTCCATCATAAACTCTCTGAGTAAATTTTCCCTTGAAAGTAAGTGTTTGGAAATTAATTTTATCACCCTTAGTCTCATGCTTAACTTCTGGCTTGGAGAATTTTCCTTTAAGCAACCAAATGTAGGAATAAGCGGAGTTTGAGCGTAAAGCTCTGAACCCAAAAGCTACATCCACAGGTTGGTCACTTGCTTTTTCATCCATAACACCACCAGTGATTGTATGCCCCATAAGTGTAGCATAGTCTTCCTGTGACATATCGGCAATACTTACGTCAACTTCAATTTGTCCAATGGATTCAGCCGTGTCATATGGTCCATCATCGGCGAATAGTGTAGCAACCTCAGAATTTGGGTTAACTGATACTGACACAGCTCCCGCTAATGCAACTGGAGCTTGATATGTTATAGCTGAAGATGTGTCTAGTGATACTAATGAATAATAAAATTTGTCTAACCCCATTAATACTTTCTTTGCCATGATTATTACCTCCTTTTAGTTTGGGTCGATATAGTGATTTACATATAGCATGGATTTTTGGTGTATAGCCGTACTAGCCTCATATCTATCCTGAGCTTTTATCCTAGCAAAACCTTCTGAAACCATAATGGTGTCAATTGCTTGGGCTACTGCAGAGGTGCTACCATCATTCCATACATCTATCTGATAGATAATTTCACTTCCAACCTCCAAATTATCACAATAAAACTCTCCCGAATTATCATACTCAAAATAACTAATGCAGGGTAAAGTCTTAAAGTCATTTGGAAAATGAAAGTATACTCTATCAGCAACCAAGGTATATAAAGCAGTAGCAGTCTTTAGTGCACTTACAACACTAGTTTTAATATTTTGCATAATGTCACCCCTTTAGGGCATCTCGTATTGCCTTTGATATTAGATTTCGTATTTTTGCTCTGTTCTTTAGCAATGCAGGTCCAAGATAGGGTTGAGCAGGAATTCCTTTACTACTTCCATACTCATAATCAGAAGGAGCAATAACCCCACTTGAGGCTCCCCTTTCTCCTGTACCATATTCTTGGAATGGACCATAGAAAACTGAAGTTCCAACCTCAGCAGAATAAATTTCATTACCCTCTATAATTCTATGACTTATGCTATTCCTAAGAAGTCCTTCATCCACAGGGGCGTTAAGTTTGGCATCACGTTCAACCAGTAGAGCTGAGGTTGTTATTGCTGCCTTGATATTTTCTTTTGCTTTTTGTTTAATTGCTCTCATTTTGGCTTCAAATTGCTGTGCAGTCATAATACCATCCCCTATCCTGGGTTACAAAGTAACTCATAATGACGAGGCCACTCCTTAACCCTCTCAATATCATAGATGTCACTACCATCTATAATTCTTTGACGAGATAGTTTTGTTATGAGAGTAGTTTTGGTAGCAAATATTAGAAATTCAAACATCTTATCAGACTTACCATGAGGAGTAAACTCATAATGAGAACTGTTATTTGGTTGAATATCCACATTAATATGAGTATTATTGGCTGTCCAAACTTCTACATCCATACCCTCGTCATCCTGAGTAACTGTTCTAGTTTGTAGAATAACGCTTTTATTAAGAATCATTAGAACACTCCTCTCTTAAAGGAATCCAATGAGGTTAATATACTACTAGAGATATTATCTTTCCAGGAGTATGATACATTACCCTGCTTAAGACTTGTTAATCCATAATTCCCAAAATCTTCACCATTATAACTAGAGGCTACAAGATTAAGAGTTGCATCTTCTACCGCAAAAGGTAATGTCGATAGAGTATATCCAGCCGAATAGACGACCTCGATATTATCCACAGAAGCTGTGATTTCTGGAACCAATCCCGTCTCATAACCGTAAATTGTCCACCCATCTTCCTTAACAAGATAACCCTTCTCTAAATAAGTAGAATCAGCAGTCACATAATCGACTCCTGCTGTAAGCGACGCAGAGGCCACTTTAACGGATGTAATTTTATTAATGGGAAAATATCTTAGAACTAACTTTTGTTGGCCCCTACCCTGGTAAAATTCGCTGTAGGTATCAGATATGAACTTTCTATTACAGTACTTACTAATTATATCTGAAGCAGAGTTAATCATTCTCTCTAATTGTCTATCCTTTGAGTAATCCCAGGCATAATATGAATATGAAGAACAAGTAATTGAACCCGTTCTTGCTGCGGAGAAAGTAATAGTTGCAGCATCATAATCAATAGTTAGGACTGAGGTTGAGATGGTTGCTGCTGAACTACCTGTGCCCTCATAAAAAGTCCCAAAATAATTGGGTAATATATAAGTATGAGCAAAAGAGAATGTAATATTAGCACTAGAGACCGCAGTTAAAGTTTCTGTAGCCGTTACTCCAGTTATTGTGTATAATTTTAGAGTTAGTCTAACGTTTACCATGGTTGTTAGTGCTTGTGCTATGAGTGCCAAGTTTCTTCACCCCCAATTTGGGAGGAGAGTCTTTCGACTCTTCCCCTTTAGTGGTACTTATTTTAAGCATTTTGTTTTGGTCTTTCTTCATACTAAACTGCTGGTTCAACTTGAGCATCACCAAGGATACAAGCAATACCATAAGTTATAGTATTTGTTACCGCAGCAGTAACGGAAGCATAGATTTTGATGAATCTATTAAGCCCAGAAAGGTTGATTACTTTATCAGTGCTTGTAGTTGCTGCAGAAGTTGGCAACAAACTAAACGTAAAGGTCGTGCTGATTGCACCTGATATAGTAGCAGAAGTTACAAGAGTATAAACACCAGTTGCTACATCAGCAGATTGGTATAGAGTACAATTGATGTTGAAGGTTCCACCTGCTGTGGCACAAATGCCCTGTAGGTTGAATAATGCGGTATTAAACCCCTTTCTATCAATTGCCACACTTGTTGCTACAGCTGTTGTTGCTGCAGTGTATGTTCCCACGAGACAAGCTCTATCAACTAACTGGTCTGTCATTTTCGATTTCATGTACATGTTTTCTTCCTCCTTTTATTTTTGATAAGATTAAGAGCACCCCTCAGGATGCTCGCCTACATTACTAATTATGAATAGGACCTATTGTAGCAAAGGAATGATTCAGCATGACGTAAAGCCATATCATGTTTGCAAGTGATTTTTAGGATAGTTTGATCAAGTGAGAATGCTGATTGAAGCTGAGTTCCATCGAAGTATGAAGCTTCATTGGAAGCCATTAATTCGAATGACATTTCTTCTCCAAATAGGAACTCTGAGAAGTCTCCAAAGAAGATATCAAAGTAAGTAGAGCCAGCAGTTGAATTAGCAGTTGTGATTTGATTAGAAACTTTGAAGTTGTAACCTTCTAACTTACCATTTCTCATTTCATCTCTGTAGATGTATTGATTTGTAGTAGTTTTAAGGTTATAGAATGTCGACCAAGTCAAAGCATTCATAATCCAACCCACACTAATCATAGGAGCATTAGCATTCATCAAAGCTCCAACGAGGGAACCGGGAAGGTCGGCACTAATGGCAGCAGTTGAGCAAGAGTATGTAGCTGTGATTGAAGATTTTATTCCAAGTGGTGTGTAAGCTGTACCTGCTCCATACATTGCTGTGTAATCAATCTTTAATTTTGCTTGATTGATAATGTCATCTCTTACGAGAGCATCTGCAGCAGGAGAAGAGCTTCTGATAAGGTCATTGGAGATAGGAACGAGAACAACAAGTTTCTTTGCACTCATTTTAATATTTCCAAAAGTCTGTTGTGATTTTGTAGCATTTTGACTTTCACCTTGATAGTAAGCACTTGACCCACCAGTAAGTTTTGGAAGGTTCAAATTACCATTAGGCATTGGAACTTTTCTTGCTCCAAGTTCCATAACTGCTGTCTTTGATAAAAGTAATGGAATAACTTCATTGGAATAATCCTCTCTTACTAGGAATCCACCCTCTGATGGAGTTGTTGCTGACAAAGCCTTTAAAGCCATATGCAATTTCTTATCATTTGGATAAAGAGTTTTTTCTGCATAATTAAGAGCTTTCTCAGGGTCATTCTTAGAAGCTGCAATACATTTGGCAATTCTAGCAAAACGAATACCTGCATCAGTTTCCTCACCCTTCTCTTCTACTACTGGCTTTCCAGCGATGAAAATACCCTCATATTTCTTTTGTGTGTCTAGTAGAGGAGTGAGTTTCTCATCAATTTTCTCCTCGATTTTTACCATTAAGTCTTCAAGTTTCATGTTATTTTCCTCCTTTTAATTGATTTATTTTTTTATCTAAAAAGGTGCTTATTGCTTTATCCAATTCTTCAGGTGTACAGTCAATCTCATCAGGGTCCTCCAAGGATTCGATATCAATTTCATCCCCAGTTATTGGCTCAATTATTGGCTCAATTATTGGCTCAATTATTGGTTCTACAATTGGCTCAATTATTGGCTCGGGTGTAAAATCTTTTTTGGGAGGCTTTCCACAGCCATCCTCTTCATCCTCTTCCTCAGTATCATCTTGGGGCATCATGAATTCTTTCAATTTTCCATGACATCCTTTTAAAACTCCCTCAGCACCAACTAATTCCTCATGAATTGATTTTAGGAATTCTTTACTTTTTGCTGATAGTGTTGCACCGGACTTCACTTCCATACCTTTCACCCCCTTGGGAACATAAATTTCTTGTAATGATAAGCTTTCCATACCCAGAGTAGCAATATCAGTCTCAGGATTATAAGTATATTCTCTTAACGTATATACGTCATTTGATTGCTCTATAATAACAAGACCATCTGGATAATTAATGGGATATAAATCTTCAATATATACACTAACATACTCCTCATCAGGATTTTTGTAAACCTGATAAATTGTTTCTCTCAAAGATTTTAATAACTTAAATACTGAAGGTTGTGTTGGTATTGATAACTGCTTTTCTTGGGGTTTTTCAAGAAATTTTAGTTCATGATCATTAATTATACCTTTACTTCTTGCCTCAACAAGAGCTCCAGGGTTTGATGGCACAGGAACTATAGATGTTTCTAACAATTCCTGCTTTCTATACCTTCTACCCACATAATTTTTATTTTGATCAAATATAGCCTCATGTTCTATACCCATGAACCCAACAGAGGTAGTATTAAGGTAGCCAGCCTTGCACATACGATAAACTGTATCAGCAAACTCATATTCATCCCTAGTGGCAAATTTAATATCCTGATACATTCTTTTATTTCCATGGTCTAATTCAATACCTACGGTCTTACCCACAGGGAGGCTTCCATAGTCATGACCGAATAGAACTACTGGATTTTTCATATAATTATCAATTTGCCATCCAGCAACTTCAATTATATCTCCATCTCTATCCTGCTCTTCTGTGGAGGTAATAAATCTTAGTATGCGATTTTGATCTGATACTGTTTGTATTTCATTAGTTATCACTCTATCCTTACGTTCCATGATATACCTCCTTAGATTCCCTCGAACTCTTGCACTATGCAATTTACAGTTATAGTAGCAGTAGCACTTGAACTTAGTAGAAAAGCTGCTACATTGGAATTTCCTGTAAATAATCCCCTTAATCTAGTATGTATTGCTCCCACCGATAGTCCTTTAGATATTGCAACTCCTGGAATGGTAATACTTGCACTGATATCACCATAGAAAGTAGAACCATTTATGGTTGAGATGGCTCTTATATCGGCTGAAATGTTACCAGTGCAATTGGTTGTTAGTATAACCTCATGCATCCAGGTAGTAGTTCCTGCTGAAGCTGGCATACTTAAAGATAGAGTAAGAGCTGCTGTTGCGGTTGTTCCCGCACTAAAAGTAACCGTTCCAGAACATATTATGTTCAACCTGCCTTGTCTTAACATGTTATCCCCCCTTATAATTTAGTTTGCTACTAATATGATTTCAAAACCACCCGAAATTGCTGCTGAAGTAACACCCACAGCAGTTGCTTGCACCGTTAGTTCAATATCGGTTCTCTCCAATAACTTTTCTGGAGCAAAGTAATTATGTTGAAACTTTGAAGTTCCAGTATCTGAGATAGCATCTGAATGTTTCACTCTAAATACTTTATCAGGTTCTCTGGTATCTAAATTAATTACATAATTTGAACTCTTACTTGCACCCGAGGTTGAGGCATAGAAGCTAACTAAATAACCAGTGTACCCCAGAGGTATAGTATAAACAGCCATTTCCGTTTGCTCATATCCTGGATGTATGACCAACCTTATCTTGGTTTTGTCAGTAGGAACTCCCGCGGTTAGTGCCGTATTAACATATACAACAGTATGACCTACAAGGGGTGTTCCAGTTGCATTATACGCTCTATATACTCTATATAGAGGAGTACCTAATGCAACTCTTGTTTGCCCATTTAGAGTAGCAGTCTGTACTACTTCTGTGCCATCTGCAGTTTGACCGGTGATACTAATAATCTCAGTATCGGTTGCATTAGACGAGCTAATACTATCAATATTAGCACTCGTACTATAAATATATCTCATTAACTCCCATGCTTCACCGTCTTCTGCACCATCCCAAATGGTGACTTCATTATCCGAGGTATCAAAGTCAAAAGCCTTGCCAAACTTATGTATAAAATTTGTTCCCACAACCTGACCTCTTGCAATTGCTAATCCACTCTCTGCATCTGTCACTCTTAAATTATTAGAGGGAGTAGATGTTATGGGAGTAAATGTTGTTCCATTATTGGCAGTTAGCACAGACTTAACTAACTCAGCGTCATCATCAGAAGATATTGAATCGCCAATACGATGACTAGATGGCTTTACATAATTGGGCTTCAATATAGTTTGAAGTGTTACAACAGTACTTCCTAAGATACCATTCACAAGTCTTATCCTAAAATACCTGGCTGCACATTGAAAACTAAATGTTTTATCAGTTCCAATTGCAATAGTGTAGGTATCTCCAGTATACCAAGTATTATTATCGGTCGAAAAATCCATATAAAAAGTAATAGCTCTAGCTACTGTTGCAATAAATACTTGAATTACGCCATGATTGATAACTTCCTCGGCAGTGCCAGTGAAAGTACCCCCAGCAGATAGTGTCCCCACATAACTATTGGGGGTGGATATATGTCCTGGGGTTACTGTTACTAACCCATATGAACCATCAGCTATTACAACATCAGCAGTATTAGTTCCATTTGATATTTTCACAGAGGCTGGATTGGATGGTGAGAATGCCTCATTTCCCGATGAATCCTGCAATGTAACTTTTCTAGCTCCATGTAGATTAACCCCTATTACTGTTTCTGCTGCAGAGTTCATCCATTTAGGACTTGCCTGAGCAAACCTATCAAGTTCCCCCATTACCTCCCTCCTTCCATCGCCCGTCGATTAATTTTTTTGCTTTAATTTCAACCACCTCAAAATGCCTTTTTAGGGCAGTTCTGTAAGATGTAACAATAGTATTTAATTCTTGTTGCCAGCTCTCTAGTTTGACTTTATTAACATCCATTGTTTTAGCTCCTTAGTTTAAATTTTGGCATTAAAAAAACGCCTCTACGGACGTTTTTACCATATTTTTAGCCTTCTTCATCTATCACAGGTAATAAAGTACATCTACAATTTATTACTTCGCTTGCAGGTCCACTTGCTCCTGGATACATCAACCCATTGCTAAAAGGTTTTGTGATATCTCTAACCTCTCTATTAATAGCACCATGGCTATCTCTTGTTCTACTGTCCGAGGTTGCCAACCATTCTTTTTGTTTGACCTTAGCGCCCTTGTAAGTTTCAAACGTGCCAGCACTAACAGTATTGTGTGTTTCAGTTCGTGCTATCATATTTGCTCTTGATTTTGATGCTGTGTCAAATACTTCTCTGATTCTTTTTCTAATCTGAACAATGCCTTCTGTTGCGGCTATTCCTACAGATATAGTTTTTCTTAGCTGTTCCTTGGTTGTATCATTTATCCCTTTGACCTCTTCGGCTCCTTGCTTATCAACCCAATCTAGAAACGCAGGGTTAAGCAACTCGAAATTTACTCCAAACTGATAAGCTTCATTGACTGTATTATAACCCTTCTTGAAACTTTCCAACCATAAAGGAGTTAATACATCTTCGAGTTTTTTATCTTCTTCATCCCAGTTTATGGGTGTCTCTAGAGTTTTAGTCTCTTTTATAGATGATAGTACTCGCTGTTCTTGACCTAGAAAGAATTTTTGTAGGGAGGATATAAATTTTTGTTCTCCTGATGATGCCGCCTTGTCTAATGTCCCCCACAGTGAATCTCTCTTAGACAAGGCTTTCTGGTTTTTTATTTCTGGGGGTTTAGCTTCAGGAGTTTTTGGTCTATTTGCAGCAATCTCTTCAGGGATAGACAAGCCATCAACTGGTACTGCAGTCATGTTTGAAGGTATGTACAAAATCTTTCCCCTACCATTCGGAAGTTCCTTATATGCATTAGCAAGTCTCCACTCATCCACAGTTAGAGTTCCTCTGGATATTCCTTCTCCCGCTTTTTTAAGAGCAAACTCAAGGTCCTCGGGTACGATATTCTCATACTCAAAAGTTTCGCCCTTTCCAAAATCGGGTAATAACTGACGGGTGATTGTATCTGCAATAAAACGTAATTCTTTTCTTAATACATTCTTGGTGTATAGATAATAGGCAGCATCAATGGTAGCACGATTGGAGTTTTCTAATATACCAAATATCTCAGGCGGTATACTAAAATGTTGATTTGTGGTATCTCTAAGGTATTTGCGAGATTCTACAAAATCCATCTCCTTAGTAGTTTCCTTCAATACTTGTATCTTAGCATCCCATCCTAGCCAAGCCATCTTACCATTGTTATTATAGCCACCATACTTCTGTTGCCATTCTTCTCTTATCCTATCAAGAGTATTTTCATCTGCTCCAGGAGCCATACCAACACCTTCTGGAATAGCACCATTATAAAAAAACTTTTTGCTGTATTTCGCCATGTACTCATCTGTTTCTATCTCGTCACCAATTGCATTAAGCCTTCCAACACCTCTAAGATAAGGATTGGTAATATCTAACTTCTTGAAATACACCATGTCCTCGGGTAACACAGGCGTGGGCGAAGCATCCATATTACCCATCGGTTGAACCCAAAAACAATTTTGAGTTTTCGAGGGTATTCTTACAACCCAGTTTGGTGGGATGGGCCATAGTTCTGTTGGTACTCCTAATCCGTTTCTTTCCTTAAGCCAAAATGCTTCCCCACCAGGCAATAATAAGTAAACCTGAGTAATGTAAAATAAGCCATATCTCGTTATTGCATTATCTGAACAGGGATTATTTAGTAACAATTCAAGAAGGTGGTTTTCTAGCTTATTATCTTTGAGTAGGATGTTAAAATTTGAACTCGCTACATCACTTGCAATCTGATGTACCGGATTCATCCTTGGGCTGAGGTTATACATGTTCATCCAAGCCAAGGTTGAGTTCTTAGGAGGTTCTCCATACAAAGGAATAAACCTAGATAGTGACTGAGTAACACTTGTGGTATTTCCTCTTAGAATTGTTTTAACTAAACCTAAACGTTCTTTCCAACCAATCTTCATCTTTTCACCTCCTTAATTATTTTATAATAAATGCAGGCCTTTTCAACTTACAAATAAGCATCTGCAAAGCATCTGGAGCATCATCATGAGCACAAGTCTTAGAATAGTCTTTTACCTGCTCATTGAATGAAACATTAATTCTATTAAAGAATACTTTTTCACCCGTTATATCTGGCTCTATTTGCATTATACGTATATACTTATTCTCATGTGCATGTTTATGTGTCACAGTTCGGTAACAATCATTTGCAATTAACTTCTTTACTAACTCATCTTTAAGCAAATCCTTAAATAGGTTACTCTCTAATATGATTTCATCTATTTCAGGATAATCTTTTACGAATCTTACCACCTCATCCATTAATTGATACGGATTATGTAAAGCAAGTTTACCCTCTTTGATGAAGTAACCCCCATTAAGTTCTCCTCCACAGCAATAACCTGAGGAATCTCCCTTACCCTCGGATGGGTCAATACTTAACTTGAGCGTTTTAATAGCCTCAGGAAATTCGTCATAGAACATAAGATTCTGAAACTTCTTGTCTTTACTATTTCTAGGCTCATTCTGTGCTTCTTTCCAGAATGCATCTTCACCCCAAGCCTCTCGTTCTAACATGATATTATAATAAGAGCCAGGATAACCCATTTTCTTTTTGGGAAACCTACCAGCCCAAAGAATTTTAACCCCTTTTAGAAGTTCTCTACGATGTTCAAGGTAGAAGTCATATGCATCATCCATTCTATCTTCATTGTAGATGTTACGGTAGATTTTTCTCCATTCTTCCCATAAAGTTTCATTCTCCGGAAAAGTTATTACACATTTATAAAAAACGGTTCTCCAAGAGGGTTCCTTGGTAACTCGTGCTAATAAAGAGTCATCGCTTAGCAGAGTTCCTATATAAAAATAGTCAGTCTTGTAATATCCCAGACGTCCTATCTCACTACGAAAACAATCATCAAGTTTCTTTCTTAGTGACTCAGATTCTATAACCGTTTTGTCCTCTAGATCATCCAGAATAATTAAGTCAGGTCGGCTATCTTTATTGATTCCTCGAATACCCGATTTCCATCCTGTGCAGGCTATCCATACGCCATTTTTTAGGCATATATTATCGGCATTCCATACAGTTCCTTTCTGTGTTCCAAAGTCCTCTACAATCTCTATCTTGCATAAAGCTTTCTTTGTTTTTTCGAGAAAATTTGCTGCGGTATCACCGTTAGCAGAGATAAAGAAAATAAACTTCTTCTTCTTGTATAAGGCTGCCCACGTAGGAACTGCGAAAGTTGATAAGGTTGATTTTCCGTGCTCACGTGGAGCCACCACAGCAATCTTCTCTTGTGAATTGGTCTGAACGGACTTAGTTAGTATTTCAAGTATATCTCGGGCATAATCTCCAAACTCTCTTTCAAATTGATCGGTTAGATAGGCTTTACAAAAATACTCGGGATCTATTTCTCCCAACATCCTTCTAAGGCCATTTGGACCTGTTAGAGGATAATTACTTAGTAATAACTCAGTATCATTACCAAAATGCTTATAGGCTGTTGCTATTAATAGACCTCTATCTAACATTCAAATCATCCTTTGCCTTGAGTAGACTTTGTAGGCATATATTTGTTATATCTCCAACATATGAATACCACTTACTCATTTTATAGATTTTCATAACATACTGCATTTCAAGCGAGAGATGGATTGATTGTACTATATGCATTAGAAGCAGTTGGAATGTGTGATTATAGTTATCAATTATTTTAGCTCTTGGAGCCATCAGTTCTGCAATTGGAAGGTCTTCATCCAGTTTAGACCCCTCAATGCATAAATCTATAATATCTTTTACATCTCTAATAGTATTATCCATTAGAATTTTAAGCTTTTCAATATCATCTTCAGCAGAAGTAAAGTTTTTAAGCTCCTCTTTAATTATGTCTAGAGGGTTAAATACTTCAGTTACTGCTAAATCTATAATTTTTTGTAACGGTTCAACTCGAGTTCCTGAGATATAAGCACCACCTTCAGTACAGTTATACACAGTACCGGAGTAGTGAGCTATATCCACCTCATGGGCTTTTAAGAAAGATACCCACCCATCATTGGTTTTTACTAGGTCCGTGAGATTTCCTTTTACTTCTAATTCATTTTCACCCGCACTACTAAATGGAACTGGAGTAGCATGAGTCTCACCATCCTCACCATAGGCTAGGTCTTGGCCAACCATTATAATGGGGTCACAGCCAAGAGCCTTTGCTATAGTGAAAGCCATATTAGAGGAGGACAATCTTATATCAAGTATACCTCTATCAATTCCTAACCACTTAAAGTGATCAAAATTACGGTATACAATAATCTTGGGACCATTATAAGATTGATATACATGATTAAATAATACAGGACAGGCAGCCATATATACATCCTTACATTCTTCCTCAGGTATTTCATCAAAGAACTGTTGTACGGCATGTTCACGTTCTAGCGATGTAACCATATGGGGCTTAATACCGTTTGCTAATAGCAGTTTCAATGATGCATCCACAGATAATATTAATGCCTTATCTTCTAGGCCTTTAAGCAGGTGTATATTCTTCTTAAGACTAGGACCTGTTGCAACTATTATTGCGGGCTTACCCTTAAACTTATCATATAACAAATTAATTCCAGGATTATTTGCTATCTCTAGAACATTATCAAACATATTTTCTACACCAATAAGACTATCCTCAGGACAGTTTCCAAAGTTATGTAGATTATCCCATGAGGCTTCAAAAAACTTACCACATGCATTCATATAATAGGCTTTACTTATTTTTAATGGTATTTCAGTTACCAGAGGTTGACAACTGCTTGTAAATAACATATCTTTAAGGTTGTTCATAAAAAAGTCTCTATATACTAAATATAAATCTTCTTCAGGAATACCAACAATGAAATGTAATGCTGGAGATAATACCATTTCAGATATATCACTTGCATTCATAGCAGCCACAAAGAGCTCGATGTCCCTCTCAATGATAATAGCACCTTGAGTATTAAATTCAGCCGCATATTTATGGAAGAAGTATTGAACCTCATACCCTAGACCAAACCCTAGAAATATTGGCATCCTTACATTTTCTAACTTTAAGCCCTTCCACTGAGCCTCAAAATATTCGGTCATGACTCCTCTATACCAGGGTTCATTCAAGATTAGATGCTTCACATTGGGAGCACATCCAGGGCTTTGGAATAACTCATAGTTAACTATCCTAGTGTGTTTCACCCTCTCGGCTAATTCGGGGTATCTTATCTGGAGTGCTTGAAAATTCTTTTCATAAATGTTCCTATCTGTTAGCATTTACTCAGCTCCTTTTTATCTTAATCTTATTAAAATAGAATCCATCTTTAGTAGCTTCCTTTAATTTGTAATTCTCTCCTTCAATGGTCCATACAGTATCATTCTTTATATATCCTAACTCTTCTAGTTCTTGGTTGGTAAAATATATTATGTTATCTATGATATCAACCCCTCTATAGATTTTTTTATTTCATCAACTGTTAAAAACCAAGGATTTGTACCAGAGTCGAACTGTTGACCCATGGTCTCATGTATTTTCTCACCCTCACGAATACCTATAATATGATATGGCATGTCAAAAGCATCTGCAAGGTCTGTGATTAATACCGAGGGCAAAAAGGGCATAAAGGTTTCATTTCCATACATCTGATTAAGGGATTCGGTAACAAACTCTAGAACATCCTTCATATCAAACCAAAAGCGAGTCATATCAGGATGAGTAATTGGTAGTGATGTAGCTCCAGATTTAATTAGCTTATTCCAAACTGGAACAATAGAGCCATTCGAGCCAACAACATTCCCATAGCGACACACAGAAAAGCGAATATCATCATTTGCGGCATACTTATTTGCATTCAACCACAACCTCTCTGCCATGGCTTTACTAGTGCCATAGGTGTTAATGGGAGCTACTGCTTTATCAGTACTAATAAGTAAACATTTCCAAACTTTATTCTCAATACAGGCATCTACAACATTCTGAGTTCCTACTACGTTTGTTAACATGGCCTCTGACGGATTATATTCACAGGCATCCAGGTCTTTTATGGCTGCTGCATGAACTATTATGTCAACACCTTTAGTGGCCCTTAAAAGCCTATCCTTGTCTCTTACATCGCCAATGAACCAACGCATGTTTGAGGGATTTCCAAGTTCATCTCTGAGTTCTTTCTGTTTTAACCAACAACGAGAAAAACATATGATTTTTTTAGTTTCCTCATCCTTTAGTAAATGCTTTATGTAAGCACTTCCAAAGCTTCCTGTGCCACCAGTTATCAAAATCGAAGTCATTATAACACCTCCTTAAGCATTTCAGGAGTTCTTGCGAATGGACCTGCATCAAGTCCTGTACTATTCTTAAGCTTATAATGGCATTCGTAGAAGTTTGGATAATATTCTTTGAATAACTGCCAATCGCAAGTATGATCTGATATTGCCATGCTAAGTTTCTTTGCTCCGAACTTGAAGTACTCTTCTATCTTAGCAGGATAGTGACTAATACAGGCAAAATTGATATTGCCTTTATCACTACCCGATACATACACAGGAAACTTCCTTGGAATCTCACCGATAAGCCAGTCCAAGTTGCGATTATTTGCTATTTTAACAAATGGTACATCAAACCCCAATAGAAAATCCAAACTTACCAAGTCAAACACCGAGGATGTTGTTTTATATCCGTGTAATTTTGCATATTCATAGGCCTTTTTGAATACGTCATATCTAAGGGGTATATTTTCACCAGCTCTTACAAATAACTGATGTTTGAATACCACCTCATGCTTAAGAGTATCAATTTCTCTTATGGAATCAATCATTTTCTTAAGATATAACCAATCGTTCTTATGAGTGTTAGCACTCACATCTAATATAATTCTACTCATTTTATCAGCTCCTTAACTGGGGTATCCCACCCCTTTAATAATATGGGTTTTTCTGAACTTCTGTGGTAGCTACCTTTACCCTCTTGAGGGAGTCCTTGTATACGATTCATTCTTAATACGGGCCATGTTTGTATAAATATATCTTCCATGTATTTGGTTAATATTTTATAACTTGTTGCTAAAGTTTCTGTCTCTATATCCAGGGGAATCTCTGTTCTTATTAGAATATCTCCTGTGTCAAGACCTTCATCTATAAGATGTATTGTGTAACCCTTGGGAGTATTATCAACCCAACTCCAATAGTTAGGGTCAACTCCTCGGTTCCACGGAAGATAAGACATATGAAGATTAATTGCTGGAACCAAATCTAGAACATCTTTTTTTAGGATATGTCTATACCCATAACTTACTATCCAATCAAATCCCCTAACAAAATTAGCATCAACCTTATCGATTGTTTGAACTACCTCGTCATCTACTCCTTCAAAAGCTTTAATTAAGCTCTGATGTGGGCTCAAGAGAAGTACTCTCATTAGTTACCTCAACTCCTCGAATAAAAGTAAATAGCGTACTATCATGATATTTCCCCCCATGGAATTTCCTTAAGGGTATAGATACTCCCATACCATTGTTCATACGGGATGTTTGTTCCCATAATTTTAAGTAGGGACTGCATTCATAAACCTCAGAAAATACACTTACAAGATTTATATGATCAAAAGCTATTTCAAGTAGGGTTTTTAGAATATTAGGTATTAAATTTGCCTTATCAGGGTCCGTTATTAGACTAATCTCAGCAATACGATTGTCCCACTGTATATTTTCTAGTCCTACCATTCCACAGAGGCTTTTGTCGCCAGATATTACAGCCCAGAACCTACAATTGCTATCCCTGTTAGATATCTTATTATTATAAAATTCTAATTGGGATTGCTGAGTTAATCCATATGAGGTTCTTAGTATGCTCAATTGCTCGTTTCTCCATAATCTTATTTGGTTCATGTCAATTGATTCAAGAATTCTAAATTTAATCACTTTATCAGCTCCTATTCTCAGCTCCAAAACAAAAAGAAAGGCGTAAAGAATCACGGAGCTGTTGTGAAAAGCATCTTTACGCCAAACTAACTAAATTAGGATTTTTTCTTTGACCGTAGTCTTTTTATATGCTCTCTAACCTCTTCTATATCAAGGCTCTGAGTATCTATATGAGAAGTAACTTCTATTTTATCAGTCCATCCAAAATTCTTCAATCCAAAGATTGCTACGGAGGGATGTATGGTGCCTTCAACAGCTCCATTTTCATAGTAGTATTCAACCATGTCTTTAGCTCTTCTTACTTCTTGAAAGTAATCATCTCTCTGTTCATAATCCAGAAGTACCGCTCTGCTTGTTCCAAGATATAAAGCTAATCCAGTAACGGTAGGCCTCTGTCTTAATCTCATAAGAGGCTTTCCCTTTCTATCGAATTTCTGAACCCATTCTATGGTTCCATCCTTTAGCTTTACTTCTTCCCAATGTTCTTCCCAACAACTCTCGAAGTATCTATCAATGCATCTTCTAAGATGTGTTGCTGACTCAAACATTAACTTACGGCCTACCTTCCGAGGTGGCCTAGGTTGTTTTTGTACTGACATGTCTTCACCCCTTTCAATAAGGCTTCTTTTGCCAAGCTAATGATATATCACTATTTACCTTTTCACATACTGGAGCTAGGTTAGGTGGATATAACAAACCTCTAAATAAAGGCATCTGATAGATTGGTGTTATATAAGCAGACTTGAAGTTAAAATCATCTCTTATATACCTACTTAATTCCTTATCCTTCCATGCATATCTATAAAAGCTGTGTTCACAGTCTTCCCTAACTTTTATAGGAAAATATTTTGAATCTTCCTGATGTTTCTCTACTATATCTTTTAGTTTCTTCAATTGCTCTCTTGCTATTGCTGCACTGAGTTCTGGCATCCTCAAATTCATACCTATCATAGTTTGATTTGTATGAGAATAAGGAACACCCTTTGATTCTAGGTCATTTAGTACTGCTTCTGCATGATTCATTGATAGCCTTAATCTTAACGCTAATTCATCATTATCAGTTACGCAGATTCCGCCCTCTCCACAGTGAATGTGTTTATGACGATTCAAACTGAATACTCCTATATCACCAAGTGTTCCCGCGTATTTACCTTTATACTTAGCTCCTGGAGCTTGTGCGGCATCTTCTATTACATAAATCTTGTGTCCGTACTTTTTGGAATATTCTTCCGCTATTCTATTGATCTCCTGAGCAGCATATGGCTGACCAAAAAGGTCTACTACGATGATCGCCTTAGTACTTTCTGTTATTTTCTTCTCTACGTCCTTTGGGTCAAGACAAAAATAATCTGGCTCAATATCAGCAAAGACGGGTATAGCCCCGAAATGTAAAGGAATAGTAGCGGAGATTGTCATGGAATAAGGCGTGACTATTACTTCGTCGAAAGGTTCGATGCCTATAGCGTTAAGAGCCATCCAAAGTCCGCTACTATTACTATTACAAGCAATTGAATTCCTAACCTTAAAATACCTAGACCATTCAAATTCAAGGGATTGTACTTCTATGCCACCCATGAAGTTTCTTGACCAATTTCCTTGGTAATCACTTAGAATACCTCGGTCCATAACCCTTAATACTGCTTCTCTTTCTTCTATTCCTATCATTTTATCAGCTCCTCTAGTATTACTAATGCTTTTAAAGCATCTTTATCAGTGCATCTTAGTCTTTCTTCTCCTGCTAGAAAATTATAAGCATTCTCTACCACATATCGAGTACTATAATCAAAGTAACTAGGTACTGGCATGTCAAGTATTCTCTGCTCCTGCCAAAAGTGTTTCTGAAAGAATAATTGTATATTCCAAACCCTATAATCGCAATACTTGAACATAACATTATCCTTGATTCCATTTAGTTTGAGAGATTCATCAGCTTTTCCATCTAGGAACCAACTCATAAAATCAATTGCATGGGTTCCAGTATGAAGGTCTCCTCTATTATAGAGTATTTGATAAGTTTCAAGGTTTCCGAATTCTCCTGAGTCGTATCTGTTCTTAAGATGTATTAATTCAGGAATAAACCTTCGAGTATAATTTACTAAGATAGGAATGCCATTCTCTGAATATAAATTAACAATCTTCTGTGCCTGTTCTGCAGTTGAGCATAAAGGCTTTTCACAGATAACAAGTTTAGGTTTATTATAACCAGGAGTGGCAATCTGTATTAACTGTTCATAATGAGTATGGTCTGGAGTGGTTATGACTACAATATCCATTTTTAATTGTTCGAGTGCATATCTAGGTGTTGTAGCAACCCCTCCCCAAAGATGAAAAGCATCAAAAGCCTTTTTATTTACATTATCATAGAAATATAACTCTGCTTCTCGCTCTTTAAAAGCGTGTGCAAAGGATATTACTTTGTGCTCATTTTGCGAACCTATTGCGTCCGCTAGAACTCCTTGGTTTCCCGCTCCTATTATCAGTACTTTCATCTTTGTTCAGCTCCTTTTGTGAATAGTAATCATTTAATTCTGATAGGTAGTCTTTTCTTTCTATCTTCGCCACCTTCTCGTATATATAGGGATAAACATCCAATAGGTTAATAACTTCTTCACAGGTAAGGTCTAGCGAGTAGTCTTTTCCTGCTGCATATATCCATTTTATTAACTCATAATCCTCGGGAGTATCTAATGTTACCTCTAGGTCAGGCCTACGTTGTGAGTTTGGAGCCACCCAATTAAGCGGTATATATTTTCCCACAGTCTTTGGATTCAGGTAGAACCATGTGCTAACGTGCTGCCTATCGATAGGATTATCAACCTCTTCATTAGCTCTTTCCAGAATATCAGTGTTGAATACTCTAACATCATATCCTCGTGGGAAGGTTCTTTCTCCGATATTTGATGTAATATCTGAACCTTTTCCACTCCCATGTAGTTTTAACAGCGTAGAAAGGTGATTCCAGTCGATCAACGGACAATCGGCAGTAATTTCCACTACTATATCTACTTCGAACTTTCTTGCTGCCTCTAGTACTCTTAAAAGGACATCCTGTTCGCTACCTCGATATACCTTGCAACCGAGTTTGTTACATAGCTCTTCAATTGGGTCATCTGTTTCATTGGTTGTGGTTGCTACAATTACTTCATCTAACATCTTACATTCTTTTACTCTCTCGATGACTCGTTGTAATACGGGTCTTCCCTCCAGGTCCAATAAGACCTTTCCAGGAAGTCGAGTACTTGTCATCCTCGCTTGTATTATTGCTCCTCTTACCAATTTCTATCAGCTCCTTTACTAGATTAGGTAATTACATTCATTTATAAAATCATCATAGATTCGCTTATACTCATCTTTCTCGCGAATCCATGGGTTATTCATCCATTGGTTATATTTGAAATGGTTGCTTTGTCCTAGTACTGCCCATTTTTTAAGAGTCTTGGGTTCTGTATAACCATATTTTTTTGCTTCATCTGCCATAATAGTATCAGGCAGTGGCATAAAAAAGGTAGTACTAAGCCTAAAGTTAGGGTTGATTTGTTTTACCTTGCGAATATATTTAATGGTCTCTTTAATATCCTCAGGTCCCTCTCCAGGGCATCCAAAAATAACACCTGAAGCCATTATCATATTATGTTTACTCATTATCTTAGCACATTCTTCAAATTCTATGAGATGGTTCTTTCCTTTTCTCATCTGTTGAACTATCCTATCACTACCAGATTCAAGGCCTATAGTTAATTGCTTAAGTCCAGTACTTACCAGATCAAGAATGTCGGGTGATTTTACTATTTCCATAGCTCTTGCATCAGCTATCCAGTCAAGGTTGTGTTTCATCATTATTTGGGACAGGTCCTTTACTCTCTGAGGCCTGGTGAATACCGTCGCATCAAAAAATACACATTCTTTATATGGGTACATTTTCATAAGATGGTCAATGTCATCTTGTACTTTCTTAATAGGAAGTTCAATCCACTGCCTCTTATTTTTGGTAGAGCAAAAGGTACATACTCCAGGACAACTATAGGTACTAACATAAATAAACCTTTTAGAATCTGGATTAATATAGTCTTCAGGGTTAACTAATTCCCAAGGCATCCTGTGTTCTCCACATTCATAATAACCAGGTAGAATTCTATCAACATGGCGTGATTGTAAAGTTTGTTCAGGAAGTGCATTGATATGAGGTCCTCCCCATGTGATTGATATATCGGGATTATGTTTTTTTAGAGCTTTACTAACCTCGTATGCTCGAGTTACTTGATAGCCAGTATATACAGTTATCATGATTCTATCTGCTTCATAAGCTAATATTTCATCCACTGGGTTAGATACTAACCTATCATCTATTATCTTTACCTCTAATCCCTGTGCTATTAAGGCTGAAGCCACAGATAACGCCGATAAAGGCATATAATGAAAGTCTTTATGGGGTTCTAGTTTCGGGTGGAAAATTAGTATCTTCTTTTTTATCATTGTACTCAGCTCCTATGTAGTTATTCATCCTTTCTTTGTGGGTACTTTCGAAGGATTCTCTATCTAGAAAATATTCACTAACTATTTTATAATGGTTAGGGTTCCCAAATCCGGATTTGAAGAAAGCTATATCTTTTTCTTTCTGAGAAGAATAGTTTATTAGAGTGTTATAAGCCATATGGCCCAATACATACATAGGGATTTGTTTATTCCTTAAGTATTCTAGTATGGCGTTCTGAAGATAATGGCTTACGTTGAATTCCTTATACTCAGGTACTACTCCACAGAGAAAATAGTAAGCTTCTTTTGAATCATACGTAATAAGTGTGAATCCACAGATGCCGCCACTAAAGGAATATGCAAGGAAGAGGGATGCATGACCTTCCTTAATCCATTTTTTATACTCATCAAAGGTTTCTGGAGGTCGGGTTATTTTACCAGCTATCACATAATAGAGATCTCTTATTTCATCTAATAATTGATCTCCCCCATTTGATACATAATTGGTTGAATCTACAATATGGTAATATAACTCTCTTTTAGCGGAGTTGATAAGTGATTTGTAACTCTTACGTATGTTATTTACTGAGGTATCAGTGATGCAGATAGGTATTGCATAATTTATAAAGCCAGGTACAAAGCCTTCAATAGCGATTCTCTTAATTCCTATATCACGGGCGTAATTAACCAACAAATTGGTAACCTTTCCAAGTAATCTGGTATCTTCACAGATGATTC
>Ga0315284_10000526_pt1 | contig 52128 bp, 57 predicted proteins | sample YL17G09_16_MG_FD_203696 | JGI IMG/M metagenome (GOLD analysis project Ga0315284, IMG submission 203696) | Sediment microbial communities from Yellowstone Lake, YNP, Wyoming, USA - YL17G09_16 | ecosystem: Environmental > Aquatic > Freshwater > Lake > Sediment | place: USA: Wyoming | collected...
TCTACAAACTCCCTGATATGGGCCTTAACGCGCACCGCGACCTCAACGGTGTGGTGAAGTGCGTCCTAGACGCGGTCTATAAGGCTCAGGGGAGAGGCTGCCCACCCTATGTCATCGGAGTCGGCATAGGCGGCCTCGCAGACGGAACACTCGACATCGCAAAGAGGCAGCTGATGCGCGAAATCAACGACGTCAACCCCGACGCGGCGCTCGCCAAACTCGAGGCAGAACTGCTTGCGAAAGTCAACTCACTCGGCATCGGCCCCGGAGGTTTGGGCGGAAAGACAACGGCTTTGGCAGTGAAGGTCGCAGCGCAGCACCGTCATCCGGCTTCATATTTCGTCGGCGTATCCTTCATGTGCTGGGCATGCCGCAGGCACACAATAGAGGTGAAGATGTGAGATTCAAGACCCCACTCACCGAAGAGGACGCCCGAAGCCTTGAGGTGGGGCAGAAGGTGGAACTCTCAGGCACCATAGTCACCGCACGTGACATGGCACACAAGTACCTCGCAGAAGGCGGCGAAATCCCATTCGACCTAAACGTGATATACCACTGCGGCCCCATAGTGAAAGACAACAGGGTGTTATCCGCAGGCCCCACCACATCCATCAGAGAGGAGCCGTACGAGGCGGACGTCATCAGAAAATTCAACGTCCGCGCCATCATAGGCAAAGGCGGCATGGGGGAGAAGACTCTAGACGCACTCGAAGAATACGGTTGCGTATACCTCACCGCAGTCGGCGGCGCGGGAGCGCTCATAGCCCAGAGGATAAAATCGATAAAACAGGCATTCAAACTCGCTGAATTCGGGGCTCCCGAGGCGTTCTGGGTCTTCGAGGTCGAGGACCTGCCGCTGATAGTCTCGATGGACTCAAACGGGGAGAGCCTCCACAGGGAAGTGGAAGGCCGCTCAGCAGCCAATTTTAAGAGGATACTACATAATCAATAGCATGCTACGCAGTCTCCTCAAGTCGAAGATACACAAGGCCAAGGTCACAGGCACCAACATCGACTACGTGGGAAGCATCACCATCGACAAAAAACTTATGGATGCATGCGGTCTCATGGTCCACGAGAAAGTCCTCGTCTCAGACATCACCAATGGCAGCAGATTCGAAACCTACGTGATAGAAGGGCAAGAGGGGGTAATTGAAGTGAACGGCGCCGCGGTGAAACTAGTCAAGAGTGGTGACAGGATAATCGTGATGGCGTTCGGCCTATATGATGAGAAAGAGGCGAAGACCCAGAAGCCGAAGATAATAGTCGTCGACGAGCGCAACCGGATACTGGAAGGGTGCTGACCTCAAGCCCTCCGTTTGATCTCCTGCTCAAGGTAATATGACGGCAGTATCGCCAAGACAGCATATATCGCAATCGTAAGCGGCGTGACAATCAGCACGATAACAAACGGGAGATGGAATAAACGACCCACGAGGATAAACTCATCAAACCATCCAATAACCCCGAATATCATGGCGGTTTTAACGTGTCCCATCCGCAGCCTGCTCTGCATCAGGTAAAGCAAGAGGAAAAGGAAATAGAAGGCAGGCAACGTTAACGTGATGCAACTGAAGTATGGGCTCTCGCAGGTTAGCGACTCCTCAATCAACACGAGCGGCGTCAAAAGGATGTAGTAATTGACAATCCTCGGAAGCCTACTCCAAAGTAGGAGACGAGATACCCTGCCCCTCAATAGAACCGACAGTAAACCAAAACCCACGACCCAAACGAAAAACACACTCACCAATGAAACATCAGCCATCTTCTATCATCAGTTCGTCAAGTCCCTTCCGCTCACCCTCAGAAGCAGAAACAATCGGATGCCCGATTGCCACAATCGCCATCAACTCATGCTTCAGCCCAAGTGCCGCCTCCACCTTCTCATGCTGGTTGACTATCTCCCCAAGCCACACCGCCCCCAAACCCAGGTCGTGTATGGCAAGCAGCATATTCTGTATGCATGCCCCGATGGCCTGCATGTCCTTCGTGCGGTCGTATCCGGATTCCCTATCAAAGAACACTGCGACGCAGACTGGTGCTTTGCGGATGATGCCACCGTATTTCGTAAACCTGCTGATGCTATCCTTCCTCTCCCCCCTCAGGACCATGAACCTCCAAGGCTGATTATTCAACCCAGAAGGCGCCCAACGGCCAGCATCCAAAATAACATCGATGTCACCGTCGCTAACCGGCTCCTTCGTATACTCCCTCACGCTCCTGCGGCCTCTGATGGCATCCTCGACATCCATGTGTCTAATTTATTATGCTATGTATAATACACTTCACTACGGTGATTTATGATGATTGATGGTATCGCTACACTGGACGACTATAATTTTACAGGGAAGACTGTACTATTGCGCCTTGACTTGAACACGCCGATTAACCCGAAAACGGGGGAATTCCTAGAGGATCGCAGGATGCGCTCGCACCTACCAACCCTCCAGGAACTGTCTGACAAGAAGGCGCGCATAGTCTGCATGGCCCACCAGGGCCGAGCAGGCGAATCGGACTTCACGACCCTCGAGAAGCACGCAGAGCACCTGAGCGAGCTACTCGGCACGAAAGTCACTTACGTCGAGGACATATTCGGGCCAACAGCCCGCACGGCGATAAAGAACATGGCGGACGGGGAAATCATACTCCTAGACAACGTCAGGATATACTCTGAGGAGGAGATTGAGCGACCAGCTGACGTGCACTCCACGAGCCTCCTTGTGAAGAATCTCGCCCCCCTCGCAGACTACTTCGTCAATGACGCCTTCGGGACGGCACACAGAAGCCACGCATCCACGGTTGGATTCACGCCGGTGCTGCCTTCCGCAGCCGGACGCCTCATGGAGAGCGAGATACGCGCATTAAGTGACGTCCTCAAGAGTCCCAAGCGGCCGCTCGTGTTCGTCTTGGGCGGCGCGAAAGTGAAGGATTCCATGAAGATTATACTCAAGGCCCTAGATGGGGGAGTCGATAAAATCCTCGTGGGCGGCGTACTTGCGAACGTGTTCCTTGCCGCGAAGGACTACCGGCTTGGAGAGCCTTCAATAGAGTTCATCCGCGGAAAGAAACTGGTGGACCAGATTGACGTGGCAAAAAACCTGCTCGAGAAATACTCGGACAAGATAGTACTCCCACTGGATATCGCGATAGACAAGAACGGCGAGCGCGTCGAGATGCCCCTCTCGCAGCTTCCGCAGGACTGGAAGATAGTAGACGTCGGCAAGCAGACCATTGGCAACTTCAAAAGGGCGGTCATCTCAGCTGGGACCGTGTTCTTCAACGGAGCGCTCGGCATATACGAGACTCCAGCATTCGCCTACGGCACAGAGGAAATAATCAAGTCCATGGCGGAAGCAAAATGCTATTCAGTCATCGGCGGCGGCGACACGGTCGCAGCAGCCCGGAACCTCAACGTGGAAGATAAGATAAACCACGTCTCAACCGGTGGGAAAGCATCCATAGACTACCTCGCTGGGGTGAAGATGTCTGCCATCGAGGCCCTGAAGGTGGCCAAGAAGGGGTAGCCCGTATTTAAACGTCCGGGAAGTAAGTTAGTATATGATAGGGATACTCAAGTCCATAGACAAGTACATTCCCCTATGGGAGCTTCTGGTCATAGGATTCGCGCTCTTTGCGATACTGTTGGTTCTCATCCTATGGTGGGCTTTCGGCTACAACCTCATCGTCGTTCCGGAGACGCAGGAAGCGGCCAAACCCGCGGCATTGGCTTTGGGTTTAATTTAGTCAGTTCCTTATGGATTTCAAACATTCGAACGTAAATCTAAACAATTACCCTTATTATTACGGCACCTAATACTAGTTTATGAAACGTGGGACCGTTCCATTTAAGGTGAACACTAAATGGGTTCATTTTTTGGTCTTGATTATGGTTGTGGCAGCATCTTTCACCCTGTTGAGCGCATTTCAGGAACCGGGTTTCGAGTATCGGGGCCTCAGGTGCATAGGCTATTTTTTAAATGGTAGCCTCTACGGCGGACAGCCGGAGTGTGAGCAGCCGCCGATGTCATACATTGTCGGGGCAGTCCTATCAGCCATCCCATTTTTTGGCATACAGTCTCTTTCCAATATCCTCCTGATTATCCTGAATGCTCTCTGCCTCCATATCATCCTGTCCCTTGTCAAGGCACAGAGGTTGGAGGTCAAAGCCGCAGTAATCCTCCTTTATGTCCTAACTATTCTGCCGCTTTCCACGGGTTCATTATCCACTATCCTAGCCGCATGTTTCATAATGCTTGCAGTATACGTATACCTCACATTCCAGGGTGCAAGAGCCCTGATGGCAGCATCCTGCCTATGTTGTTTGGCTTTGCTCTCTAAGGTTACTGTATTATCCGTATTCCCCGGACTATTACTCGCCTTCGCCCTGACCTACGTGAGTTTCTCGGTTGATAAGCCCGGTGGCAATAGGGTTTTTTATGTGAAGACCCCGCTTTTCAAGGACATGTTTTTCCTCCTCCTGCCTTTAATGGTCATACTCTACATGGTTTGGATGGTGTACCCCAATCTCATCTACTACGCGTTGTTGAGCCATACGTACACGGTAGGTATGGGGTACTCCGAGGCCTTGTACAAATTAGCCGCAACCAATCCGATAGGAGACGGTAACCTATTCGTTTTCTACTTCCTCATGCTCATGGCCGTAGCGTATTATTACTTCTATCGAGACAGTCTCGCCATCATATACGTCGGTTCATCCATTATGACTTTCATATCCCTGTACAGGATAGGCAACGCCGCCGCACCAGACATGTTCGGGTCCTACTATGTAATCTTCCCCCTCCTCTTCCTTGTGACAATCGCTGGCAGATACCTCAATCAGATTTCAAATCAGAGGACGCTCATGCGCATGTCTCTCCTCTTTGCTTTAGCCGTCATCTTCCTTGGCCAGTACCACATATACGGGATGCCAACTCTTAAGGCTATTGTTAATGCACACGTGGGCGATTACCAGAACATGTCGTCTGAAGTCAGCATTTTGCGTGAGAAGGTTGATGGAGTCTACTCCGTGCTGCCGAAGAACACCGGCAGAGTCCTCGTGGACCAAACAATGTATGATGTCATCAGAGAGCGCAGCCCCTCCATAAACATGACACTGGTGGATAACAGAAACAACCCACCTGAGGAATATAGGTACTATGACGTCGCATACACTCTAGGCCTGATGTACTACAACATCTCGAAGAAGCACTATTTTGGCACAAACGCCCTGGAGGAAAATCTCGCAAGGCAAATCGACACGAGGGTCTATGACATGATTTTTGTCGGCCCACAAAGCCAAGACAGCCAGATAATGTACGCGCTAAGGAACACCAGCAATACAAGTCAGTTGTACTGTCAAATATTTCTGCCATTATTTGGGACAGACAAGAACGGCCGCCACTGGACTACGCTCATATTCAAGGACATGGAGAATTGTGAAATCCTCATAGTCAATGCCCAAAGGTACTATAACACGGTCTTTGATGACGTCTGCGGGATTGACGAGTCGATGGCTAGCCTGATGTTGGCTATATTCGACTTGAACCGTCAACGAGAGGGCGATAACGGCCTCGGGCCATCCCTACTGAACAGGACATGCAGTTCAAAAGTCGATTTGGTAGACAGGTTTAATAGAGCCGAGACTGACAGCTGGTTGAATGTGCCGTTTCTCGCCGGAGTAGCTGTGGCCTGGATGGCAATACGCATAAGACCTAGTGTCAAAAAGAATAAAGGTCGCAGGTACTTGTGTATACGGTGGGGTTAAGATTACGCCCTCTCGGGATGGTGGATTGGGTTTCACAAAGGCAATCTTAGGCTACTTTCATGAAAAACTGAATAAATATGTTTTTTTTAATCTTAAGATAGTATATTCTCCACTAGGTTCAATTTGGGTGATGCGATAGTGGGCGTGGATGTGAGATATCGGACTGTTGGCGCATTCCTGGCACTCTTGCTCATCACATGCGGCTACTACCTAATCTTCTTCAACCAGAGTCTGCAGGCGTACGAGGATGCTGCGATGTTAATGCGGTACGCCCAGCATGTCGCGGACGGGCAGGGGATGGTCTGGAACATCGGCGAAAAACCCATCGATGGGGCGACCGACTTCCTCTTCACGCTGGTCGTGGCGTTCTTCATCAAACTGGGCTTTAGCCTCAACTCCTCAGTTCACCTCATCGTCATGGGCTCGCACATACTCACCGTCTGGCTAGTCTACTGGGCGATAATCCGCTACCATAAGGTGAGCACTTGGGTGGCGTTCGCATCCGCGCTCTACGTTGCTGTAGGGCCTGCGCAATGGTATGTGGCCACGTACTTCGGCACGCCATTCTTCGCATTAGTGGCTGCGTTAACCTGGGTCATCTCAAACGAGTACATGCGGGATTCAAGGAGGCTCTGGTCCGTGGCGTTCGCCTTCTCCTGCCTGACTCTCGGGCTCATACGCCCTGAAGGCGTCTTCCTATCCCTGTTCATCCTAGCTGCTACAGTATATACAAAGGGGATGCGCAAGTCAAAGACGCTCATAATCGACTACGTAATCGTCTTTGCGGTGCTTGGGGGACTGTTCTTCCTATGGCGGTGGAGTTACTTCGGCTACCCACTGCCGAACACCTTCTACAAGAAGGGCGGCGGCCACATCTTCATCAACGGCCTTGAGAACTCACTGCGGAATTTCGCTGTACTCACCCTCCCGTTCATACTGTTCTTCGGCCTCGCATTACGTGATAGAGGCAAGATGAAGGCGGCGGTCTCTGCGCTGATGCCACTGGTCCTTTTCACTCTCATCTGGCTGTTTCTCGCCCCCGACATGAACTTCATGATGCGTTTCCAGTACGCAATCATGCCAATACTCATGATATCCTGGCCTGGGATGCTAGGCGGCCTGTGGATATCAAAGAGGACATGGCCAGTCCTCGCATTGCTTTTCGTCGGCCTCCTTGCGGGTCGCCATGTATTGTTCATGCAGCACTATGACCTCAGCAAACCATACCAGGACGGAAGGTATGACGCTGCCCTGATGCTCGCTGCATACGACCACAACTACACGATGGCAGTCACCGAAGCCGGTCAGCTGCCTCTTTACTCCGGGTGGAAGGCGATTGATACGTGGGGGCCGAACGACCAGTACATCACCCACATGGGTTACGTGGACGGCGCGTATCTTGATGAGTACAAGCCCCAGTTGATTATGGTCCATGCGAACTACGGCCCCCTCAATGGCAACAACCAGACAAAAGAATGGGATAAGATGGTGGCGAACCTCGTAGCCTACGCCAGAGCCCGCAACTACACTCTCGCCGCAGACTATCCGCTGTACCCAAGCGATGGCCACTTGTATTACGTGCGGTCTGACTTCAAGGACAGTGCCGAGATAATCGCTAAATTAAGGGGCATGCGGTACATGTGGGATTCAAGTGACGAGCCAATAAAAAATCAGGCGTCAACCCCGTAGCGGTCAGATTTTCTCTGCGAGACTCCGCAGGTAGCCTTTCCCCCCCTCTACGAGTTTCTCGCCTTCTGCTGTTATCGTGTAGTATTTCCTCTGGCGGTTTCCGACTGCCTTCCATTCGGTCTTGACGTAGCCTTCTAGTTCGAGGCGGTAGAGGACCATGTAGGCTGTGACGTCACCTATCTCAAAATCGAATTTGGCCTTGATTTTCTCGCCTATCTCGTATGCGTAGAGTGGCTCCTTCCTCATCAGGGACAGGATGTATACCCAGAGGACTTCGACTGTGGTCTTATTCTTCAGCCTCCTCAACGGGGGGTTATCTGACTCCATAATATTTCACAACCGTGAAATATTTATATACCTTATAATATATAAATAACATGGCAGGAAAAGACATCAAGGTCGCCATAATAGGCGTCGGAAACTGCGCAAGCTCCCTCGTCCAGGGAGTCGAATACTACAAGAACGTCAAAGCAGAGGACCCCCTCATCCCAGGCCTCATGCACAACAGCCTCGGCGGATACATGGTCAAAGACATCAAATTCGTCGCAGCATTCGACGTGGACAGCAAGAAGGTCGGCCGAGACCTGAGTGAAGCCGTCTTTGCCGAACCGAACTGCACCATAAAATTCAGCGACGTCCCACGTTGGGAAATCGAAGTCAAGAAGGGCCCGGTCCTGGATGGAGTCGCGGACACGACAAGGGAGAAGTTCACAGTCGACGCGAAACAGAAGCCGGTCGAAGTCGCAAAGGAACTGGAGAAGGCGGGCGCGGAAGTCGCGATATGCTACCTGCCGGTCGGCTCAGAGCAGGCGGCGCGATTCTACGCTGATGAGTGCATCAAAGCCGGCGTAGCATTAATCAACGCAATGCCAGTCTTCATCTGTAGCATGAAGGAAGGCAGCGACAAGTTCAAGGCTGCGAAGCTCCCATGCATCGGAGACGACATCAAAAGCCAGGTCGGCGCAACCATCGTGCACCGCACACTAACCAGGTTATTCGTCGACCGCGGAGTGAAACTCGATCACACCTACCAACTGAACGTTGGCGGAAACACGGACTTCCTGAACATGCTCGAGCGGACAAGACTCAAGAGCAAGAAAATCAGCAAGACCCAGAGCGTACAGTCGCAGCTGCCGACCCAACTGCCCGCAGAGGACATACACATCGGACCATCCGACTACGTACCCTGGCTGAAGGACAAAAAAATATGCTTCATCAGGATGGAAGGACGCAATTTCGGCGACGTCCCCCTGAACCTCGAACTGAGGCTCGACGTCGAAGACAGCCCAAACAGCGGCGGGGTGATGGTGGATGCGGTAAGGTGCGTTAAAATCGGCCTGGACCGTGGTATCGGAGGCGCACTCACGAGCCCCTCAAGCTACTTCATGAAGAGCCCGATGATACAGTACACCGACACGGTCGCGCGCGAGATGGTTGAAGAATTTATTAAAGGCGAGCGTGAAAGGTAAATCATGGAAGAGTGGCTGACCCTCGGCTTGATAGCAGCACTCTCATACTCGATATCAGGCCTCGCCACCAAAGTCGCACTAGACAAGAAGTACATGGGCCTTGAAGCCCCGTCGGTCGCCCTGCTCACGATGGTCGGCGTCGCCTTGGGTTTCACGGTGTTCTACCTCCTCTTTGCTGGCACGAAGGTTCCGAAAATGAGCGCATCTGCAGCGGCGGTGGGAATAGCAGTCGGATTCTTCTGGAGCCTCGGTTCGATAATGGTATACTACGGACTCCTCAAAGGCGCTGACGTCTCGAGGATGGCGCCCATATACAACATGAACACACTCCTTGTGGTATTGGGTGGCATAGTGCTCCTGCACGAGCTGCCAGATAAGTCCGCGACCCTCAGGGTCATCATCGGCGCCATAATGATAGTCGCCGGCGGCATACTGGTGGGTGGCTGAAAATGCTCAAATCAACCTTCCGCAACAGACTGAATCACGTGCACGTGCGAATCGGCATCCTCTTCAGCAAAGTCGGCCTATCACCAAACGGATGGACTGCCCTATCCCTAGCTCCAGCGCTCTTCGGATTCATCGCACTCTACATGCACAACCTTCTGCTAGGCCTCGCACTGTTCGTCATATCCGCCTTCATGGACATCATCGACGGAAACGTCGCAAGGGTCACAAAGAGCGTGAGCAACCTCGGCGCATTCCTCGACGGAGTCGTAGACCGCTACGTGGAGTTCAGCCTCTACATCGGCCTGTGGTTCTACCTCGAAAACACACAGCAAGTCCTCCTCCCACACAGTCTCTGGCTCCTACTCCTCGTATTCGGCGCCATGATGCCCTCATTCATAACAGCCTACGCAGACCACAGGAACGTCATAGCAGACCCTGAGAAGCTAAAAAACATAGGCGGCATCCTGGAGCGCTTCGAACGCCTGCTCCTACTATACGTTGGAATGCTCCTAGGCCTCCTAAACCCCATCCTGCTCGCCTACACCATCATATTGACTGCATTACTCGCTAATTTCACCGCCCTCCAGCGCATTTACTTCGTAATAAGCCGTAAATGAAGCTTTTTATGTGGGTTTCACTTATCTTATGCTATCATGAGCAATTTTTCACCCAAGAAGCTGGCTCAGACGCTCGTTGAAAAACACGACCGATTCATCAGCGAATACAGCGATGACATGGAGAAGTCCAAGCAGATTACAATGCTAGAGGAGAAGAAGGATCAACTCTTCCACTGGGTGGACGAAAAGACCGGGAAGGCCAAGTTCAGCAAGGAACTGGAAAACACGGAACGCGAACTGAAGCAGATACGGGAATCATTTAAACCCAAACCCCAGAGTTATTATGCAGGCCTCAAGGAAAAGATTGAGGAGCATCAGAAGGCCCGGGACTACTGGCTGGGCAGGATTGGTGAATTCAAGGCATGAACGAGAACGAACTGAAAGACAAGCTCAATGAACTGAGAAACCAAGTCGAGAAAAAGAAGAAGGAGATAAACGACGTACTCTCGGAGATTAAGGTTCACCAGAAGGACATCTTCACGCTCAGGAAGGCCCGCGACGATGGCAACGAGGAATGCAAGATACTCTCCCAGCAGGCGAAGCAGCTGAGGGAGAAGCGAGACGATCTCAACGCTCAGATAGCGAAACTCAAGGAGGAGCGCAAGGGCCTAAACGACAAGATAAAGTCCATGTCAGGTGACATCAAGGACAGTAAGGAGAAGCGCGACAACCTCAACCGCTCCGCGCGCGGAACCGACAACTCACTCCTCTCACGATACGAGCGCGACATGGAGTCGCTGCTCACACGCGACATACCGCTTGACAAGGAAATCGCGATATTCGAGAGCATATTCAAGCTCATGGAGCGCGTGGAGGCTGCGAAGGAGGCGACCGCATTCCACCAGAAGGTCATCTCAACCTACGAGGAGATAAAGTCACTCGACGACCGCGCAGACAAGATATCCTCGAACATACGCGCCCGCGCAGACGAGAGCGAGAAGTACCACCTGCAGGCCATCGAAATCTACGGTAAAGTCGACAAGATACGCAAGGAGGCCGACGAGAGCCACGCGAAACTCCTCGAGAAGTACAACATAATCAACCCGCTCCGCGATAAGATAACCGAGATAAAGAAGGAGATGGATAAGATCCAGCAGGACATGTCCCCCTATACGGACGAGATGGACCAGATACGCAACCTGCGGGAGGATGAGCGTAAAGCCCAACTCGCAGTCGAGGCGAAGGAGAAGCTGAAGAGCAGCAAGAGAATCAGCTTCAACGACCTGAAGGCCCTCCTGGACGGAGAAAACGACGAAACGAACCAACCAGAAGAAAACAGCGCATAATACCCCCCGCCTACTGATAATCCTCCATCAATAGCAATCATCATCTGACGCCGTGACAAACCACTCATCCAGTCTCCTCACCCAATCCATATCCCCCCCACTTGATGCCGTATACGCTATCAAATATACCCCAAACGTTGACTCTGAAAAACCATATCTCCTAAAAGCGTCCAGAAGGTACTTGTCGGTAGAAGAAAAACCCACCTTCTTAAAACCCCTCATCTTGAAGAAACTAACTGCCCTCCTTATGAGGCCCCCCACAACCTCAGGGTCGCGTATGGTCAACATATCCAGTATAACGCCCTCTCCCATACATGAATCCAAGACGATATACCCCTTCACAACTCCTCCCCCCACCCAACTAAAAATCACGTAATTATTGCCCGGTTTCTCCACGAACCTCCAGTTTAAGTAACTGCTATCCCTTATGACGGCAACATGAATATCCGCCGACGCTCTCCTCCACAAGTCATCGTATTCAGGCCCGAAAGATTTAACCTCTACTATGCGTCTCTCCCTGAACAGAGAACCACTGATGCCAGACAAAAACATGAAAGGGACATCCCGTAATCCACGACTAATGTCCAGGGTCAGCTTAGGCAGTGGGAGACTGAAGAGTTCTCTATCCGACACTCTACTGTAAATATTTCTATTCTCTTCATCCCTGAATCCATAAATCACAGATGCTATCCGAGACAATTCCTCCGTAATAATCTCATGTGATATCTTCCTGTTCCTATAACCCTCGTCAACACATAAGTCGACACCCAGATACGCCATAACCTCCCCGCGTCCAGCCTTAAACTTCATGGGTAAACCCCCCAAAAAACCCACAATCTTCTCATCCTCCTCACAGACCGCACAAACCGAAGAACCAGCCGGATTCCTCATGAACTTCCATTCCCACTCCCTCAAACTCCTCTTTTTCCTGAAGGTCCTGTTGAACAGGTCATTGACGGCTTTCGCATCACCCTCCCCCATAAGCCTAATCTTCAATCTAAGCCCTCACGATTTTATATCTCCTACCCTGAGATGCGAATTATTACATCCCATATTAATTAACTTCCGGGGTGTATAACTCATACCTATGACGACAATGTCATTTGATGAAATAAAGGTCGGTGACCAACAGAGTTACGAGCGCACGGTAAGCGAGGAGGACGTGAAGAAATTTCTGGCCATCACGGGTGACATTAACAGATTGCATTCAGACTCCCATTTCGCGGCTTCGACGAGGTTCAAAGGGCTTGTTGTCCCAGGGATGCTCACCGCATCATACGCCCTCACGGCCATAACATTATACTATGAGAGAATCGTCCTAATGGACTTCCAGGCAAAGTTCATTAAGCCTGTTCGGATGGGTGATACTGTGGTCGCAAAAATATCTGTTACTGAAAAAAAACCAGATAAAAATCACTTGCGGTTCAGGATTGAATGCTCAGTGGATAGGCAGGTCGTATGCGAAGGCGTTGTGCTTAGTAAGGCCATTCGATAGGCGCTCCAGTTCAGGCTCATCATAGTGAATCCGGGCATCCCGATGAAGCGTCAATCATCGTATCAACCTTCGCTCACCAAACAGTTTAAGGACAAGATAGGCATCGAAGGCGAAGAATCACGCTTACCTGCGCCAGAATGTAAAAATATTACCCGCTTTCTAACTCCTGAAATACTCTCTCAGTCCATTCCCCACTTCCTTCACTCACGACTATTCCAATCCCTTGCTCGACTGTCGTGAATACCGACCTGTCTGACTTGACCGCGTCAATGGTAATCTCTACCATGCTGTAGTCAGATGACGCGTCCATCCTCTCTTTCACTATACTCCCCCTCCCTTTGATTGTCAAGGCGATATTCCCCTCTGTAATCAAGCTAAAACACAAGACCCCGGTGGATTTAATGTTCTTTAGCGTCTGCCCCCCACAGTATAATGCGAACCGAATCGTCCTATCGTTGATTGCATGTATGAATGTCATAGGTGCGCTGTTCGGCGTTCCGTCTGCATTGACTGTACACAAGATGACGGTCGTCTTATTATGCTGATTAATCCTCTCTACCATTTTAGGGATTAAAGAATCCCCCAAGTATTTTGACATTTTAGATTCTATAGCATGAAACCGCCATCGATGTTTATTACTTGACCGGTTATGTACCCTCCCCTGCTGACAAGGTATAGGACGATATTCGCTACATCCTCCGGCATACAGGGATGGCCTAACGGTATCCTATCTATGTATTTCCGCCTTAACTCCTCTGATATCGCCGATGTCATATCCGTTTCAGTGAATCCCGGGGCGACGGCGTTGACAGTTATCCCATCCCTTGCTAGTTCCCGGGCTAGGGTCTTTGTCAAGGAGTTTATCGCAGCCTTAGATGCGCAGTAGTTTGCCTGGCCGAAGTTCCCCCTCTCTGCAGTCACTGAGGATATGTTCACGATCCTTCCGTCCTTTTTCAAGTAAGGAAGGAAACAACGTATGCAGTTGAAGGTTCCGTTGAGGTTCACGTCTATTACCTGCCTCCACTCGCTCTCACTCATCTTCCTGATGCTTCGGTCGCGTGTTATCCCAGCATTGTTGACTAGTATATCGACTTTGCCGAATTCCTGCAAGACCTTCCCCACCATCAACTCAACCTCTTTGGTGTTTGAAACATCAGCCTTAACCGCAATCGCACGGCCTCCACAGGCTTTTATCTCATCAACGACCTCATTAGCTTGAGCGGTTTTGGTTGCGTAGTTCACCGCGACCGAAGCTCCATCTTCGGCTAATGCTACAGCTATGGCCTTCCCTATCCCCCGTGAGGCTCCGGTCACGACTGCGACCTTGTCTTTTAGCATCGTACTACCCTTAATTATCTGCCGTAATTAATAAACCTTACGTGCGCCACTTGAGTACGTTCGCTCCGTATGAGAGGGATGCTCCGAATCCCACCAATACTACCACGTCCCCCTCCCTTATCTTCTCCATCTCTATCGCCTCGTTTAGCGTTATGGGGATTGAGGCGCTGACGGTGTTCCCGTATCTCTCTATTGTCGTGTGAGTTTTGTCCATGGGAAGTCCGAGCTCGTCCATGCAGTATTTTATTATGTTCATGTTTGCTTGGTGGGAAACCAGGAAATCAACGTCATCTACCGCCAAATGGGCTCTGTCAAGTGCGCACCTGACAGCATGCGGGAAGGCTCGGGTCGCGAAATCCCAAACTGCTCTCCCATCCATCTGAACGTACTTCATATTCTCCTCTATGTTTTTATCCGTTGCTGGGTGTCTAGACCCTCCAGATTGCAATTTGATGGCCTCCTTGTTCCCAAGGAATGAGCCCAAGTAGTCTGCGATTATGCCTTCGGTATCCGATTTTTCGACAAGCGCCGCGCCTGCGGCATCCGCGAAGTATACGCACGTCGAGCGGTCGGACCAGTCCAATATGCTCGATAAGCGCTCCGATGAGACTATCAGTGCGTTATCGACGCTCCCGTCGGAGATGAACCGTCTGGAGAGAGCGAGCGCATAGTTGAATGAGGAGCAATATCCGACGGTATCCATCACCATCGCGTTCTCCACCCTGAGTTCCTGCTGCAAGAGCGATGACGTGGATGGGCACAGATAATCCGGAAAGCCCGTAGAGATTATCATCCCAATGTCCTCTGCCTTCACCGACGATTTTTCCAGGGCCGCTCGTGCGGCTTTGAGGCCCATGAAAAGTGTCGTCTCCTCGTCTGACGCTATTCTCCTCTCCCTTATGCCTATGTGTCCTCTGATCCACTCATCGCTGGTATCCAGACCCATCTTAACCAGGTCTTCATTCGTAAGAACCTTCTTAGGTATATACATACCAGTCGCTGATATCCTGACATGCCTTGGAGCGCTCATTTTTTGGCACCACAATCGTATCCTGCATCGAATGCTTTTATATTAGATTCTATGGTTTTTTGCGGCACCTTCTCCACCAAGCTTCTCTCGAACGTGCCCTTTTTGATGTAAGGCATTTTGGAAGATAAAAACCCGAGGAAGAACATGTTCTGCGGCAGGTTCTCCATGTTTGGGCCGGGCAGACATCTATAAATCATGCAATCACTAGACTTTTCTCGGCTTGCATCCCACCCCGCAAGCACGATGCCCCCCCTCTTGAGGTAATGCATGTTCCTCATATATTCTCGCTCATTGAATGCGACCATCACATCCGCAAAGCCCTCTGGTATAATCGGGGAATAGGAATTGCCAATGCGTATGTGGCTCACCATGGCGCCGCCCCTTTTTCCGTGCCCACGATTTTCAGACGATTTCACTCGAAGGTGCGAGTTAAGCGCTGCGTCACATAATACTCTGCTCAAGAGTACTATCCCGTCGCCTCCGACCCCGCACAATATTATGTCCGCCTTCCTTGCCATTTTAACGTTTTCTGATGCAACCTGCAGCGCACACGCTAACACACACCCCGCAACCAGTGCAGCGTCTGGGGTCTATGACGACCCCCCCCTCTGATACTGACATCACGGGACACCCGAAAGCGTTTATACAGTGCATGCACCCGTTGCAATCACCAGTCACGTAGTATTCCCCTATTCTCTTTCCCCCCGCTTTCAGGGCGCAAGTCTGCGATAGCACGACAACGGACAAGCCCCCGGCATTTATCGCACTCTTTAGCGCACTTATCGTCCCCCTCACATCATATGGGTTAGCCTCCAGTACCATATCTGCGCCGGCGACCCTTGCCATGTCCGCTATACTTGTCCTCTTAGTCGAGGTGCCCTGGCAGTCGATGCCAGTCCCGGGGTTGGGTTGGTGGCCTGTCATGGACGTCCACTCGTTATCGAGCACTATGACGGTCAGGTTAGCGCGGTTATGTCCTGCGTTCAGGAGGGCGTTCACGCCGTTGTGGAAGAACGTCGAGTCCCCGATTACGGCGACAATCTTCCCTCTGAATCCGCTGTGGAAGAAGCCCTGTGCAATGCCTATGGATGAGCCCATGGAAAGGCAGGTATCTATGGCAACAAGTGGCTTGTGGGCTCCGAGGTTATAGCATCCCCTGTCCCCTGCGACGACGTACTCTCCGCCATAACTCCTCAACACCTTGTTCAGTGCATAATATGATGCCCTGTGCGGGCATCCGATGCACAGGCTCGGGATGGTGTCATCTACGTGCCTTCGCCTTCTCGTGAAAGGGTTCCGCTTGCCTGTCATGGCACATAATGCTTTGGCGACAAGCTCGGTACTCAACTCCCCACTCCTTGGCAGGAGGTCTTTCCCATGAATGCCGGTATTCCTTATGGTTTTGACGAAATCCTCCACTATCGGCTCAAGTTCCTCCACAATCAGGACCTGCTTGGATGACTTCACCAACTTTATCACCGGCTCAGGTGGTATCGGGTTGGTGGTAGCGAGCTTGAGGACGTTAGTCCTCATACCCAACACATTTACCGCCTCCATGACGTAGTTATAGCTGAAACCGGAGGCTACTATCCCAACCTGCGCCCCATTGCATGAGACTCTATTGAACTTGAATTTTCTGAGGTGCTTCAACAGCAAACCCTGTTTCTCGTTCAACCTCTCGTGCAACAGGTTAGTCCTGGGGGGAATGCACAAGTACTGTGGGTCTCTACTGAAAGAAGGTTTGCGCAGAGGGGGCACTGTCGCCTTAACCATGACCTCAAAGTTAGAATGGCATATCCTGGGCGTGAGCCTCAATATCACAGGCAAGCTGAACCGCTCAGAGAGACCGAACGCCTCAGATACCATATCCTTAGCCTCCTGCCCGCATGTGGGCTCTATGCAAGGAATCTTGGCCATTATGGCGTGCAATCTGCTGTCCACCGCGTTCTGAGATGAATAACCGCCGGGGTCGTCGGCAACCACAACAACCAAACCAGCCTTGACTCCGCTGTAGGCCACAACATTGAGGGAGTCCATCATGACATTCGCACCCAGATGCTTCATCACGCAGATGCTCCGCACGTTGTTGAATGCGGCGCCGGCTGCAATCTCAAAAGCAACCTTCTCGTTAACGCTCCACTGCGCATGGAATCCCATCCTTCTCGAAGACTTGATGAGAGACTCCATTATTTCGGTTGCCGGTGCGCCAGGATAAGAAGTAGCGACGCCGATGCCGGATTCCACAGCCCCCTGGGCCACCGCCTCACTCCCGGACAATAGAGACAACTTATTTTTCACGCCACCCACTCATGGAATTATCAACTGAACTATGGTATGGTTCTACACGTTAATATTTATCTATTTATCTTCAAACCAGCAAATACTATCCTCGTCACAGCGGAATATGGAAGCACAGCCTCTAGTACCAGTGGTAATACCCACATACAATGCTGTGGGGGTCATAAGTGAATGTTTGGTCTCCGTGTTGGGTCAGGCCTATGGGGACTACAAGGTCATAGTAGTCGACAATGCCTCAACCGCTAGGGCAGGTGGAGATAATGCTACGGTTAGATGGCCCTAACTCCTCGGCCGGTATGAAAGAGGGTCGTGATGTGCGCCCCAGAGGATATAAGTGGGGTCACCTGCGCAGGCAGCTCTACGAGAATCTCAACCGAAGGTATGGGGGGTCGTCCTTGCCCCAGGGATGGCTAAGGCGCCTGAGGGCGACAGTCAAACCCAAGAGGATAAGGAAGATATCTGTCATCATCCCAACCCGGAATAGGTTGGACGTCCTGAAAAGTTATGCGCTGAAAAGCTTAGGCGATATTGAGTTCACTGAAGCCGACTGGGAGATAATCGTCGTCGACAACGACTCCGACGATGGGACATTCGACTACCTATGTCGGGAGCGGATTCCCCACCTAAAGGTTGTGTGGGAAAAAACACGCGGTGCCTCGGCGGCTAGGAACGCTGGGATTAGGGCAGCGGATGGCGACGTTCTGGCCTTCATAGATGACGACTGCAGCGTGGACCGCGACTGGCTGAAGCGGGTGTATGACGGCCACAACGAGCACGCCTTTGTGGCGGGTCAAGGCTATATACTCAACGTCCCGGAGGATAAGATACTAAATCTCGTCCCAAGGGATGAGTATGAGAATAACTTTCGTGAAGGTAACATCTCATTCCGCAGGGAGGTTTTCGATAATGTGTCATTCAATGAGAGCATGCCATATGCTCAGGAAGGGTGGGACCTGATAGGGCAGATAAAGGTGCTCTGGGGTGATTTCCCCCACTTCACGGATACCATGCCAATCAGACACTACTGTACCGACTCCGAGTACCGCCATACCGGTGACTACACACCCACGCCACGGGGCTCGAGTGTCGAGGCCAAGATGGGCGAGTTGAGGTCCATCAACAAGCATATACTGAGGAGAAACTTAGGTATTGACTCGATATTCTTCACCTTAACGTACGTTCTCAGGGAGGTCATGTTTTTCCCCCTAGAATTATCGTTTCTGGGTTTTGACTCCATCACCCTCATTAAGACCAAAATCCGTGCGTACAAACAACTCTTGAAAATCAGGCAGGAATGCAAGCCTTAGGTATATATGCTGCGTGTCGAATATCTGTAAGAACCCGTTGGCATGATCCAAATTATTTGTGGAAAAAATGTTTCTCAGGATGCGCAAAACCATCGAGGCCAAACGAGATTCTAAGGTGTTGTTTTGGCGGTTGCTCGTCTCACTCAAGGATTTACTGTGGGTTTTGTCACTCCTTGCCAGAACCAACGTAGATTACCTAACCTACCTAGTACAGAATCTAAAAGAATCCAAACCCTTCCTCTTAGGTCTTTTGCCCCGGCGGGCAAGTAGTACTCCACTGATAGCATTTGACATGTTTACCACGTACTTCTTCGAAAATTACTACCCACTTTATGTGGCACTCAAGGACAAGTATCCGGTATACTTCATCTGCGAGGATAGCGTGTTCAAGGAGCGCAGGGCGTACCTGGAGAGTCGAGGCATACCCCGCAGGAGCATAATCCCGTCTAATCCGGCGTATTTCATTGACTGGCGTGTCTATATCAACTGCTGGCTTCCGGAATACCCCCTGAACCTACTGCGTAAAAAATCCGGGGTGTATAAGGTGCAAATGTACCATGGAGCTGGGACGGCGATTTTTAAGAAAAACGACTTGATTCCACAAAATGTGTGTAATCGCCAGACGCTCAAAGAATTTAATGTTCATTTTATGGTAGGGCCCCAATACTCAGAAATCATGAAATCCCTCGGTGGGGGCATAGAATCATACACTGTCGGGTATCCGAAATTGGATCGCATATTCAATAATCCCTCCCCCCCAGTGGATATACTCCGTGAGGTGAACTTCCGCAGCGGAAAGCCGGTCATCGTCTACGCCCCCCACCACAAGGAATCATTCAGCCTTGGGAGATACGGCCTGGATGTGGTCAAACGACTCCTTGCATTGGACGTGAATGTGATAGTGAAACTTCACCACTACATGTTGGTTAACCATCCCCTCAACTGGGTGTACCACGACCTAACGTCGATGGAGGTGCAGAATCCGCGCTTGCATGTCGCAAAAGGGGAGGACTCGACACTCTACTTTCCCCTCGCGGATGTTGTGGTGACTGATGTAGCCACCAACGCGGGGCTTGAGGCGGCGATATGCGGCAAGCCGGTCATCCTCATAAACAGCGACGGGTGGTTTGACGTCTATGGCCGCGACAGCGTGGAATACGAGATGAAATCTCTTTTCCCCTCCGTCGACTCCTTGGATGAATTGGACGATGCGGTTGCGTACTGTCTCTCAGGCAAGTATGATGCCGAATCAGTGAAGGATGCTGTGAAGAGGTACTATTATAATCCAGGTCATGCGACGGAAAAGGCAGTGGCTATAATCGACTCGTTGGTGAAGCGCTGACGGAAACACTGTAAGCGTCAGTGGTTATTCTGAATCCCTAATCGAATCCCCCCAAATACTTTGAGAGCCTAATATACTCCTCCACATCAAGGTAGATGAAGGCTTCTGCGTAACCTACCCCCTTCATCTTGTGGATTGACCTGTACCTGTTGAGTCCGACGGCAGTGTCGCAGTAGTCTCCCCTCCTAAGCTGGCTCTCATGCATCGAAATGGCGGCATTCTTCCGTTCAATCTCACCTGTTATGTCCACTATACGGTTTTTAGGCAGTGGGGTGTGGACTTCGTATGCGCAAACCTTGAAGCGTGCCCCCACCCTCCTGTGCGCTCTCCCCAGTATGCTGGTGCATGCCTGGTGGTCCCTGTGGTTGTCTAAGAACCACGGCAGGTAAACTACATCCGGCTTACTGTCCTTTAAAACACTCGTGATGGCGGATACGGTTTGCTCATCGCATCTGAGGTCTCCATCTGGAAAATCGAGGAATTTGAGCGATGTTATCCCAAGTACGTTCGCAGATTTTTCAACCTCTTGTTTGCGTATGCACTCAACCGATTCTTTGTCTGGGTTTTCTGAGTCTCCTCCCCTGCCGTCTGTCATATATGTCACGGAGACGTCAACGCCAGATTTTATGTGCTTTATGAGCGTTCCTCCGCATCCTATGGCGTCGTCATCGAAGTGCGGCGATAAGACAAGCACCCGTTTGCCTTCCGGCATTTCCATGAGTGTCGCGGGCTCGTCATACCATCTACTCCATGCCCTCCTCCTGAGGCTCAACCAGTTCCAGTAGATGTCTCTTTTCAGCGATTTGACGTGGTTTCCCGCACCTCGGAGCGTTTCCATATGTGTTAGGCATATTCGCAGGGCCGAATATAATCTAGCATACAATTGATTCGAGACAGGAAATTCGAGGTTAGATTGATTAGGGTGTCATCAGATGGGGGGAAAATAATATTCTGGGCGTCATCTTTTCATCAGCCCGCAGTAGGTGGACTCTCAGTCGTCGCTTTCCTTCTTCACCTTAGGCTCCTTCGCATCGGTTATCCCGTTGCCGCCTACATCGAATATGCATTCTCCGTCCGGCATGTTCGGGGAGTCTATGAGGTTTGCTATCCTCTTTTCACCCTTGCTTTTCTTCAGGTACACCCTGAATGTGCTGTGGTGGCCTACGATGTGCCCGCCTATTGGGGCTGTGGGGTCGCCGAATAGTATGTCCGGTCTTGCCATCACCTGGTTTGTGACGAGGACTACGCAGTTGTTCATGTCAGATATCTTCCTCTGTAGGGTGTGCATGTGGCGGTTGAGCTTCTGCTGCCTGGTCGCGAGCGTCCCGCGGCCTGTGTATTCTGCCCTGAAGTGAGCGGTCAGCGAGTCCACGACGACGAGTTTCACGTTCTTTTCCTTGAGCATCTCCGCCGCTTTTTCTGCAAGTAGCATCTGGTGGTCTGAGTTGTATGCTCTTGCCACCATTATGTTGCCGAGTACCTCCTGCGGGTCGAGTTTCACGTGTTTTGCCATCTGTATTATCCTCTCCGGGCGGAAGGTGTTTTCGGTGTCTATGTAGATGGCTGTGCCCTCAAGCCCCCCTTTGTTCTTTGGGAGCTGGACGTTGACTGCGAGTTGGTGGGCTACCTGGGTTTTGCCTGAGCCGAATTTCCCGAAGACCTCGGTTATGGCCTGGGTCTCTATCCCGCCCCCCATGAGTTTGTCGAATTCCTTGCTGCCTGTGGTGAGCTTCCCCACTTGTTCGCGTTTCGCGAGGACGTCAAGGCCGGATTCGAATCCCATCTTGAGGGAGTCCCTTGCTGCCTTGATTATCTTCACTGCCGTTGCTTCACCGACGCCGATGTCCTTGAGTTCGCCCGTGGTGGCGCACGCTATGGATTCGACGCTGATGAATCCTGATTCTCTAAGCTTCTCTGCTATTGTTTCTCCTACGCCCGATAGTTCTTCTAGTTCCATTCTAAAGTCGGCAGTGTTCTGAGTTCCTGTCGCAGGGTAATATCAAAACCGCGTTGCGGTTTTGATGATGTCAGGTTTGCTGCCGACAAACCTGTCATGCCGACTATTTACCCTGCGAATTTGTCATACCACGCCCTTTAGGTTGCGGTATGTTGATTTTTGCTCAGGTAATCCTATTCAATGGCTGTTTATTAAATACTGGCCCAAGAGAGCGAAGGAAAAGTAATCCTTATTTGTCGTCTATTAGCTTCTCGGTTATGGAAACCAGGTGTTCCCCCTTTACGAGGGCGTTCTTGAGCACATCCACAAGCGTCCTTGCCGGAATAATCTCGACCTTCCCCTCATACCTCTTCTCAAGCAGCACGTCCTTGATATTGCTCTCGGGTATTATGACGCGCTTTATGCCGGCTTCGACCGCTGCCTCTATCTTCTGGGTGACGCCCCCGACCGGGAGTACTTCACCGCGGACTGTGAGTGAGCCTGTCATGGCAGTGTCCTGTCTGACGCTCACCTTCTCAAGGGCTGATAATACTGCCACCGCGACGCTGACGGATGCGCTGTCTCCCTCGACGCCCTCGTATGTCTGCAGGAACTGGACGTGTATGTCATGGTTGCTCACATCCTTCCCGGAAATCTTTTTTATGAGCGCGGATACGTTGGTGACCGCCTCCTTCGCTATCTCACCGAGTTTGCCGGTCGCAACAATCCGCCCGCTCTTCTGGCTGTGTGCTGGGGCGACCTCTGACACTATCGGTAGGACCGTGCCGCCGTCGCCCATGACTGCAAGGCCGTTCACCCTGCCGACCTTCGCGCCTTTCGTGATTAGTATATTATACTCTTTCTTGCGTTCGAGGTAGAAGTCCCCGACCTGCTGCTCGAGGGTGCGGGCGCTCTTTTTGCCCTCAAGGACGTCATCTGCAGTCACGTACTTGTGTTTCTTCTCGTGGGCTATGTCCCCTGCAGCCCTTATGATGCCTCCAAGTTCCCTGAACCTGAGGGTAAGTTTGTCCTTGGTGCCGGCTCTCCTCTTAGCCTCCCTTAGTATCTCCTCAACAGATTCCACAGTGAAGTGGGGTATCTTCATGTCCTTGCGGACCTCCTGCGCTATGAACTGGACCATCTTCTTGCGGTTTTCATCGTTGTCCTCTATCGTCTCCCTCATGAAGACCTCATAGCCGTAGCCTCGAATCCGCGAGCGCAACGCCGGGTGCATTGCCTCAAGCACCTGGAGGTTCCCTGAGGCGACGAGTACGAAGTCGCAGGGGACCGGATCGGTCATAACCATAGCGCCTGAGCTCATCTCGCTTCTGCCTGTTATCGGCAGCTGCTTCTCCTGTATTGCAGTGAGTAGGTCTATCTGCGAGTGTCCGAGTGTTCCTATTTCGTCTATGAACAGGACGCCCTTGTGCGCCTTGTGTATCAATCCAGCGACGACACGTAGGTGGGCTGGCGTCCCAAGCCCCCCTGACTGGAGCGGGTCATGTTTTATGTCACCAAGGAGTGCGCCAGCGTGCGCTCCGGTACCGTCGTGGAACGGTGCGGTCTTGCGGTCAGTGTTATCTACGATGAGCCTGGGGGTCATGCTCTTCTGCCCGCCCATCATGAAACGGAGGTTGACTCCAAAGAGCAGGAAGAACACGATGCCGAACGCCATCATCGCGGCGATGATTATCCCATCCGTGACTATCCCAAATATGTACAAGGCAAGCGGCAGCAGGAAGAACAGGAACAGCATCAGGGGGACCCTCATGCCACTATCCTTGTTGTTTGCGCCCTCCTTCTCACGCTCTGCCTTCACGATTTTGCGGCCTTCGCCTGCCGGGACCACCATTATCTTAGGGTTGTTCTCGTCATCGCCGTTGGCGACCGCGAATATGTCTACGAGCTGCTCTGAGGGTATGAGCTCCGCCATCGCGTTTGCGAGCATGCTCTTTCCAGTCCCCGGGTCGCCGATGAGCAGAATGTGCCTGCGCTGCCTCGCAGCCTTCTTTATTATGTTGACTGCCTTCTCCTGGCCTATGACCTGGTCGATGAGCTTAGAGGGGACCTTGATGTCCTCCGTGGTCTTGAAGTCGCTCCAATGTTTCATGTCAGCGACATCGAGTTTAGGCTCGCTCTTCGCCTGCTTCTCCTCAGGCTTCTTAGGCGCCTCAGCCCCCCCAACAACCTTCTCCTCAGCCATAACTTCTAATATACTCTGATATTACTTAAATATGCGCGATTAACTACCACGTGACTTCCACGTCGTCTGTGCGTTGATTCGGGTCCACGTAGGCTTTCTCGGCCTCCATCCTCACGCCCGCATGGTGCATCTTGAGGGCTGTCATCGCTATCATGACTCCCTGGTCCCCCATATACTTCTCGGGATAGTCGAACTTGGCGCCGTGTTCTTCTGCGACTAGCCGAAGCATCTGCTGGAGTCTCTTGTTGTAGCCTACGCCGCCCACCAGAAGCACCTCCTTCGCCTTCAGGTGCGCGAGCGCCCGCTCGGTTACCTCGCAGAGCATGCTGAATGTCGTCTCCTGCAAACTATGGCATACATCCTCAAGCCTTGACCCCCCCTTGTGTTTGTTAACTGCTGAGGTGAGTATACCCGAAAAACTCATGTCCGTGCCTTTGACGACATAAGGCAGCTCGATGTATTCTTTACCTTCTAGGGCTAGTTTCTCAATCTTCGGCCCAGCCGGATGGGCAAGGCCGACTTCACGGCCGAACTTGTCGAGCATATTCCCGGCTCCGATATCTAGGGTCTCGCCGAACACCCTGTATCTGCCATCCTTTAGTTTGATGACCTGGCTGTTTGCGCCGCTAACATACATGACCAGCGGGTCGTTGAATCCGGAGAGGATGCGGCCGACCTCAATGTGGGACACGCAATGGTTCACCCCGAGTATGGGCTTATTATAGTATAATGCGAGCGTTCTTGCTGCTGTTCCTATGGTACGAAGGCATGGGCCGAGGCCCGGGCCCTGGCTGAAGGAGACGAGTGAAACGTCTTCCATCGTGACTTTGGCTTCAGCGAGCGCCTTGTCGAGACTCTCCCTCATCACGGTACTCATGTGCTGTGAGGAGTCGCGAGGGTGTATCCCACCACCTCCTTCGGGGCTATAGGTGTTGCGGACGTCAGCGAGAACCTTGAAGTCACCGTCAATGACCCCGACCCCAAGAGTGTGTGCTGTGCCCTCAAGTCCGATTATGACCATCTTATCTCCTAGTATAATATTGTATACGGAATTATCATGGACAGGATAATAAGGGTTATTAAACGTTACTTAACTGTATTATAGCAAGTTCATAGGGGTCACCACCTAGACTACACACTAAGATGGAGCATAATCCCACCAATTCAGGCCAGAAAAACATCAAGCGGTTCCTTGACGTGCGGATGGACCTGTCGAATCAGTGCAACCTGCGCTGTAGAATGTGCTATTTCTCATTGGACTCGAAGAAGGACGAGGTGAAGACCTTCATGCCCACGCAACTGTTTGAGCGCATAATCACGCAGGTCGGACCAATATCCACTCAGGTGTGTCTCTCCTGCGGGGCAGAACCGCTGGTGCACCCGCAGTTCAAGGAAATTTTAGCGATTGCCAGAAAACATGTATCAGAGATATGGTTTGTCACAAACGGCTCCCTCTTTGATGAGGAAATCGCGCGCTTGTGCGTGGAGTTACAGATCAACAGAATCGCATTTTCGTTCGAGGGCGCCACTAAAGAAACATACGAGTGGATACGTCGTGGCGCATCATTCGACACCTTCGTGAAGAACGTAAGCACCCTTGCGAAAATCAAGAAACAGACCAAATCAAAACTCCCCCTGGTAACGGGCAACGTTGTACTTATGAAAAAGAACATACGGGAGCTGCCGGAAATCGTGAGACTCGCAAAAAAAATCGGAATCCTCTCATTAAGTGCAGAATATATGCGAATATTCAACGGTCTGCAAATATCCGAGGAGAGCCTGGAAAACGAGCCGAATCTTACGAAAAAGTACATATCCGTCGCGAAAGAAACCGCAAGGGAGATGGGCATACTATTCTCCCCCCCTCAAGACCTGACGGAGAAAAAATACGACCCCCTAACAATATGCAGGAGACCGTGGGAATTCATTAACGTATGGCCGACCGGGGAGGTGATACCCTGCGAGTCATGGTATGGCGAGAAGCCCATCGGGGATTTGAGCAGGCAAACGTTCGATGAAATGTGGGGTAGTGTAGCATACAGGGATCTTCGCCGTGCCATCGAGACGAAGGAAGGTCTTTTACCATGCTGTGCAAGCTGCCACGGTTTTCTCTCCCGCGAAGTCGGAAAGGACGTATTCAAGAAGATAACATTCTTCAAGAAATAAGGAGACCCCGCTACTGTCGTGTAAAAAACAGGCTTCGTCTTCTGAAAGATGGAACATAAAAATATTATAAATAGGTTAGTGTTCTAGTTCTTTTATCTCGGATTCAGCAGAAGACCTCTGCATTGATGCAGAGGATGAATGCGAACCCTGCTGAATCTGAGAGTTCATATCGCGCCATTTATGGCGTGGTATGTTGATCATAGTCCGTATTTAAACTATGGTCGTTCATGTGGTTGGAGAATATTGAAAAAAATGCAAAAAACACCCAAGATTAGCATTTTGATGCCAACATACAACTCAGACATTAAGTATCTTGAGCAGGCGATTAATTCCTGCGTTCAGCAGGAATATGGGTGCTGGGAGCTTTGTATCTGTGACGACGGTTCAACGGATAAGAGCGTAACCGATAAAATCAGGGAATGGTGCGCTAAAGATGCTCGCATAAGGGCCGTGTTTGCAGAAAAGAACGAGGGTGTTGGAGCGGCTTCGAACCATGCGTTAAAGATTTGTGACGGCGAGTATGTTGGATTTCTAGATGATGACGACATACTTGATAAAAGCTGCCTTATGGAGGTGGTTAGGGTATTAATGCAAAATCCTGACGCCAAGGTTGTTTATTCTGACGAGACAATAATTGATACTGTAACAAACAGGATGATACGCGTCATCAGAAAGCCTGATTTCAGTCCTGACCGGCTTTTGAATACGAATTACATAAATCATTTCACGGTTGTGGAAAAGAAGGTACTTGACGAGTGCGGAGGTTTCGACCCTACGCTAAGCGGAGCCCAAGACCATGACATACTGCTTAAAATCTCTGAGAAGACAGATAAGTTTTATCACATCCCAAAGTTCCTCTATTTTCTGAGGCAGGACTCTAATTACGTTGCTGGAAAAAATATGGCCAAGTCACGGGCTTTTGAGGCAGGTTTGAGGGCGGTTAGGAATGCACTGGAGCGTAGGGGGCTGCAAGGCACTGTCAAATTAGACAAAAAGAGTTTCCTTTACCGGGTGAAGTATATTCTGGCAAAGCAGCCAAAGGTCAGTATAATAATCCCCTTCAAGGACAAACCGTCGCTTTTGAAAAGATGCTTGGAAAGCATATTCAAAAGAACGTCATACAGGAACATTGAGATAGTCCTTGTGGACAACAAATCGACGTCCCCCACCCTTTTGAGGTATCTTAAAAGTCAAATGTCAGACAGCAGGATGCGGGTGATACAATACAATAAGCCTTTCAATTATGCTACCATAAACAACGACGCTGCAAGGGTTGCAGGCGGCGAATACCTGCTTTTTTTGAACAATGATACGGAGGTCATAAGCCCCCACTGGATTGAGGAAATGCTTGGGATATGCCAGCAAAGGCATGTCGGGGTTGTCGGCGCCAAGCTTTTGTTTCCGACAAAGAAAGTACAGCATGCCGGGGTCTCGATGGTGAAGGTCCGGGATATTCTACAGTTTTATAATATATCGGACGACCCAGATAATGGTGATGAGATTGTCAAAAATTGCATCGCCGTCACTGGAGCCTGCATGATGGTGAAAAGAGAGACGTTCGAGAAGGTCGGCGGGTTTGACGAGAAACTTGGGGTATTCTTCAATGACACAGACTTCTGTTTGAGTGCAAGGGAAAAGGGTTATTTTGTGGCGTACACACCATACGCTAAGCTTATCCACTATGAGGGCTCCTCAAGGGGGGCTGCAGAAGACAGGCTAATGAAAGAGAACTCCGGATATATATCCCTTAAGTGGGGTGACAAGCTTTCAGAAGACACGTATCATAATCCGCCCAAGCAATTGTTTTGGGGGGATTGGGCGGCATACCTCAAGGGTAAGCCTGTGAGGAAGCCGAGTTCACATGTTACTTGATATGAAGGCTGAATGCCTTTGACGTATGTAGCTTGTAATCATCTGCTTATTTCTGGGTTCTAGGCATTTTTTCGCCAAAGACTTGGGTCTGATGCGGTAGAAAAACATGATACTGGGTATATATCTGAATTTCCAGCCTCTTGAGGCTGCGTGTATCCAAAGCTCCCAGTTCTCCCATAGTATGTTATCATAGCCTCCGCAGTCATTCCATAAAAGGCGCCTGAAGACTGCGCAGGTATCTATGTAGTTATCCCTTAGCAGGCGCTTCAAATCGAAATCCCCAACCACTACATGTTTTACTGAAACACCGTCAAAGTGCACACAGTCTCCGTAAACCACCCCCACCGAAAGGTCATCATCAAGTATTTCAACGGCTTTTATCATGTAGTCGGGGTTTATTTTATTGTCTGCGTCCAGAGCAAGGATGTATCTGCCAGATGATTTGGATATGCCCAGATTACGGGCTGATGAGGGACCGTTCCGGACCTTGCTCATCACCTTATACCCCTCTTTTTTCAGTTTAGATAGAAGTTTCAGCGTTTTTTTGTCTCTTGAGCCATCGTTGACTATGATAATCTCGTAAATCTTTTCAGTACACGATTCAACGCTTTTTATTGCCTCAAGAAGATACTTCCCGTCGTTATAGCATGGTATGACAACCGAGACCGAAACTCCGGGCTTTGATCTTTTAGGCATGATATGATATAGAAATGGAAAATAAAATATCACCCACTGATGTATTGCCAGTTGTCGTTTTGTCTTTCCTTGCGGCTTGGGCAGATTACATGTTCTTGGAAGCAATGGGGGGAGAGGTTAAGTTTAATGAACACATAATCAAATCTTTTTTGTATTATCCCCCCATAACCATGATTTTCACCTTAATGATAATGCCTCCAGAATCGTCGCTGGAGCCGTCATCGACGACAATCAAATCCCAGTCGCCGTATGTCTGGGCCAGGACGGAGTCGATAGCCCCCCGGTGTACCCCCCGTAATTGTAGTTCGGCATCACAACAGAAACCCTTATCACCCCCACTTATTTGGCGAGGTGATACTCATTGCTTGGCAGCTCACGGACTCTTTTTAATTGCTCCTGCGGACTAGTCCAGGAACGGCATTGGCATTGCCGACATCGTTCCCTCATATTTCCTGATAGTATCTCATACCTGAGTTGGCGTATTGCATCGCCATCCCAGATATCATGGAATTTTCTATCCCTAATATTCCCCAGCGATTCATTAATGTAACAACAAGGCCAAACCTCCCCATCCGTCTGGATGAAGGGCTCAACCCATGGGTGGATACAATTTCGCGTCCTATGCTCGGGGGTTTTATTGAGAATGGTTGAACTCTTCGATATGATATTCTCCTTAACTTTAACTGCAGTCTGAAAAATCCTTTCATTTAAAGTCATCTTAGGGTTATAGGGTTCGCCAAGCCTACAGGGGGGCATCCCATAAGCTGCCAATGACTCGTTTATGGCCTCCTCGATTCCAGGTTGGATGTAGTACTCCCCCCCATTATCTGTTATCTTTTTCAGAATCTTATCAAATATCTGCAAAAAGTTTATTATTCCCTCGGCGGGAAGCTCCGAGGGGGGGCGTAGGGGGATTGTATTTCGGGCAGACTCGTGTATGATTAATCTGCCAAATATGAATTTTATAACTCCTGTAGCCAGGCCACAATCTACGTACTCCTCAAGGTGGGGGATGACCCAATCGGACAGGGTATTATCCCACATAAAATGTGTTGTGACACCAAGTTCTTTTGCTCTGGAGCTGATTCTGGACATATTATCGAGGATAACCTCAAGAGGAACTCCCCTAATTTTCATTAGGAGTTCTCTGTTAACGGTGTCTATACTGATGATAATCCACTCCATCCTCGCTAAGCTGTCAATCTCTTCCTCATCGAATTTTTTGGAAAAATTGCTGGTGATACTGACACCGATGTCATAATCCAATATCCTTCTGCACAATTTTGGCCAGTCCGGGATAATCGTGGTTTCGCCGTGACCGTTTATCTGAACAAGCTTTACTCCATACGACTTAAGCCCCTCTAACAGATAATCTAAGTTTTTTAAATCAAAGTCCCGTGCCACATAGCCTGGTTGTATGGATGCGCAATAAATACATCGTAGATTGCATCTTGTTGTGAAAGATATCAGGGGACAGGTCAATTCCTTAGACAATAAGTCATCATCATTTATTGTAAGTGTATCCTCTCTCACCCTAAAAATCACCCATTTCATAATTAGAGTAGATATAGAAGTATATAACCATCATCCTCCCCCAAAACCCATTATATGTCAATTTTGACGACGGGTAGTCAGGCCTCAGATATTTATCGTCAAAATAAGATATCCTAACATGGCATCCGGCATACTCTCAGGCACTAAAGTGTTGATAGGAGACAATGACCTGAAGGGTCAGTTAAAGGAGAAGGGTTACGGGGAGATGGAAGGCAAAGCCCTGATATTGTCGTTAATAGAGGCCGCCTATCTTGTAGAGTCTGAGAAGCTTGAAGTCATCAAAGGTAAGGGGGCGCTAACCTTCGAGGAGATGGTGAAGTTCGGCGACAGCAAAGAGGATGAATTTTACAACAAATACCTGGTCTACAAGGACCTGAGGGAGCGTGGGATGGTCGTGCGAAGCGGCCTCAAGTTCGGAACCGACTTTAGGCTCTATGACCGTGGCGAGATGGTGGGGAAAGGTCACAGCAAGTACCTGGTCCACGTCGTCCCCGAGGAGTACACGTGCAGTTTCCCAGAGATGGCCCGCGCCTTGCGCCTAGCCAAGAACGTGAACAAGGACATGATATATGCGATAGTCGACGAGGAATGCGACATCACCTACTACCTAGTCGACAGAATGAGATTGTGATGAGCGATAAATGGCCTAAGCGGCTGCCGCCACTGTCTGGGGAGCAGGAAAGAATACACAGGGAGTTCATTACCTACTGGCTTGAGGTTTTGCCGGCGAAATACGGTTTCGTGGAGGCTTATCATAGGAAATTCATCCTTGAGAACATGGTTAATAGAGGGCGTGCGCTTGAAATCGGAGCAGGCGTCGGTGCTCAGATACCCCACCTCTTGGCTCATTCATCAGAGTATGCCGCCGTCGAGATAGAGCCTGATAGGGTCGAGGCTATCCGACGCAGGTTCCCAGGCGTTCAAGTACATTTGGGGGACTGTCAGGAGCCTCTTGGATTTCCATCGGGCTACTTTGACGAGGTCTTTGCGATACACATCCTCGAGCATCTCCCTCGGTTGCCTGATGCATTGGCTGAAATAAGGCGGGTCCTAAAGGCGGACGGGAGACTGATTGCCATCATACCGTGCGAGGGCGGCCTCGCATACTCTCTTGGCAGGAAGTTGACTGCAGAGAGGATATTCAAGCGAAAATATAAGATGGATTATGGTTGGCTCGCAAGGAGCGAGCATGTAAACTCCCCGGATGAGATAGTGAGTGAGTTGAATGCATATTTTGATATCCTAAAGGCGGAGTACTGGCCCTTGGGCGTCAAAAGCATCAACCTGAACATTTTGATTGCTTTAGTACTCAAACCCAAGCATTAAACTTCGCTCAGGATGAGTTGCTGTGGTTTGGGTTAACATATAGCGAATACGTCTGGGAATTAATGCGATACTGATTCATCAACAGGTAGTTCTTGTTCAGGTATTCCCTTATGGCTGGGCGCATCATGTTGATTGAATCATCATACGGGTATGTGAAGCCTTTCCTCGGGGAATCTGATATTATCACGAAATCGCTCCTCTTGAGCCCCCCCATCACCTTCTCTAAGGATGCACTAAAGATGCTGGTTGGATTCTCGGAGATGGAATTGAGGTAAATGGATTTGTTCTCATAGTAGATTATCGTCAACAGGTTACCTGCAGCCAAATAATCCTCTAAGCTGTCTGCGCTGATGTGCGGGGAATACCACCCCTTACTCACGGCGTAGTCCCCGATGTCGATGTACATCTTGTTCACAGTCAGCATGTCCTCCCTGCCTTGGAAAGGCCCTGGTGCAAAGTAATAATGGGTCTGGGAGTATAAACCTAGGAGGAGTATGGTGACACTCAAAACACTCAGCCACGGTTTTGTCTTTGTTGTTTTCCCATGGTGGGTAGTTATTTGTTTAAGCAGAATCCAGCATGCAAGCCACACTATCGCCGGCGTGACAATTCCTGCGACAACAGGCGACTTCAGCTCGTCTGCAGTGAGCACAATGAGTGGAGCAATGGATGATGTAGTCAGAAATACGACTCCTACTCCATAATCCAGAGCACACTTTTGCCGCTTCCCTAACCTCATGCTTTGCGACAATGAAAGTAGGATAAGCGCTACTGCGAGGATTGCGACCGCTAAAGCGAAAAACAACCCTATATGGTTGAACAAAAGGCTCTTGGGATAGTAGCTTAAATATGAAATAAAATCCGCAGAAGCAAACGCCCTGACTTGCCGTTCAGGACCCAAAATATGCCCTATCACATAATAATTATAAATTTCTCTCCTACTGAGAACCAAAACAAGGGATGACGCACATGCGATAATAAATCCACTAAGAAAAAGGTTATCGACCCTCGAACGAGCACCCGGCATGTTTCTGGCAACTTTGAAATAAATCAGCATAAGACAATAGATTAAGGCGAAATAGATGATGGTGAAAAGCCTGAAGTAGACCAATAGAACAGCAACTACAGTGGCTGCAATAGTCCACCTCCTTGAGGAGAACATTCCCGAGACGAGCACAAAGGAGACAAAAATCCCATACAGGCACAAGGCGATGAAATCTATCCTAAAGTCAAATATGCCGCCCATGTTCAAGAACGGCGAACCCAATGTCAAGAGCAAACCCAAGGCCAGGAAAGAAAAATAACAACTTCCGGATAATCTCTTTGCTGTAAAAAAGACCGTCGACTGCAGGATTATGAAATAAATGAAGTTCAGAAGGAGCGCATTAAACCTTGAGGCGCCGGTTATGAGAAAAAAGGCAGTAGCCTGCGGGACGAAAAGCAGGCCGGTAGCCAAGGGTATCAGGCTAGCGGCCGAGGAAAAGTACACATAATACACCATCCGAAGGTAACCCGTCTGATCGTGGTTAGTCGGATAATAGGGGATGACCTTTGTTTGAGCGAATTCCCTGAACATCAGGAATTCCATTGAGAAAATGGCCAGCAAGGCCAAAACAGCGACGATATCCCACCTGTTGATACCCTTGGCGCCCATGGTAATCGGAAACTATTATTCTCATATGGTAAAATATATCCTAAGTTCCGGCGGCGGGTGATTATGTCCAAGTCAAAGGTTCTACTGCTTAATCCTCCCGGGGATAAGGTCTACCTCAGGGATTACTACTGCAGTAAGGTGTCGAAGGCGGGATACATCTATGAGCCGCCTGACCTCGTTATCCTCAGCGGCATCATCGCGCAAAAGCATGATGTTCAAGTCCTGGACTGCATCGCACTCGGTTTGAGCGTGCATGAGTCCCTGGAGCGTGTAATCGACTATTCGCCGGATGCTATAATCTTCATTACGGGTTTGGCGTCGTTCAAGCGAGACTTCCAGTTCCTCAGGGAAGTGAAATCAAGGTGCCGTTCACTTCTTATCGGAAGTGGGGATGTCTTCATGGAGGATTGTACTAAACGGCTGGCTGAAAATGATTTCTTGGACGCAATCCTACTCGACTTCACTGACGAGAGCATCCTCAGTTACCTCGATGGCGTGAGGTCTGTGAGGAATATTGTTTGCAGGGGTGCGGGGGGGATAATCGAAGGGGAGCGTGTCAGATGGGGGGGTGAGGAATTCGATATCCCCTCGCCCAGGCATGACCTCTTCCCGCTTGAGCGGTACAAGTACACTTTTGTGAAGAAGAAGAAATTCGCCACTGTCCTCACTGACTATGGCTGTCCGTACAAATGCACCTTCTGCATAATGTCTCGCATCGGATACAAGGTAAGGGACGTGGATGGTGTCTTGGAGGAACTTAGGGTGCTTAAGGGGGTGGGCATAACTGAAATCTACTTTGACGACCAGACGTTCGCAGCCGACAGAAGGAGGACGGTCAGGTTGCTCGAAGCCATGATTAGGGAGAACCTGAGGTTTGGCTGGTGCTGCTTCTTCCGGGCTGATTTGGCTGATGAAGGCCTCATCATGTTGATGAAGCTGGCGGGATGCCATACCATAATCTTCGGCGTGGAAACTGCAAGCCAGGGGTTAAGGGATGAATACTCAAAGGGCATAAGCGGGGAGCAGATAGAGGCGGCGTTCAAACTATGCAGGAAACACGGCATAGATGTTGTTGCGACATTCATCATAGGGCTTCCAGGCGAAACCCGCGAGATGGCGGAAGAGACGATACAGTTCGCCCTCAAATGCGGATGCGACTACGCGTCATTCAATGTGGCAGTGCCAAGGGTAGGCACCCTCCTGCGAAAGGAAGCCCAGGCAAGCGGTCTCATAGGCGCTGATTTGGTTGAGATGGACCAATCAGGCGGCACCGTGGTCATGGGGACTGCGCAGATGGGCATCGACGAGATAAAATCGATGATTGACAGGGCGGTACTGCGCTTCTATTTAAGGCCGTCCTATCTTCTGTGGCGTCTCTCAAGGATAAAGTCGACATATGACCTAACGTCCCGTCTCGACGGCATGTTCGGTATTTTAAAGAACATTTTATAATGACGGTTGAAGACCAATGGCTAAAGTAGCATTTGTGCAGAGGAACCTGAATGAAAACCTCGGGGCCATGTACCTGAGCGCCCTACTGAAGAGGGCAGGCCATGAGGTTGAATGCTTCATCGAGCCTCAGGAGGGCAGCCTCATCGAGGCGGTAGCCGCCTATCGGCCGGACATTATCGGATTCACAGTCTTCAGTGGCATGCACCGCTGGTGCCTTGACGTCGCATGCAAGCTCAAGCGCCCCAACAACATCATAGTTTTCGGCGGCCCGCACCCGACATTCTTCCCCAAGGTGATTCTCGAGGATTGCGTCGATGTCATATGCGTGGGTGAGGGCGAGGAGGCGATGGTAGAGCTGGCCGACTCCTTCGGGGGCATGGGACGGATACAGGGTATCCGCAACCTCCACGTGAAGGTCTCAGGCAGGGTTGTCGCGAATGAGGTTCGGCCTTTGATAGGGGATTTGGATTCCCTGCCAGACCCAGACCGTGGCCTGTTCTACAAGTATAAGCATCTGCGGAATAATTCACGCAAGACATTCATGACAAGTCGCGGCTGCCCCTACGGCTGCACGTTCTGCTTCAATGCCGGCTTGAGGCGCCTGTATGAGGGGAAGGGACAGTATGTGCGCTTCAGAAGCGCTGTGAGCGTGGTAGACGAGATACTTGGGGTGAAGGGGAAATATGGCCTCAAGAGCGTCTTCTTCCAGGATGACACCTTCATACTCGATAAGAAGCGGCTCTTCAGGCTGCTCGATGAGTACCGTAAGCGGGTGAACCTACCGTTCACCTGTCTTGTTAGGGCAGACTTGGTCGATGAGGGAACCGTTGTCGCGCTTAGGGGGGCGGGTTGTGTCTGCGTGCAATTCGGGATAGAGTCCGGTGTCGAAGAAACCCGCAATAAGCTGCTCAAAAAGGGTGTGACTGATGCTCAGATATTCGAGACGGCGAGGCTATTGAAGAAGCACGGCATAAGATTCAAGACATACAACATACTGCGCCTACCCTATGAGACCATAGGCGATGCCTTCAGGACGGTCGAGTTGAACTCCCTGATTGGGGCTGACTATCCCTGGGCCTCCCTCCTGCTACCTTATCCCGGTACTGAACTTGCCGAGTGCATGTTAAGGGGGGGTATGCTCCCTGGCGGATACGATGTGGACGGCCTCACAGGCAGTTTCTTCAACATAAAGAACCCCAAAAGAAGCGATTGGGAGTTCATTAACCTCCAGCGGCTCTTCTTCTGGGCTGTTAAATTTCCACGCCTTCAGCCTATTATCAAGATTCTGATTAGGTTCCCCCCCAACCCAGTATTCGATGTTTTGTTCCTTATTGGGCACGCTTATAACTACATGGGCAGCGAGAACATGGGCTTCTTTGAGGTCGTGCATTTCGGGCTTAAGTCTGTCAGAACATTCATCTCGGAGTCGAGGGGCGGGGGTTAAGGTAGGGTATCATCGCACCCCTAATGGTGTCGCGTTTAGCTGAGGTACACACTCTCTTTCACGTCTATCATCGGTTTCTGGCCCGTGTAGGTGTACGTGTGCCCGAGGCCGCAGTTGTATGCTCCCTCGCCGACGCATGATGTGATGTGTTTGTTCTCTGGGACGAATGCTTGGTCGATGTTCTTGGATGATGGGTCGATGAAATACCAGCCACCATCATAGTATTCAGACCATGCGTGGCCTTCAAGTTTGCTCGCGTTGAGCATGTACCCTGTCACCCTCCTTGAGGGTATGTTAATGCAGCGGGTCATGGAGTTGAACAGGTCAGAGTGCTCGTCGCATGCGCCAAGGCGGGTGTCGTATGTTATATCTGCGCCTAGGGTCTCGTCGTTGCGCACGTATTTTATGTTGTCGATGAGCCACTGCTGGATTTCTCTGACCTTCCCCTTCGTGGTCTGAGATTCCTTGCCGAGGAGGTCTGCCCTGTAGCATATGTCCGCTGAGAGTTGGCTGAGGTTGTTAGCCCTCGTGTATGACTTATCGAAGTAGTCGTTTACCGTGGCGTTATCGCCTGATATGCGGTATAAGCTCAGCGTCCGGGTTATATCCAGTTCCTTGACTCCATAATATGGCATGTCAAGCTCGTATATCATGTACTCGTTGCCGTTGGTTGAATTCTGGATGTAATCTGGTTTGGGGCTATAGTATGAGGCAAGGACTCGCTGCTCGGGGGGTAAGTCTATGGCGGGTGTGCTCACGTTCACTGTGATGGTGGCGGGTCCGCGGTCTATGCGGACTGTGACGTGTTTGGTGACGTTGAGTACCGTCCTGCAGTCCCTATTGCAGATGCCGCCGCAGTCTACCGCCTCCTCCCCCTTGTCTTGCTTGTAGTTTAAGCAACCAACCTGCCGGGTGTTGAACCTGTCGATCATGCTGTTGTACTGCTCAACGAAGTCTTTGTCACTGTTGAGCGCCTCCGAGAAAAGGTCGTTGGACGAAACCCTATAGTGGTCCTTTGAGGTGTCACAGTAGAGGACCATCATGTGGGCAGCCTTCAGGTAAGTGCTCACGCTACTGTTGAGTTTGATGGTGAGGTTAAGGAAGTCGCCGCTCATGTTCATCCTCTCGATAACATTCTGCACATTCTCGACTTCACTGTATGACTCCATCGCAGCCTCCCTCATCTTCGTGGCGTTCTTGTCGACGTTGTACTGTCTGATGGCTTCCGTATAATTCTCAGCCGACAGGCGCCACTGTTGCCTTGCGATGTTTATCCTCTGGATGCTGTTCAACTCCTCGGACTCGCAGGGGGTGCACGGTCCCCCACAGTCGATGCCCTGCTCCCCCTGGTTCCTTATGCCATCAAAGCAGGTGGCTTGGCAGTCCTGGGCGCAGCTCTCATGGCTTTCACCCTCGTCGCAGGCTCCGTTGCCGCAGCATTTGGTTATCTTCTGCGGGAGGCATTCTCCGCTGAAGCACGAGTATTCGATGCACCCGCCCGTGCCGAAGCAGCCTTCGACAGGACCGTTCAGCGGCATGTACGTGCAACTCCCATCCTTGCACTGGTCTTGCGTGCAGGGGTTGCTGTCATCACAATCGAGGCATCCGGGCTGCACGCAACCTGCGATAGTGGATGCGATAATCAGCATAATCATCGCAGCTTTAAAGTTCATTTCCCCAGACCCCTCTTGCGTTGGGACTCGATTATCTCGTTCACGTCGATGAAGCCCTTTGTGAACCTTTTCACCACCTCAGGGTCCACATCAACCTTCGCCACACCGCCTGAGCCCTGCCCCCCAACGTCAATTGTGGATTCTCCGTTCAGTATCCCCCTGATTCTCTCGAGACTCTTGCCTCCAGTCTGACCTAAGAGATATTCCTCCAACTCAGCGATGTCCGCGGCTTGCGCTCCCCCATCCACCTTAGGGAGGGCTGTGACCTCCCCCGCATCCACTCTCACGAACTTTAATCTGACAAGAAGGTCCACAAAAGCATCCGCCTCATCATCATCCCCAATGAGCGCGGCAATCTCCTTGAGCGTCGCATGACGCCCCCCAACCAGCATCTCAATGATAGAGAGGGCGCCGGTTAAACGGCCTTCTAGGGAAATCACATACTACATTACCCACGCGACCGTTAAATACACTCAGCGTTTTTTCAACTCGGCCATCAGCGCGGCCTTATCACGCCACAGTCGTACCTTCCCCTCCCTCAAGAGCCACCCCAGGGCCAAGAGCACATCCCATGGCCAGAGCCGAATCTCATACGCGAGGTCTAGGGTAGACTTCGGCCCACCCTCCTTTTCAAGGCGGTGGTACACGAGGCCTGCCACGTGGCCTATGTGAGCGTGCTTGTCTGAAGTCACATTATGTATGACATAATCTGAATTAAATAGGGGGGCGTGGAATTCATTACTGATGGCTGTCTCATACGGGGATTCTAGTGGCATGGTCCATTACCTGCTATTATTCACTGCTTTTGTCGTGTTCGTCACCGTATGCTATGTCATGTATTCCCTATCAGGCTACACGTTCACCAAATATCCCGGCGTCGCAGGAGAGGCTATAGTGTGCACTGAGGGGGAGGTCGCGCCAAGTAACCAGAGCATAACCATCATAAACGACGGGGATGCGCCGACAGTCAACCCCAAAGTGGCCATAAACGGAGTAGATAACGACTTCAACGTCACAGTGTCGGACAAGGGCGTCCGCCTATGGACCGACGCCATGAAACTCGGCTGCAACAACATCACCTACACAGCCGACTCAGACACCAGATTCAAGGTCAAGATAGACTACATGAGCCACTGGAGGCCCATCGTCGACGCCCTTGAGATAAACAACCTCCTTGTGGGCCAGAACGCCAGATACTTCATATCAACGCCTGATGCGGACCCCCGCAGGATAGTCCGCTCGACGCTCAACTTGACGGACATAACCAAGGATGAGGCGCTACCTGCGACCAACATGGAGTTCAACGGCTCGACAGTGAGGTATAAGATAGAGGAGCCCGGGAACTATCAGGCTGACATGCAGGTTTACGACGGATACGCATGGAGCGACGTATATGAGGTCGGCTTCACAGCCCACGTGATACAGACCGACGAGATCAAGAACGCGGTCCGCATCTTAGAGATGCCGGATGACACCCCGCTTGAGAGCCCAACCACACCGCCCCTGCTCATAAACCCAAAGGACAACTCAGGCCTCATATTCCTCAAGCGGGTGGTAAACGGCGGCTACTATCTGTGGAAAATAGCCTCAGACTACGTGAAATCTAACGTCCCAAGAAGCTGATTCTTAAATGATGAAATCTGTTCCCTTCGGGGAACGGCCTATGCCTTCAGATGGTTCGCTCAGACAGCATACCCCGCTGTTTGCAGTGGGAGTGTGGGAAATTTACTGTCTGGCGAGTGTAGAACCCCGCAGATGCAACAAACAACTTCGTTGTTTGTGCACACGGAGACCCATGTCTCCGTTGTGCCCCGCAGCTTGGTGCGGGGTTCTTCACTTGGCAAATTTCAACATATCAAAAACCACCCACTTGGTGGGTGGTTTTTAATATGGGTTGTCTGCGTAATATACTCCATGGATTCAGGCCTCATCCGTGAGATGGCGAAGTACCCGTTCCTGCACAAAACCAGGGATTATGTGGCCTCGCTGGATCTCTCATTCGACGACATCATCGCGCACCCCATCTACTCTGCTTCCCTCGAGTTGGGTAGGGAGAGGGTGGCATCCTGCATTGAAGGCAAGTTCAAACCCGACCTCGATGAGCGGCGTCTTGAGCTCACAGTCCTGAGCTACCCTGTGGCGAGGATGCTCGCGCAACTCATAGGACCAGCGACCGCAAGTAAATACGCAGAAGGCGAGGCGAAGGCCGCCCATGAGATGCTCGAGTCTGAGGAGCAGGCTGTAGTCAAGGAGGTCTCCTCCGACCTGGGCATCAAAATGCAGGACGGAACCATGCCCATCGTCCAGTATACGATGCTCGCAGCACCCCTTGCGCGGGCGAACCCCAAGTGGAAACTCTCAAACAGGAATCTTGAGTCAGGGCGGGTTGATGTGGCACAGGAGGAGATGCCCTCACTGCTTAGGGAGGCTGTGAAAAACCGCGTCATGGAACCCCTGGACGCAAGCAAGATACCAGCTGAGATAAAAAAAGCCGCATTGAACCTGAAGACCGCACTCGCAGGCGAGCGCACAACAATCAAGATAGAGCAGCTGGAGGATGCTGCACTGCCACCCTGCATCAAAGGAATGGCAGCTGCGATGGAAGCAGGGCTCGCAAGCCATAACACCATGTTCATACTAGCCACATTCCTTGCGAACCTCGGGCTAAGCCTCGATGATATAGTGTCAGTGTTCTCCAAGTCGCCGAAGTTCGACGAGGAGAAGACCCGCTACCAACTCGGCTTCATATCCGGTGCAAGAAGCGGCACCGAATACACATGCCCTGCATGCGTCACGATAAAATCCCACGGCCTATGCAAGGCCGAATGCAAGGTCAAACACCCCCTACAATACTACCGGCAGAAGGCTAAGATGAAACCTAAAAGGGCGGTATTAAAACCCACAAGATAATACCTAACCATGGCGGACAAGGCATTCAAGGTAGACATCGAACGCAGCCGCATATACTGGGACTACTACCGCAGCATGTACATGGTACTCTCACTCGCACTCATCGCAGGCATGATATGCGCTGCAATAATCTACACCAAAGGCGAAATCAGCCTCACGCTCGCGGGAGGGATAATAGGCCTCATGTTCCTGCTCATAATCTTCCTCTGCGCCCTCATGAGCATAACAATCTGGCGCCACGAAAACAAGCACCTGGACGAACTCCTAAACACTGAATCTGAAGACAAGCCAGAAGAACCCACTGGGATGCCACTGGTATAGCGACATCGTCATGGTCGCGTTTGGCGTAAAATTATGGGCGCCAGCCCAATGCCGGCGCCATTGAAGTTATTTCATCCACTTCTCGAGCGCTGCCCTAAGTTCGTCATGGTTTTGGGCGTACTCCTGCAGGCTCTTGCCTTCGAGTACCGCGTCCACCGACTGTCTTGCCGCTGTGGCTCCAGCCTGCGTCCCCTGCGGGTGGCCGTGGATGCCTCCACCATACTGTATTATGAGGTCGTTGCCCATGAACTCCATCAACTTGTCGGTCAACCCCGGGTGTAGGCCGCCGCTCGAAACAGGGAATACCGGTTTCATGCCATACCATTCCTGACTTAACCGGTCTTCGGTCTTGGGTACTGAGTCTTCGACGATTTCGTCTCTGATGCTCCTTACTTCCTTGGTTGGTCCCTCCATCTTCCCGACTGCGGTGCCGATGTGCAGTTGGTCCATCCCCGTGAGCCTGTACATCTTAGCGAGCGCGAGCATCGTGATGCCGTGCCTCTTGTTCCTCGTGAGCGCCGCGTGCATCGCACGGTGCGCGTGCAATACGAGACCCAAATCCTCATTCGCCTCACGGACAGTCTGTAAGGCTGACGGCCCGATAGTCAGGACGTCCACCATAGCATACGTGCCGTGGTTCTTCTTCACGTACCTCATCCTCCTGAGCATCTCCTTGGTCTCGGCGGTGATGTTCGCCATGTAAACTTTACTCTCACCCGTCTTCTGCTCCGCCTTCCTGAGGGCCTGGAGAGTCAGTTTTATCCTTGTTTCGAACCTGTTGAACTTCTGGTCTGTGAGGTTCTCATCGTCCTTGACTATGTCGCAGCCGCCAACCCAGGCGTTGTATGCGACCTGAGCGTGGTCCTTCGGCCCTAATCCGACCTTCGGCTTGACTATGGTGCCGACAAGCGGCCTCTTTTTGACGCCGAGGAGCTTCCGTATCCCCTTGATGCCGAACTTCGGCCCACTGAATGATTTCACGTATTTCTTGGGCACCGAGATGTCAAGGACCCTGAGGTTCTCAAGAGCCTTCATCCCATAGATGTTCCCTGTGACAGAGGACATGAGCTGTGGTATGCTCCCAAGCTCGAAGAGGTCAAGCGGGTAAGCGACCTTCACGAGATTCCTCCCCCCGTCTATGCTGAATATGCTCGGTTTGAGCTTGCACCAGATGCTCTCGTTCATGGTGCATATGTCAGTCCACGTTCCGATACTCGACTCAGCAGTGACATGTACTGCGGCCTGCTCGAGCGTGACGCCCTCGGCAGGCTCAATGTAAAACAAGCATACGACGTCATTATCCCCTGGAACATAACCCAAATCAACGTAACCCGAAGCCATGAGAAAATATTTATCCCCCGCAATATAAAGACCACATTAAACTACTATCAGAGTCTCCCTTTCGTGCTCGGCACTTCCCTGCCGCTCACCCTCGTCGCTTCCTTCAGGGCTTTGGCAAGCGCCTTGAATGTGACCTCGACCTTGTGGTGGTCGTTTCGGCCTTCTGTCTTGATGTTAAGATTAAATTTCCCATTGATTGCGAATGATTCTAGGAAGTGTTCGATATTCTCCTTGCTCACGTCGCCTACCCGGCGCTCCTTGAACTGGCTGAATGGCAGTTTGATTTTAACGTACGGTCGGCCGCTCAAGTCGACTGCGACCTGTGCCTTCGAGTCGTCCATGGGGACTATCGCATGCGCCATACGAGTTATTCCGCGCTTGTCCCCCAGGGCCTTCAGTAGTGCCTCGCCGAGGCAGATGCCTATGTCTTCGACGAGGTGGTGGTCGTCCACGTCGACGTCGCCTTTGGCAGAGACCGTCAAATCGAAGCCGCTGTGTTTAGAAAAGTTCTCTAGCATGTGGTTGAGGAACTTGAGCGGAGTCTTAACCTTCGCCTTGCCTTTGCCGTCGAGGTTCAACTCCAAACTGACTTGTGTCTCCTTCGTCTTGCGCTCGACCTTCGCTGCTCTCATAATAAACACTTTACTCTCATCGGATATAAGGCTAAGATGCCTTCCGCTTCCAGACCACGTATACTACCACAGCCACCGCCACTATAGGCACCGCAACCAATATCAGGGCTGTCGCAGCGGCCAGTAACATCCAGACCCACCCCGGTATCTTGTTCTGCGGGTACCCTTCAGGTCTCTCCATCAGCTGCGTCTTATCCCCTGCACCGATGTTCTTGGCCACGTACTTGATTCCGAGTTGTCTGCAGCAGTCCTCCTCGTGGTCGTATTCGAAGGTGCATTCGCCTTCGTCAGTAGTTATGTTAGCTCCATCATTCCCATAATTGGGGTAATATGCCTTCCATCCATCGGGCAGGCCGTATCCTGTGAACTCATCGCCGCCCCAGTATCCTGCGCACTCATTGGTGTCGTAGTTGACTGCTATGCCCCATGGTGCGGGCGCAGCGGACGCGAATAAAGATAATGCAGCCAGCAGTACGAGGATGCCGACTGTTCTTTTCATTTCTTCTTGTATACCTCATCAGGGTCGAATATTTTCTCCCCGACTACCTTGAGGCTGCCTCCTTCGGCCTTGCGGTAGAAGCAGCTGCGGTATCCAGTGTGGCAGGCGCCGCCCTTCTGCGCGACCTTGTAGACGACCGCGTCCCCATCACAGTCAACCAGGACTTCGCCGACCTTCTGGGTGTTCCCGCTCGATTCACCCTTCAGCCAGAGCTTCCTGCGGCTTGTGCTATAGTAGTGTGCCAGATGCGTCTCAAGGGTCTTCTCGAGAGCCTCCCTGTTGGCGTACGCCAACATGAGGACCTCGTTCGTCTTCTCATCCTGCACGACTACCGTTATCAATCCGTCGATTCCATCGACGCTCCTGGTTTTCATCTGCTCCCAAACGGCCATGTTATTTAATAAGGTCATGCTATTATTAAGCACGATGTTTACGGCAGAAGAATTCGACGCAGAAGCGTTAGGCGATGATGAGCGCGCCGCCCCCACACTCGGAGCGGACGGCCAGCCATTAGTCCGCGTCAGGCTCCCACGCCGCGGTCAGATGCTCGGCCAGGTCGAGCAGCTCCTTGGCGATCGCAGGATGATGATAAATTGCACGGACGGGAACATGCGCCTGTGCAGGATACCGGGTAAAATCCGCAAGAGAATCTGGATAAAGGAGGGCAACATCGTCCTACTCGAGCCTTGGGAGGTCCAGACTAAGGAGCGCGGCGACATACTCTGGAGGTACACGCACCAACAGGCAGACTGGCTACGCCGCCACGGCCACCTAAAGGGCATAGAAGACTGACTCTTGATTCACTCTCATGGGCCAAAAAGATTACTGGGAGCGGGAGGAACTGTCCACTAGGCGTCTGCCGCAGCATCCGGTCGTGAAGGAGTATGCACTCTCGAAAATCAGGGAGATAACACAACACGTCAAACTGAACAAGGATACCAGACTCCTGGATGTCGGATGTGGTAATGGATTCTTCACATACTACTTCGACCAGATATCTGACGCCCGGGGTGTGGACTTCTCCCAGAAGATGCTGGACTTGAATCCGGTGAAGAAGACCAGGCTCATGGATGCGGCAGACATGAAATTACCGGATGATTCATTTGACGTCGTATTCTGCCATGCCCTCCTCCACCACGTGGACGACCAGGAGAAGGTCATAAGGGAGATGGCTCGCGTCTCGAAAAAATATGTCATCATCCTAGAGCCCAACAGGAACAATCCCCTCATGTTCCTATTCAGCGCAATAGTACCACAAGAGCGCGCAGCCCTCAAGTTTAGCCTAGGTCACCTCAGAGCCAAGGTCACACGCTGCGGGCTCACTCCTATAGCGTCCTTCAGCCACGGGATGCTCGTGCCCAACAAGACACCACAGGCCCTGCTACCTCTAATCCGGTTAATTAACTTCAGGCAACCATTAGGTATGACCAACTTCGTCATTGCGGTGAAGAACCGATGAAAGTAGACGACATATATCAGCGCATAGACATCGAGAACCTCAAATCCGAGGAGCGGCGCGTCGAGGACCGTAAGGTTAGCGAGGCAGTCTTCGACAAGGAGTCGCTCATGAGCTTGTACACGCTCGCCAAAAAAGACGCATTCACAGAGATGAAGAGCATCATCTCCACCGGGAAGGAGGCCGCAGTATACCATGGAGTTGGCGAGGAGGGCGAGGTTGCGATTAAAATCTACCTCGTTGAGAACTCGGATTTCAGGCACATGAGCCGCTACATCCGTGGGGACCCCCGCTTCGACGCGTGGCGTAACCGCAGGCAGCTTGTCTACATGTGGGCTCAGAAGGAGTTCAAGAACCTCAACAGGATATGCGACACAATCCCATGTCCGAAGCCGATAGCAGTCCACAACAACGTCCTTGTCATGCAGTTCCTCGGCAAAGGCGGGAAGGCGGCCCCCAGGCTCAGGGACGCGGCGCCGAAGGACCCGAAGAAATACTACGCTAAAATATCGCAGTATATAAGGGACATGTACAAGATGAGGCTCGTCCACGCGGACCTATCTGAATTCAACATACTCGACTACAAACGCAAACCATACATCATCGACATTTCAACGGGCGTGCTACTTGACCACCCCCAGGCGATGGAGTTCCTAGAGCGTGACATCGGCAACATCATCAACTACTTCCAACGTCTCGGTGTAGACGCAGACTACCACACACTGTTCAAGAGCGTCCTAGATGATGATAAATGAGACTATTGCTGCAAGAGGCCATCCGAATATCCGCTCCACACACCGCAATACGATAGAGTTCACGAAGGAGACTCACATCACCCCCCGCGGAGACTGCATCGTCGCAGTCACAGCAGACAAGGCCATGCTGGAACTAAGCGAGGACTTCAAGAGAAGACTGAAGACTGGGGACGCAAGACTAGAGATAACCATCGAATGCGACGGAATCAAAGACACCGTCGTTGCATACGGTCACCCGAACCTAATCCTCACCCACCCCACCGACCTTGTGGTAAGAAAAAGCGACTTCATCTGCGAGCGGACGCTCGCAATAAAAGCTGACAAGGCTGCGTGCGACCTCGACAGGAGTCTTGTTGCAGAATTGGCTAAGGGCTCTGGCGTTTCGATAGAAATACGTGTCACTTAACACTGGTCCGGCTTCACCTGGATGCTAGCCCCATGATGTGCCCCATCCTCATGCTCCTTATAAGGAGAAGAGCTAATGGCTCGCCTTTATCGGTTACTAGGCAGTCATTCTCGTCGCGGTGGACCGTAATCTTAACCGGTGGCTCATCCTTTACGCTAATCGACTCCCTCTCCTCATCGACATTCTTGTGGAAGGTGTTTTTTTCAATCTTCGCCCTTTCGTGACCGAATATCCTGGATAGGGAACCGCTCATTTTCCCTCCGGGGGGGACTCCCTGCCTTATCCTGCCTAACTCCTGAGCGACCTGCCCCACTATCATGGCCATCCCCTCAGTCTGTTTAGTGCAGAGTATAATCCCTTTTTCTGGGTCTAATACCATGAGATAATGCGTCACGTCCCTGAGTTCGGAAAGCACCCTTGATAGGTCATGGAGGTGTTCAGTATTGTTCAATGCGGCTGTCGCATTCAGCACGTTCATAGTGACGGTAGTCCTGAACCACTCCCTCCCACCTTGGGTGTACTCAGTTACCCTCGTTACTTTTGAAGTTTGCGCCTCTTTCTCCAATGCTTTCGTCAACATACTGTCCATCTGAGCCAAAACGATTAATCCGTGGGTGCTGTGGCCACCGAGGACCTCCTTGGCTCTTTTGGTGAATGGGTAATCCTCGCCGAACTGTTTCAGGGCCTCAGCCAGGGCCTTCTCCAGTTTTTGAGCCTCAGTGCGGGCCTTTTCCTCCTCATGAGACGCAGGCTGCTTTCTACCAAACCAACTGATTGGCATACTATATTATGCGAAAAACAGCCTTAAATCCTATACAAAAGTAACTATTTGGTTTAATCGCTCATGGACAAGTTTTTTTACGCGTGTGTCATCTCCTCCCCCCGCATCCTCTTTAACTGCCATTCATAATTCTTCATCATGGTAGACTTTGACGTCATTATCGTCGGCGGCGGTCCGGCCGGCCTTACGGCTGGGATATACTGTGTTCGCCGTAAGTTGAAGGTTGTGGTGGTTGAGCGCGGGAGCCTCGGGGGTCAGGTGAATACGACGCCTGAAATAGCCAACTGGCCTGGGGATAAGCTGGTGAGCGGTCCGGACCTCGCAAAACGCATGGCAGAGCACGCGAAGTCACTGAGTGTGGAGGTCATCTTCGACGACGTCATCGGGTTAGAACTCGCGGGGGCTCAAAAGACGGTGTACCTGCGGCAGAAGCAACTCACCTCATCCGCTGTCATCCTCGCCATGGGCGGCTCCCATAAGAAGATGAAAATCAAGGGCGAGGAAGATTATGAGGGTCGCGGAGTCAGCTACTGCGCGACCTGTGACGGTCCCTTCTTCAAGGGGAAGACTGTGGCTGTGGTGGGGTCGGGGAACATGGCAGTTGAGGACGCACTCTACCTCTCTGAGCTGTCAAGGAAGACTTATCTGCTTACAAAGACGTTGATTGCTGAGGATGCCCTGCAGAATAAACTAAAAAAATCTGCAGTGGAATGGCTGAGGGAAAAGGCGCTCGAGATAACTGGTGAGGGAAATGTCAAGTCAGTCACACTCGAGTCCGGTAAAAACATCCCGCTCGACGGTGTCTTCGTGAGCGTAGGCCACACTCCCTCCTCTGAGCTTGCGAAGGGTGCGGGTGTAGAGTTGGACGAACGCGGCTTCATCAAGGTCAACAGGAACATGGAGACGAACGTCCCTGGCGTCTACGCGGCAGGAGATGTCACAGGCGGGATACCGCAGATTGCGACTGCAGTCGGGGAAGGGTGTACGGCCGCCCTTAGAGCATACGCTCACCTGAAGAATCAAATGTTATGAACAATCTACTAACAGAATCTAGTATATGCTGTCGTGTCTCCAGCTCCTGCGGGATTTGGGGCTGTCTCTGACTCCCCTGTTCGTCTTGGCGAAAACCCAGACTGGAGCCCTCTTTGCGACCTTATTGGCCTTGATGAGTTCTATTTTCTTGCCTTCCTGTTTGTTTCGGGCCATTGCATTGTCGGCAGATTTTGTGACTTTCCATTCGGCGGGGGGTGCCGATTCCTCCCAGCCGACGATGCAAGACATAATACGGCCAATGCCGGATTATGTTGATGCCCTATTTTATACACCGTCATCCTATAAATACGTTATGGCTCAGGTGCAGTGCCCAATGTGCGGCAAACCCACGGGGGGAGTGTGTGCGGAGTGTTACATCCGTGACAATCCCATAACAATCAAACCTGAGACTTACAAGGAGTGCGCCCGCTGCAACAAATACGTGTTCAAGGGAGTCGACTACACAGACCATGAACTCCTTATGCCGCAGGTCGCCTCAAAGAGCATCAGACCTCCGGGTGGCGCTAAAATCGCGATAAAGTCAGTGACATCCTCCCGCGGCCAGGGGAAGGAGACCATCGAAGCAGAAGTCGATTTGACCTATAACCGCCTCACCACCAGCCAAAAGATCAAGTGGGACCTTTGGCCGGAAAAATTCACCTGCGAAGCATGCAAGAAGATAGGCTCAGGTTACTATGAGGCTGTAATCCAGTTGAGGGACGGTGAACTGCGCCTGAACCTGGACGAGAAGGAGATAGCGGACTTAGAGAAGGTGAGGGGCGGCCTTGATGTGCACATGATATCCCTGGCGTATACGCAGGGAAAAGTCAGCGAACTCATAAACAAGGGCTATTTGGTGGAGAAGTCGTCGAAGCTTTTCACGAAGAAAAGCGGGAAGGAGATATACCGCAACTACTTCTCTGTCAAGCACCCAGCATACTATGCGGGGGATTTCATAGAATACGATGATAGAACCCTCAGGGTGGATACGATGGGCAAGATGGTAAGGGTCACTGACATCGCGACTGGGAAGACGACATCCTATACGAGCCACAAGCTCGAGGACGCGAAGGTAATCGCCAAGAGCGACAAGGTCAAGGACGCAATAGTAACCGAGGTTAGGCCTGATGGGATGCAGTTGATGGACAGCGTAGACTGCTCGACCTACGAGGTGAAGGCGAAGCCGGACCACACGCAGGGGCAGGAAGTCAAATACATCAAAATAAAGGACAAGGTCTACCTACTTTAGTCTCTTCAGGGCCCGCTCAACCTGCTCATGCGCTGTCCCAACATAATGATTCGGGTCGAGTGCCTCGTCGATTTCCTTCTCGCTCAGGTACTTCCTCACGGTCTGGCTCTTCAGCAGGAACTCCCTAAACGGCTTACCCTCCCGGTAACTCGCAAGGGCGCACTCGCGGGTGACCTCATGGGCCTCCTGGCGGCCAAAGCCCTTCTCAGCCATCCTAATCATCACCGACTCAGCCATCATACGGCCCTGTGTCATCGACAGGTTACGTCTTATGTTGTCCTGGTTGAACACGAGGTTTTCGATGAGGTCTGCGCCCAGTTTCAGGGCGTAGTCTGTGAGTATGCATGATTCAGGTATTATGATGCGCTCGCAACTCGAGTTCGTGAGGTCCCGCTCATGCCAGAGTGGGATGTTATCGAGCGCTGCGATGGCGTCCGCCCTTATCACACGGGAGATTCCGCCAATCCGCTCAGCGTGTATAGGGTTCATCTTATGGGGCATCGTGGATGAGCCCACTTGTTTCTTGCCGAAGCCCTCCCTCACCTCGTCAATCTCCGTACGCTGGAGGTTCCTAATCTCGGTCGCGACCTTGTTGAGAGTCTCCGCAATCAACGCAAGCAGGAGCATGAACTCGGCGTGGCGGTCACGCTGTATAACCTGGTTAGAGACCTCAACGCAATCCAAACCCAATTCCTTCATCGTCATCTCCTGAATCCTTACCGCATGCTTGCCGAGTGCGGCCTGTGTGCCCACAGCCCCAGTCATCTGGCCGACGAGAATCCTCTTTTTACACTCTTGGAGCCTGTCAAGGTGCCTTTGCACCTCCATCATGTAAATCGCGAACTTGAGTCCGTAGGTGGTGGGGACAGCATGTTGTGCGTGGGTCCTGCCGATACAGACGGTGTCGATGTGCTCAGCCGCCTTCTTCGAAAGCGCGTCCCTGAACCTGACCAACCCCCCCTCAAGGTAGACCACGTAATCCCGAATCTGCAAGGCCAATGCGGTGTCGGTTATGTCATTCGACGTAGCCCCGAGGTGTACGTACTTGCCTGCGCCTCCGCACTGCTCGCTTAGGGCCTTCACCATCGCCATGACGTCGTGGTTTATCTCATCCTCTATCTCCTTCACCCGCTCTACCTTAACGAACTTCGTGCTGGCCTTCTCGGAAATCTCCTTGCCGTCATCCCTTGGGATGTTGCCGACCGCCGCGTGAGCCCTTGCGAGTGCGGCCTCTACATCGAGCATCCGCTGGAGTTTGTTCTCCTCCTCGAAAATTGCCTTCACTTCCCGCCTGCCATAGCGGCCTTCGATGGGGTGTATCATCGTGGATAATATTAGTTGCAGCGGCTATAAATCCGGCTCGCGGATAGAGACATTCGGCTCAACAGCGGTGGTATGCCCGACAAAAAACTAGCGGGCTCACGCACCTAACGTTTCTTGGCCTTCTTCATCCCGTATCCGATGTCTATGTAGTAGACTCCCTCAGCGGCCTTTATGACCACCGGCTCACCGCGCATGAGACGTTTCAGGTCGAGCTCGTATTTGCCCTCGTCGATGCGCAGGACGTTCTCGATGTTGAGTGAGACGGTCTTCCTACCCTCAGTAGCCTTCGAGCCGAACTCCTTGTCGAGCCACTCAAGGTCGCGTTCGGCCACCTGCTCCTTCCTCAGGACTTCGATGGTCTTCTCGCTGCTGCCTGCGTAGTCGGAGCGCAAATACAAAAAGACCCTGCTGCCACAACTGCAGCCTTCTGCGAGTTCCTTCGCCTTATCCTCGTAGATGCTTGAGCAGCGGGCGCACTTGTGTGGCATAAAGAATATAATCGAAGGAGCGGCTAAAAAGGGAGCAACCGTCGATAATAAGGGTCAAATCACCCTTCTTTGTTTCACCAACGTCACCCTCATCTCGCCCATCCCCCCAACCCAATATATGAACATACGCTCGAACCACCTCGGCTTGATGTTGGCGACGAGGTCGATGCAAGAGCCTAAAGACCGCTTCCACTTTGGGACGCCCTTGTCTTTATGGTCAAAATAACCAAGCTTAAAATCCACGACCTTGAGCCCATACTTTGCGCCAATCGTTTCAATCCAATTCAAAGGCAGTGGCCTCTGATGTTCAGGATGACCCCACATATTGTTGACATCCGAGGGGTGGGGGAGGCTTATCGTTATCCTGCCGCCATCCTTAAGTATCCTCGCTGATTCAGACATGAGTATTGTGGGGTCTTTCAGGTGTTCTATACAATGGTTGCTGAAGATTTCATCTACACTAGAATCCTGAAACGGGTACGGGGCGACCTCGAGGTCGTGAGTTATATCCGGCTTACATTCCTGGTCCCGATCAACCCCGACACATCCAACCTCCTTGTTGTTACCGCAACCTAAATCGATTTTCATCTATATCCCTCTTTAATTACGCATTTATCTGATAAAGCGCAGAAGACCCCAACATTAATGTCCGAAAGTTTGCGCGCAAACTTTGGAGCCAAAATTCCGAAGGAATTTTGAGCTTGGGGATGAATGCGGATATCCTGCGCTTTATGGATAACACAACCCAGCCTTCGGCTAGGGTGTGTGTCTGAGGCGAGTGCCTCAGCCACAATACTCCCGGCTTTAGCTTGGAGATATTTATTTCCGCACTTATCGCACCCGTAATAGATGATTCCATCCGGACCCCCACAAAATT